>Ga0335397_10009626_pt1 | contig 12042 bp, 11 predicted proteins | sample MAT04_FD_205740 | JGI IMG/M metagenome (GOLD analysis project Ga0335397, IMG submission 205740) | Freshwater microbial communities from Lake Fryxell liftoff mats and glacier meltwater in Antarctica - MAT-04 (spades assembly) (version 2) ...
CCAGGCACGATTCGCAGCCGGTGCAATTGTCGGCATTGATGACTGCGACTTCCTTGGGCAGCTTCTTCCGACCCCCACTTTTCGCCATCGTCCTGCATCCTTGTGTGTTCGCTGTGGAACTGACCACCATCCGCCGCATCAAGGACACCGACCTGGATGCCCACTCCACGGTTAGAGTTATGATAGACGGAGAGCGAAGTTAAGTCCAAGTCAGGTTAGCGGTTTCCCTCGAATGAGAATCCGTTGATCGTTTGCACGGCGTGAGCATTTAATGGGGTTTTTCGCCCGCTGACACGCCCTCACGGTGCTTACGTCACGCCTACGCGGAAGGAAACTCCGATGGTCCATTCCTGTTCATTCTGCAATCCTGTCCTCTTGAAACACGCATGTCGACCAAACCGGAACCCGCGCAACGACATTGACACTATCCATTGCCATTAAATAAGTTACGATCTAAAGCGAACACCATCTGGATGGACAAATCGCGGTTGTCGCCATCGGCCGGAACCGCTACAGTTCCCCCACTCCCATTTCCTCGGTACGGGACCGGTCCCGAACTTCATGTCCTACTTCCCTAGACCCTGGCGCGGCTGGGGGATCGTGTGTCTCACGATCCTCACAGGACTCGCTGCGCCCGCGTCGCTCTTCGCCGAAAAACTTCTCCTGCTCGACGGCCAGGAATTGACGGGCGAAAGTCTCGAACTCGGCGAGGGACGGCTGCTTTGGAAATCAACGGACGGGGCATTGCTTACCATTCCCCTGAACGAAATCGAACGGCTAAACCTCGTACCAACGCTCCCGCCCCCAGACTTGATCCCCCCCAGTCCGACCTTGTCTGACCCGGATCAGGTGCTGGGCGACGAACGTTCGGACCAGCAGCCCCTGTATGTCCCCTTGGTCACGGAGATTCAGCAGACCTACGGGACCGCTACTGTCACCGCGGCGAAATGGACGCAGAGGCTGCAACTCGGCGGACAATTCAACGACGGCAACACGCAGACGGATTTGATCGATCTGGCCGTCGTTTTTGAGCAGAACACCAAGGAAAAAATGCGGCAGATTGATGGTGGCGGTCAATGGGGCCGCAGCCAATCGGCGCAGACAGCCAACAGGTGGTGGGCGAACAGCAACTTCGACTGGCCCCTGCACGACAAGTGGATCGCGTTCACAACCAGCAAAAACGAATATAACGAACCGGCGAATCTCGATTATCGCGGCACGTTATCGGCCGGACTCGGCTATCGCTTTGTCTTCGAGGACAAGAAACGATTCATCGTTCGATGCGGTCCTGCTTATACGATCGAAATCTTCGACAATCCCTATAATCTCCGCCAGACACCCGATATGTTCGGCGAAGTCGAAATGAAATGGCCGCTTGGGGCGCGGACCGCGGTGGATATCAAAACACGCGTGCAGCCCAGCATTCTGGATTATGAACTCGTCCGCATCTTCAGCACATCCGGCTTCACGATGGACCTCGATGAGAAAGATCGCTGGAAATTGCGGCTCGGAATGCAGTACCAGTACAACTCCCAACCCAACCCCGGCCGCGTCCCCGCCGATTACATGTCGACCGTGTCGCTGGTTTATCAGCGCAAGTGAGTATTGTTCGCTTCAAAACACAGAGAACCACGGAATACACGGACGACACGAAAAATGTGACAGGCAACACGAATCTACTTTGGTTAATTAAGCATTTGCCGCACTGATCATGCACGGCAAAGATTCTTTCAACCCATTCTGAAATCTGTGTAAATCTGCGAAATCTGCGGTTCATCTTCTACTTCAGATTTCGTGTTTGTTATTGTTTGAACAATGATGACCGCAGACATCCAATCGTATCGCGCACGCTGGGTGATCCCTGTCGCTGGGCCGCCGGTGGCGAATGGGATTGTCGTCGTGCATGGCGAGCGGGTTGTCGGCATTCATCGAACGCGACGGCCGGACACTGTCGACTTGGGCGATGTGGCGATTCTCCCGGGACTGGTGAATTGCCACACTCACCTGGAGTTCAGCGCGCTGCCGGAACCGCTCCGGCCGATGCAGCCGTTCACAGCTTGGATTCGCGCGGTCATCAATTCTCGGCGTACGCGGAATATCTCAGTCGCAGATGCAACCCAACACGGATTACAGGAATCTCTCCTCAGCGGCGTCACGCTGCTGGGTGACATCACCACAACCGGTTGGACCTGGAAGGATTATCAATCCGGGCCGGATTGTGTGGTGTTTCAGGAAGTGCTGGGATTGTCGGAAGATCGACAATTGGCGGAAGGCGATCTGGCCGCTCAGCACTTCGCCAATGCGAAACGACTAACAGGTTTGAGTCCGCATGCCCCCTATTCCGTCCATCCGGAACTGTTCCGCCACTGCGTACAACTGTGCGCCACTAAAGATCGGTCGCTGGCCCTGCATCTCGCCGAGACACCTGCGGAACTCGAGCTCCTAATGCACGGCACGGGCGAGTTTCGCACCATGCTGGATGAATTCGGCATTTACCGCCCCGAATTATTCGGGGGACGCACTTGGACGGAATTTCTGGAACCGCTCAGCGAACTCGAGCATGCTTTGATCATCCACGGCAACTACCTCGACGACGATGCGCTCCGTTTTCTCGGCCAGCATCAGCAGATGACGCTCATCTACTGCCCCCGAACCCACGCGGCGTTCGGACATCCCCCCCATCCGTGGAGAACATTGCTCGACATTGGCGGCTCGGTCGCCTTGGGAACCGACAGCCGAGCCTCGAATCCCGATCTCTCGCTGTGGGCCGAATTGCAGTTCCTCGCGGAAAACTTCCCGCAGGCTTCCCAACTGGAACTCCTGCGACTCGCCACGTTGAACGGTGCACGGGCGTTGAATCAGCGCGCGAATCACGGCAGCCTAGAGACCGGCAAACTCGCCAACCTGATCGTCACCAGCCCCGTCCCCGACGAAGGCCCTGCATTGCATCAGGCGTTAATCACTTCCTCCAGTAAAGTTCGCGGCGTGATGCAGCGCGGCCAATGGATCGTGCGACCTTAGCGACGCTTCGCAGAAGCGTGATTGCAATCTGGTGCGAACTTCAATGACACACATCTCCCACTTCATGTGGCTGCACTCCGGCTTCGAGACCGAGTGATCGCGTTGGACTGCAAACTTTCACCTCTCTTCACCCCAACGGGGTTGCGCCATGCGTTTGAAACGGCGGAACCCCGTGGGGGGAATGGCACTAACTTAAGGGTATCTGCCCGCCCCACTACCCACGGAAGGGTAGTGGTAACCTTTGAACCCCGCCCCCAGTAGGCGCGGCGTGGGGCGGGTTATTGAACGGGCGGCTTCCCCTTCCGCTTCCGAATCCAGAACCATGCCAGCAAGGCGGCGGCAGCGATTCCCGTCGCGATGATTGCCGGCAGGTCTTCAACGTCGAAAGCGTGAAGATACGGTTCCATGCCACCCATCCTCCCGCCTGAAGCGGGGTGTCAATCAGGGAGAATCGCTTACTTGGTTAAAGCGAATTTGTCTGGTTTCCTTATCGACATAAACGCTAGGCAGCAGCGTCGGGACCATTCCCATTCGCGCCGATAAGGACAGGACAAAGTCTCTGGCAACCGGCCAAACGGCCATAGTGCCGATTGTGTCCAATGCGCGAAGATCGTCGTCATTTGGAGTCATAGCAGTGCCGTACTGGCATTCAAAGTGCGCCGAGATTGTCATTCGTGAGCATTGTGCGTCGGCGTCGGCATCACCCCCCCCTGGAGTCTGGCCGTCAATCATCAGTTGCACATGCACGCCAACAACCCGCAGTTCTCCATCCTGTCGCAAGGCGTGGCCCGCCTTAAGATCAATTTTGATTTCCGTAGGCAGCTTACCATCCTTGACATCAATCTTCGTTTGGGACTCTACGAGTCTGATGAATCTCAAATGCACGGAATTCAGAAACGGTACGCTTGCAGCAAACGGAACGATTTGGCCGCTCTTTTGCTTGCGTGTACCTTTATCTGTCTTGGCAGGCTTTTTCTTCATGCGGTCATTGCCACCGTTTCGGGCGTCGGTGCATCCTGATGAATTTCAGTTAAATTGGTCTGCGACGGATTCTGCCTCTGTGCGGGAACGCTCGTGTTGATTTCGGTCGTCGTGATGAAATCCGCATCCTTGTCTTTCGGATGAATCTTGACGCTGAGAGTGCAGTCCAGCGCCTTCGCGATCTTGCGAAGCATCAGGACGCTGTGACCAGCGTAGTCGGCATCTTCCAGCCGAGAGATTACGCTTTGCTGAGTGCCAACTAACTTGGCCAGTTGGTTTTGAGTCAGCTTGGCCACGTTCCTTGCCTTATAGATTTCGCGAGCAAGTCTCGCATTAAAAACCTGCTGTTCAACGGCGTCCCGAAGCGATGAATTCTCTGCGAGTTTCTTCTTAAGGACGGTTGTAAAGTTTTTCGTCTTGGCCATCTAAATCTCCCATTCGAGCGTGTGTCTCTCGAAGTCTCCGGTAACTTCCGTTCTGCGTCGAATCGCGCGCTCGATCTCTATGTCGGGAACCTCCCCTTCTTTTGTGAAACCGTGCGACAGAACGGCGCAACGCGGCCGTGCGTGAAAAAAGTAAAGAATCCGGTAGTTGACTCGACCATTTTTTGGGCGTAGCTCAAAAATTCCATCGCGGAGACATTTAGACGTTGGCGGGCGCAGCTCGCCCCCCTCTTCGCCGAGTTCCAGAATAAAGGCAACGCACTTTGCATAAATCTTGGCCTGCCTTTTTTCCAGCGTGGCCAGCCATTCTTTCAGCGGAGAAGAATCACCGCGTGCGCCCCGGTAGACGTAAAGATCGGTTCGAGGCATATTCCCGCCTTATCGCAATTTTGCGATATAATCCAACATTCGTCAAGTAACAATCTGGAAAAGATTTGAGTCGCAACAACCGGCAATCCTTGCCGAGGTGATCGGGATTATACGCGAACCTAAACGCATGCGCTAGGTCTGAAGGGCATGAACGCGAAATCCCAGTTGATGTTGCTCGCGGCCTGGTTTCCGTAGTTTCGGAGATCGGCCCGCGTCTCGGACGGCGCAGCAGCCTTATACCCTGCCGGAGGGTGCGCACAGATTCCGTGCGCCAGGGTTCAACTCCCCCGGTCTCCGCTTAACGTGGCTTCTTTTGAGCCGCGCGCAGGAGTGCCGTTCGCGCCCATGTGACGGGTTTGTCCCCGTCCGCTTCTGCCCGCTGCTCAATAAGCAGCTTCTCGGCATTCGTGAGCGGAATCCGCATACCCTGATTTCGCCGTTCGTCCGGTGACTTCGGAGGACGGCCCATTTGTGGCTTTTTCATGCCGACATAATATGTCACTAAAAGTCGGAAGTCAATCACGTTTATGGATTGACACGGGCGACTTATTATGTCATAGTAAGTACCGCCGCAACGCCAATCGTGGCAAAGAAAAACCCCGGAAAGACGCCAATCTCTCCGGGGCGCGAACAGAACACTGGCGAACCAGAATCTGCCCCACAGCCTGATTCTACCGTTCGCCCTGACAAAGGGAATGGCGGATCATGGCGCGAAAAGATTTCCGCAGGGTGCGCGACAAGTTTGCGAACGACAGCGGGTTGCCGTTTGGAAAGATTCTCACCCGCGAATACGCTCTGGGCGTGCTGGAAGACGAAGGCCACGAATTCCGGCAACGGGTGTTCGACCCCTTGGTGACTTTGTGGGGCTGGCTGTCGCAGTGCCTCAGTCAGGATAAATCTCTGAACGAAGCGGTGATGCGAATTATTGCAAATCGCGTGATGACCGGCCTGCCCGCTTGCTCGGCATCGTCGGCGGGTTATTCCAAAGCCCGCGAACGATTCCCGCTGCCGGTGATGTCACGCATGATGAAGGAAATCGGCCGCAAGGTCCACGACTCCGCATCCGATGCGTGGCATTGGCGCGGCCGGGAGGTTTACCTTGCGGACGGCACGGGGCTTTCCATGCCGGACACGCCGGAGAATCAACTCGCATATCCGCAGATCAAGACGGTCGCGAATGGACTCGGTTTCCCGACCATGCGGGCAGTTGCGTTGATTTCCCTATCGACGGGTGCGGTGGTAGATTTCGATTGCGCTCCGCACGAAGGCAAGGGAACGGGTGAAGGCAGCTTGCTCCGCGGGATGCTGGGCACGTTGAAAGCTGGCGATGTTCTGGTCGCGGACCGCTACTACCCGTCGTTCATCACGGTCGCGGCCTTGCAGCAGCGGGGCGTCGATATGGTGTCGATCAGTCACGTCGGGCGCAAGACGGATTTCAGCGAAGGGATTCAACTCGGCGAGAAAGACCATATCGTCGAATGGCGTAAAGGCCCGTATCACGGCCGGACAAGCCGGGAAGAATATGACCAGATGCCGGACACGATCATGGTCCGAGAATTTGAAATAGAAATAGACGGCCGCAGCGGGAATAAAGAACCGGCAATCGTAATCAGTACGATGACCGATCCGACGATTCCGCAGGACGAACAATCGGACTTGTACTGGAGCCGCTGGAACTGCGAACTCGACATCCGCTCGATCAAGCAGTCGATGCACATGGACGTACTGCGGTGCAAGACGCCGGAAATGGTCGTGAAAGAAATCTACTGCCACCTGCTCGCGTACAATCTGCTCCGCGGGACGATGACCGCATCTGCCAAGAAAACCGGCGTGACGCCGCGACAGTTGAGCGTGAAGGGGACAATGCAGGCGATTGAATCATTCACTCCGGCCATGATGGCCGCTTCCGAGTCTTGCGAAATCCTGTATGATGCTATGCTCACAACCGTCTCGGCGCACCGCGTTGGCAATCGACCGGGGCGGCAGGAACCGCGATTGAAGAAACGGCGTCCGGTCTGGCGTGAGATGATGATGAAGCCGCGAAATGAATACCGTCGGCGACTGGCTTCGGAAGCCCGATCCTTAACCTAGTGCCATTCCCCCGTGGGGTTCTTTCATTCGTCTACCTCACCTTCCCAGGGTAGCTCGCCAAGCCTCGCAACCCTGGGCTATATGACATGACTCCTTCAGAGTCAAAGCAGAAGACTACCGCAAAGCATGCAGACTGAGCGGCACACCTTCGCCAGCTCATGCCACAATCATCACACGCAAAGTCCGCCGCGAAAATTTCATTGCGGAGTATCATCCTCGCAGCAGCGTGGCACCGCGGTGGTAGAGTTCGGTGTCAGATCAACCACACGCAGCGACGAACGCCGTCTCCAGCGGACAACGTCGCACCAGTCCCAGTTGCAGGGAGAAACGCAGCATGCACTTCAGTCGAAAACAGATGTGGGCGGTGGCAGCGGCGATGTGCCTGGCCAACTCAGTTCAGGCCCGGGATTGCCCTTGTCGACAACCAGCCGGCGTGATCCGCACCGCCAGCTATGCCGCGGACGAACTACCGCCGGCTCCGGTTCCGGAAGCCAGCGGCTCGGCTCTCGGCAATCCGTCGGCGCTGCCACCGCCTGTGCCACCGGAGCCCGGTGTGCTGGGAGGAAATCCGCATCCCGTCCCCGCGGCCGGGGGACTTCAACCGGGTGCGGTCTATCTGCCGCAGGCCGCATCTTTACCGCCGATGGTCAGCGGCTATCAGTCGCAAGCCGGGATGAATCGGTGGGGGATGATGCCGCCGCCAGGCACGCTGGGCCGAACGTACCTGCGGCGGTCGGAACTGCTGGACGACGACGAGCATCCGCGCACGGGGATTGTCGCCGTCAAGCTGCCGGAAGAAGCCGATGTATCGGCACGAGGGATGAAGGTGGAATGGACGGGCGAAGAGTGGCGGCTGGAATCCTCCCAGCCTCTGGTTCCCGGAGTGCCTCACATTTACGCCATCAAGGCGGAATGGGAGACACCCACGGGCAAGGTGACGCAGACCCGCTGGGTTCGGTTGATCATGGGACGCGTGGTTGATCTGGAGTTCTGATGCGTGACGGACGTGCCGGCTCGGGCTGACGAATTCGTCCCGCCGCCGGTGATGACCATCACCGGTTGCCGAACAGAACTCTTGATTCCATGCCGCACGTCGATCTCCGGTTGACCGAATTCAGCACCAACGCGGAAGCCCACGGATTTGCAACCCGTGGGCTTCCTGCTTTTCAGCCCTTTGAAAGTACTTATTTTTATTGGCTTTGTTGACGCCACTCCCCCGGATTAGTAGCAACGACTGCGCAATCCTACTGCATCTCGTTGAGGGGGTCGAATATCGCGAAACCAAAGGCTTCGTCAAGTCTGAAACGCATCCGCATTCAGATGGGCTTCTGACAGCGAAGCCATCAATCGTATCCCCCGCCTCGGCAGTGACTTCAAACCGCCAGACAAGTCCGAACAACGCGCTCACAAAGAGATCGAAGGGGGCGAAGTTATTCTCCGCGGATGAAGTCTGTGCATTACTCTGGAGGATCAAGCGGCTGCTGACGGGCGGGCCGGTTGTCGTGTGCGTGGTCAATCTCACGATCTGCTGAACGAGATCACGACAGAATGCCCATCGTGCGGGGTAGAGAACATGCGGGCCGAACGCATGGACGCGATGAACTCGCGTGGGGCGGTGATGTAATCCGCCTCATTAGCCATATCTGACGAATTTTTGTATCGCCCGAGTAGCGCTGATTGATTATATCGTCAATCCGCAATTGACCACTCGTCGTAAGTCGTTTACATAGATCGACTTATCAACTACCCCCAGCGAGATTCGAACTCGCGTCCGCAGACTGAGAATCTGCTATCCTAGGCCTCTAGACGATGGGGGCGTCTCGATAGAGATAGCGTAAGAATTTGCGACATGGGCTGTCAAGGAAGGTTCCTTCCGTTTCAAAATCACCCAGTGTGGCATCGCGGCAAACTGGGGTCAAAGCCCACTATCCGCCCTCGGCGGCATCCGCTACAATTCGAGCGGCAGACTTTGCCGATTGCCTGGCTGGTCGCCATCACCAAAGAAAGGATGCTTGTGGTGAGTCGCAGGTTCGCTGGTTTTGTGCTGGTTGTGGCCATCCTCGGTCTCGGGGGATGTAACACTACGACCGGACCGTGCCAGCGGCTGTTTGCGTGGTGTCAGCGCGATGTGAGGTCCGAACCCAAATATTACGCTCTACATGACCCTTTCCCCGATGAAACGGCAGGTCCCGACACCGCCACGCGGCCTCGGGCGTTTGAGGAGCCTCGGAGTGACACCCGACGCGATTTCGACTTGCGCCTGCTCCTCTCGATGTCCGGCAGTCCACAATCCCCCCGGATGTCGAGCCGCCCGCTGCACGGCAGCCCGCTCGTTTCGCCCATCTCTCCCGCCGTGCCGATCCAGGCCATTAGCCCCGCGATGCAGACGACTTATTACCGCTGATGGCTTCCGAGCGGGGGACGTCAGTCCCCTGTACGCGGCGTCTCTATGTCAGCGAGGGCACAATCAAGGGGCTGACGCCCCCCGCTCGGGGGATAAGGCTCGAATTCGCGTCGTCGCGTGGTTGTCGTTGATCGCGATCCTGTGCGGTTCAAACTCTCCCGCGATGGCGCAGACGCGGCCCTCAGTTTCGATCGAGACCAGCGGTCGGGAGCTGATCACGCCGAAAACGCAGCAGGCGATTGACCGGGGGTTGGCATTTCTCGCCGGCCGGCAGCATCCGCGCGGTTCGTTCGGCTCGGAATCGCGGTATCGTCGGAATGTCGCGGTCGCGTCCCTGGCTGGCATGGCCTTTCTGTCGGCCGGCCACACGCCGGGTCGCGGGCGATACAGTCCCACGGTCGACTTGACGGTCGACTTTCTGCTGTCGAGTGCTCAGCCGTCGGGTTTCATCATTCAGCCTGACAGTGCCGGACACGGGCCGATGTATGGCCACGGTTTCGCCACGCTGTTTCTCGCCGAAGTGTACGGCATGAGTCCGCGTGAGGAGGTTCGGCAGACGCTGCGATCGGCCGTGCAACTGATCGTGAATTCGCAGAATAAAGAGGGAGGCTGGCGTTACGAACCGGATGGCCGCGAAGCCGACATTTCGGTGACAGTCTGCCAGATCATGGCGTTGCGTGCGGCTCGTAACTGCGGAGTCGCGGTGCCGAAAACGACCGTCGATCAATGTGTGGATTATGTGAAGCAATGCCAGAACACCGACGGCGGGTTCCGTTACCAATTAAATATTCGTCCGACGAGCGAATTCCCCCGCTCAGCAGCAGGCGTGGTCGCGCTCTACAGCGCGGGGCTTTATGAAGGGCCCGAGTTGGAACGCGGGCTGGCGTATCTGGAAAGACACCGTCCGCCGGGCGATGCGCTGCGGCCCGACGGACATTACTTCTACGGCCAGTACTACGCAGTGCAGGCGATGTGGCACGCCGGCGACGAGCATTGGCGGACCTGGTATCCGTCCATTCGCGATGAACTCCTCGCGCGACAAATGCCCGACGGCAGTTGGACCGATTTCATGATCAACAGCGAGTACGGCACCGCGATGGCCTGTCTGGTGTTGCAGATGCCCAACAACTATCTCCCGATCTTCCAACGCTGATCCACCGCTCTTTGTGAAACAGTGACGAGATCAAACCGATGCTCCCGTTCGTAGCCAAAACTGGTCGCCTCGTTTCCATCAAGAAGAATTACAGGGTCTCCCCGCGAACAGTGTCGATTGGATTCAGCACGCTGCTGTTGATCAGCACTTGCCTGGCGGGCACGGCATTGCCGGCCGCAGAACCCTCGGTCTGGATTGAATTTCTCGGACAGCCATCGCTGACGGCTTCTGAGTTCACGGTGTCAGCGGGCGCACTCCATATTCCGGGGGCGAAGGATGTCACCGTGCCGCTCGCGGAAGTTGTCTCGATCTCGATGCGGCGACAGGAACCAATATCCGGCGAACAACCGACATCGCTGATCTGGTTGTCGAACGGTGACCGCCTGGCTGCCGTGCCGACAGCCGTGGATGAGGAAACGCTGACGTGCCGTTGGGTTTCGTATCCTGATTCCGAACCACTGCGGATTCCGTTGGAATTCGTGACGATTATCGCGCCGGCGTTGCCGACCGCGCGGCAGCGTCGGCTCGAGCTGTTGCGGGAATTGGCGCTCGATCCGCAGACAAAAGACGATCTGGCGTGGCTGATCAGCGGTGATCGTGTGGCGGGGGAGTTCACGGGATTGGAGGCTGGCGAATACCTGATGACGACCAATTCCGGACCACTGCCCATCCGTCGTGACAAACTGCTCGCGTTGCGCTTCGCGGCGGAACTGGTGACGGCCGTGAAGCCGGCCGAGCGGCGTGAAGTCATCTCGTTGACGGACGGCAGCCGTATCACCGCGACTCAGTTTGAGTTCAACGCGGAACGCCTGCAGCTGACGACGTTCTGGGGGGATGAATGCACATTACCGGCATCCGCGTTTGCCGAAATGCATGTCGCCTCGCCACGCATCGCATGGCTGACCGAGCAGACACCGGAACGGTTTGAGCACACCCCCTACGTCGGCGGCGACTGGCCCCTGACCACGGATCGCAATGTGCGTCATGGTCCCTTGATGGTTCGCGACCGGGAATGCGCATTCGGCTTCGGCGTTCACAGCCAGTCCGAAATTGTCTACAAACTGACTCTCCAGGACCGCGAATTTCAGGCGGAGATCGGCATCGATGATGTCGCGGAAGGAGCAGGCTCGGCCGTGTTCATCGTGCGGGTCGATGATCGCGATGTCTGGTCGAGCGGCGAAGTCACCGGTTCAACGCCGATGATTTCAATCCCGGCGATTCCACTCGACAAGGCCAAACGCCTGACGCTGCGCGTCGAGTTCGGCGAACTCGGCGACGTGCGGGATGTCGCGAACTGGTGCCACCCTGTACTGCTGCGCACACCGTAATTGCATCCGACATTGTTTGACGGGACACTGTTTGGGTGGCACGTCCCTGAGGCTTTTGCGAAGGACGTGGTCTTAGTTTCATCGCCACGCCCGTCGAAGACTCCGGCACGTGCCACACGGTCGATTAGAGCACTTTTGAGATTGGTCTTCACGTTTATGGGCTGTTGTTGCTATCTTCGTTGAGTTCATCCCGCTCAAGGAGGAGACGATGATGGCTGCAGCGTTGGCGATGGATTTGCGGATTCGGGTGTT
>Ga0335397_10009630_pt1 | contig 12037 bp, 11 predicted proteins | sample MAT04_FD_205740 | JGI IMG/M metagenome (GOLD analysis project Ga0335397, IMG submission 205740) | Freshwater microbial communities from Lake Fryxell liftoff mats and glacier meltwater in Antarctica - MAT-04 (spades assembly) (version 2) ...
GAGACGATCGAGACCCGCGACGGCGTGGTCTACATCGATGGCCGTGCCTTGACGGAGCCGTACCTCGCCGATGGGGTCGGCACCGATGGTTTGGAGCAACCCGTCGTGATTCCGTCCGGCTCGATGTTCGTCATGGGTGACAACCGGCCGAACTCGGTCGACAGCCGACGGTTCGGTGCGGTTCCGACGGCGCTTCTCATTGGCCGTGCCGCCATTTTGATCTGGCCGTTGAATAGGGTGGGATTTCTGTGACCGACGACGAAGAAGAAGTACCGACGAGGTCCATCACGCTCCCACAGGCGAAATCCGACAAGCGGGTCGTGCTGGGCGCGACCTTGGGGTGGGTCGTCACGATCGGGTTGGCCTTGGCTTTGACGTTCGGCATCAATGCCTGGGTATTGCAGGTCTATTCGATCCCGTCAGAGTCGATGATCCCGACGTTGTTGGTTGGAGACCGAGTGGTGGTCTCGAAGCTCAGTACGGACCCGGGCCGAGGCGACATCGTCGTCTTCGAGCGTCCGGCCAACGATCCCGCCGGACCCGGAGACCCTGAGGTACTGATCAAGCGGGTGATCGGGCTTCCCGGCGAGACGGTCACTGCTCAAGCGGGTGTGGTCTACATCAACGGCAGCCCGCTCCAGGAGGACTACCTCCCCGAAGGTGTGGTCACGTTGATCACCGGCGAGATCAAAGTTGGCGACAACCAGCTGCTGATGTTGGGCGACAACCGCACCAACTCCAAGGACGGTCGGGTCTTCGGGCCGATTGACAAGTCGCTGGTCGTCGGACGCGCGATCTTCCGCATCTGGCCGTTCAGTCGCGCCGGGGGGCTCTGACCACGATCAGCCGATGATCGTTGCCGCGTCGACCATGCGATCGACGAACCCACCACACACGGCATCGACTCCCATGTCGAGCACATGGTGAATCACTCGTTCGTGCTGGGCGCCGGTCGCCCATGCCTCTCGGCGAAATCGGTGGAGCATGGTGACCTGGCCGGCATTCCAGTCGGCGGCTGGCAGACAAAGCGCGTCGATGTTCGCCGTGCGCAGCCGGTTGGCATGGCGTTCCGAGCCTCCGTCGAGCGAATTCAGGCGGCTGACATGGGCAAGCCGAACGGCAGCGCTCTGATGGCGCCAGGCGATCAGCTGGTCGACGTCGTGGCTCACGAGCCAGAGCCGATCGATGAATCCCGCCGCGCGAGCCTCATGGAGCAGCGATTCGCCCGTTGAGGCTTCCCCCACAGCGGTTCCAGTGGGATCGAGGATCAAGGTCGTCTGATGGGCATGCGACACCAGCGAGTCGAGTGTGACAACGGTGCTCGGGAGATCGACGGCCGCGAGGTCGGTCAGCGTTCGTCGCCGGAGCGCTCCCCCCACGCGACCCGTGGGGTGCAGGACTGCGACGCCATCCTTGGTGGACCAGACCCGACACCAGATTCCATCGGCTCCGAGTCGCAACGCGGTGGTCACGGCATCAGCGGACGCCGGAGGAACATGACCTGATGAGCCCTCGACGGCGATGAGGCGCGCTGGCGACGTCAGCGGTGGAAGTCTCGGCGGCACGCCCCGAGTTTCGCCTACTGCCGTGCACTCCGCACAACCCCGATTGGGTCGATCACACTCCGACGAGCGGAGGTAGCGGCGAGAGAATTCCGTCAATCCCGGCGAAAAGGTCAACGTCCGCCTTGGGCGTGCCGACAGATCTAGTACGTATTCGAGGAGGAGATGACGATGGCCCTGATCCGAGCGACATGCAATGAATGTGGTGATGTCGAGCTCCGCTCGCGTGATCTCCAGGTTCGGATCTGCACCGACACGTCCACCTCGACCTACCTGTTCCGCTGCCCCGTCTGCCGAATGACGGAGGTCAAGAATGCGGATGATCAGATTGTCGACATTCTTGCGGCAGCCGGCGTGAAATGCGTCGAGTGGCGTTTGCCGCAGGAAATGACCGAGCGTCCGGTCGGCGAGGCCATCACCCACGATGATGTGTTGGACTTCCATGATCTCCTGGCCTCTGACGCCTGGTACGCCTCCCTGGCCGAGACACTCGAGCCCTGATCCCTGGCTGAGCGAGTTCCTGATCCGTTGGGGGCTCGCGCTGCTCGTCGAAGCGCCTCGGTAGACTCACGATCATGCGTGCCTCCAGCGTGTTCGCGTTGCTTGACACGCTCACATTTCCTGAGACCTTGACGCTGATGGTGTTGGCACTGCTCGTGCTCGGACCGGACAAGCTTCCGACGGCGGCGCGCACGATCGGGATCTGGATCCAGAAGATCAAGTCGGTGAGCGCAGGGCTGCAAGCAGAGGTTCGCGAAGTCATGGACGATCCGGCCATGGCCCCGCTCAAGGAGCTGGGCGAGTTCGCCGCGCAGCCACGACAGAAGCTCGCCGAGTATGCGCGCTCCGCCACTGCGGACGAACCAGCACAGGACGCCGCAAAGGATGTGGCAGAGGACCAAGCCAAAGACTCCATCGAAGAGCCCCCGAAGGAATCTGCCCCGGAACTTGACGAGCTTGCAGCCGTGAGTGAGCACGAGCCGGCCGAGCAAGCTCCGGTTGCCGAGCAAGCTCCGGTTGCCGAGAAAGCTCCGGTTGCCGAGCAAGCTCCCGTTGCCGAGCAAGTGGTGGCAACCCAGAAGATCGTTGCGACGGGCCCGAACCATCCCATGGAACGGTTCAGCCGCCCGACGCCGGTCGACGAGCCGACATGAAGCTGCCGTTCCGCCGTGCACCCAAAGGGGCGGAGGCCACGACGTCGCAGATGACCCTGATGGATCATCTACGTGAACTCCGAAATCGGATCTTCAAGGCGGTCTGCGCCATCGTCGTGATCGCAGTGGTGGCTTACTTCCTCTACGACCCCATCTTTCGATTCATGACGGAGCCCTACTGCCGAAGCATCGAAGGGACCGACCGTACGTGCAGTTTCTACCTGTCGGACCTGCTCGGCGGCTTCCTGCTGCGGCTCAAGGTGTCGATGTACGTCGGGTTCATCGGCGCCCTCCCCGTGATCCTGTGGCAGCTCTGGCGATTCATCATGCCGGGCCTCTACAAGAACGAACGTCGTTACACCATCACGTTCGTCGCCTCATCGATCGTGCTCTTCATCCTGGGCGCGGCGCTGGCCTACTACACGCTTCCACCCATGTTGTCGTGGCTCCAGGACAGCGGCGGGCCTTCGAACTCGATCACGTTCATCCCGAGCCCGGACAAGTACTTCTGGCTGTCAGCCCTGATGATGCTGGCGTTCGGTGTGGGTTTCGAGTTCCCACTGCTGTTGATTGCACTGCAGATCGTCGGGGTCATCGACTACACCCAGCTCGCCCGCGTCCGTCGCTACGCGGCGGTGGGCATCACCGCCGTCGTCGCGGTGATCACCCCCGGAGGTGATCCGATCAGCCTGATCGTGTTGTCGGTTCCGCTCTATCTGTTCTACGAGATGTCGATCGTCGTGGGCCGCCTCATGGGCCGATCGAAGAACAAGAAAGCGCGTGAGCTCGAGCGGGTCGACGCCACCTCGGCCTCGTGACCGATTTCGGGTTCCCGCTCGACCGCTTCCAACTCGACGCCATTGCGTCCTTGGACCGGGGCCGCTCCGTGCTGGTGGCCGCGCCCACCGGATCCGGCAAGACCGTCGTCGCTGAGGCCGCGATCGATCTGGCGTTGGCGGCCGGTGGACGTGCCTTCTACACGACTCCGATCAAGGCGTTGTCGAATCAGAAGTTCGTCGATCTGTCCATCCGATTGGGAACGGATCGGGTCGGACTGCTGACCGGCGACAATTCGGTGTCGCCCGACGCGCCGGTCGTCGTCATGACCACTGAGGTCTTGCGGAACATGATCTACGCCGGCTCGTCAGCGCTCGACGACCTACACGTTGTCATTCTCGACGAGGTCCACTACCTGCAGGACGCCTACCGAGGTCCCGTCTGGGAAGAGGTCATGATCCACCTGCCCGCCAACGTCGTCCTGGTGTGCCTGTCGGCGACAGTGTCCAACGCGTCCGAGCTGGGGGACTGGATCTCCACGATCCGTGGACCGACCGACACCATCGTCGAGACCGAGCGTCCGGTGGAGTTGACCTCGTGGTATCTGGTGGGCGACCGCCACACCGAGGACGATCATCTGATCCCTGTTCTCGTCGACGGTCGACCGAACCCCGACGGGGCACGGTTCGCCGAGGACCCTCGCACGGCGCGACGCCAGGGAGGCGGACGTCGACGGTTCTCGACGCCGCGCCGGGTGGAGACGGCGATTCGGCTGGGCGAGGAGGACCTGCTGCCGGCGATCTACTTCATCTTCAGCCGCAATGCCTGCGACGACGCCTTCGCTGCATGCCGCGATGCTGGGCTTCGATTCACCACCACGGACGAGCGCTTACGGATCCGGTCCATTGTCGAGGAGCGAACCGCCGCCATCTCCAACGCCGATCTGAGCCTGCTGGACTACGACCTGTGGCTGGCCGGCCTCGAGGCAGGCTTCGCGGCGCATCATGCTGGGATGGTGCCAGCGTTCAAGGAGGCAGTCGAGCGATGCTTCGTCGAAGGGCTCATCCGCGTGGTGTTCGCCACCGAGACGCTGGCGCTCGGGATCAACATGCCGGCCCGGTCCGTCGTGATCGAGAAACTCACCAAGTACAACGGCGAGACCCACGAGTTCCTGACCGCTGGCCAGTTCACGCAACTGACAGGTCGAGCTGGGCGACGAGGCATCGACGACGAGGGTCATGCGCTCGTGTTGTGGTCGCCGTTCGTCCCGTTCGATCAGGTCGCCGAGCTTGCCGCCAGCACGTCCTTCCCGCTGACGTCGTCGTTTCGCGCCACCTACAACATGGCTGCCAACCTCATCCGTCGCTACGACAGAGATGAAGCCATTGAGATCCTCGGATTGTCGTTCGCTCAGTTTCAGGCCGACAAGGCTCTGGTGGGGTTGCAACGTCGACTCGTCGATGAGCGCACTCGCCGTGACCGTCTCGCGGAGACAGCTCATTGTGATCGAGGCGACATCGAGAGCTACGCAGCCCTTCGTGCCCGGCAGGACAAGACGCGACGGGAGCTCCCCGATGGCCGTCGGGCGATCGAGCGGGCGCTGTCGATGTTGCGACCGGGCGATGTCATCTCGCTCCCCGATGACGGCGGACACGCCGCGGTGATCTCCATTGCCCATCGAGCCGGAGGCACGATACGAATCCGAGCGGTGACGGGGGAAGCGGACGTGATCGCTGCGACGTCCGACGACTTCGTGCAGCCCATGCACCCGGTGGCCTTTACCGAGCTGCCGACGCCCTATGCGCCCACCGATCCGATCTTCTTGCGGGCCACGGCCGAGCAGGTCAACGCCGTCCATATCAACCGCGATGCTCGACGCCGTACCCACGCCTCGACCAGTCGTAGTGAGCTCGATCGTGAGATCGCTGCTCACCCGGTCAATGGCTGCCCGAATCGCGCATCGCACCTCGGCGCGCTCCATGAGCAACACCAGTTGGACCGTGCGGTCGACCAGCTCCGCGCTCGGGTCGCCAAGCGGCAGGGGTCAGTTGTCCGTCGGTTCGAGGCGGTTCTCGATCTGATGACCAAATGGGACATGGTCGAGGACTGGTCATTGACCCGATCAGGACGATTGCTCGGATCGCTCTACCACGAGTGCGACCTGTTGATCGCCGAGGCGCTGGCGCAGGGCTGTTTCGACGATCTTGACGAGGCCGAGCTTGCGGCAGCGGTGTCCTGCGTGACGTTCGAGGAGCGTCGACAGGACGCGCCACGCCACCCGCGAGCGCCGAGTCGTGCCGTCGGCACGCGATATTCGCAGCTCGCATCGATCTCGGAGCGACTGCAGGGTGCCGAGCGTTCACGGGGCCTCCCCGTGACTCGGGCGCCCGACATGGGGTTCGCCAGTACCGCTTACCGGTGGTGCGCTGGCCGCGACCTGGCAGAAGTGCTCGATGACGACATGTCGGCGGGTGACTTCGTGCGCAACATCAAGGTACTGGTGGATCTCCTCCGGCAGTTCGCCCTCGTCGCGCCATCGGCGGCGACGCGAGCGTGCGGGGAGCGGGCGGCTGACGCGCTCGTACGCGGGGTCATCGCCACCTCGTCCGAAGTCACGGTGCCGACGTCATCGGCCGGCGCTACTCCGCATCAGTCGTCCGGGCCCAACGGTTCGGACCAGCAACCATGACAACAGGTCGGCGCGGTCGATGACGATCTCACCGGGCCAACCTTGGGGGAGCGCATTTCACCGCGATGTCGCCGGTGAGCACACCGGTGAGGACCTGCCGATCGTCGGGAATGACTCCGACCTGGCAGCGTTCGCCACAGCTCACCCCGGGAGTCGGGTCCGGCTGGTTGGCGGTGACTTGTTCCGGACGTTGGGCGCCCCCGATTCCGGGCGACTCGACCGAGGAGAGGCCGTGGCATTCCCCATTGATCTGCTCGAGGTCGATGTCGGTGACGGCACCCGTCGACTTGCGGCAGCACACGTCGTGGCGCGTCGGGGGTCGCTATGGGTCCACCGGACCGTGGTGGTGATGAACGCGTCGTTCATCGGTCCGCTGAACCTCGGTCCCAAGGCGCACCCCAACGACGGGCGTGCTGATGCCACCGATGGTCGCCTGGCCGCCAGAGATCGGTGGTCGGCGCGAGGGCGAATGGCCGCGGGAACGCACCTTCCGCACCCGGAATTGAAGGTGTCGCGCAGTGATGCTCTTTCCTTCGATCTCGATCGACCGAGCCCGCTCTTCCTCGATGGCGTGTCCCTCGGCCCCGTTCGTCGGTTCACGGTTCGTGTGATTCCGGATGCGCTCGAAGTGGTCGCCTGAGGGCGTTGTCGAACCGCAGGCTGGCCCGCCCGCGAGCCAGCGCTGTGGCTGAATTCGACCCGCGCTATCACTTCGAGGACGAGATCGCTACCGTTGTCGCCATGAGGGGCTGGTTTCTGCATGATTCACCGGGTGACTACGAGTGGGGAGAGGTTCCGACGCCGGAGCCCGGCCCCGGGGAGGTGCGGATTGCTGTCAAGGCATCTGCGCTCAACCACATCGACCTCTGGCTGACACGAGGGATGCCGAAACCCCGCTCCTTCCCGCACGTCTCAGGGTCGGATGTTGCCGGCGTCATCGATGCGGTCGGCGTCGGTGTCACCAACTGGGCTCCGGGCGACGAGGTCGTCATGGAGGCCACGGTCACCAGCCAAGAAGCCATCCTGAACCTCGGGATCGACAACGTGATCGATCCAGGGATGCACCTCCTGGGGGAGCACCAGTGGGGTGGTCACGCCGAGTACGTGGTCGTGCCAGCGTGGCACCCGGTCCGGAAACCGGAGAACCGGTCATGGGTCGAGTGTGCGGCCTATCCGGTCGCGTACGTGACGGCGTGGCGGATGCTGCGCAAAGCGCGTGTCGAGGCGGGGACCACGGTCTTGGTCGTCGGCATCGGCGGGGGAGTGGCGACGGCAGTTCTGGTCCTCGGGCAGTACCTCGGTGCGAAGGTTTATGTCACGAGCCGCGACGAAGCCAAACGACGTCGGGCGATCGAATTGGGCGCTGTCGACGCCTTTGATTCAGCCGGCCGTTTCCCCATCAAGACCGACGTAGTGATCGACAGCGTCGGATCGGCCACCTGGGAGTCGTCGATGCGGGCGCTCAACAACGGCGGGCGTTACGTGTCCTGTGGCGGAACGTCCGGCATCGAAGTGCCGCTGCTGTTGCCCCGACTGTTCTTCAAGCATCTGGAGATCATCGGGGTCACCACCGGAAGTCATCAGGAGTTCGTTCGAGTCACCGAGATCGTGAGCGAAGGCCTGCCGGTCATGGTGGACGAGGTGTTCCCGTTCTCGGGATACGCAGACGCAGTTGCGAAGCTCGCCAAGGGCGACCAGATGGGCAAGCTGGTCATCGACCACACGCTGTAGGTCCGGCCGTCGAGCGGGAGGCTGGCACCGTCCCTCGCCGGTAGCGTGCATCCATGGACACCGAGTCGCTCATCGCCGCCGTCACCCACGACGTCGAGGGCCGGGCCAGCGCGCTGCTCGACATCTCACACGACCTCCACGACCATCCAGAGCTGTGCTTCGAGGAGCGTCACGCCCACGAAGTCTTGACGAATGCTCTCGAGTCCGAGGGGATCGACGTCGAGCGGCAAGCGTTCGGGCTCGAGACTGCTTTTCGGGCAACGATCGGTACCGGGGACGGACCGACCATCGCCATCTGCTGCGAGTACGACGCGTTGCCCGAGATCGGTCATGCCTGCGGTCACAACATCATCGCCGCGGCTGGTCTGGGCGCAGCGCTGGCGGCGGGGGCCCTTGCCGAACAACTCGGGGGTCGCGTGATCGTTTTGGGCACCCCAGCTGAGGAGGGCGGCGGCGGAAAGATCCTGATGATGGAGCGAGGCGCACTCGACGGTGTCGATGCCGCCATGATGATCCACCCCGCCGACGCTGATCTCGATTCCTTCAACGCCATAGCGGTCCACCACCTCGACTGCGACTTCCACGGTCACGCGGCCCACGCCGCCGCTGCGCCCGAACAGGGTCGCAATGCGCTTGACGCTGCGGTGCTGGCGTATCAGAACGTTGCGGCGCTCCGCCAACACATCGCTGGCCATGAACGGATCCACGGGATCTTCACCGCTGGTGGCGACAAGCCGAACATTGTTCCGCACCGGGCGTCGCAATCCTGGTACGTGCGGTCGGGAACGCGAGCGAGCCTCGTCGATCTCGAGCCACGATTCCTGGCGTGTCTCGAGGCGGGAGCGCTGGCAACGGGTTGCTCAGTCGAGCACCGCTGGGTGTCTTCCCCCTATGACGATCTCGTTCACATCTCGGCGCTGTCGGACGCCTACGGTCGCCATCTCGCGACCCGGGGGCGGACGAGCGAACCGGCTTCGACTCGCCCGAGTCTCATGGGCTCGACCGACATGGGCAATGTCAGCCACGTCGTGCCTTCGATGCACCCGATGATCAAGGTCGCACCTGCCGGTGTGTCGATCCACACCGAGGAATTCGCCGAGTTCACCGGAGGCCCTGAAGGTGATCGAGCGGTGGTGGACGGAGCGATTGCCATGGCGGCCACCGTGGTGGAACTCTGGTCGGATGCGGCGCTGTTGCGAACGGCTCGCCAAGAGTTTGCCGGCCAGTAGCGCCATGCGGGCGGTCCCTGGGGTCTGGTCGGAATCCCCCTAGGGTGGGCCGCGTGACGCCCTACGTTGCCGAGTCCTTCTCCGCCGAAGAGCGGAACATCTTGCGCCGTTACTTCACCGATCTCGATGGTCCGGTGTTTGCCTTGGTGAACCTGCCCGAAGTGGTCAAAGGTGCGCTGTTCGCCCGATATTCGCGTTCGGCGAAGTCGCTTCGTCAGTTGTTCCTCGACGAGTTCATGGGCGAACTCGACGTCGCCGGTGATGTGACGGTCGATGCGACTGTGGGCCTCGAGCGCGCTGAGGCCCTCTACGACAAAGTCTTCCTCGAGTACGGCGACGACTCGGTCGCTCAGCTCGGTGGGGTGCACCTTGCGTGTGAGCAGGCGTCGAACGTCCTCACGAAGATTCTCGAGTGGGGTCGGCTGATGGCCTACCTCGAGCAGTCGACGCGCTACATCGCATATGACACCCGACTCGGTGGCCGTTACCGGTACTTCCGGGATCCTGAGATTCTCGCCTCGCCCATGGGGGCCCGATACATCGGCGACATGGATCGAATCTTCGACGTGTACGGCGAACTGCTGCCGATCATGACCGATCACTTCCGGGACCTCATCCCGAAGGCTCGCGAGGACAGCGACTTCATCTATCGGCAGGCGATTCGGGCCAAGGCCTTCGACGCACTTCGTGGCCTGCTCCCAGCGGCGAGCCTGTCGAACGTCGGCATCTACGGAACCGGGCAGGGCTACGAGCAGCTGCTGCTGCGGATGAGGGCGCATCCCTTGCCCGAGGCCCGTGCCTACGCCGACATGATGTTGGTGGAGCTGCGCAAGGTCATCCCGTCGTTCCTCAAGCGAGTGGATCTCGCTGATCGAGGAGGGGAGTGGAGCGACTACTTCTCGACGAACGGCTCCGCCATCCGCGAAGTGTCCGATCGGTTGTTGGGTGACATGAGCGACATGTCGGGTCCCAGCGATTCGCGAGTCACGCTCGTCGACTTCGATCCTGACGGCGAGATCAAGATGGTCGCCGCCATGCTCTACTCCACAACGCATGTGCCCGAGCAGGTGCTCGAGGACCGAGTGGCAGCGATGAGCGTCGACGACCGGTTGGCGGTCATTCGCGCCTATGTCGGGGAGCGAAAGAATCGTCGACACAAGCCAGGTCGAGCGTTGGAGCGTCTCGACTATCGGTTCGACGTCCTCAGCGATTACGGGGCCTTCCGTGACCTCCAGCGGCATCGAATGCTGACGATCGAGTGGCAGGACCTCTCACCTCGTCATGGCTTCGTCCGACCCGAAGCGATCGGTGATGCGGGGGCGCTCGAGGTGTATGACGCAGCGATGGAGCTGTCGTCCCGCCTGTGGACCGACCTCAACGAGGAAATGCCCGCCCAAGCGTCCTACGCCGTTGCCTTGGCATATCGAGTTCGCTACACGATGCAGATGAATGCCCGTGAGGCCATGCACCTCATCGAGCTCCGATCTGGTCAGCAGGGGCATCCGAGCTATCGGACCGTGGCCCAGGACATGCACCATCTCATCAAGGACGTTGCCGGTCACCGCGCCGTCGCCGAGATGATGACGTTCGTCGACCACACCGAGGAAGCAGATCTGGAGCGAATCGACGCCGAACGCCGGGCTGAATCGAAGCGGTCCTCGATCGCCTGATCTCCTACGATCAGCGGTTCTGCGGACCCGATGCGCGCCACCGCACTCAGACATGTCTATGATTCCGGCCGCATCCGGAGACAGCGGGTCATCTGGAAGGGACGGCACTGGTGGTTGACGAATTGACCGAGGACTTTGACGAAGAAGAGGTAGCAGGCCTGACCGAGGTGCTCGGTGAGGACCTGGACGAACCGGACCTCGACGAGGAGTTCGGCGACGATGACGTGGCCGAGGCCGAGGTCGTGGACGAACTCGATGCTGAGGTGCTCGAGGTCGAGGAAGAGGTCGAAGAACCGGCCGTTCCTGCGCGCAGAAAAGCCGCGACCGAAGAGGAAGAGGACGATGAGGACGAAGCGGACCCAGACGATGTCGAGGAGGACCTCGACACGATTCTGAAGGACCGGATCGCATCGGGCGACGACCTCGAGGACGAGGAAGAGGAAGAAGTTCCCGATCGGAACGATCCCGACGCTGCGGACGGTGTCGCTGCCAAGAAGGTCGGCGAATTCACGTGTCCCGGGTGCTTCATGATCATGAAGCCATCGCAATTCGGTCGTCCCGACAACATGATTTGCCCGGAGGGCTACGACCCGTGCCCGGCGATGGCCATCGTTCGCTCGATGAAGTAGATCCTGGCTTCCACTCCAGCTGACCGTGGCCGATGACCTTGTCGCCGATGTGCAGGGTGGTGATCCAGTGGGGCAGTATCGGACGGTGAGTACATCACCGTTTCAGGACATGTTGACCGCGGCCACCGGACTGGCGGCCGAAGTCGCTTCGGCCCTGCCGCGTCTGGCCCAACGAAGCAAGGATCAGGCATCGCTGATCGGAGTCCTGTTGGAGAAGCTCGGGTGCGTGAACGCCACCAGCGGCGAGGCTCGGGTATCACCCGTGGCGAACATCGTTCGTGACGTCGATCTGGGTTCTGCAACGACGATTGACAATGATGATGATGACGGTCGTCCAGAAGCGTCGGTCGTGCCCATCCGGCCCGATGTCGCGACCAGCGCACCGGCTGCGAAGAATGCTCCTGCGGCCAAGAAGACGCCCGTCAGGAAGACAGCTCCTGCCAAGAAGGCGCCCGTCAAGAAGACAGCTCCTGCCAAGAAGGCGCCCGTCAAGAAGACAGCTCCGGCCAAGAAGGCGTCGGCCAAGAAGACAGCTCCGGCCAAGAAGGCCTCCGTAAAGAGGGCGGCTCCTGCCAAAAAGGCCTCCGTGAAGAAGG
>Ga0335397_10009634_pt1 | contig 12036 bp, 11 predicted proteins | sample MAT04_FD_205740 | JGI IMG/M metagenome (GOLD analysis project Ga0335397, IMG submission 205740) | Freshwater microbial communities from Lake Fryxell liftoff mats and glacier meltwater in Antarctica - MAT-04 (spades assembly) (version 2) ...
TTCGCCGGGCAAGATCGTCAAGGCGACGGTGGGTTAGATACCAAAATCCCGCTCATCCGGGCGAAAGCGGGGATCCAGTTCTTTGGGCGATGCAGCGGATAAGACGAGCTCAAATACCTAGAGCGAAATCGGTCTTGATGGACGCAGTCCATCAAGGCTCAGATTTCGCTCCAGATTGATTCTAAACCATTTTTTGGATTCAGGTCGATTCGACCTGAAACAAAAACGGTCTAGTCCTGAAACACCATCGTCAAGCTGGACAGGACTGGGTCCCGGCTTTCGCCGGGATGAGCGGCCCTTTTTCTATTCGATCTCGACGACCTCGACCCGGGCCCCGTTCAGGACCAGGGCGATCTCGCCGCGCTTGAGCTTCAGCGCGTCCTCGCCGAACAGCTGACGACGCCAGCCCTTGAGGGCGTCGACGTCCGCCTCGTCGTCCAGAGCAATCTTTTCCAGGTCCGCGACATTGGCCAGCAGTTTGGTGGCCACGCCGGCGTTGTCGCTCTTGGCCTTGAGCAGCACCTTCAGCAGTTCGACCACCGACGGCGGGGCCGGCTGGTTGTGGGCCGGGCGGTCCAGCCTGGGCGCGAAGGCTTCGGGATCGGCAAGCACGCGCTTCAGCTCGGCCGACAGCTCGACGCCCAGACGTGAAGCGCCGAATCCCTTGGGCACCGAGCGCAGCCGGTTGAAGGCGTCCGGATCGGTCGGTCCCTGGGCCGCGATCTCGTCGATGGCCTCGTCCTTGAGGATACGCCCGCGCGGCTGGTCGCGGTCCTGGGCCGTGCGCTCGCGCCAGACGGCGGTGGCGACGAAGACCGACAGATATTTGGCCGACCATTTCTTGGGCTTGAGCCGCTTCCAGGCCTTGTCCGGATCGGTGTCATAGAGGTCCGGATCCGTCAGGCTCTCCATTTCAGACATGACCCAGTCCAGACGACCGTCCTTCTGCAGCCGGTCGCGCAGTTTGGGGTACAGGGCCGCCAGATGGGTCACATCGCCCAGGGCATAGACCAGCTGGGCCTCCGATAGCGGCCGGCGGGCCCAGTCGGTGAAACGGCTGCCCTTGTCGACCTCCTGTTTCAGCATCTGGCGCACCAGGGCCTCATACGAGACCTGATCGCCGAAGCCCGCCGCCATGGCCGCGACCTGGGTGTCGAACATCGGCTTGGGCATGGCCCCCAGTTTGACGAAGATTTCGGTGTCCTGGCGCGCGGCGTGGAAGACCTTGATGATGTTCGGATCGCGCAACAGGTCGAGGAAGGGCTCGAGGTCCAGCCCCTCGGCCATCGGGTCGATGATGGCGGCGTCCGTGGCCGACGCGGCCTGGATCAGACACAGGCGCGGCCAATAGGTCGTCTCCCGCATGAACTCGGTGTCGACTGTGATGAAGGGCTGGTCGGCCAGCCGCTTGCAGAATGCGCGAAGCGCCTCGGTGGTGGTGATCGGCGTCATTCCGATGCTATAGCCCCGCGCGATACGGTTGTGGCAAGAGCCGCCGCAGAAAACCTCCCACTGATTCAGGCCCGTGACCCATGAGCGACACCTCCGATTCCCGGCGTGACGGTCTCCAGAGCGGTCTGACCTATGCCGACGCGGGCGTGGACATCGACGCCGGCGAGATGCTGGTGGACGCGATCAAGCCGCTGGCGAAGTCGACCCGCCGCCCCGGTGCCGAGGCGTCCCTCGGGGGATTCGGGGCCCTGTTCGACCTCAAGGCCGCAGGTTTCGTGGACCCGCTGATCGTCGCCACTACGGACGGCGTCGGCACCAAGCTGAAGATCGCCATCGAGACGGGCCGCCATGACGGCGTCGGCATCGATCTGGTCGCCATGTGCGTCAACGACCTGCTGGCCCAGGGGGCTGAACCGCTGCTGTTTCTCGACTATTACGCCACCGGCAAGCTGGAGATCGACGCCGCCAAACGGGTCGTCGCCGGAATCGCGGAGGGCTGCCGTCAGGCCGGCTGCGCCCTGGTGGGCGGCGAGACGGCCGAAATGCCCGGCATGTATCAAGGTGGCGACTATGACCTGGCCGGTTTCTCACTCGGCGCGGTCGAGCGCGGCCATGCCCTGCCGTATCTGGACCGTCAGGCGGCCGGCGACATCATCATCGGCCTGGCGTCATCCGGTCCGCACTCGAACGGCTATTCCCTGATCCGCAAGGTGGTCGAAAAGTCCGGTCTGGCCTGGGGCGACGACGCGCCCTTCGCCAAGGACCGCAGCCTGGTCCAGGCCCTGATGGAACCGACCCGCATTTATGTGAAACCGGTCCTGCCGCTGATGAAGGCGGGTCTGATCAAGGGGGCAGCGCACATCACCGGCGGCGGCCTGATCGAGAATCCGCCGCGCTGCATCGCCGAGGGCCTGCGGGCGTCATTCGACTGGCATGCCTGGCCGCTGCCGCACGTGTTCCAGTGGCTGGGAGAGGTCGGCGGCATCTCGGATCACGAACTGCGCCGCACCTTCAACTGCGGCATCGGCTTCATGCTGATCGTGTCGCCCGAGAACGCCGAGCCGGTGCTGGCCGCGCTGCTGAACGCCGGCGAGGTCGCCTTCGTCTGCGGCCGGCTGGAAGCCGCTTAAAAACCTTCGGCGTCGAGGCTGCTGAAGGTCACCCGCACAATCGCCGCCGCGCCGGCGGGCTGACGCAGTGACACCGTCAACCCGCCCTTGATCCAGATCGAACGGTCGGCCGGCAGATCCGCCTCGGCGGCGAAGCCCTGCTGGCGCAAGACCGGCTGGATCGACGCCTTTGCGCCGTCGAAACCGCCCCGCCGGGCCTGGATCACGCAGACCCGGTTCAGATTGCCGTCCGCGACACTGCCCTCGGTGGTCAGCCGCAGCAAATAGGCCTCGTCCTCGCTTTGAAAGTTCCGGGTGTCGTCGTCGGCCGATACGGCTGGGACAAAGCCGAGGAATTCCAGCGCCGCCGTATCGCCGGTCTCGCCGGTCACATAGGGCAGGCAGACGTCGGTCAGGATACCGCGCGTCATGTCGTCGGGCGGTGCCGATGCGGTCAACAGTGTTGCGGCGAGGACGAGGGCAAACATGGACGAAACTCCGGACTGACGGCGGCACTGTTTCCGAGGCCGCCGCGAAGCGCAAGCGCCAGCCTGACGACCCACTTCCCGTTGACCCGACCCGGCCTGCCCGGCAAGGTCCGCCCCTTCCATTAACCGTGAGGTCGCCGATGCCTGCGCTGTCCTTTGCCCCGGCCGGAGCGATCCCGAAGTCGCTCGGTGACCCGGCTCCGCGCCCGGCGAACTGATGCCTGGGGCCCGCTCCGGTCGCCTGCGCGTCGCCGTCCTGATCTCCGGTGCCGGCTCGAACATGGCCGCCCTGGTCGACGCCGCCGATCGGCCCGGTGCGACGTTTGAGGTGGTTCTGGTTCTGTCCAACAGGCCGGACGCCGGCGGTCTGGCTATTGCCGAGGCCAAGGGGGTGGCGGTGGCGGTGGTCGACCAGACCCCTTTCGGCAAGGACCGGGCGGCGCATGAACAAGCCATCCAGACCGTACTGAAAGCCCACGCCGTCGAGGTCGTGGCCCTCGCAGGCTACATGCGGCTGCTGACCCCCTTTCTCGTCGGGCGCTGGGCCGGCCGGATACTCAACATCCATCCCAGCCTGCTGCCGAAATACCCGGGACTGGAGACCCATGCCCGCGCCATCGCCGCCGGCGACACCGAGGCCGGCTGTACCGTGCATCTGGTCGCGGAGGGCGTCGATGACGGCCCTCTGCTGGGCCAGGCCGTCGTGCCGGTCCTGCCCGACGACACGCCCGGCTCGCTGGCGCAGCGCGTGCTGGCGGCGGAACACGCTCTCTATCCGCGGGTGCTGGCCGAGGCCTGCCGACGAGACTGACCTCAGGTCCGCCCGGCCCGCTTTTCAGCCAGTCTCACCGCGAGCGTCAGCCCCGCCACCACGGCGAAGGCCGGCCACAGCGCCAGGACGTCGAAACGCAGGAAGCTGATCGCCCCGATCGCACCGCCGACGGACAGACCGACCCACAGCAGCAGGAAAGGGATCCAGTCCCAGCGCGCGCCGCCGTGCAGGGCTGTGGCGATCCGCTGGCCCATCCGCACCAGGGTCCCGGTCATGTAAGTCAGGCCGACGCCGACATCGCCCTGACGCTGGAACACGGCGTTTTCGACGCCCATGGCCAGAACCACGGCGACCATGCCGAGCTCCCGCCAGCCAGCGGTGCACAGGCCCGCGCCGATCAGCAACAGGACGGCTTCAACGGCCAGCACCGCCGAGCGCCGGTCCTCGCCGAAGCGTCGGGCCACGGTGGCCCCCATGACCACCCCGACCACAAACAGGGCGATCAGGCCGAATGCGACCGCCGCCTGGGTCCATTCGCCCAACGCCAGGCCGACGCCCAGCCGGGTCGAGTTGCCGCTCATGAAGGAGACGAAGAACCCGCCCAGCGTCATGAAGCCCACGGCGTCGACATAGCCCGCCAGCGCCGACAACGTGGCCGCCAGCAAGACGCCCCTGCGGCTGTAATCCTTCACGGCATGTCCCCGGCGAACCGGCATCCTGACACGAAAACGGCCGGATCGTTACCGATCCGGCCGCTCATGCAGGATGGGACGAAGCCGATCAGCCGACGATCTGGTCATTCGTGAAGAACTGGGCGATCTCGATGCCGGCGTTCTCCAGCGAGTCCGAACCGTGGACCGAGTTCTCGCCGATCGACAGGGCGAACAGTTTGCGGATCGTGCCGTCGGCGGCGTCCTTCGGGTTCGTCGCGCCCATGATGTCGCGATAGGCGGCGATGGCGTTCGGGCCTTCCAGCACCTGGACTACGACCGGCTCGGCGGTCATCTGGCCGACCAGCTCGCCAAAGAAAGGGCGTTCGGCGTGGACTTCGTAGAATTTCCTGGCTTGAGCGTCGGTCAGGTGCACGCGGCGCTGGGCGACGATGCGCAGGCCGGCACCCTCGATCACGGCGTTGACGGCCCCCGTCAGGTTGCGGCGCGTGGTATCGGGCTTGAGGATCGAGAAGGTGCGTTCGGTCATGGGAGTGACTTCTTGTTGGGAGATTGAAGGTGGCGGGCTTATAGACGCGCCCTCCCCGGTTTCCAACCGCCTCCTTTTTTGCCCCTGACGCTCGACGCGCGGCGTCTCGCTGCTAGAGGGTCGCCGAGAATTCCTGACCGTCCATGCTCCAGATCATCGACCTGACCTTCAACGCCTGGGGGCGTAAATTCCTCGAGGACGCCTCCGTCTCCCTGCCGCCCGGGGCCAAGGTCGGCCTCGTCGGCCGCAACGGCATCGGCAAGTCGACCCTGTTCAAGCTGATCCTCGGCGAACTGGCCGCCGGTGGCGACGAGATCAGCCTGCCCAAGACCGCGCGCATCGGCTCGGTCGATCAGGAACACCCGGCCACGCCGGTCAGCGTGCTCGAGACCATCCTCGAGGCCGACGAGGAGCGCCACCGCCTGTTGGGCAAGCTGGAGACCGCCGAGCCCGAGGAGATGGGCGAGATCTGGACCCGGCTGATCGAGATCGACGCCGACGCTGCCCCGGCCCGCGCCGCCGAAATCCTTGTCGGCCTGGGCTTCGACCATGACGACCAGCAACGGCCGATGTCGGAATTCTCCGGCGGCTGGCGCATGCGCGTCGCCCTGGCGGCAGCCCTGTTCGCCGAGCCGGATATGCTGCTGCTCGACGAACCAACCAACTATCTCGATCTGGAAGGGGCCCTGTGGCTTGAGGCGCGGCTCAAGAAATACCCGCACACGGCCCTGATCATCTCCCACGACCGCGAGATGCTGAACGAAGTCTGCACCCACATCCTGCACCTCGCGAACCGCAATCTGACGCTCTACACCGGTAACTACGACCAGTTCGAAAAGGCCCGCGCCGAAAAGGCTCGCCTGCAGATGTCGGCCAAGGCCAAGCAGGACGCCGAGCGCGCCCACCTGCAGGCCTTCGTCGACCGCTTCAAGGCCAAGGCCTCCAAGGCCGCCCAGGCCCAGTCGCGGATGAAGCGGCTGGCCAAGATGCAGCCGGTGGCCACCACCATCGAGGAGCGCGTCGCCCCCTTCATCCTGCCCTCGCCGCCGCGCCCGCTGGCCCCGCCGCTGATCCGGCTGGAGCGGGCCACTGTCGGCTATGAGACCGGCAAGCCGGTCCTGCGCAATCTCAACCTGCGTATGGACCTCGACGACCGCATCGGCCTGCTGGGCGTCAACGGCGCGGGCAAGTCCACTTTTGCCAAGATGATCGCCGGGGCCCTGAACGTCTCGGACGGCGAACTGCATCGCGACCGCAAGATGCGGGTGGGCTGGTTCCACCAGCACCAGATCGAGGCCATGGACCCGACCGACACGCCGCTGGAGATCATCCGCCGCGCCATGCCCGACGCCGCCGAGAGCGCTCGCCGCTCGAAACTGGCGCAGTGGGGCCTCGGCTATGAGAAACAGGAAACCACCGTCGCCAGCCTGTCGGGCGGCGAGCGCGCGCGTCTGCTGCTCAATCAGGTGGCGATGGACGCACCGCACATCCTGATCCTCGACGAACCGACCAACCACCTCGACATCGACAGTCGCCGGGCCCTGCTCGACGCCCTGAACGACTACTCCGGTGCCGTCATTCTGATCACCCACGACCGCTCGCTGATGGAGATGGTCGCCGACCGCCTGTGGCTGGCTGCCGACGGCACGGTCAAGCCTTGGGACGGCGACATGGACGACTATGCCAAATTCGTCCTGGATCGCGCCAAGACGGCCGCGGTGAAGCCCAGCCAGATCAAGGACGAGGCGGCCCCTCAAGCAGCGAGCGGCAATTCGTCAAAGGGCGGGGCCGCGAGCGACAGGGGCAACAAGAAAAAATCAGGCCCTTCGCCCTCGACCCTGCGTCACGCGGTGAAGAAGGCCGAAGAGCGGATGGGCCAGCTGACCGCCGACATCTCACGCATCGACGACGACATGGCCAATGCCTCGGTCAGCAATCCCAAGGCGCTGGAAGGCCTGACGCGGGCAAGGGCGAAGACGCAGGCCGACCTGGATGCCGCTGAAGCCGCCTGGGTCGCGGCGGAGGAAGCCTTGGCAGAGGTGGCGTAGACCGCCTTCTTGCCGGGCCCGGAACAGGCCATACTCACGAATCCCATGCTCATCCGCCGCCTTCCCCCTGAAACCGTCAACCGCATCGCCGCCGGCGAGGTGGTCGAACGCCCGGCCAGCGCCATCAAGGAGCTGGTCGAGAACGCGCTCGACGCCGGAGCCACCCGCATCGAGGTCCAGGCCGACGGCGGCGGCCTGACCCGCATCCTGATCGCCGACGACGGGCATGGCATGGCGGCAGATCAGCTGGCTCTGGCGGTCGAACGGCACGCCACCTCAAAGCTGGAGCCGGATGACGCGGGCGACGTCGACCTGTTGCGCATCCACACCCTCGGCTTCCGCGGCGAGGCCCTGCCTTCGATCGGCTCGGTTGCCCGGCTGATGATCACCAGCCGGTCCCGTGACGGCGGCGACGGCCCCGATAGCCAGGCATGGGCCATCACGGTGGAAGGCGGCGACCAGCGGCCGGTCGCTCCCGCAGCCTTCCCCGGCCCGCACGGCGCGCGGGTCGAGGTCCGCGACCTGTTCTATGCCACCCCCGCCCGGCTCAAATTCATGAAGTCCGAACGGTCAGAGGCCATGGCCATCTCGGAGGAGATCAAGCGTCAGGCCATGGCGCATGAGGGCGTCGCCTTCACCCTCGATCTCGACGGCAAGACCACCCTGCGCCTGCCCGCCGAACACCCCGGCGACGCCGGTCGGCTGAAGCGGCTGGCCGCCCTGCTGGGCCGCGACTTCGAGGCCAACGCCCTGCTGATCGATCAGGCGCGGGACAATGCCCGCCTGACCGGCTACGCGGGCCTGCCAACCTATTCGCGCGGCAATGCCGGGCATCAGTATCTGTTCGTCAACGGCCGACCGGTGAAGGACCGGCTGCTGCAGGGAGCCCTGCGCGGGGCCTATGCCGACTTCCTCGCCCGCGACCGGCATCCGGCGGCGGTGCTGTTCCTCGAGATCGACCCCCTCTACGTCGATGTGAACGTCCATCCGGCCAAGGCCGAGGTGCGGTTCCGCGATCCGGCCCTGGTGCGCGGCCTGATCGTCGCGGGCCTGCGCCACGCCCTCGCCGCCGCCGGCCACCGCGCCTCGACCACCGTCGCCGCCGACGCCCTGGCCGGCTTCCGGCCCCACACCGGCGTGAGTTCCGGCCCCGCCTGGAGCCCGTCCTCGTCCGCGGCAGCAGGCTTCAGCGGCTGGCAGGGCTGGGCCGCCCCGGCCAGCACGACAGCCCGGATCATCCCCGGCCTCAACGAACGCTCGGCCCGGTTCGAGGGCGGTTCCATGGCCGACGGCTGGCCCGCCGACGCCGCCCCGGCCGCGCCAGACCTGATCGACTATCCGCTCGGAGCCGCCCGTGCCCAACTGCACGGCACCTATATTGTCGCCCAGACCCGCGACGGCCTCGTCGTCGTCGACCAGCACGCCGCCCACGAACGTCTCGTCTATGAGCGGATGAAGGTGCAGATGGCCAGGGGGTCGGTCACCCGACAGGCCCTGCTGACCCCCGAAGTGGTCGAACTGGACCCCGCCGAGGCCGAGCGCGTCGCCGGCCGCGCCGAGGAACTGGCCGAACTGGGTCTGATCGTCGAAGCCTTCGGTGTCGGGGCCGTGCTGGTGCGCGAGACCCCGGCCCTGCTCGGCGACACCGACGTGCAGGGGCTGATCCGCGACATCGCCGACGACCTCGCCGAGCACGGTGCCGCCCTGGCCCTGTCCGAACGCCTCGGCGAGGTCTGCGGCACCATGGCTTGCCACGGCTCGGTCCGGGCCGGTCGCGTCCTCTCGGCCCCCGAGATGAACGCCCTGCTCCGCGAGATGGAGGTCACCCCCCACTCCGGCCAGTGCAACCATGGCCGCCCAACCTATGTCGAACTGAAGCTGGTCGATCTGGAAAAGCTGTTCGGGAGGCGGTGATCAGCGCGCGATCGGGACCATGACCTCGTTCCGGCGCATGAACCACAGGGTCCATGGCGGATCATACTGGGCCATGCTGATCGGCCCCGAGGGTCGCAAGCCGCGCGTCCGCAACTGGCCCTCGAGTTCGCGGCTGTGCCGCTCGACCTGACGCGCATCGGCTATTCCCGAGAAACGGATCACGGCCATCCTTTGCCCCGGCTCCTGACGCAGGGTAATCCGGGCGTCGTTCGGCTGGGGCAGCGTCTGCATGGACCAGGCGGCGGGCATGGTGAAGCGGACGGTCCAGCCCGTTCCGGAGGCTGTCTGGCTCACCGGAGCCGTCATGGCGATGTTTTCACTGACCCGACGCTGGGCCACGGGGGCCGTCATGGCGATGGACTGACGCCGGGTATTACCCCCGAAGATATATCCCGCGAGAATTCGGAAGCCCTGGCTGGAGGCGCGTTCCTGGCTGCCTGACACCGTCACCTCGGCCACGACGGTCGGGACATAGTCGCGGACCTCGAACGACCCGTCCTTGAGAACCTGGGCGAAGACGGGTTCCTCGGTCGCCATGGCGGGTGTTCCTGCCGCCATGAGGATGATCAGCAAGGCCAGTATGAGGCGTTTCATCCGGGACCTCTTCAGCCGACCCTTGCGGCCATTCGAACAGACATCACTGTCTGCGCAAGCGGCGGTATTGGCCAGATCAATCCAACGCCTTGGTGTCGCAGCGGTTGCTCAGGCGGCGACCCTCAGAAACAGCACCCGCGCCGCGCCATAGTCGCGGGCATCCAGCCGCTCATAGCCCGGCGTTTCGATCTCGAGCTCGTCCGAGCCGCGCTCGAAGACGACGACGGCCCCGGGCTTCAGCCAGTTTCCCTCCAGCAACCGGGCCAGCGCCAGTTCGCCCATCCCCTTGCGATAGGGTGGGTCGAGGAAGGCGAGGTCGAAGGCCTCGCCGTCCGATCCCGGTCGCGAGCCCAGGTCTGTCGCGCTGCGCCGATGAACGCGCGTGCGGCCCATCAGGCCCCAGGAGTCGGCGTTCTCGCGGATGGCACCGCGGGCGTCCTCATCGGTCTCGACGAACAGGGCGAAGGCCGCGCCCCGGCTCAGCGCCTCGAACCCCAGCGCACCCGATCCGGCGAACAGGTCCATGACTCGCAGCCCTTCGAGGGGTTCGGCCCAGGCGGCGTGTTCCAGCACATTGAACACCGCCTGACGCGCGCGATCCGAGGTCGGGCGCGTGCCCTGCCCCTCCGGCACCACGATGGCCCGGCCCTTCAGACTTCCGGCGACGATGCGCACGGATCAACCCTTGGAGCGAGGACCGCGCGGGCTGCCACGCCCGCCGGCCGGGCCCGCTCCCGGACGGGGGCTGCCGGGCCTGGAGAAGCCGCCGGGGCGCGAACCGCCGGGCTTGCCCGCAATCGGCGGCTTGCCGTCAATCTTGCGGTCCGGCTTGCGGTCAAAGGGTCGTTTGTCGCCCGGCCGATCGTCGGATCTTGCAGCAGGACGCGCGCCCGTCCGGGCGTCGCCGCGCGGCTTGTCGATGAACTGATCCTCGCGCGGCTTGAACACCCGCTTGGGACGCTCGCCTGCGGCCTCCGCGCCCTCAGGCCGGGCGCGGGGGGTGAAGCTCTTCTTCGGATGCTCGAACCTGGGCGCGGTCTTGGCCCAGCCGGCCTTCTTTGGCGGGCGGGCGGCGCGTTCGGCGGCGGCGTCAGCGGCGGCCCCGGCGGCACGGGTGCGGCTGGGCTTGCGCGACGGATCGGACATGGCCGAGCCCGACGCGCCCTTGTTGATCGGGGCCGAGGTCCGACGGCCCGGAACCGGCGCGGGGGTCGAGACGGTGTTGCCGGTCGGCAGGTTCTCGGGCCGGATGTGTTCGGTCAGCAGCTCTCGGATCACCCGGGGGCCAACCTCTTCGATCGAACCGGTCGGCAGGGTGCCCAGCTGGAACGGGCCGTAGGCCAAGCGGATCAGCCGGTTCACCGTCAGACCGAGGTGCTCCAGCACCTTGCGGACCTCGCGGTTCTTGCCCTCGGTGATGGAGACGCTGATCCACAGGTTGGCGGGGGCATTGCCCTCGCTCTCCTTGGCCTTGTCCAGCGTGGCCTCGATCGGGCCGTAGCGGATGCCGTCGACGGTGACGCCCTCCTTCAGGCTGTCCAGCTGCAACTGCGACACCCGGCCCCGGGCACGAGCGCGGTACTGGCGCACCAGTTCGGTCGTGGGCAGCTCCAGCGCGCGGCTCAGCTCACCGTCGTTGGTCAGCAGCAGCAGGCCTTCGGTGTTGAGGTCGAGACGACCGACCGAGATCACGCGTGGCAATCCGCTGGGCAGGGCGTCGAACACCGTCGGCCGCCCTTGCGGGTCATTGTGCGAGGTCATCAGGCCGGCGGGCTTGTTGTAGCGCCAGACCCGCGTGGATTGCGCCGAGCCGATCGGCTTGCCGTCGACGGTGATGACGTCGTCGCGCGTGACCAGAACGGCGGGCGTATCGAGGATCTTGCCGTTCACGGCGACCTTGCCGAGGCCGATCAAACGTTCGACCTCGCGACGCGAGGCGATGCCCGCGCGGGCCATGGCCTTGGCCACCCGTTCGCTGCGTTTGGGGCCCTCATCGGCCTTGGGCGCGAACTTGCCGTCCGGCTTGCCACCGGGTTTTCCAAAGACCTTGCCACCCTTCTCCGGCCCGCGTTCCTCGCCGCCTTCGACGCGCTTGACGTAGGGTTTTCGGGGGCCGTCGCGGCTGTCGTCTTGACGCGGGCGCGGCTTCTTGTCGTTGTCTCGGGGATGGCTGGCCATGATGAGCGGTTCATGCACATGGCCTTGGCGTGTGCGCAAGCGGCGGCGGACGCAGGCGAGACGCCCGTGGGCTGCGTGATCGTCGACGAATCCACCGGCAAGGTGGTCGCCGAAGGGCGAAACGGTCCCATCGGCGCACATGACCCAACCGCCCACGCCGAGATAGTGGCGTTGCGGGGAGCCGCGGCGAAACTGGAAAATTATCGCCTGACCGGCCTGACCCTCTATGTGACGCTCGAGCCATGCGCCATGTGCGCGGG
>Ga0335397_10009635_pt1 | contig 12035 bp, 11 predicted proteins | sample MAT04_FD_205740 | JGI IMG/M metagenome (GOLD analysis project Ga0335397, IMG submission 205740) | Freshwater microbial communities from Lake Fryxell liftoff mats and glacier meltwater in Antarctica - MAT-04 (spades assembly) (version 2) ...
CGAAGCCTTGATTGCAGCATCCTGCGATCGCGCCGTGCTGGCACATGCCGTTGCTGCAGGTGTCGCTCGAGCAGCGATCGCCGTCGTCGCAGTCGGCCGGGCCCGCGCAGCACCCGGGCGTGCCGATGTGCAGGCACGCGCCGCTCGGCGCGCAGCGATCGCTGGTGCAGGTGTTGCCGTCGTCGCAGCTCTGCGCGGTGCAGGCGGGGACGACCGTGATCGTCACCGGCGGTGAGGTCCCGACGTTGCCGGCCTGATCGGTGGCGACCACCTCGAGCACGTGCGCGCCCGCGGTCAGATCAGCCAGCAGCGCGGCCGTCGGCGCGTTGAAGAACCCTCCGGTATAGCGGACGACGCCGTCGACGCGCAGCTCGATCAACGGCCCGAAGTCCGTGACCTGGGCCAGCACGCCGACCGCGCCGAGCGGGACCTGCTCGCCGGCTCGCGGGCGGATGATCGTGACGACCGGCGCCTCGTTGTCGACGCACACGAACACGCGCGGAGAGCGCGCGCGGCCGCCGTCGGTCGAGAGCACCTCGGCCTCGAGCTGTCCGCAGCCACGCATCTGGAGCGTGGTGTTCCAGGCGATCGAGCCGGGCACGGTGGTGGTGCTGCCGATCGGCGCGCCGTCGTAGGTCAGCGACACCGACGCCAGCGGCGCATCGTCGGCGGCGACGACCTCGACCGCCACGGTGCCGCGGAGCCAGGCGCCACCGGCAGGCTGGGAAATGAGCACCAAAGGTGCGGTCGGCGCGGTGCGGACCACGAACACCGGCGCGCTGACGACGACCGTGGTGGTGGTGGTCATCTGCACGCGGAGCTGGTGCGGACCGAGCGCCCAGGCGGACGCGTCGATCACGCGAGGGCTGGCGCCGAGCGGACCGGAGAGCGCGCCGTCGAGCACGAGATCGAACGTCGAGCTGCCGGCGCCGCCGCCGCTGATCGGACCGCCCGCCTGCTCGCCTTCGCCGCCGCGCCAGCGCAGCGCGAAGTACGGGCCGATCGCGGTGCCATCGCGGGGCGCTTCGATCTCCACTTCCACCGGCCGGGTCGGGGCGCGCGGCGTCGTCGCGGTGACGGTGACCGCCGTGGCCAGACCGACGTTGCCCGAGCGATCGACGGCCACCGCGTCGATGCGATGCGATCCGGACGTCGGCGCCAGCCACTGCGTGAACAGGTTCGCCGCGTCGATCGCGATCGCGGTCGGCACGCCGTCGATCGACACGACGATCCGCGTGATGTCGCGGGTGTTGGCCGCCGAGGTGACGCTGATCCCCACGCGACCGCTCACCAGAGCACCCGCGGCGGGAGAAGCGATGGTGATGACCGGCGCCGTCGTGTCGAGCGCGTTGTCGACCGTGAAGGTGACCGGGGCCGACGCCGCGGTGTGACCGGCGAGATCCGCGCCCAGCGCCACCAGCGAATGCGGGCCATCGGACAGCGTCGTGCTGTCGAAGCGCAGCTGACCAAACGCGCTGCCAGTGCCAACGAAGGTCCCGTCGATCTCGAACGTGGTGACCGTGCCGGCGAAGAAGTCGTCGTGCACGCGACCGAAGAGGTCGATCATGCCCGTGGCGATCGCCGGGGCCTGCGCGACCATCCACGGGTTCGCGAGGTCGCGACCCGAGCGCCGCTCGCGCAGGACGTCGGCGATCTCGTGATCACAAGCCGGGCACGGCGCGCCGCCGCTCGAGCGCATCATGCAGCCGCTGGCCGAGCGAAATACGCCTGTTCCGCAGTACTTTCCGCCCTCCACGCAGCCGGCGCCCGGGGCGTCCGCGAACTTGAAGCACGCCGGATCGGTGGTGACGTTGGCCTCGAGGATCAGCGAGACCTCCGAGGGCGTGCCGCTGCACAGCCCGGCCTCGATGTACTCGTCGGCCAGATGGAAGAGCGCGTGGCCGAGCTCGTGGTTGATCGGCGAGACATCGCGCGAGAGGCGCGCGACGCCGCCCGTGGCGAGCTGGGTGTTGTAGTTGGCGTTGGCGCGACCGCTCCCCGAGTTGGCGATGGTCACCACCACATCGACGTCCGGCGCGTTCAGCGCAGCCAGGTTCACGCGCGAGGCATCCGCGTTGATGAACGATCCGGAGACGTTCATTCCGAGCGCGGTGTCGGTGAGATCGGCGTTGCCGACCTGGTTCGTCGTGGAGAGCACGTCGACGACGTGGATGTTGATCAGGCCCGGGACGCGCGTGGTGTAGCCCGCCGCGCCCGACAGCAAGCGCGCGATCGCGTCGTCCGCGGCGACGGTCCAGCTCGCGACGTCGAGGAAGCCGTCGCCGATCAGGACGATGTCGATCGCCACGTCGAGGTCGGCCTGCGCGATCGTCGAGTGGACCGTGAGATTGCACAGGCCCGGGTTGTTGGTGCAGTTGACCTGCGCGACCGCGGAGCGCGGAGAGAGGGCGAGGAGCAGCGCGAGAAGAGCTACGCGTCTCATCGCGTCACCTCCCGCGTGGCCAGCACATCGCGGCGGCCGTCCCGCGCGGTGCGGACCAGGCTGTAGCGCGTCGGTGACCCGAAGAAGGGGGCGCGCACGATGGTGCCGCCGCTGGTCCAGTGATCGATGACGTCGCCGCTGCTCTCCCCCGGCTCACCGAGCTCGAGCGCCACGACGAAGGGCTCCTGCGCCTCGAAGCGCGCCTCCAGTGTGTAGGGCGACTTCGAGCCTACGTTCTTCGCTCGAAATGGGATCTCCCGGACGCGGGCGTCGATCAGCTCGGCGGTGCCTTCACGCGAGAGCGTGAGCGAGAGGAGCGCGGTGCGATCAGCCTCCGCGTCGGGGATCGCAGCTCTGATCGGCGCGACCACGGTGGCCGACGGCGACGGAGAAGGATCGGCGCATCCGCCGAGCAGGAATAGGAGAGCAACATGGCGAACGGGCATGGCGTCGCGAACGCGCCTCGCAAGAACGTGGCCAGTGCGAGTCGTAGAGAATCGGCGGACCGGGTACGCAGCGCGGGGTCGGGCTACGCAAGCGCGCGCGATCAGCTCTTTGACGGAGAGAAGAGGATCGCCCTCCACTCCCCGCGCTCGTAGACCTCGGCTCGATGGCCCGGCAATCGCGGCCGGTATTCAGCGAAAATCGCCGGCACGTCCGTGCTCACGAGACCGGAGAGGACGAGGTGCCCGGCCGGCGCGAGGCAGCTCCCGAGCACGGGCGCGTGCGCCAGCAAGACGACGAGCTGGATGTTGGCGACGACGACGTCGTAGGGCGTCTCGGGTGAACCGAGCGCCTCACGCAGATCGATGCGCTCCGCGACATTGTTGAGATGCGCATTGTGCCGAGCCTCGGCGAGCGCGGTCGCGTCGATCTCCACCGCGTCCACGGTGGCGCCGGCGCACGCCGCGGCGATCGAGAGGACGCCGTTGCCCGCGCCGAAGTCGAGCACGCGAACGGGGCGCGGACCGATGCGCGGAACGATGCGCATCAGATACGCCAGCGCGAGCAGGCAGAGCTGGGTGGTCTCGTGGCGGCCATCGCCGAAGCCCTTGCCGGCTTCGAGAAGGAGCGTCGTGCGAGGGGCGAGGGGCGGCGTGCCGGGAGGTCCCAGGCGGTAGTGGGGACCAACGTCGATCATCCGCGCGTCGGCACGATGGCACGCACCGGCGCCGCGATGGAAGCGCGTCGCAGCGGACGGAGGCAGTCCTCGAGCGCGTCTCGCTCGACGCAGACCTGCTCCGCTTCGGCGCGGAGCAACGCGATCTCGGCTTCGAGCATGGTGAGCTCGACCAGCCGCGCGCTGCGCCTGATCACGGATCTGCTCGACTTCACCGAGGCCCGCATCGGCGACGGCCTGAAGGTGGCGCGGGTGCCCGTCGATCTGCACCGCCTGGTCGCTGACAGCGTGGACGAGCTGGCCACCGCGTTCCACGGCCGCACGCTCGATCACCGGCACACCGGCGTGGGTGATTGCACGCTCGACCCCGATCGCATCGTCCAGCTCATCGGCAACCTGGTCGGCAACGCGATGAGCTACGGGGCGCGCGATCGACCGGTGACGGTCGCCTCCTCGATCGAGGGCGAGATGCTCGAGATCAGCGTGCACAACGAAGGGTCGCCGATCGCGGCGTCGATCATTCCCAGCCTGTTCGAGCCGATGGTCCGGGGCGCCACCGGCGCGCGCAGCCGCGGTGTCGGGCTGGGCGCGCGGTCCCGCGGCGGTCAGCGCGGGTGACGTCTCCTGTGACGCCACTCGAGGGCGATTGCGCCCGCGATGCGCGGTGAGGCGATGCGGCACGCGGCGTGCTTTCGCCAGACGCATGATCAAGATCCATCTCGCCTCACGAAGCTACGCCACGGAGAGCCTCGCCACGCGCGTCGCGGAGGTCGCCGTTCCGATCGAGCGGGTCGACGCGGCGATCGTGGGGCGCGTGCCGGACGCGATCCCGACCGACCTCCCCGGGATGCCGGGCGCGGGGCGCGACCTCGGGAGCTTCGGAAAGAGCGGCTTTCCCGGCGGAAAAGGCGGCCTCCCCGGAGATCTAGGCTTCGGCGATCTCGGCGGCATGCCCGGCGGCCTCGGCGGCATGCCCGGCGGCCTTGGCGGACCCGGGCGCGGCCCGCCGGGCGGCGTGAAGATCCCCGGCGCGGATCGCATGGACGGCGTGGAAGGCTTCCTCGGCGGTTATCTCGACAACACCGGCAACGGCCTGACCGGCGGCTTCAGCGGCGGCGGCGTCACCTACGGCGGCTACGGCGTCGGGGTGAACGGGAGCGGCGAGCCGGGCGTCGCCAAGGGCGGCGCAAACGGCGGCTCGGTCACCAGCGCGCGCGAAGGGGCGAACGACGCGAAGAAGGCGGTCGGAGAAGGCGGATCGAGCCGAGGTGGCGTCCCCGAGGGCATGGACTGGTCCCACGGCACGCGCGACTCGTTCAAGACCGAGGTGCAGAAGACGCCCGCGCCCGCGAAGGCCGAGCCCAATGACGCCGGCAACACCACCAACGAGCAGAAGGCGGAGCCCACGCAGAACGAGCCTGAAAAAGAGCCCGAGACCGCGGTCGCCTCGAACGACACGAAGAAGGACGGTCAGGCCGGCAGGCCCAACCCGTTCGCGATGCCCACCGACGACAGCACCGGCGGCGGCACGCCCCGCTCGGCCGGCAGCACCCACGTGATGCCCACCTACGACAGCAGCGGCGGCGGCACGCCCCGCTCGGCCGGAGCGATCGGCTTCGCGGATCTGTGGATGCCGGACCCCGACGGCGCGGGCGGCGGCTCACCGGTGAGCAACGTCGCGCGCGTCGCGAGCAAGCTCCGTAGCGTTTAGTGCTTCGAGACGGCGGCGTCGAAGTCGCTGATCGACGCGCGCAGCTTGGAGAGGTCCATGTCGATCTCGGCCTTCGTCTTGTCCCACGCGTCACCAGCGACGGTGTCGAGGCGCGCCATGTTGGCCTTGAACGACTCGTGGTTCTTGTCGAGGTCGACCAGCGCGAGCTCGGCCTTCTTCTTCGCGGCGCCCTTGGCCTTCCCGGCCTTTTCCTTGAGCGCGGCCAGATCCTTCTCGGCCTGATCGACCTGCTTCTGGATCTCGGCGCGAGCCTCGGCGCGAGCCTTGGCCGCCTTCGCCTCGATCTCGGCCTTCTCCGTGGCGAGCTTGGCCTCGGCCTCCTTGATCGTGGCGGCGGCCTTCTCGTCGGCCTCGCGCTTGGCCTGAGCGGCCTGGGCCTGGGCCTTCTCCTTGTTATCGCAGGCGGCAAATCCGGACAGTGCGAACGACAGGACGACAGCAGATGCAATCCGTTTCATGCGCGCCTTGTTGCACGCTCGATTGGCCGCCGTCCATGATCCTGACGATGGACAGGAAGATCACAGGCGTCATCTTCGACGTGGACGGGACGCTGGTCGACAGCAACGACGCGCATGCCTCGGCCTGGGCGGACGCGCTCGGCGAGTTCGGCTTCGCGGTCGACTGGCAAGAAGTGCGGCAAAAGATCGGCAAAGGCGGCGACAAGGTCATCCCGGAGATCACGGGGCTCGATCCGGACAGCGAGCGCGGAGAGCGGCTGGGCGCGCGTCGTTCGCAGATCTTCGCCGAGCGCTACCTCCCCAAGTTGAAGCCGTTCCCGAAGGTGCCAGAGCTCCTCGATCGGCTCGAAAAAGCGAAGCTCGAGATGGTCGTCGCCAGCTCGGCCAAGGATGCGGAGCTGACGCCGCTCCTCTACCTGGCGGGCGCGGAGCGGCTGCTCCCGAAGAAGACCTCCGCGGACGACGCCGAGCGCAGCAAGCCCGATCCCGACATCATCGTCGCCGCGCTGGAAAAGGCCGGCCGAAAACCGCACGAGATGCTGATGATTGGCGACACGCCGTACGACGTGGAGGCGGCGAAGAAGGCCGGCGTGCAGACCATCGCGTTTCGCTCGGGAGGCTGGGACGACGCGTCGCTCTCGGACGCGATCGCGATCTACGACGGCGTCGCCGCGCTGCTCGCCGACTTCGACGCGTCACCGCTCAATCGCGCTTGAACATCTTCCAGAAGCCGCTCGTCGCCGCCGGCGGGATGCTGCGCTTCTCGCTCTTCGCCCCCTTCGCCTCGGCGATCAGCTTGGTCTTGTTGGCCTTGAGCTCGGCGTTGTCGGGCTGGAGGATGACCGCGCGGGTGACCAGGTCTTTCGCGCGCGTGTACTCGCCCTTGTGGCTCGCGAGGAGCATCCCGAGCTTGCTGAGGATGATGGCGTGATCACCGGCGCGCAGCGCGATCTCGTAGCACTTGATCGCGCGATCGTAGTCGCCGCTGTCCTCCGCTGCGCGCGCTTCCGCGTAAGCTTTTTTGGCGGTCGGATGGAAGTTCGTCGTGGGATCCGAAGGCGGCAACGAGGCCCCCCCCGGCGCCGACGACCCCGAGCTCGCGGCCCCATCGAGCCGCGTGTACAGCTCGCGATACTTCGCGTTGCCTGGATCGAACGTCACCGCGAGCTTGATGTTCATGCGCGCCGCGACCAGGTTGCCCTTGTCCTTCTCGGTGAGCGCGAGCAGGTACAGGTCCGCGGCCTTCGCCAGATCGTTGGTCGTCGCCGACGTGCTCCGCGGCATGGGGGCGCGGCTGCCGCTCGACTCGCGTACGCCGCTCGGTGACCGCCGCAAGGCACAGGTCGGGCAGGACGGAAGCCCGGGCGCGATCTCTCCGTTGCACGTCGGGCACTTCATAGGGTCCCCTACCGTAGCTCGCTCCGTGAGCTTGCGCACCCACGAGGGTGTATTCTGCGCGTCTACGCGGCGCGCCAAGGTGCTGTAAGTCTTTCGGGTTTGCGTCAATTAACGCTTCTTCAGAATTAACCGAACGCCAGCCTCACGGTCGCTTGCTACCGACTACTCGGCCCGCGCGACCTCGAAGATCTGAGCGCGGAACGACATTCCGATCGACACGACGTTCACCGCCGAGAGATTCGCGCCCCAGACCGCACGCGAGACCGACAGGTTGAGCTCGACGTCGTCTCCGAAGCGCTGGATCAAGCCGGCGACGACCGAGACCGCGTCGAACTCGAGCCGGAGCGACACCGACAGCTCGAAGCGATCGGTGACGCCCAAGCGCAGGCCGAGCGTCGCGCCCGCGCCGAGCAGCTCTCCTCCGAGCGGGAAGGATCGCTCCGCACCGCCGTCCGCGCCGAACTCGCTGCTCGACTCGTCGAGGTCGAAGCCAATGTTGATGCTCGCCTCGCCGGCCCGTGGCGTCCGGGGCGAGGCCGCCGCGGCATGCGCGGTCGCGAAGAGGAAGACGAGGCCAAGGGCGGCCAGGGCGTCGGTTCGGGCGCGGCTCGATCGGCGCAGCGATCGGTCGCGGGACCGCTACGACCGGGAGAGGAGGCGCAGAGGTGCTGGTCTCGGTGCGCGTCGGGGCCGGCGGAGGCGGCGAGGGAATGACGGGCGCGACCGGGGGACTTCGATCAGTTACAGAGGATGCGAAGGCGAGGTCACTTGACCTGCGTGTAGACGAAGTCGTGGCCGGAGTGCGCGGCGTCGATCCCCGCGCCGTTGTGGCAGCTCACGCAGATCGCCTTCGCGGGCCCCGAGGTGCCCTGGCCGTCCGCGACGACACCGGCCGCGTCGTGCGGCGCGGGCGAGTCCAGGGGGACGCGCTCATAGAGGTACCACGCGTCGCCGGTCGTGGCGGTGGTGGTCTTTCGGTAGACCGCGATGCCGACGATGTTGGTACCGGCGGCGTCGTAGAGCTCCTTCACCGCGGCCGAGTCGACCGGATAAGGGCCGGTCGTGTGGGCGCTCAGCAGATCGTTCGAGCAGATCCGGTTCTTGCCGTGCGGGGATGGCGAGCGCGCCTCGTGCACGGCCGGCTCGCAGGCCCAGCTCTTGTAAGCGCCTTCCGTGAGCCACGCCTCGACGGCGGCAGCGCCTGCGGGAGGTTGCTGATCCTCGGCCGAGGAGCCGCAGCCAAGAGCGAGAGCGAAGAGAAGGACAGAGGGTTGGTGTTTCATGCGGCGCATACGACCCCCTCCCACAGACGTTACAGAGACAAACGTCGATATATCTTCACTGACTATGCAGAAATCATCGTCGAGCCTTAGCGTCGGGGTACTCCGGGCGTATAGCGGGGTGATGCAGAAGACGGTCCGGCTGGCGACGTTCTGGGCGTGGCTCCCGGCGTTTCGCGCGGTGGCTGAATCGGAGAGCCTCGCCCAGGCCTCGCGAGCGCTCCGCCTGACCCCTTCGGCGCTCTCGCGCACGATCCGCCTGCTCGAGGACGGCGTCGGACAGCCTCTGTTCCTTCGAGAGGGCCGCAGCTTGCGCCTTCTTCCGGCGGGGTCGGCGCTGCTCGAGGCGGTGCGCCACGCGATGCGGCGGGTCGACGACGGGCTGGCCGGAATGTCGGCGGGCGCATGGGTGGGCACGATGACGGTCGCGGCGCCTGTCTGGTTCGCGGGCTCCTTCATCATCCCGAGCCTGACCGCGACCCTCGCGGCGCACCCAGCGATGAGCCCCGTGATCCTCGGCGATCAGGCTGCTTCGCCCGCCAAGGCGCTCCTTCGCGGCGAGATCGATCTCTGGATCACGCTCGACCACAGCGTCCCGCGCGCAGTGCAAGCACGGGCGCTGCCGGCCCTGGAGCTGGCGACTTTCGTGGGCCCCCGCGGCGCGCCGAACGGGAGTGGTGTGGGGGGCGTGCTGGGGATCGACGACGGCGAGCGCCTCGCGCGCGCCAAGGCGACGACCACCATCGAGCTCGCCGCCGCGCTCTGCGCGAACACCACCCTCGAGGTGGTCATGCCGACCGCGATCGCCGGCGATCTGAAACAGATCGGCCCAGCGCCGCGCGCTGCGCTGGCGCTATGGGCGGTGACCCGGCGAGATCCGGGCGCGATCAGCGACGTGATCGATGGGATCGAGCAGCAGATGCGTCGACCGCACCTTACCTGAGGGGCACCAGAAACCGACCCCGCGGCGCCTGTCCTCCACGCCCATCCCGCACCACCACGAAGATCTCGATCTCGGCCGCCTCGACCTCCGCCAGATCGAGCGTGTTGGTCGCCACGAGCCCGCTCGCGCGATCGCTCCGCCACTCTCCGGCCGAAGTATAAAAGCTCACCACCGGCTCCTCGGTCCGCATCAGGCCCGCGACGTCGACATAGCCATCGAGGCTGGCTTCGTCGATCGTCACCGCGACATCGACGGTGGTCCCGCGCGTCACTGCGGCGGCGGGCGTCGTGGTCGAGGAGAACGTCCCGCCGATCGTCACTCGAGTGATCACTGGAGCTCGATTCCTCGGTAACGGCGCGCCCCGCGGATAGTACGGCAGGCGCGCGATCGACTCCCGCACGCCGAGCGCGGTCGTCGCGCGGAGCGTGAGGATCATCTCCACCTTCTCCGGAAGGCTCGCGGTGCCGGTCGATGTGCCCGCCCCCGGAGCGCCGGTCGCACCGAGGCTCTGCAAACATGCGAGCGCGAGCGCGGTCGGATCGACGATCGCGCGGCCCTCCGCGTCACTCGCGACGCGCGTCTCGCACGCCGGGCTGAGGCACGTGTAGCCCGACTGCGGGCCCCCGGTGAGCGGACAGAACCGCCACTCCAGCGTCGGCGCCGCTCCGCCCGGCGGAACATAGACGAACGGCGCGAGCGAGACCGTCTCGCCGGGCTGCGCGTCGAGCGGGCGGACGTCGATCGCCAGCACGCGCGGCTCGTCCGCCGCGAGGAGCGACGCGGCGGGAAAGTCGCTCGCGCAAGCCGCGAAAGAGACGATCGCGAGGATCCGTTTCACCACTCACCTCGCACGCCGAGCACCGGGACGATCGGCAGCCCCGTCACCGGCTCACGCTTCCGATAGTCGTACTGGTACTGCCAGCCTTCCTGGTTCGCGTGGTTGTACGCATTCTGGACGTCGAGATACAGGCCCAGCTTCCACTCGTCGAAGGTCCATACCTTGTCGACCCGGATGTCGAGCTGGTGGAACGTGCCGAGGCGCTCGGTCTTGGCGCCGAAGACCGGCACGTAGACGTCGGCGAAGGTATCGAAGATCGAGGTCGTCACCGGCGCGCTCGGATTTCCGGACACCAGGCGGAAGCGCGCGCCCGCCGACCAGCCCGCGCCGATCTCGAACGTGCCGAGCGCGGTCAGGATGTGCGGCTGATCGAAGTCGAAGAGGCGCTCGTCCTCGTCCGGGTGATCGGTGCGGAACGAGCGCTGGAACGTGTACGCGAGCCAGCCGGTGAAGAGATCGGGGATGGTCGCCTTCACCAGCAGCTCGAGGCCAAAGATGCGCCCGGTGCCCTCGTTCCCGAACGCCGTCGCACCGAACCCGCGCTGGCGCGCCACGAGATGATCGAGCGCCTTGTAGAATCCGGTGAGCTCGATGCTCACGCCCTCGGTCGGTCGATGCTCGACGCCCACGCTCGCCTGCAAGCTGCGCAGTGGCAGCAAGCCCGGAGTGCCGGTGACGATATCGGACTCGTCATAGGACGGCTGCTGCTGGAACAGGCCGAACCCAGCGCGAAAGCTCCACTGCTCGTCGACCGTCAGCTCTGCGGAGATGCGCGGATCGAACGTCGCCTGAGCGATGGCGTCGTAGTAGTCGAGGCGCACGCTGGGGAGGATCTCCAGCGCATCGACCGGCTTCCAGCTCAGCTCGGCGTAGAGCGCCGGCTCGAACAGGGTCGTCTCGCGCGTGGTGCCGAGCACGTCGAGCGTCGAGGTCGGCACCGTGTTCTCACCCTCCTTGGGCGGAGACGGCGCCGACAGCGCGATCTGCACCGACTGCACGCGAGAGTCCGTGCCCAGCCGCAGCGTGACCTGATCGCTCGCCTTGAACGACCAGGCGCTGCGCAGCGACACCGTCTGCACGTCGAGATCGAAGAAGAAGTCCGATCCGAGCTGGAACTTCAGGCCCGTGAGACCGGTCTTGATCGAGGTCTCCTGGCTGATCGCGGAGGTGATGCGCGCCTTCGATTCGAGCTGGATCGCGTGGAACATCGTGCGCGCGGTGAGGGCGCCTCGGACCTTGGGATCGTCGCCCGGATCGGCGAAGAGGAGCTCGATGCGATCGAGCGCGCCGTAGAAGAACCCGCGCACCGTGTGATCGGGGCTCGCCTTCCACGCCGCGAGCAGCTGGTAGTCGTAGTATCGCGGCGCAGCGTCGAAGGTCACCGAGGCGTCGTCGGGGATGACCGCCGGAAGGATCGCGTCGATGTACGAGCGCCGAAATCCGCCGCCGAGCGAGATCGTGTCGCTGATCGGTCCTTCCAGCGCGAAGCCCGCGTCGAAGAAGTTCACGTCGACCTCGCCGCGGAAGAGATCGTCCGACGGATCTCGCACCCGCACGTCCACCACGCCGCCGATCGCGCGCCCGTACTCGGGGCCGAAGTTCCCAGGGATGAGCTCCACGGCATCGAGGAACGTCGAAGCAAACGTGCTGCGCAGACCGCCAAAGTGGAAGATCTGCGGGATCTCCTGGCCTTCGAGGAAAGTTCGGCTGTCGCCGGGGGTCGCGCCACGCAGGACGAGCGGTCCTCCGCCGAACGCAGGCCGCGCAACGCCGGGGAGGTTCTGGACGACCTTCAGCGTATCACCCTGAGTACCGGCGACCTG
>Ga0335397_10009641_pt1 | contig 12032 bp, 13 predicted proteins | sample MAT04_FD_205740 | JGI IMG/M metagenome (GOLD analysis project Ga0335397, IMG submission 205740) | Freshwater microbial communities from Lake Fryxell liftoff mats and glacier meltwater in Antarctica - MAT-04 (spades assembly) (version 2) ...
GTAGCGTCAACCTCCTCGCCGAGCAGGTGATCGAGGAAGTCGGCGTAGGCGGGTTTGTCTTCTTCGGCGGCCTGAAGTGCCGGCGCCAGTCGCTCGGCCGCGGTCTGGAGCTTCAGATAGGCCAGGTGGGAGCGAACCCTTTGGTAGGAGGAGTCCTTGCTCACCGGGCCACCTCGGCCACTTTCGCGTAGGAGTCCAGGTCGACCGCCACCCGATCGGCCGCTGACGCCTGCCTGAGGCGCATGGCCTCGGCTCTTGCCTGCTTGCCTGGCGGTCGGTTGGCCTTTCGTTTGCGTGGAGCGGCGCCGGTTGAAAACTGTGCCAGTACCTCGCCCTGAAGAGCGAGGGTGTGCCTGTCGTCTCTGATCACCTGCCCGGCCCCGGTAGGAGCCCGGCGGTGGCGGGCGGCAAGGGCGCCCGAGGGCGCATAGATCTCAACTGAAAGCTCGCCCAGGCGAGCCCTGATGGTGACTGTCTGGCCGACCAGTTCCGGTCCGGTCGAGTAGCGGTTGCCCTCGAAGTTGACCATCGCCTGGCGCTCGACCTTGCGCTCGACCTCAAGCACTGCCGGAAAGGCCCTCGCCGGCAACGTAAGGAGCGGCTCGGCGTCGGCGAGTGAGCCGACCGTCTCGAGGCCGCGGCGTCGGGCGTCGGACTTGGTGATAGTCCAGCGGTCGAGATCGGCCTGGGCCTGGGCGGGGGTCTTGACCGGCGCCGAGGTCCACCAGGACCCGGTCAGGTAGTCGATCCCCTTCTCGACGACCCCTTTTCTTTGGGGGCGCCTGGCCGGGCAGATTGCGACCTGGACCCCGTAATGCTTGGCAAGCTCGCCAGCCTCTACCCGAAGCCGGTCGGTGCCCGGGTAAACGAAGGTGGCCATCCGGTCGGTTCGCCAGCTTGTGGCGGTGCCGCCAAAGCGGCGAAGCAGTCCGTCAAGGGCCCCGGCGAGGTGGGCGAAGCTCATCTGCTCGGAGAAGACCCCGCGGATCCGGCCGGAGTTTGAAAGCGCCCCGACCAGGACGTAGGCCTTAGCTCCCCAGGGAGTCTCGCGGAGCTCGAGCCAGTCGAGCTGGAGCTCGGCGCCGGGTTCATGGATCAGCTCGACCGTCTTCTGGGTCCCGGCCGAGCAGCAGGAGCAGGCGGGCCTTAGTTGAAGCCGGCGGATCTCTTTGACCAGGGTCGGGTAGGAGCGGGCAAAGCCGAGGTCGGCGAGTTCGTTGTGGAGGACCGTGGCGAAGACGTGGGGGTCGTCGCTGAAGCGGGCCTCCAGATAGGCCCGCCAGGGCTCCAGCGGGCTGCGTGCATTGCCGCGGACTGTCTCAAAGCCCGCCAAATGGCGGCGGATCGTCTTTCGGTCGCGGCCGGTGTGGCGGGCAATTGCGGCTACGGTCCAGCCGCGTTTTGCGAGGGCAGAGATTTCCACGTCATCCTCCTGTGTGAGCATTCCCTTCGGGCCTTCCTTCAGTCGTCGGCGTTAGATACCGCGACTGTTGCGAAGGCCCCTTGAGCAAGCTCGCCCGCCTGCCCGTAGCGCTCCGCCCTACGGGCTCCGGCTACGGGCAGGCGGTCAGGCTGCCTGGGGAATTTGGTTGATCAGATCTGGGGAGGGTTGCGTGATTACTGACACGGTCGGTAGAACTCTCCCACTTCGGCGAAAAGGAGGTATCGTTTAGCGCCTTGCTGGCATAAACTTTGGGAGAAGGATGCTTCGGTCTGGGAAACTCGTGAATTCAGTAACGGTGTTGGTGCTCCTTGCGGGAGTGGTCACTTCGCTCTCTGCCTGTGGTGAAAGCGGCGAAGACGGGGAGAATGTGAAGTCGCAGGCTTCGAGTAACCAAAGTGCATCCTCCGCCAACTCTGTTCCCACAGCATTCAGCAGCGACGAGACGTGGCGTTGTCCTTATACGGATGCTTCCATGACATCTGCGATGGGTCAGCCGATGCACCTTTCCGATGATGATGGCATCTCATGCGTATTCTGGAATGACAATGCGTTCGACCCAGGGTCCCAAGAGTGGACCGACAACCTGATCAAAGTATTTGTTCTGCGAGACCGGGGCTATGACTCGACATATATTCGCGATCAGCTGGAGAGTGCTGGGGGCGAGTTTAGGCCTCTCATTACCAACAGGCCAGAGGTTGGGCCAGACGCATTTTCATCGGCGATTAAGGATTTTTCGAACGGCGGTTCCGTTTCTCTTCAGTTTAATGCTCCAGATGGGGAATCCACTTGGCAAATCAACGTGAGCGTTGGGAAGAACACCGGACCGTTTGATCGCAATGACTTGGATGCAATGGCTGACAAAGTCTTTGCCGCTACCGAGTAGGCACTAAACGGCCGACCTTGGTTCGGGCTTGACGCCTTCCCCTCGGTGGTGCATTCCTGGAAATAGGGCGAAGGTTTGTCAGTCGCCATAACGTTCGGCCTCTTCTTGCACTGCCGCTTCCTGATCTGCCGGAAGCGGCGCGTAATATTCTTGGGTCTCTGAGCCAGGGTAGGCACCGGTACATGCGAATATGTCTTTGTGAACCACCCCGGGTTTAGTGGAGACGGTTTTCATTGGGAAACAGCTGCCGCCAAGTAGTTCTCTTCGTACTCTACGGGCGGTGGTTGAACCAGTCGACCCAGGTCAGGGTCGCGAACTCGACGTCTGAGCGGGTCCTGAAGGGCCCGTCTTTCACCTTTGGCCCGGCTTCGAGATCCCGCTCGGCAGTCTCGACCGTTCCAAGGGCCTGGAGCGCCTCGCCAGAAAGCTCAACCGGGCACCCAAGGAAGCCAGGGTCCGGGTCTGTCTTCAGCAAGTCAAGCGCCTTCGAGCGATCTCGAGAGAGGAGAGTCAACTCGCGAATGAAATCAGGCCGCTCGTTCAAACTAGGGCACCGGAGCTGCTCGAAATACCAGGTTGCGGGGTGCTCACCGCCGCGAAGCTGATCGGTGAGACCTCTGGGGCAAAATTTGCCTCCGAAGCAAAGTTCGCCCGGATGGCAGGGCTTGCCCCGATTCCCGCCTCCTCGGGAAAGACCGAGCGTTTCCGCCTCGACCGAGGTGGAAACCGGCAACTCAACTGTGCGATCCACCGAATCGCGGTCACCCAAGGACGCTGCTTCGAGCCGGCCCGAATCTATCTGGCTAAAAAGCAAACCGAAGGCAAGAGCCGCAAAGAAGCGATCAGGTGCCTCAAACGCCAGTCGGTGCGACCGGTCTTGCGGTCCCTCAACTGTTCTTCGGAGGTTATGAAAGCGGCTTAAGTTGACATAGGAGCAACAAGTGACAACCTAACTCGGGGAGACCCAAGCTCGGATCAGACTCATTTAGGTGACAGTGCTGAACAGCACTTAGTAGGACTCACAACCGGTACGGGGAAGGCTGACCGTAATCGTCTCACCAGAAACCGGTACATAGGTAGTTGGAAAACCGAAGAATGAGAGTCTTGCCTTCGTGTATATCCTCCCCCTGCCAGGGTTGCCGCATCCGTCGGCAAAGTGACGTCTCGGTTTGGTCAACGCAATCCGGACCCGCCCGTAGCCGTATCCGTTGGTTTCGATTCGGCCTCTGCCCCGGCCGGCGGCACGACGGCTGCCCCATCCGTTCCAATCAAGGCTGTTGAGGGTCAGAACGCCGACTTTCCCGAGTACGAGCTTCATGTGGTTCGGTTTACGGGCCTCCTTGGCACTGCAATCCGTGCATGGCTCGCGGTAAGAAGTTACAACAGTGATTTTCCGGGTCGAACTGGACATCTTGGCAAACGACTCCGGTGCTAAGAACAAGGCGAGTCCGATCAGGGTCAAAGCCGCCAGTAGAACCGCTATTGAACCATTCCTTTTCCATGTCTCCGCTGGCACTCTTTGCGTTCTCATGTTCTCCCTTGTAACTAGTTATGCGCGGCTGCTCTCATCGTCAGAGGGATCATCATCCGCACGATTCTCGTTAATCAATGCTTATTGTAAATGTCCGATCCCGGTAAGGAAGACTCGGCTAACGCGTCGAATGAGCCGTCCGCCAATATGCCTGCCTTGGTCGCATCCCACCCCTCACTTCAAAGTCAATTGACTGGGATCTTCCGTCAAGGAGATGGGCCCGAACCGAATGCGGAACTGCCCGGTGGCGGGAGGTCAGCGCTGCCTGAAGAAGCACCCCGGTTCGGCTCTCCTCCGGCCGCCGCCACCGCTGCCGCCTGCGCCGCCGCGGCGGCCGCTGCGGTGGGGTCGTACGAGGCATCAGAACCCATGGGCTCTGAGTCTTCCCCGTAGTCGGTAGTCCCACCTGATTTTTCCGAGGCGACGGACTGGGTGTCAGTCGAGCCTGAATCACTTCCGCAGCCGACAACAAACAGTGAAACCGCAAGGATCAAACACATCAGCCAGCCACTCTTTTGCCAGTACACGATGCTCCTCCCAGTCTAGATTTTGGAACAGAGTAGCAGCTAGAGTAGCTCCTCCGACGGTCTCCATTCGGAAGTGGTGCCGCTCCTTTAGATTCATTCGATTCGTCTTCACTTCGTAGCCGCGGGAGCGTCGGAGATTCGTGCGCAACTGTGGGCAGTCGGACCGACCAATCTGGTGGTAGGGGTTTGACCTGCGGAGACCAATCTCAAGTAAACGAAAAGAGAAGCAGCAGAGGAATCTCAATTCCTTCCGGGTCTGCCCCAGGTTTGGTTGACACCTGACGTGTGAGGATTGCCTCGCACTGGAAGGATGTTCAACATGCCAAAGGCTTATCCGAAGGAGTTCCGTGCTGATGTTGTTGCCGTGGCCCGTACGGGCCACGCGCCGATCACCCTCAGCCGGTGCGGCGGAGCGCGGCCTTGGCCGCTGCATCGCCCGGAACACCATGTACCGCGCCACCCGGGAATGTCGCGGCGCTGCCGAGGTAGAGACCAGAGAGCGGCGTGACGTAGGGCGACGGAACCGGTAACGGACGAAACACTGCCTGACGGAGGATGTAGCTGCCGCCGCCGACGTCGCCGTGGACCAGGTTCGCGTTCCGACGTTCGAGGTCGGCCGGGCCAAGGACGTGCCGGGCGAGTATCCGTTCCGAGAAGCCGGGCGCAAAGCGCTCGACCTGTTGTTCCATCGCTTCGACGTGCTGATCCTGCTTTGCCACCCAGTCGGCGCTGGCGGGCCCGTGGGTGTAGGCCCATGCCGTGTGCTTGCCGGTCGGGGCGCGGGACGGGTCGGCGATGCTCTGCTGGCCGAGCAGTAGGACCGGACGGGCGGGCAGCCCGTTGCCGGACTCTTCAATCGACCGGAGCAGGTCCTGCTCGCCCCCACCCACGTGTACCGTGCCGGCACCCCGTACCTCTTCGTTTAGCCAGGGAATCGGTCCGTCCAGGGCCCAGTCGACCTTTAGCGTCGCCGGTCCATAGATGAACATCCTCTTGAGGGACTTGCGGTACCAGCCCGCAAGTGCGTCACCGGACAAACGCAGGAGTGCGTCGGGCATCAGGTCCGCGATCACGATCGGTGCGGAAAACCCGTCTCCACCGGCGACGCCAACCCCAGTCACCCGACCATGCGACGCAAGGATCCGGTCGACCCTCGCATCGGTGATCACCTCACCGCCGAGACTCCGGACGTAAGAGACGAGTGCGTCGGTCAGCCGCCCCGCCCCGCCCTCCGGGCTCGGCCAACCCACTGCGTGGCCGAGGAGGTTGAGATAGAACGCGGCGAGTGCCGATCCGGGACGACCAGGCGGGGTGTCGCCGTGGATCGCGGCACCGTAGAGCCATGCCCGCGAGCCGGATCCGTTGAATAGCCGACCACCGAGGCCTGTAGCCGAACCGGGCAGGAGCCGGCCGAAATCGAGCAGTTCCTTCGGACCCGTGGACCGCAGCAGCTTGAGCGGACCGCGAATCGGCGGAAAGCCGGCGAGCATCGTATCCCGTACCGCGGGGAACGCTTCGAGGAATGGCTTGACGTACGCGATCCATCGGGCGCCGTCACCGGTGTGCTGAGCATCGAGTGTCCGGGCGGTCTCGTCCAGGTCGCGGTAGAGGATTGCTGCCTCCCCCCCCGGCAAAGGATGAGCTGAGCAAGCGCGCGGGTGGACCCAACGCAAGCCGTGCTCGGCCAGTGGCATGCGGGCGAAAACGGGTGAGGCCGCAGCGGCCGGATAGACCGACGAAAAGGTGTCGTGGCGAAATCCGGGCAAAGTGAGTTCCTCGGTTCGGACCGAGCCACCCGGTTGTGACGCCGCTTCCAGCACGGTCACCGACCTTCCCGCTTCGAGCAGGCGAATCGCGGCCGCAAGCCCGTTGGGCCCACTGCCGATGACGAGCGCGTCGGTCAAGCGGCCGCCCGCAGAGCGAGTTGGTGAAGCATGCTCTGGCGTGCTACTTCTCCCTGTCCCCAGAAAGCGTGTTGTGCTTGCTGCCCCGCCACCCGGTAGCTCTGCTTGATGTGCCACGGCATCGGGTCCCAGGTTCCGGCGGCCCGAACCCAGGTCTTGCCCTCATGCTCGTACAGACCCAGTCGATTGTGTCCACTGCCCATGAAATGGCCCTGGTGGGTCGTCAGGTCGAAGCCGACGATCGCCGTCGCTCCGGCCGGAAGGGCCGCCGGTTCACCGTCGCCGAAAGCCGCGAGTCCGTTGTTCAGCACAGAGAACCATGCCGCAAGGGCGTCAGGGTCGTCGGGTGTGACGAGGGTCGTGACCGTGACGTAGCCCCTGGTGAAGATCGGCGTGCCCGAGTCCGTGCCTGCCGCGACGTCGATCTCGAAGGTCTGGCCGGCGAGCCCGCCGGTCCGCAGCGGAGTGAATCGACCAATTTCCGTGGCAAGGTCCGGCCATACTTCCGGGGCTGTCAGCACCTCGATCGCACTCTCCGCGGAAGGAAGCTCAACTGGCGGATAGGTGTGCCAGGTCTGGTCCTCCGGAGGAGCGTGTTCAGGCGAAAGCGGACCGAGTTTGGCGAGCTCCATACGGCTCGCCGGGTCGTAGGCGGCCCGATCGTCCAACGTCTCGAACGCGATCCCCCACCCCCGCCGGGAGTCATCTGCCAGCGCGTCGGGGAACCAGTCGCCGAGGAGGGCGCTCGCCCCGGTCAGGAGCTGCTCCCGGCTGAGTTCGCCGCGACCGGTTGCGCTTGTGTCGAAGCGTTCCGCCCCGTACGCCTGGTGAAAGGCCGTTAGGTCAGTCAGCCGCAGCCGCCGCCCCGAATTCCGGTGCCAGTAGGTCGTGAGGATGCACCACGCCGCGCGTAGATCGTCCAGTTCCCGGTGCTCCTCAGCGCGCCGATAATAGGCGGCATTCAAGAAGTCCGTCACCCAGAACGCCGCGTCGCGTCCCGCTATTGAAGACCCGGACATAAGAGCGAAGCGAAGCAAGCCCTGCCGGGGTGGTTTCACGGTCTCGGCGGCTTCGCCTTCGACCTCGTCATCGAGGTGGTCAACCAGTTCATCGGTTTCGTCAGCCATGCCCGGACTCTATCCAAGCCGGTGCCGCCGCAACCCTGAGTCAGATACCAGGTCAGATAGCGCATTACAGCTGTGAAGCGACTTCAAAATAGTGGCCCTACGTCGCGCTTTCGAACCTTCCGGCGACCGGAACGGCGGGTGCAGTGATTCAGCGTCTCTTAAGCCTGTCCGATCACGAGATGTATTCCCGCGATCACGAGTCGCAAATCACTTGTCGCCAAGCGTCCCACTCGACGCAGGTTGCTGGTCAGAGGGACAACGACCGTCGTGGCAATCCGACTGGCATTGAAGTCATCGCCCTGGACGATCAATACGGGCCGACGGAATCCGGGACCTGACCCGAGCGGATCATCGAGCGACGCCCAGCAGACATCGCCCTGGCTGATCACCATTCAGTTCGTTCTAGCGCCCGGCGTGTTGCTCCATTGCCGAATTCGTCCCGGTCCCCAGCGAGTTCATCAGCGATCTCATTGAGTTCCCGAGTTACGGCACCCGGCTCGCGCCGCGATACATAATCAGCCAGAGCTTCGCGGTATATCTCACTGCGGCTCTTGCCCAGGCGATCAGCCAGCAAATCTGCCCGGGCGAATAGATCGTCGGGAATCGAAACTGCGGTTTTCAGACCAAAAGTATGAATAGACTGAGAAGCCCCGTCAAACAGGACAAGCCGCTGGCGCGCGGACTTGAAGATCTCGCAGAGAAGGTCACGGGGCACGGCGGGTGGCCCGACGGAGAGCAAGCAGGTCCGTTTCTTGCGCTGAGGCTGGTGGGTTGCTACGTTGCTGACCGTTAACCTAGAAGCGGGTGGTGCGCCACCTCTTGGATCGGACTTCAGCGCTCATGCCCTACACCAGTCGGAATCGCCTTCGACTCCTCTGCTCCATGTTCGTTCTAGCGCTGTCTTTCTGCGCGATGGTCACTTCGAGTGCTTCCGCTGAGGGAAGGGATTGGAACGTCAACTCGTGGATGACGGGCCTGTTTAACCACGGTGGCACCATCACGGTGAAGGGGAAGAAGCAGCCAGCTTCGAGCGTCGAACTGGGTCAATTGGCTATCCCAGGTAGCCATGACTCCGCAGCCGACAACATGGGAGATTTCGCGGATGAGTGCCAGGACGCATCGTTTTTTCAAAGGAACTTCGGCAAAAAGATGACGAAGTCTTACGCGCGGACCCAGCACCATGACCTCTATACCCAAGCCAAATTGGGAGTGCGTTCGTTCGACATTCGTCCGTACTACGACGGTAACGAACTCAGAACCTGTCACACCCTTGATGCCGGCTCGTTCAGATCGATGTTCGAAGGGCAAGGTGGGCTGGAACGCTTCCTCGGCGAACATCCGAAGGAGGTCGCGATCGTCAACATTTCTCACTTCCGGCCGATCCGGCCGAAGGACGACGAAGACGACCCTAAGAACTACAGGGTTCGGCACGACAGAGGCATCGAAGCGATGGCGAACTACCTCCACGACAATGTCTGTCCGAGGGCCATGGACCCTTCGGTCGTGCCCGATGCTGGCTCGATATCGCTGCAGGCGATGTGGAAGCAGGACAAAGACTACGTCGTAGTCGCCGACAACGACCAGGACTTGTACAGGAAGCTGAAGGCTGAGCTGGGAAAAGACAATTGCCTGTACAACAGCCATGATCAGATCAGCGGCGGATATGCGGGCGAGCGAAAGAGAGTCTCTTACGGAGATGGGAACTACTCCAGCACGAACCTCTGGTGGGGAATGTTTGACGAGGTCTTCTGCGAAAGGAATCCATTCAAAGACTGCGACTACGGTCGCGATGGATACGAGACCGCAGATACCGTGCGCCGCGCCACCGAAAAGACCCTGCTCGACCAGTTCCGCGAGGGACACAAGAGCTTGCATGAGACCAGCTACATCTGGGCGTACGGAAATTTTGCCGGCTTTGGCAACTTCGAGGCAGCGAAGTTCAGGTTGAACCTGAACGACAGCTCTTTGATTGGTGCGACCGAAGAGAAGCAGTTGATCGTAGACGAAGGCGTCTTCAAAGACACGAAAGTCCGGGCGGGACTGTTGCCCTACGCCGAGGAGTTCATCAAACGCCTCGAAGCCGCGAGCGATCGGAAGAACATGGACGTTGGAGTCGGCATCGTGAACATGGACGCCGTCGGCAGGTCCGACCTCACGTTCAAAGAGTTCATCAGGCCACTGCTACGAATTGACCGGGCGCTTCTGGACTGAAACGTCAGCGGCCCAACCGGCCGTCGAGCCACTCCGTAACGACCGGGAAGCTCCAAAGTGACATCGCGAGGCATCGTAAGTGGAACTGTCCCGCTAGTTCGGGCACCTTGATCTTCCCCTGAAGGCCGGATGCAACGTGGTTCATTTCACCCGGTCCAGAATTGATGACCAATTCCGCTCCAACCGAAATGACCGACCACGGTCCAGATTTCCTGACCGTCCACATCTGTGTGGGTAGCGCCATCGGTTTGCTCCCCAAACGACAGAACTATGTCCCCGCCAGCGACGGGATTCCGATCCTCTGCCAAAGTCACCAACGAAGAGACACCCCGTAGGCGGCGAGGTCGCGATCCCGGCTCACCAGCGTCATGTCTTCCAGAAGGGTCTGAGCGACGAGAAGCCGGTCGAACGGGTCGTTGTGATGGAACTCGAGGCTCCGGACCTTCCATAGGTGTGATCGCTTGATCGACAGTTCGTTGATGCCAGCCGCGTCGAGATGCTCCGGCAAATCGTCGGGAACTTCCAGACGACCAAGCGATGATTTGATCGCGATCTCCCAAAGTGAAACATCACTGACAAACAGTTCATTTAGGGAACGTTCGACGGCGATGCTCCGCAGCCATCCAGGAACTCTTTCATCGCCATTCAGCAACCAGAGAACGGCGTGCGTATCGAGCAGGAGCTTCATCTCACTGAAAAGGCTCGAATCCCGGAATCGGCTCATCGAAATCCTCGCCGATACGGATCTTTCCTTTCAGCGAACCGAATGGAGAGGTCTGATCCGACTCCGTATAACGGACAATCTTGACGACCGGGTTGGCACCGCGACGGATGACTACCTCCTCACCGCGTTCAGCACGCTCGACCAGTTTGGAGAGATTGGTCTTTGCTTCTCCTATCGCAACAGCTTTATTCATGAGAAGAGATTAGCCAACTTGGCCAAGTTCGTCAACTGGAATTAGTCCGTTTTCGACGACACCTTGATCTTCCCCCGGAAAAGTGAACAAGCAGATCCTCCCCTCAAAGCGTTGACTCGGCAATCTGGAATCAGGCGGCGGTTGTCGAAAACAGATCAATTCGGGTGATCTTGCCCCAAAGGGGTTGAAAAGGAAGTCTGAAAAGCGGAGCGATTGTCGCGAACAATCCTCAAGATTGTCGAATTGGCTTCCCGTCACAACACGGCGCATGAAGGACACGAGCGGTCAGGGACTGAGGATCTCCAGATTTTCGAGGTAGGAGCGATAAAATCCCCGGTCTCTGGTCAGGAGTCTAGCCCGACTGCCCTGGTCGATAAGGCCAACCGCCCAAAAAACGTTTGGCACGAGTTTCTCGACGAAATTACCGATGGTTCTCAAACAAATTGCGCGTCACAACAGGTTGCTGACCTCGACCTGCGGCAGCGGCAACGAAGACAACAGGATTCTGTCCTGCCGGTGGCGTTCAATGTAGGTTGACGGTTAAACAACTTAGGGGGAGTCAATGAAGCGAATCGTCGGCAAGCTCACTTACGCCAACATCATCTCGAGCATCTGCCTGTTTCTTTTGCTGGGCACCGGGGCAGCATTCGGGGCCAGGAATCTGATCAATGGCTCAAAGATCAAGCCACACACGATCACGTCCAAGCAGATCAAGAAGCGCTCGCTCAAGCCCTCCTCGTTTGCCAAGCTCCCAAAAGGCCCTCGAGGTGCGACCGGGCCGGCGGGAATCTATCCGGAACAACTGACCAGCGGCAAGACACTCTCGAGACCTTTTGGTACCTCTGATTTCGCGACTGCCGCGAACCAGTACCAGTACGAGGCGATCACATTCCCGATCCCGCTCGCGTCCGCTCCGACCCCCGTGTTCCTGGGTGTTGGCGACCCACCTAATTCCAATTGCCCCGGATCTCCGGAGGCCCCGCAAGCCCTACCCGGTTATCTTTGCTTCTATGAAAGCGCGAGTGACGGGGGGTCGATAATCATCTTCGACCCAGTTGGTGTAGGGACCCCGGGTACCTCCGGAAAAGCAGGGACTTTGCTCAGAATGGCGGCGACCGCCGCCGGCAGCTATTCAACACGGGGGTACTGGGCCGTGACGGCTCCCTGACACATTTTGGAGTTTGGTGTTCGCCCCGTCGGCTTCAGGCCGGAAATCCACACCTCTATGCCGCGCCTGCCGGGCAGAGCCTCAAAGGACCGGACTCAGCGTCGAAGCACCAGCTTCGGCACCGTAGTTGTGACCTTGGCCCCGGTGGCATCGGTGAATACCGTCCTGGCCTTGAGGCTGAGCTTTTTCGACCGGGCCTTCTGGCCGGCCTTGGTCAGCTTCAGCGTGACCTTCGAAGTCTTGCCGGACTTCACCTTGCCGGCACCGGTGGCGAGGGTCTTCCTGCCTTTGGTCGCGGTGAGCTTCACCTTGCAATCGAT
>Ga0335397_10009642_pt1 | contig 12032 bp, 9 predicted proteins | sample MAT04_FD_205740 | JGI IMG/M metagenome (GOLD analysis project Ga0335397, IMG submission 205740) | Freshwater microbial communities from Lake Fryxell liftoff mats and glacier meltwater in Antarctica - MAT-04 (spades assembly) (version 2) ...
CATCGCCATCGCCATCGGGAGCGTGCTGATCCTCGGAGCCCGTCACCAGATCCATCAATTCGTCGGCTGCGCGCTTCAACGCATCTGCGATGACGAGCGCAGCTGAGGTGGCGACCTCCAGGCCCGCCGCCAGCACGGCTGGATCGGCACCGCGCACGGCATCCACTGCCCGGCACACAGGGCACACGCCGCACGTGGGTGCGCCGGTGTCGAGGCCGCCATGCTCACCACTTGCCGCCTCAATCAGCCATTGCTGAACCCCGGCAACGATGCGTTCGGCTTCGGCGCTCACACGTCACGCTCCACACGTCGCCGCAGATCATCGACCGCAGTACCCACTAGCTGCTGCTCGGCCTTGCGCCGTAGCGGTCCGATCAACGCAAAACTCGGCACCATGGAGAGCCGGTACTCCACGCGCGCCCCAGCAGCGTCGGGCTCGACGAGGTACTCGCCCTCCAACGACTTCAGCAACGAGCTCTCGACAAGCGTCCATGACATTCGCGCGGCAGCCGCCGCATCCTCCGGATCGTCGAAGGTGTACTCAAGGGTGTAACTCCCCTTGACCAGACCCGAACTCACCTCGAATCGCGCCTGCCGAGGCCGTCCATCCTCAAACGTCTCGAGCACCTCGACCACGCTCACCCCCCTGGCCCATTCGGGGTAGGCGGCCAGGTCGGTGACGACCGCCATAACCTCATCGACCGACGCCGACATGAGGGCCTCGGCCCTGGTCTGCTCGCTCATGACGACCGCCTGTCGGTGTTCGTTCAGTGGCTGGTGCGGGTGGAGCGGCTGTGCTTGCCAGGCTAGGCGATCGCCAGCTCACCTGGTGGCCGAGTGCGGGCACAGCAACCCGCTCGACCGTCAGATGTCGAGGACGAACGGCTTCTTCGCGCCCCTGAAATGCCCGACGTTGATGCACTCGGTGCGCCCGATGCGCGTACGCCGCGCCAGCGGCTGATGAACGTGACCGAAGAGCACGACGGCGGGTTGGGTGAGAATGATGGCCTCAAGCAGTGCGGAGCTGCCCCGCTCGAACCGACGCGCCACCGTGTCGTAGGTGAGCTCGGGAACCGCCGGGGGAATGTGCGAGCACAAGACATCGACCGTGCCGAGGGCTGCGACCTTGGCCGCAAACTCCTCGTCCGTGATCTCGAACGGCGTGCGCATGGGGCTGATCAGTCCGCCGCCTACAAAGCCGATCCTGAGGCCGTCCACCTCGGCAACCTCGCCGTCGAGTACGCGATGCCCTGGGCGCAGGAAGTCCGGCCACATCGCGGGGATGTCGACGTTGCCATAGGTCAGGAGTGCCGGCTCGGGCATGGCCGCGAAAAGTTCGGCGTACTGCGCCCGCACGGCTTCGTCTAAGATTACTCGACGGTCGGCGTCGCGATCGGCCCACAGGGAATCACCGTAGGCCCTGGCTTCGGCATAGCGCCCCTGCGTGCGCAACTCCACGAATCGAGCACACTTCTCGGCACCGAAGATCTGCGGAAAGATTCCTTGCGACATGTCGTCGTAGTCGACGAAGAGCACCAGATCGCCCAGGCAGATGAAGAGGTCGCTTCCCTCGGCTGCGCGTGCGAGCGCGTCAGCGGCACCATGGACATCGCTGACGACGTGGAGGCGCACTCACTCAGAGTAGGTGCGTCAGGTGAATAGCATGCCTGCGAGGGTCAGGAAGCCGAAGATCAGCACGCTCATCCCCACGGCCACGCCCACCATGACCACAGCCTTGGCGCCGTTGGAGTCGAGCCGCGAGGCCAGGTCGTTCCATCGCCCCGACACGACCGGGCGATCGGCGAGTGCACTGAGGTCGATCCGCTGGACATCAACGCCCTCATCGAACATGGCCAACTGGCCGTCGGGATCGAGCAACGGATCGCTTCCGCCAATCAGCCCCATGGCCACCAGGTCGAGATCCTCGAAGGTCACAGCCGCAGCACCCTGACCAGCGGCCGCACCAGCGGTGACGACGTCGGAAGCAAGGTCGCGACCCTTCGCATGACGGCCGCGTCCAGTAGCGGCGGCCGACGAGGCGGAGGGATCCGTGGCGGGCGCATCCAGGCCCAAGGGTTCCTCGGATGCGATTACGGTCGCTGCGCCCAGCGAGGCGTGGCACAGGGAGCACCAACGCGCGTCCGGTCGGACGATCGCGGCGCACTGAGGACAGCGTGATTCACTCACCAGGTTCCTCTCGGCAGATCCAGCCACGCACTTGACCGCCCATGGAGGGTTGGTCGGCTGACCACCCATGGAGGCTTGGTCGGCCCGGGCGGTTCCGACATCAGCACGAACGACGCGGCGACGGCCCGCACGGGCATGTACGGTCGAAAGGTGCAGGAATTCAGCGTGGCTCCGATGGTGTCGTTGGACCCGTCCGCAGCCCTCCCCGACCTTGTGACCGACAACGCCCAGCGGGCGCCCGACTTCGTCGGCTATGCCAAACCTGACGGCCCGGGATGGCAAGACGTCACCAACGCCGAGTTCCTCGACGAGGTGCAGCGCTTGGCCCGTGGGTTGATCGCCCACGGCATCGCGACCGGCGACCGCGTCGGGATCATGTCGCGTACGCGCTACGAATGGACGCTGCTGGATTTCGCGATCTGGACGGCCGGCGGCGTGCCCGTCCCCATCTACGACTCCTCATCGCCTGAGCAGGTGGCCTGGATCCTGAGCGATTCGGCAGCCGTTGCCTGCGTGGTCGAAACGCCTCGCCTAGCACGCACGGTGGATCAGGTACGCGGAGAACTCCCGGCTTTGAGCAACGTGTGGATCATCACCGACGACGATCTCGACTCTGTGGCGGCACGCGCTGACGAAGTGGGGCTGGAGGTTCTGGCCGAACGACGCCAAGCCCTGTCGCAGGATTCGCTTGCCACCATCATCTACACCTCAGGCACCACCGGCCGGCCCAAGGGCTGCGAACTGACCCACGGCAACTTCCTCAACTGCGCAAACAACTGCATCGAATCGCTCCCCGATGTGGTCGGCGTACCCAACGCCTCGACCCTGCTCTTTCTTCCCTTGGCTCACGTGTTCGCGCGCCTGATCGAAGTGCTCTGCGTCTCGGCGAACGTCAAGCTCGCCCACACGCCGACCATTACCGACCTTGCAGGAAAGCTTCAGTCGTTCCACCCGACCTTCCTGCTCGCGGTACCGCGGGTCTTCGAGAAGCTCTTCGTTGGCGCTCAGCAAAGGGCCGCCGCCGACGGCAAAGGCAAGATCTTCGATCGGGCGGCGGAGGTGGCCGTTGCCTACAGCCGTGGCCTGGACACCGGCAGCGTGCCGGTGCTGGTGAAGCTGCAGCACGCGCTGTTCGAGAAGCTCGTTTACTCCAAGATCCGCCAGGCGATGGGCGGGCAGGTGCGGTGGGCCGTCTCGGGTGGAGCACCTCTGGGCGAGCGTCTGGGGCACTTCTTCCGCGGCATGGGCATCACCATCCTGGAGGGCTACGGCCTCACCGAGACGACCGCTCCGTCCACGGTCAATGCGCCATCAGCGATCAGAATCGGAACCGTGGGTCGGCCCATCCCGGGATGCTCGATCCGGATCGAGGGCGACGGCGAGGTTCTCGTCCGCGGACCCCACGTGTTCCGCGGCTACCGCGGCGACCCCGCCACCACTGCCGCTGTGCTCGACACGGAGTCGGGTTGGTATCGGACCGGCGACATCGGGGTGCTCGAAGACGGCTTCCTGCGAATCACCGGTCGCAAAAAGGAGATCATCGTGACGGCCGGCGGCAAGAACGTCGCGCCGGCGCCTCTGGAGCACATCATCACGAGCAATCTGGTGGTCGGGCATGCGGTCGTTCTCGGCGACAACCGCCCATACGTTGCCGCGCTCGTGACGCTGGACCCAGAACAGTTGCCGGTGTGGTTGAAGGCACAAGGCCGCGAGGACACACCGCCCGAACTGCTCGTCGAAGACGCGAAGCTACGCGCTCACATCCAGCAATCGATCGACGAGGCCAATCGCACCGTGTCCGCGGCCGAGGCCATCAAGCGATTCGTGATCCTTCCGCTCGAACTCACCGAGGAATCCGGTCACCTCACCCCCAAAATGAGCGTGAAGCGTCACGTGGTGCTTGACGACTTCTCCCCCGCCGTCGAGAGCCTGTACGTGTGAGTTCAACTGACCCTTCAACAGCCGGAATCGACCTCACCTCGCTGGTCGTTCGGTTCGGGCGCCACCTCGCGGTCGACGATGTGAGCTTGCGCATCGAACGGGGTCGAAGTGTCGCTCTGATCGGACGCAACGGCGCCGGCAAGTCCACGACTTTGCGAGTGCTCGGCGGCATTCTTCCGCCGACATCGGGTTCGGTCCTGGTCGATGGGATCGATGCGGCCAGCGACCCATCCGCCGCACGAGCAGCGGTGGGCTACTGCCCCGACGTCGGCGGACTGATCCCGCGAGCCACGATCTGGGAGCACCTGGAGCTCTCAGCCACCATGCGCGGCCTCGGCTCCGACTGGCGATCGCAGGCCCACGACCTGCTGAGGGGCTTCGACCTGCTCGGAGCCGCCGACCGCATCACGGCTGACTTTTCGCACGGCATGAGCCGCCGCACCGGGGTAGTGCTTGCGGCGCTGCACCGGCCGCGCGTTCTACTGCTCGATGAACCTTTCGACGGGGTCGATCCGCTGGGCGTCGATGCGACCATGCAGGTCATCGAGGATCTCGTGGCACAGGGCAGCACGATCGTGATCTCCACCCATCTCCTGCCGCTGGCGGTACACGCCTGCGATCGAGCCGTCGTCTTATCGAACGGCAAAGTGGTGTCTGACGGCCCGTCCTCGATCCTGACGGGTGCGACGGGGGCCGACACCTACCGCAGCCTTCTGTCGTGAGCACAACTCGTCGGGCCGGGCCCGTCTCAGGACCACAGCTGCGACCACTCATCGCACTGCGCTGGCGGATGGTTCGCTCGCCACCTACCCGGCGATGGCTCCTGCTGGCATCGACGGTGCCCCTCCTGCTGTGCGTCCTAGCCGTAGCTTTAGGCCGCCTGCTGCCCCGGAGCGGGGACGTGACCGGGCTGCTGATCATCGCCCCGTCGTTGCTCCTCGGATTTCTACTGCTCGCTCTCATCACACCCCTGGCTGCAGGCGGCGGCACCGAGCTCTACCCGCAGGATCAACTCCTTGGCTTTCCCCTGCGGGCGCGCACCACCGCCTGGGCCGCGCTGGTCTTGGCCCCCTTGAACCTCGCGTGGCTGCTGCAGGTGCTCATCTCGCTGGCTCTCGTGAGCTACGCCTCGCGCACCAGCTCCACCGCCACGATCGCGGCAGCGATGACCATCCTGTCGTTCGTTCTGATGGTGACCGCTCTCGGTCAAGCCATCGGATGGATCGTCGTCGGGATCCGCCAGACCGACGCGGGACGCCTGCTCACCTGGACGGCGCTCGGGCTAGCCGGCATCGCCTTCCTCCTGGTGCTGCAGACCGGTCGACTGACATCGCTGCTCGACCAGAGCCCCACCGTCTGGGTCATCTCGGCAGCACTTCGGCCCGCCTTCGGCGACTACACCGAGTGGGCCGCGCGCACCGGCCTTCTGCTGGGGCTCACCGCAGCTTTCGCGATGCTCTCGTTGCGCACCTGCCACTGGGCGCTGCGGCAGCCCGACCGCCGACGCGGTTTCACGAGATCCGCAGCAGATCGTCGAGCGGCCACCACGTCATCGGGTTCCCGTGCGGCACGACGCCTGGTGCGGGAACCGGCCTTGCGGATACGCATCGATCGCGCCGGTGTGTGGCGCAGTCCTGCGCTACGCCGGGGAGTGCTGATCCTCGCGTTGCTTCCCGCCAGTGCCCTGCTCATCACGGGCAGCGAGGCGTCGCTGGTGCTCTTGCTGCCCGGCCTTGTCGCTGCCGGCAGCGGCCTGCTCTTCGGCGTCAACTCCTTCTGCCTCGACGGAACCGGCGCCACATGGCTGGCCTCGCTTCCCGGCAGCCCGACCTCATGGTTCTGGGGTCGGGCTCGTCTCGTCGCCGAGGTGGCAACGCTCACCGTGGTGCCGCTGGTGGTGGTCGGCCTGATCCGACTGCCTTCGCGGCCTGACGTGACCCTCACCGTGTCGGTTGTTGCCGCTGGCGCCACGTCGGTGGCATGGGTCACGGCTCTTTGCCTGCGGGCCTCTGTGCTCAGGCCCCACCGAGCCCTGATGCTCGGGCCGCGTGACACCCCGGCGCCCCCCGGTGCGATGGCCGTCCAGTCGATCCGGCTCTCGGCCGCTTGCACCGGAATCGGGCTTCTCTTCCTTGTTGCCGCACTGACGGACCAGTGGTGGAGCCCCACGCTTGTCGGCGTAGGGCTGCTTACCCTCGCGGCACGCTCATTGCTCCGCACACGCCGACTCTGGGATGACGACGCGGTCCGAGCCCGCGTCGTCGCCGTCGTCGGAGCCGGTTGAGGCCCGTCGGGGCCCTGATTGACCAGGTTTCGACCCATATAGCAGCAATGGCATGACATTAACGCCAACCTGTGAGTCGTGACGGCGAACAGCCGCCGTGCGTGAGACCGTGAGCCCACCCACCGCCTCCCAGACCAGGCCACCGGCTCAAGAGTTGGCCTGGTGTGCCGATCTCGCCACAGACGGATCCTGGCTGCCAACTCCGGATGCACCGGCCAGGACCAGTCGTTCGGATGATCCAGCACCAGCCGCTCTCAGCAGTACTCTCGTGTCGCTCCCGTCACACCAGTCACCCCCATACGCACCGAAATCCACCAGCGCATCCACCATGGAAGCGCCCCTGACGAAGGATTCTCATGGGCCGAAGGACCGTTCTCCTCATCGTGGCCATCATCGTGGCGCTGCTCGGCGTCAGCCTGGTGCTGCTCTACGTGAACGGCATCGACAACCGCGCCCGCGAGGGCCAGGAGACCGTCGAGGTCCTCTACAGCAAGTCGGCGATCGCTCTTGGCACCACCGGTGACGCCGCTCAGAAGGCCGGAGCCTTCGAGTCGCGCAAGATTCCCCGCGACGCCGTTGCCGAAGGGGCGCTCAGCAGCGTCGAGCCAGTGGCGAACCTGCAGGCGATCAATGCGATCGCCTCCGGTCAGCCCATCACCACCTTCCAGTGGGGCGAAGCCGGTACTGGCTCATCGATACCGATTCCTAGCAACAAGCTCGCGTTGAGCCTGCAACTCGGCGACCCGCAGCGAGTGGCCGGCTTCGTCTCGCCCGGCAGCGAAGTGGCCGTGTTCGTCACCCGCACGCCGACCAACGGGAATGAACCGGTTACGACCCTGCTTCTGGCCCGCGTCCCCGTGATCGCCGTCGGCCCCACCACCGTGACCAAGAGCAGTAGCAGCGATGGGAGCACCACGAATACCGAGGAGGTCCCCAACGCAATCATCACCCTGGCCCTCGATCAGAAGCAGGCAGAGAAGGTGATCGTCGGGCAGACCGTGGGCGAGCTCTACTTCGGCCTTCTGACGAAGCAGTCCAAGACCGGCGGGAACGCCCGCACCACGCCGTCGAATCTGGGCTAGATGACTGCCATCGTCGATCTCGACAAGAACATTGCCGAAACCCTCAGCTCAGCCATCGGTGACTGCGTGGTGCTCGATTCCATCGAGGCCGTGCGGCGACACATCGACACGAACATGGGCGAAGACACCATCATCGTGGGTCCGTCGGTCGACCAGGCAAGCGCGATGAAGCTGGCCGAGACGATGCGTGTTCAGCGACCTAGTCTGGGAATCATCCTCGTGCGTCGCCGCGTCGACACCGGCGTTCTCAGCGAAGCGCTACGGATGGGCGTGCGTGACGTCGTGGCCGAGCGTGACCTCAAGGCGCTCACAGCAGCGGTTGCTCGGGGCAAGGACGTGGCACGTGCCCTGCGCGACCAGACCCCCGCCGGTCATACGCAGGAGCCGACTCAGTCGCGCGGAAAGCTCATCACCGTCTTCTCGGCGAAGGGTGGTTGCGGCAAGACGACGCTCTCGACCAACCTCGCGGCCACGCTGGCAGATCGTGGCCGGCACGAGGTCGTGCTCGTCGATCTCGACCTCGCCTTCGGCGACGTCGCCATCGCCCTGCAACTGTTCCCCAAGCACACCATCGCAGACGCTGTTCCAGCCGACGGCTCGTTGGACGAGTCGGCTTTGCGTGGACTTCTCACGCCTCACTCCCCCGGCTTGACCGCACTGGTCGCACCGGTGGAGCCCGGCGCGGCCGACAGCATCAGCGCGCCCTTAGTCGCCAAGATCTTGTCGATGCTGAAAGACATGTTCGACTACGTGGTCGTCGACACACCTCCGGCGTTCGACGATCAGGTCATGGCCGCCTTCGATGCCAGCGATGTCATCTTCCTCATCGCCACGCTCGACATCCCGGCGCTGAAGAACCTCAAACTGACGCTCGAGACGCTGGAACTGCTCGACTACCCCCGCGAACGCTGGAATGTGATCCTCAACCGTTCCGACTCGAAGGTCGGACTCTCGATCAGCGAGGTTGAGAAGACACTTGGCACCCCAATCCGCGCCCAGATCCCCTCCTCGCGCGACGTGCCCTCCACCATCAACCGCGGTGTCCCCATCGTGCTCGACGACCCCAAGCACCCGGTGAGCCTGGCCATCCGCGAGATCGCCCGGCAGTCGCTGGGCGCGTTCGGCGATCCGGCCGAGGCGATCCCGACCGATCTGCGGTCGGACCGCCGATCCTTCCTGCGCAAGAAGGGTTAGACATGAGCCTTGCCGATCGGCTTGCACAGGCCCGCCGCGACCGCACCGCCGAGCCCTCATCCCCAACAGCTGATCTGGCGCAAACCGCCAGCCAGACCCGGCGGCTGAAGGACCCTCTCGCCGACCTCAAGCGGAGCGTCCACCAGGCCCTGCTCGACAGCCTTGGCCCCAAGCTCTATGACTCCAAACTCACGCAGGCCGAGCTGGAGCAGCGCGTTCGCCGCACCCTGCAGGAGGTGCTGGCGCAGGACAACACGCCCTTGACCGTGAGCGACCGGGCCAAGGTGGCGCAGGAGATCGCGGACGACATCCTGGGCTATGGACCTATCGAGCCCTACCTGCGCGACCCCGAGGTCACCGAGGTCATGGTGAACGGTCCGTCATCCATCTATGTGGAGCGCGCCGGTCAGATTCACCATGTGGATGCCGCATTCAACGACGAGCAGCACGTTCGCCGTACGATCGACAAGATCGTGTCGCGCGTGGGACGCCGCGTCGACGAAGCCAGCCCCATGGTCGACGCGCGTCTTCCCGATGGCAGCCGCGTGAACGCCGTGGTTCCTCCACTTGCGGTCGACGGGTCGATCCTGACCATCCGGAAGTTCAGCAGCGATCCCTACCAGGTGGACGACCTCGTCGCCTTCGGAACGCTCTCACCGCAGGTGGCGGAGTTCCTGAACGAATGCGTCCACGGCCGGCTCAACATCCTCGTGTCCGGCGGTACCGGCTCGGGTAAGACCACCACGCTCAACGTGATCTCCACGTTTATCCCTGACAACGAGCGCATCGTCACGGTAGAAGACGCGGCTGAACTTCAGCTCCGCCAGGAGCATGTGCTCCGTCTCGAATCGCGGCCCCCGAACATCGAAGGCCGCGGCGAGGTGACCATTCGCGATCTCGTCCGCAACACACTGCGGATGAGGCCAGACCGCATCATCGTCGGTGAGGTTCGCGACGCGGCCGCCCTCGACATGCTGCAAGCGATGAACACCGGCCATGACGGCTCGATCTGCACCGTCCACGCCAACTCTCCGCGCGACGCCCTGGCACGCATCGAGACCATGGTGCTGATGGCCGGCGTTGATCTGCCGATGCGAGCGATTCGCGAGCAGACCTCTAGCGCCATCGATCTGATCGTGCATCAGGCGCGCTTCCGGGACGGCAGCCGCCGCATCACACAGGTGTCCGAGGTCGTCGGCATGGAAGGCGACGTCGTGACGATGCAGGACATCTTCCGCTTCGACCACGGGATGGGCTTCGACGAGGAAGGGCACTCACTGGGTCACCTGAAGTCGACCGGCCTCCGTCCGAAGTTCGAAGACAAGCTGGCAGCGGCGGGGATCGCTGTCGATCCGAACCTGTTCGTCTTCGAGAAGTTCTCCGGCAGGTGATCGGCATGAGGTCTGCCCGTGCCGGCGACGCCGGCGCACGTCGCTCCCTGGCCCGCCTCGCTTCGCTCATTTCCATTGCGGCCCTGGCGACCGCTGGCCTACTGGCCGGTGCGGGTACAGCAGCAGCAGCCCCGGAGGGACGCATCGTCGCGATCGACTCCGATGGAGCAGCCATCAACGTCGTGTTCTCGGCCACGGGACTGAGCGCCGACCAGAGCATCGATCCCACGTCGGTCGCCATGAGCGTCGATGGCACGACCATCCCCGCCCAGGCCAAAGCCGTGGGTTCAGAAGGTGCTCAAGCACCCGTCGCGGTCCTCACGATGGATGTGTCCGGGAGCATGCAGGGCGCGCGACTCACCGCAGCTAAAAGCGCGGCCAACGAGTTCCTCCGCACGGTTCCCGCCTCGTCCAAGGTAGGCCTCGTCACCTTCTCCGATACTGCGCAAGAGCGCGTCAAGCCCACGACCGACCGGAGTGCTGTCGCCGCCGTTATCGCCAGCCTCGCCGCCACAGGCGACACCGCCCTCTACGACGCCACTGTTCTCTCAACCCGCACGGTGGGAACGACCGGACCTCGCACCATCGTGCTGTTTAGCGATGGCGCCGACACAAGCAGCAAGGCCGACCTGCGGGGTGCGCAGGCCGCCGTGAAGTCGTCGGGCGCCGTTCTCGACGCGGTGTCACTGGGCACTGATGCCGCCCAGGTAGCGGCGCTGAACCGGCTGGCGACCAGCGGCAACGGCCAGGTCATCGCCACCACAAACCTCACACAACTGACGGCGGCTTTCACCGAGGCCGCGCGCGACATCACCAACCAGCTGACGATCGTCGGCAAGGTTCCGGCCGACCTGCTGGGTACCGCAGGGAACGTGTCGGTCACCGCGCAGGCGGGCGCCACCTCTGTGAGCGACAGCGCTTTCGTCAGCATTCCGACAGCGGCACCGGACGAGACTGTGGCGGCTGAGGACTTCGGGCCGGTAGCCGTCGCATCGGCGACAAGCCTTTTCAGCAACCCCCTGGTCATCGCGCTGGGCGCACTCCTTATCTTCGTCGGACTGGCCACGATTCTGACGTTTGCGCTTCGCTCATCCACGGCCAGCGAACGTCGTGAGCAGAGAGTTACGCGGAAGCTCTCCATCTACACCCTGAGCGGACGCAGCGCCGTGCAGACGTCGGAGACCACGGCCATGGGCGATTCCAGCGTCGCCCGCTCGGCCGTAGAGCTCGCCAATCGCGTGGTGGTGAACCGCGACTTCGAGTCGATGCTGTCGCTGCGACTCGAACGTGCGGCAATCCCCTTGAAGTCCGGTGAGTGGCTGCTCATCCACATCGGGATCGCCCTGGGGGCGGCCTTGTTCCTGCTCCTGATCTCCGGCGGCAACCTGCTGGCCTCAATGATCGGCCTGGCCTTCGGCGTCTTGATCCCGCTGGCCTTCATGAGCAATCGGGAGTCCCGACGCAAGAACGCTTTCCTCGCGCAGATGCCCGAGACGCTTCAATTGATCGCCGGCAGCCTCTCCTCCGGCTACTCGCTCCCCCAGGCGGTCGATGCGGTGGTGCAGGACGCCTCGCCTCCCATGAGCACCGAGTTCAATCGTGCGCTGATCGAGGCGCGCTTGGGTGTGCCGATCGAAGATGCGCTCGACAGCATCGCCGAACGGATGCAGAGCGTCGACTTCTCGTGGGTCGTCATGGCCATCCGCATCCAGCGCGAGGTCGGAGGCAACCTCGCCGAAGTACTCACCACCGTCGCCGCCACCATGCGTGAGCGCGAGCGCCTGCGTCGTCAGGTAGAGGTGCTGTCGGCGGAAGGCCGGCTCTCCGCCTGGATCCTCGGCGCGCTGCCCGTCGTGTTCGCCCTCTACCTGCTGCTCACCAGGCCCGAGTACCTCGAGCCGCTCTACACCACTCTCCTTGGCTGGGTGCTCCTGGTCGTCGCGGGCATCCAGT
>Ga0335397_10009643_pt1 | contig 12032 bp, 9 predicted proteins | sample MAT04_FD_205740 | JGI IMG/M metagenome (GOLD analysis project Ga0335397, IMG submission 205740) | Freshwater microbial communities from Lake Fryxell liftoff mats and glacier meltwater in Antarctica - MAT-04 (spades assembly) (version 2) ...
GGGCAGTTGAACGCGCTTTACGGTTCCGTACTCAGCGAATACTTGAGTCAGGTCATCCTGTGTTGCTTCAAAGGATAGGTTACCGACATAAATCGACATGAAATCAATCTCCAGAATCAGAGGGGGTTTAGAGAGTTAGATCCGGAGAAACGTAAATACCACGAATTACACAGCCGAAAATAATCCTATGAGGACATTAGCACAGGATGGGAAGATATGCATTGGGGATAAGGCAATCGATAGAATTTACTAATTCTGGCGATCGCGACCTTTGACGAATCTTGACGAATCTTTAAGTTCTACAAATGGATATTAACCAAGTGCTGAGCTAATGCCTCTATATTAGGATACTCCCAAAAGAGCATTGGGTCGAGTTTTTCTAAATGTAACCAATCAGATAACTCCCCCGTCAAGCTCACCGCAACCGACGAATCCAGCCCGTAGTAAGCAAATGATTGACTAATATCAATCTCGTCAGGCTGCACTCTCAGGTAAATTGCCAGGTTAGCAATCAACCAATCCTGAACCTCTAACTCTGTCGGCAACTCAAATTTCGTAGACTCGCTTTGTCCATCTGCTCGGTCTACTTCGCTCTCAGATTCAGCATTTGTCCAATGCCAAACCTCTTCAACTGCGCTTACGACAAAACTCATCCGACAAACAGACCGCTGAATTTTTCCACTAGATGTTCTGGGAATCTTTCCGGGCTTCAGAAGCAGAATAGCATGAACTTGCAAATCAAAATGCTCTGAAATCGCTTGGCGAATTGATCCCACCACTTCATCCCCATCCAAATCATTCAGTGCCGCCCGATTGACCTCTTGCATCACCACGAATTGTTCAAATCCGTTCATATTCACTGTAAACGCCGCGCCAGAGTTAAGTGAAACTGATGAATGACAATTCTTAACAATTTTCTCAATATCCTGTGGATAGTAATTCCGTCCTCGAATAATTAATAAATCTTTCAATCGACCCGTCACAAACAATTCATCTCCCTCCAAAAACCCTAAATCCCCCGTCCTTAAAAATAAGTCGCCGCTGCCGTTGAGCAAAGCCATCCCAAACGCTTTCCCTGTCTCCTTCTCCCGTTGCCAATATCCCAGCGCGACACTTGCCCCCGCCACCCAAATCTCCCCCACTTGCCCATCCGGCACAAGTTGCAAAGTTTCAGGATGGACAATTCGCAGATCCTGACCTGATAAACTCTGCCCACAGCTCACCACCTGGCAGTAATCGGCTTCGTCCTCAGCCGCGATCGCCTCATGTCTTTCCAACGCCGACTTCCGTAAGCGCTTAATCACCTCCGGCATTCCCTTGCCCTTCCCCGCCACCATCAACGTCGCTTCCGCCAATCCATAGCACGGAAAAAACGCCTCTCGCCGAAATCCGCAGGGCTTCACTAACTCAGTAAACCGAGCCAACACCTCAGCCTGAATCGGCTCAGCCCCATTAAACGCCACCTCCCACCGGCTCAAATCTAGATCCGCCACCTGCTCAGGCTTCACCCTCTGCACACACTGCTCATAGGCAAAACTCGGCCCGCCGCTCGTCGTTGCCCCATATTGCGCGATCGCCCGCAGCCACCGCACCGGACTCTGGACAAACATCAGCGGCGACATCAACACTACCGGGAACCCCCCATACAGCGGCTGCAACACCCCACCGATCAATCCCATATCGTGATAAGGCGGCAACCAAATCACCCCCAGGCTATTAGCCGAATATCCAAACCGTTCCTGAATCCCCGCCAGATTGTGCAGCAAATTCCCATGCGACACCATCACCCCTTTCGGCGCATCCGTCGAACCCGACGTGTATTGCAAAAACGCCAAATCCCCTAGCGTCACTTCCGGCAATTCTGCCGCGCCCCAATCTGCTTCAGCTAATCTTTTCAAACCGTGCAGCTCTGGCAGTTGATCCAGCCGAGTCAAAATCTCTGGCGTCGTCAACACCACCGTTGCCCCAGCATCTGCCACCAAGCTGTGCAGCCGCTCTAGCGCTCGATTCGGGCGAGGTGGATAAGCTGGAACCGCCACGACTCCAGCGCTCAGACACCCCAAAAAAGCTGCAATATAATCCAACCCCGGCGGATACAGCAACAAAGCCCGATCGCCTTCCCCACAGCAATCCAGCAGCCGTGCCGCGATCGCTCCCACGCGCTGCGCCAAAGCACCATAGGTCAAACTCACCGCTTGACCTTCTCCATCGACCAAAAAAGTATAAGCAACCTGCTCCGGCTGACGAAGCGCCCGATCGCGCAAAATGTCAATCAACGTTGGCTGTACCACCCGCTCAGAAGAACTCATGACCTTCCTCTAAATGCTTGGGATCAATAAAAAATGCTTGGGATCAATAAACCACGCCCTCGCATCCTCCATCGCCCCACTGTGCCAGTTTGTAGAGCTACACCTTTCTAACCGTGCTTCCGCACTATTTCACGTTCCCAGACCCCTAGCAAATTTCCTACAGTCTGCTCCCAGTCAAGCTCACGTACCGATTCTTTGCCTTGTATCCCCATCTCCCGTCGCAGCTCAGAATCATCAATCAAACGATTCAACTTCTCTGTAAAATCACCCACATTTCCTGGCACAAACAAAAATCCATTCACCCCATTTTCAATACTGTCAGTCACTCCCCCCGCATGAGGAGCGATCGCCGGAATCCCTGCCGCAAACCCTTCCAAAATCGTTAAACCCCGCGTCTCCTTTTCCGAAGTTGTCACCAGCACATCACAATTTGCCAACAAAGCAGGCATAGCATCCGGCGGAATCCGTCCCAAAAAATGCGCTGATCCCCCCAGCCTCCTCGCAATTTCCGCCTGCATTTCCCCATCTCCAGCAATTAAAATCGCCACATTGCCCATGTCCTGCCGTCGCGCCATCTGCTCCAGCGCATTCATTGCAAACTTCCAGCCCTTATCCGGCGTTAGCCGCCCTACAAACGCCAAATTCACCTTTCCTGCCAAATTCCCTAATCCATATCTCGTCTCAAAAAAATTCTGTTCCCGCAAATCATCCCGAAACCTCTCCAAATCAACCCCCAAAAAATCCCCTCGCAATGCATTCCTGATGCCCATCCGCGTCACCCTCTCATACGCATCATGGCTCCCCACCAGCGTCACATCATAAGCGCTATACACCCACGCAAACAGCCGCTTCAGAACAAATTGCAACCCCCTCAAAATCGGCACTGGCACCTCTAAAAAATCCTCCGCATACTCCACAAAATTAGTATGAAAAAAACTCACACAAGGAATTCCAGCCCCCTTAGCAAACTTCACCCCCGGAAACTTAAAAAACCCATTCGCCAACCGTTCCGCCTCATCAACATGAATTACATCCGGTTGAAACGCTGCTAACTCTCGCAGCACCGTCTCATAAGACTTTGAGCTAACATTTCGCTCAAACTCAATCCCCATATAAGACGTACTCGCCAAATTAATAACCCTCACCCCCGGCAAAAGCTCCCCCGTAAACTCCCGCCAATGGGGATAAACTCCGGCGATCGGCTCATAATCAGGACAAAACAAAAGCACCTCATGACCCCAGTGGCTCAACCACCGCAACCGATTGATTTGAGCCACCGTGACCCCATCCACTACCGGCAAAAACCCAGAACTCAGAATTGCAATTTTCATAAAAATCCTGACGAATCACTCCCGACAGCACGATAATAATCTGAAATCGCGATCGCCCCTTCTCATCCCTGTCCAGACCCCATGCAGACCGTAGTAGACCTCTTACGCCACCGCGCCCAAACCCAGCCCCACCAAACCGCCTACATATTTTTAAAAAACGGCGAACTAGAAAACCCTACCCACCTCACCTACGGCGAACTGGCAGCAAAAGCTGAGGCGATCGCCACACACCTCACCCCCCACGCCCACGAAACAGCTCTCCTCATCTACCCCTACGAATCAGGACTAGAATTCATCACCGCCTTTTATGCCTGCCTCTATGCCGGAGTCATCGCCGTCCCCTGCCACCCTCCCCGCAACCCCCAAGACTTCACCGACCTCCAAGCCCGCCTCACCTCCGCCCAAGCCAAAATCATCCTCACCGCAGCCGCCCTCCGCCCCAAGCTCCATTCCCTGACCCCTCAACACTGGCTGATCACCCACTCACTTCCCCCTCTTTCCCCCTCACCCTCACCCGCGATCGCCCCTGAAACCCTCGCCTTCCTGCAATACACCTCCGGTTCCACAGGCATCCCCAAAGGCGTCATGGTCACTCACGCCTGCATCCGCAGCAACCAAAAAACCCTAGAAATTGCTTTCGGTAGCACTCCAGCCACCATCAGCGTCGGCTGGCTCCCCCTCTTCCACGACATGGGACTTATCGGCAACGTTCTCCAGCCCCTGCACCTGGGCATCCCCAGCATCTTGATGTCTCCTCTCGCCTTCATCCAAAAGCCTATCCGCTGGCTCCAAGCCATGTCCCACTACCAAGCCACCACCAGCGGCGCACCCAACTTCGCCTACGACCTCCTCTGTCGCCAAACCACTCCCCAGCAGCGCCAAACTCTCGACCTTAGCCATTGGGAAGTCGCATTTACCGGAGCTGAACCTGTCCGCGCCAAAACTCTGACAGAATTTGCCACCGCCTTCGCCCCATCGGGCTTCCGTCCGCAAGCCTTCTATCCTTGCTACGGCATGGCAGAGGCCACCCTTCTGATCACAGGCGGCATCAAAGCCGCCCCCCCCCCAATCATTCACCTTGACGAAGCTGCTCTCAAAGAAAACCAAGTCATCGCAACCAGCGCCACTCACCCCGACACTCGCCCGATCGTCAGCTGCGGTCGCACGTGGCTAGACACCCAAATCGTCATCGTCGATCCCACCACTTTCACCCCTTGCCCCCCCGACCAAATTGGCGAAATCTGGGTGACTGGCTCAGGCATCGCCAAAGGCTACTGGAACCTCCCCGAACAAACCGAACAAACCTTCCAAGCCACCCTTAAAAATCACCCTAACCAGACCTTTCTGCGCACGGGCGACCTCGGATTCCTCAAAAACCAAGAACTCCACATCACCGGTCGCCTCAAAGAAATCCTCATATTTTGGGGCTTCAACCACTACCCCCAACACATCGAACAAACCGTCGAAAACTGCCATCCAGCCCTCCGACTCAACGCCAGTGCCGCCTTCGCCATCCCCATCGACGGCGAAGCAAAACTCATCATCGCCCCAGAAGTCGATCGCCACCATCGCCACAGCCTAGACGTAGAAGCCACCGTAGAAGCGATCCGCTGGGCAGTTTTCGACCAACACTTCATCGACGTTTACGCGATCGCCTTCCTCAAACCTGGCAGCATTCCCAAAACCTCCAGCGGCAAAATTCAGCGCCAAGCCTGCCGAGAAAAATTTCTTACCCAGCAACTAAATTTAGTGGCAGAATGGCGATCGCCCCAACCTCACGACATCACGACCCTGCTCAAAAAATACCTGGCTCCCACCACCCACGCCCAGCGCTATCTCTTCCTCCTCCGAGGCAAAATCAAAAGAAGCCTATCCCTACTCCTCAAACGATGATCCGTAAAACCCAACTCTGGCTCACCGCTTTTAGCATCGCCGTCATCTTGGCGATCGCCCCACCCGCCAAAGCCGCCCAACATCTCTACCTCACCTACGGGCCCTTCGAGTTCTCCATCGCCGTAAAAGACCTTAACCAATTTGCTCAAACTGGCACCATCCCCCCCGACCTAAAATTCATCCTTAACCGCTTCAGCCCCGAACAACAAACCCAAATCAGAGATCTCCTCCGCCTCAAAAACGAAATCAACCCCGTTATCCTCTCCCGCGTCACCTACACCGCCACCGTTGAACGCCTGATTAGGCGAATCGGTGAACTCATTCAAACCCGCGATCGCCAAAACGGATTTTATGCCATCCGAGCTGCCCTACTGCAATCCGCCACCGATCCCCAAGGACTCAGTATCCTCAACTTCCTCCAAAAATTCCCCACCGACCTCCGCCTCGATCTCCCAGCCACCTTAAAATTCGTCAACCAACTTAAAGCCACGATCAAAGACACCAATACCTTTGTTGCCGACCTCGAAAAAGAAACCACAAAAATTGCCCAATCAGAATCTCCAGTAGACCTGAATCAATTAGCCGATCTGCGACAGCCCGGAGCATTAACCGTCGTGATGCAGACATTGAGTTTGAGAGATAAAAAACGCGCGCTGCATAGCAGATACCGCAATGGTCGCCCCCTCACCGTCGATCTCTACCGTCCCACCACTTCAAATCCAACCCCCATCATTCTCATCTCTGGCGGACTAGGCGGCGATCGCAACCACTTCAAAGACCTTGCCCAACACCTTGCCTCACAAGGTTTTACCGCCGTAGTTCTCGATCATCCCGGCAGCAACGCCCAGCGTCAAAGAGACTTCTTTAAAGGACTCTACAGCGAAAATTTTGACAGCCAAGACTTTATCGATCGCCCCCTAGATATTTCCTTCGTTCTAGACGAACTGACCCAACGCAACGCCAGCGAGTTTAATAACCAACTCAACCTGCAACAAGTTGGCATGTTCGGCTATTCCCTAGGCGGCACCGCAGCCCTTGCTCTAGCAGGCGCAACTATCAACTTCAACCAACTAGAACAAGACTGCGGCACCCAAGTTAACATCATTAACATCGCCATCCTTTACCAATGTCGTGCCCTAGAACTTCCTCGTCAAAACTATCAGTTAAAAGACGATCGCATTAAAGCTATTTTCCTATTCGTCCCCTCCAGTAAACACATCTACGGAACTCAAGGCATTAGCCATGTCCGCATCCCCATTTTCTGGCAAGCCACTAACGAAGATATCATTACTCCCCTCATTCTCGAACAAGTTCCCATGTTCAATGCTCTACCATCCCATCAAAAGTATCTCGCAGTATCCCAAGGGCTTCCCCACACCCGCGTCATTTTACGGTTACTCGATCGCGTCACAGGCACCAACCGCACCATGCTTTCCGAGGAACTCTTCAAAGTTACCCAGGATTATCTCAAAACGTTCAACACAGCATTCTTCAAAGCGTACATTAGTCACGATAAAACCTACCGCCCCTACCTTACAGCATCCTATGCCCAAGCATTCGCCCAACAGCCCTATAGTCTCAGCCTAGTCAAATCAGTGCAAAACCTCACGAACGCAGATTAGCATGGCATCCACCGCACCTACTGTCATCATCCACGATGCCCAAAGCCAAACCTGGCAGGCATTTCGTGAACCCATAGCCATCCTCACAGCCTATACCCCCGACCAAGTTCTTTCCCTCCTAAAAACTCTCCAACAACAAACAGAGCAACACCACCTCTACGCCGCAGGTTTTCTCAGCTACGAGGCTGCCTCCGCCTTCGACCCCCTCTTTGCAGTTAAACCCACCCCCTTCCCCCTAGCCTGGTTTGGACTCTATCCTAAGCCCGAACCCATCACGCTACCCCTACAGACCATTGCCCAACCCCTCCACTGGGCACCCAGCATTACCCAATCCCGGTACTACCAGGACTTTAAACAAGTTAAGCACTACATTCGCCAAGGGCTTACCTACCAAGTCAATCTATCCTTTCGCCTCAATGCTCAGTTTCAACAAGACCCCTGGGAATACTTCACCCAGCTTGCCCAAAGCGCCCAATACGGAGCCTTTATTGAAACCCCAGAATGGGCAATTTGTTGCGCCTCCCCCGAACTCTTCTTTCGCCAAAATCACCACGAAATTCACTGCCGCCCCATGAAAGGCACCGTTCCGCGCGGGCTGACCTATAGCGGCGATCGCCTCCTCGCCCAATGGCTAAAAAACTCCGAGAAAAACCAAGCCGAAAACATCATGATCGTAGACATGATCCGCAACGACCTGGGGCGTATTGCTCAACTCGGCACCGTCAAAGTTACCAGCCTCTTCAACATCGAACAATATCCCACCCTTTGGCAAATGACCTCCTCCGTCCAATGCCACACCCAAGTCACCCTCAGCCAAATCTTTCAAGCCCTCTTTCCCTGCGCTTCTATCACGGGCGCACCCAAACTGCGAACGATGCAAATCATTGCAGAACTAGAAGATACTCCTCGCAAAATATACACAGGCACCATCGGCTTCATCACGCCAAACAGAACATCTCAATTTAACGTTGCCATCCGCACCGTCCTCATCAACAAGAACGACCAAACCGCAGAATATGGAGTCGGCGGCGGCATCGTCTGGGATTCTCAAGCCGAAGACGAATTTGAAGAATGCCGGACAAAAGCCAAAATTCTTACCGATCAACAACCCAATTTTTCACTTCTCGAAACCATCCTCTGGACGCCCGAAAAAGACTACTTTTTACTAGATCTGCACCTCAAAAGGCTCACATCATCAGCCCAATACTTTGCCTTCCCCATCGATCAATCGACTGTACAAAATTACCTCAAAGCGATCGCCCAAACCTTCCCACCCCACCCTCAAAAAGTCCGCCTCTGCCTCTCTCCTCAAGGCACCTTAACCCATGAAATATCTTCATTTACCCAAACCCATGAACCCTTACAAGTCTGCCTTTCCCCCTCCCCAATTAATTCCGCCAACGTTTTTCTCTATCACAAAACCAGCGATCGCCAAATCTACATACAAGCCCAACAGCGATGCCCCAATTACGACGATGTCATTCTATGGAATGAAAACGGAGAACTCACAGAATTCTGCACTGGAAACCTTGTCGTTGAAATAGAAGAGCAATGGTACACCCCACCCATTGAATGTGGACTATTAGCCGGAACCTTCCGTGCTTGGCTTTTAGACCAAGGAATCATTCAAGAACGAATCATCAGAGTCAAAGAATTAGCAAATTGTTCGCGCGTTTTTTTAATAAACTCAGTCAGACAAAAACAAGCAGCGATCGTCAGTAATCTCTTAGACAAGGAAAAGTAAAGATGCGGCAAAAAAAGAATACTCAGTGTGGGTACTGTCCAATGATCTATAGCGATGACATGATGAATTCAGTTGACAAGCCAAAGGTAAAAGACATAAGCACAGCAACCTGAAAGTCTTTTCCAAATCAAGCTAACAACTCAATTCAAAAGTTTGAAAACATATAAGGTTTTACATCATGTCTAATGAAATGCAAGCAATGACCTCACGCGCATCTCGCCCTGTCCAAAAAGTGATTAACGTTCCCGGACAACACGACGAGGTAACCCTCTCCGAAACTCGTTCTCAAACCATCGTCGGTCCTGTCACCTTCAAACTGTCCAACCTGGACGTTAGAGGTTTAGGCAATAACCCTGCCGATCCGAGCAACTCTCAGTATATCGTTGCTGAAGATGAATTCTTTATTGCTAGTGTTGATGTTGAATTCAACAAAACCCCACTCACCGAACTACTCATGTGTTTGGGTACCCGGATCAACATTGACTTTGGGCTAGAAGGCTACGGAGTTAAGGCAGCAGAACTTAACTTGAGTGCAACAGCGCTTTCTCAAAAGGGCGTATATACCTACCATGTAGAAATTACGCCAACCCGCCCCGCCGATGAAAAAATGCCCGCCGGACTCTACGAAATCAGTGCGGTGGCAACGGTGGGGCCCGTTGAGAATAATTGCACCACCAAGATCTGGGGACATGGATATATCGAGGAGGTTTTGCTCCAAGTTTATCCAGCAGGTCAAGAGTAAAGTTTGACTGATTCTGAGTCAAATTAACGCAACGATCTCCTAGATGCCCACTAGGAGCCTAAGTCACCTGGTAGGACATTGCGCCTGCTAGGTGCTTATTCGTAAGAGGAAATAGGTTAATGGGATCAGCCATACGATTAAAAAAAGGAAGTTAGTAATGGCACATCAGGAAAAGTCAGAGTGGCACTCTTTTGGGAGACAATCTTTTGAAAAGCGGCGTTGCCCCATTTGCTGTATTCTCCCTCCCCATATGCTCGATAAACTGCTTCAGCAGGATGATGATGAGCAACGTCATTCGGCACTTAGCACCTTAAGAGCCTCAGAGCAATTTCGGGGTAGACGGACAGTAGTTAGGAACGTTTCGTTTGCAGTTTCTCCAGGGCAAAAGCGACGCACGATTTATGATGCTAAGACCGGGACTTCTCTACCGGGCGTACTCATCCGAGGAGAAGGTGATCCATCCAGCGATGATCAAGCAGTCAATGAGGCATATGATGCTGCTGGCGCAACTTACGATCTATTTCGCGAGATTTATGAACGAAATTCTATTGATGATCGGGGTCTGCGATTAGATGCTACAGTTCATTATGATTCAAAGTATGAGAATGCTTTTTGGAATGGCGACCAAATGGTTTATGGAGACGGAGATGGTCGCTTTTTCAACCGATTTACGATCGCGATCGACGTCATTGCCCATGAACTGACCCACGGCATCATTGGCTATGAAGCAGCCTTAGATTACAAGAATGAATCGGGTGCGTTGAATGAATCGTTTGCTGATGTGTTTGGCACATTGGTTAAGCAGCGATCGCTCCAACAAACCGTAGATCAAGCAGACTGGCTCATTGGCACCGAACAGTTCACCTCTAAAGTTCAAGGGATAGCGCTTCGTTCCTTAAAAGCACCCGGAACAGCCTACGACGATCCGGTTCTAGGCAAAGACCCTCAGCCTGCTCATTACCAAGACCTTTTTCAAGGAGCTTTCGATGACGGCGGCGTGCATATCAATTCAGGAATTCCCAATCGTGCCTTTTATCTAACCGCGATCGCCATCGGCGGTTTTGCCTGGGAGAAAACTGGAAAAATTTGGTATACCACGTTAAGGAGTGGGCTTCGCTCTAGTTCTAGCTTTAAGGATGCTGCCGCTGCAACCGTTGCAGTTGCAGGGCAACTCTATGGGCAAGACAGTGACGAGCAAAAGGCAGTCCAAAGCGCTTGGCAACAGGTTGGAGTAAGCTAAAACTGAAGCGATCGAGAGCAGTGTGATGCATATCTCATTTGAACGCAGTGGCGGTGTGACTGGTATGCCAGTTACCGTAGCCCTTGATACAGAGTCTCTATCCTCTGAAGAAGTCAGCCAACTGTATCAATTAATTGAAAGTTCTAGCTTTTTTGAATTACCAGCTGCCATACCCGCCCCAGTTCAGCCCGATCGCTTTCAGTACAAAGTGATCGTTCGTGAGGGCGATCGACAACACACGGTCACAATCGCAGAACCAGCAGTCCCTAAAACTCTCAAATCCCTTCTAGATTGGCTAATAGAAGCAGCTCGACGACACCAGAGTTAGCCTAATACAACCTTGCTTAACGACGGGAAATTGTCTTAAGTCACTTGAGCTTAAGGCACGAAGCATGTATGCTACACTTCATCGTTGTGCTGAGCATAGGTAAGGTATGGAATTAGTGAACCACTGCCCCAAACGAGCGGTTATTCGTTGTAAGGCTAAAATGCAATTGTTGGAAGCAGCAGATCATAGTTTTGCATGGGATGAACCCGTAGCTAATACTCTGTTTGAGGAATTAGCAACTACTTTATTTCAGTCCCATCGGTATCGTGCACTATATCAACAATGCCGCTCTAAATTGGAAGCTCGTAAAGTAGGCGATCAGCTTGCTCACGAACTAGCAGAGTCCTATCGACACGTCATGCAACGCCAACAAGACTCAGTTGTTCAGAGTTTTAACGCTCTGCTGAAGTAATTCAGGATAATTCTGTAGGGCTGATTGACTGACAAAACTAGGAAACCGGAATGCGGCTCAGGACAGTGAATTGACGGTCAAAAGAGCGTTCCTGTTGTCGTTTGGAAGCAATGGCAGGTTGCGGGTCAGACTGGCTCGATAAAAACCGATAAACCTGAATTTGGGATTGCTGGGTCATCGCCCGTCGAATCCAATTCCAACCGAGCTTCAGATAACTCATGCCCCGCTGCCAATGAGTATCGACCAAACGACGCTGCCCCGTTGCCACCACTTGAGTGCCTTGCAGGATGAGAAATAGCATCGTCAATGCAATCACCCCACACATCTGAGAGAGGGCAAACTGGTCTCGCAATCGGGACGCTTCCAAATTAAATCCCCCCGATTTGAGATCCAAAAATGATTCTTCCACCT
>Ga0335397_10009647_pt1 | contig 12028 bp, 8 predicted proteins | sample MAT04_FD_205740 | JGI IMG/M metagenome (GOLD analysis project Ga0335397, IMG submission 205740) | Freshwater microbial communities from Lake Fryxell liftoff mats and glacier meltwater in Antarctica - MAT-04 (spades assembly) (version 2) ...
GTCATCGACACCCGCCAGCCCTCGCCCACCTCCCCGATGCGGTCGGCGTCGGGCACGCGCACCTCGGTCAGGTAGACCTCGTTGAACTCGGCCTCAGCCGTGATCTGGACGAGGGGCCGCACCTCGACGCCCGAGGCATGCATGTCGAGGGCGAAATAGGTCATGCCCTTGTGCTTCGGAGCGTCGGGGTCGGTGCGGGCCACGAGCATGCCCCGGTCAGCGATGTGGGCCAACGTGTTCCACACCTTCTGGCCGGTGATGACCCACTCGTCACCGTCGCGCACGGCCTTGCACGCCAGCCCGGCCAGGTCGGATCCCGCACCCGGTTCGCTGAACAGCTGACACCAGGCGTCTTCGCCCGTGAACATCCGGCGCAGCAAGCGCGATCGCAGCTCGTCCGATCCGTGGGTGACCACGGTGGGACCGGCCATGGTCAAACCGAAGAAGTGCCGAGAGTCGACCGAGCCGAGGCCGGCCTCCCGCAGGCGACGCTCCACCTCGCGTTGCAGTGCCGGGGGCGCATCGAGCCCGCCCCATCCTTCGGGGAAGTGCATCCAGGCGAGGCCGAGGTCGTACTGGCGACCACGCACCTCGACCGGATCGGCGCTGGCGGGGTCGACCTCGGCCAGGAGCTGGTCGAGTCGTTCGTCGATGAGGGCAGCGAGGTCGGTCACGGCTGCGGAGCGTACCGGCCCCACCGTTCAGCTGGCGCGCTGCGTCCGACGAGAGATGAGCACGAGGCCGGCGCCGAGTACGAGCACGACCACGGCGACCCGCACCAAGCCTCCGGCATCGGAACCCGTCCGGGGAAGCGAACCGCTCGAGGCGGCGGGCCGCGTCGTGGTGGTCGAGCGGTCGAGCACCTCGACGACGGTGGTGAGCGTGTTCGTGCCGTCGGTCCCGACGAAGGTCAAGAAGCCATCGGCCGGTCGCGAGTCGGCACGGAACGGGAGGGAGAACGACCCGGTGTCGTCAGTGACGACGGTGGTCCAGAACTCTCCATCGATGGTGAGCGTCACGGTGGCGTTGGGCAGGTAGCCGGTGCCGGTCACGGTCGTGTTCTCGCCCACGAAGATCGTGCACGGCGCGCAGACCAGGGTGGCGCCGCCGCCGTAGTCGCCGGTCTGCGCCGACGCCGGGGACGCCAGGGCGCCCAAGAGGGCGATCGAGAAGAGGGTCGTGACGACGAGAAGGACGCGGCGCATGACCGGAGGCTACCGCGAGGAAGGCTCCAAAAACAGGTTCTGGACGCCGATGGGCGGAAATGAGGCGGGAGGCCCATCACCACGCGCCAGCAGCCCGTCCGTGGTGCTGACCCACCGCTGGCCCGCCGAACGCACCTCGATCGTCACCTCGTCGGGGTTGCTCCTCGGCTGGCCGGACCAGATCAACCGATAGGGCGCGCCGGGGGCAAGATTGCCCACCAGATCGAAGCGGACGACCCGCTCGCGGCCGGCGTCGACGAGCACCTGGACGGTCCCGGTGCCGACCCCGAGCTCGGGCACCACCTCCACCCCCACCACCTCGCCGTCGATGGTCGCGGCCCGCACGCCGAGGGGCGAGTAGACGCTGACGAGCAACTGGTTCGACGCGAAGGCGTTGCCCTGGAGGTTGCCGGCCGCGTACTCGGGTAGCCCTTCGACCGGTGCGTCGTTGCGCAGGCGGATCTCGATCGACGAGCGCACCTCGCCCGTGGCCGGGTCGTGCTCGACCACGGCGGCGATGCGGCGGTGCAGGTAGCTGTCGATCTTGTTGGGGTTGGTGTTGGCCGATCGAATCGACAGCAGGTCGCCGCCGTCGAGGCTCGGGAACCGTCCGTCCGCCCCGGCGCGGGCCACGATCGCCTCGCCGGCCGGATCGGCAAACCACACCGAGAGGTGTCCGCCGGCCACGGCGGGGGCGAGCGATTCCACGATGATCCTCGGCGCCGGCAGGTCGGCGTTCGTCAGGGCGTCGAACACGGCGGCCGCCGCCGCAGACTGCAAGTCGGCCCGAGCGTCGACGTCGGGCAGCACCACGTACTGGTCGCGCTCGAGCAGGGCGACGACGTTGTCGGCGTCGAGGGGGGCCGGAGCACCGGCGACCATCACGGGACCGGTCAAGCGCAACAGCGCCGACAGCCCCTTCGTGTCCACGTAGACGACGCCGTCGACCGTTTGCCCGCCGGCCTGGGGATACAGCTGCTGGATCACGCCGGCCACCGTCGGCAGATCCGGCGACGCCGTGACGTTCTGGAGAAAGACCGACGGGCGGAACCGCGCGTAGCGGGCGAGGTAGTCGGGCGGGCCGGTGAGGCGGCGCGACAGCGCCGGGGTGGCCTCGTTGAGGTCGTTGATCCGGCCGCTGCTCGGCAGGTCGAGCACGCCGTCGTTCGCCGTGAGCTCCCCGTAACCGCCCATGAAGCCGCCGAGCCCGCGCGACTCCGCCGGATTGGCAAAGGCCAGGAAGTACCGGCGCTCGCCGTCGGCACCGAGGAGTCCGGGCAGAACGTCGGCCAGGTCGGAAGCCACGACCGCGTCGGGCCGGACGTCGGCGATCTCGCCCCGGAACGTCGCCAGCCGATCCGCCACCGGCGGGACCAGCCAGCCGGATTCGAGCGCGGCGAGGCGTGCATCGGCGGCGGTGAGCATCTCCTCGAAGGCACGGAACGGCGTCTGCAGGCTGGTCACGGCTGCGAGGTCGACCCGTCCCGCCGTGGTCACGTCGTCGAGGTCGACGGCCGTGGTCGCCGCAGAGCCGGCTCTGGCCACGTCGCCGCCTGTGGTGGCGAGGTCAGCCACGGCGGCCACGTTCGGGCCCACGAGCGGCACGAACCGGGCCGGGGCGGCAGCCCAGCCACCGAACGCGTCGGCGACGTCGTCGAACGACGAGGCCGCCCGATCGAGGCGATCGGCGGCGAGGGCCTGGTCTCCGACCTCGGTCGCCGCCAGGCCCTCGCGGGTGAGGGCGACGGCGTCACCGCTCGGGCCGACGCCACGGGCCACGGCCACGGCCAGCGACAGCGCGCCGATCCCGGCGACGACGGCGAGGCCGATGACGACGGCGTCGACCAGCCGCCGAGCCCCCGGAGGCGAACGCCGGGCGCCGGACACGAGCACGGCGACGGCAGCGACGGCCAGCACGAACGGGCTGGCCAGCGCCACGCCGACCACGACCAGCGCGGCGGCCGCGCCGACCACGCGCAGGTCGGCCACCGTCACGGCCAGCGCCAAGGCCACGGCGATCGCCACCCGCCAGAGGAGGTCGGCCACGTCGACACCCACGGGCTGCCAGCCCACGACGGCGGCGGCGATGACCCCCGCGACCACGACGGCGGCACCGAGCACGAAGGGGGACAGTCGTTCCATGGCGCCGACCAGCATGGCACCGTCCGAGTGCAAGGCTGGGTCGGTGCTCCACCTCTTCGAGCGCCTGTCGTTCGTGGCCGCGGCCGAACTCCTCGGGGTTCGACCCACGCCCGACCACCGGCCACCGCTCGCCCACCTCACCCCCGGCGCGCCAACCGCACACGCCTGGTCGGCGCTCGTGGCCGAGCTCGACGACCTGGGCGCCGACCCCCGGCCGTCGCCGCCGTCGTGCGGAGACGGCGTCACGCGCCACCAGGGACGAGCGCTGCTCGACACACTGCCCCGCGCTCCCATCGATCGGGCTCGAGTGGTCGCCACCTTCGGCCAGAACCTCGACCACCTGCACGAGCAGCACGACGGGCGACGAGCCCGCCGCGACAGGGGGGCCTTCTACACGCCTGATGCCCTGGCCCAACTGGTGGTGGGCCGGGCCCTGTCACTCACCACCGTAGAGGCCCCGACCGTGCTCGACCCGGCGTGCGGCACCGGCGCGTTCCTCCTCCCGGCCGCCGCGCTCCTGGGTCGCCCCCAGGTGCTCGACCACGTGCGGGGCATCGACCTCGATCCCCTCGCTGTCGAGGTGTGCCGGTTGCGCCTGTGGCTGTGGCTCTGCGAACCCTCGCTCCCGATGGCGGCGCTGTCGACGGTGGTGCGGTGGCAGGACGCGCTGTCCCCCGACGCCGAGCGCACCCTGGTCGATGTCGTCGTCGGCAACCCCCCGTTCCGAACCCGCCTGCGGCGCTCGACAGCCGGCGGCGCCGACGCCCGACGCGAGCGCTTCGGCGATGTGGCCCAGGGCTACACCGACGATGCCGCCCTCTTCCTCGTCGACGCCGTCGACCGCACCGCCGACGGCGGCTGCGTCGCCCTCGTGCAGCCGTTGGCCACGTTGGCCGCCGACCACGCCACCGCGGCCCGTCGCCACGTCGCCGACCGCAGCGAGCTGGTCGAGCTGTGGCTCGACGACGGCACCGCCTTCGACGCCGGTGTGACCACGTGCGTGCCCTTCCTCGGCGTGGGCGCGGCGCGACCGAGGACCGGGGTCGCCACCTCGATCGGACTCCCACCGGCCACCGTCGCTGCCGCGGCGTCGCCACCGGCTTGGGAGGTGGGCGGCCCCTGGTCGCCGGTGGCGGCGACCGCCTTCGGCATCCCGGCCGTGCACCTGAACCGGACGGCACGACTCGGCGATCGTTGCCGCGCCACGGCGGACTTCCGCGATCAGTTCTACGGCCTGGTGCCAGCCATGGCCGACGGCCGACCGGGCACTCGTCGCGTCCCCCTCATCACCTCTGGTCTCATCGAACCGGCCTGGTGCGCATGGGGTGAACGGACCACCCGGTTCGCCGGAACGACGTTCGAGGAGCCCGTGGTCGACCTCGACAAACTCGATTCGACGATGGCGGCGTGGGCCGAGCGGCGGCTCGTCCCGAAGGTGCTCGTGGCCACGCAGACGCCGATCATCGAGGTCGTGACCGATCTGCTCGGCGGCTGGCTCCCGTCGGTCCCGGTGATCACCGTGGAGCCCAAGTCCCCCGAAGACCTCTGGCTGGTTGCGGCCGCCATCGCTGCCCCGGCCACATCGGCGTGGGCGGCGGGCAACCTCGTCGGCACCTCGCTCACGCCCCGAACCGTCACCGTGCGCGCCCGCGGCATCCTGGCCCTCCCGGCGCCGTGCGACATGATGGCCTGGCGAGACGGCGCCGACGCGCTGCGAGCGGCGAGCGATGCGGCGACGCTCCGTGACGTGTCGGCCTGGCGCACGGCCCTCGACGATTTCGCCCAGTCGATGGGCGCCGCCTACGGGTTGCGGGCCGCCGACGACGACGTCCTGGCCTGGTGGGCGGCGCGCCTGCCGACCGATCCGTCCCGCTCCCGACGAGGTGGCGCCGGAGGGGCCAGGCGCGCAAGGCTCGTTCCGTGACCATCTCCCTCGGCTCCGTCACCGACCTCAAAGCACTCCTCGAGCTCGAGCCGGTGAAGCCCGACGCCTGGCTGGGCACGGGGCCCGACTTGGGCTGGGGTCGCATCTACGGCGGCCAGATCGTGGCGCAGGCGCTCCGATCGGCAGGCTTGACGGTCGACGTCGACCATCGTGTCCACTCGATGCACGCCTACTTCATCCGTGCCGGCAACGAGCACCAGCCGGTGCTGTTCGAGGTCGAGCGGGTGCGCGACGGCCGCTCCTTCACGACCCGGCAGGTCGTGGCCTACCAAGCCGGTGGAGCCATCTTGAACCTCATCGCCAGCTTCCAGGGCGACGAGGAGGGCGAAGACGCCCAGACCGTCCGCCCACCGACGGGCCTGCCGTCGCCGGACGCCGTGCCCGACGACCCGACCGACCTGTTCTTCGAGGCCCGGGCCTGGCGCTGGGATCGCAGCCCCGAGCCCCGGGCAACGGCTTGGATGCGGGCACCCGACGACCTGGGCGACGACCCCATGGTCCACGCCTGCGCGCTGGCCTACCTGTCCGACGAGTACCCCCTCGGCGTGGCGGTGGCCCCCCACTCGCTCGGCGGCCGATGGGACGACGTCATGGCCGCCAGCCTCGACCACGCCGTGTGGTTCCATCGGCCGGTGCGAGCAGATCAGTGGCTGGCGTTCGACCTCGAGGGTCATGGGGTGGCCAACGCCCGCGGCCTGTCCGTGTGCCGAGTGTTCACCGAGGCCGGGGTGCACGTGGCCACGGTCGCCCAGGAAGGGCTGCTCCGACCGAAGCGATCCTGAGTGGAACCCCGGCTCAGAGAGCGGCGAGACACAAGAGGGTGGTGTTGTCGGGAAGCAGCACGGCGCGGGTCCGAAGCGGACACGCCTTCGGGAACACCGTGCGCTCCACCACCTCGAACAGCCCGGTGCCGGTGCACGGCTGCTCGACGAAGATGCCGTCGACATCGGCGACACACGCGCCGACACCGAACGGCTCCCGAGTCTTCACGTCGATGGGCTCATCCGAGTGCGAAGCCGCCAGGGCGGTGAAGACGAAGACGACCACGATCGCCGCCACCAACGACACCAGGCACCCCCACGGCAGGTGCGCTGGCTCCACTCGCTGGTCACGGCCCGGCCGAGCGAGCTGCGGTTCGAGGGTGACGGCTTGATCGGAGAGGGTCTCGCCCGGCGAACGAGACGCGGCCGAGACCGGAACTGCAGCCGACACCCGAAGCGAGTCGTCGTACGCGGCGCGAAGCGCCGGGCTGCGCAACGTCTCCCACGCCTGGTTCAGCTCCGACATCTTGAACGAGGCGAGCTCGAGCGCGTGGTCAGAGCGATCCGACTGACGATCAGGGTGCCAACGGAGCGCCCGACCCGTGTAGGCCTGCTTGACCTGATCGTGGCCGGCGTCGGGTTCGACGCCGAGGATCTCGTAGTAGGTGGCCGTGGCCGATCCGCTCCGCTCAGACGGCCGTGGCGCCGCGACGGCGTGCAACGAGAACGAGCACGCCGCCAACGGCCAGCAGAGCGACCGCACCCTGGGCCAGGCGGGAGGACTGCGAACCGGTGGTTGGGAGGTTGCCGGCGGTGCCGGTGCCTGCGGTGTTCGACGCCATCACCGTGGCCGGGCAGGTCAGGGTGCGGGGCTGGCCGGCGGTCGAGGTGCCGGTGATCGTGAGCGTGTGGGCTCCCGGGGCCGCGGACAGGGGGATCGTGAAGCTCAACGACTGGGGGTCGGAGCTGATCGTGCCGGCGCCGACCTGCACGGGGTCGCTCTGGAAGACGAGCGTGTAGGGCGTGCCGACCTCGAAGCCGGGCGCCGACGCGGTGACATCGGAGCCGGCGGCGCCGGTGACGGCGAAACCGCAGGCATTGGTGGTCACGGTGAGCAACTGGGTCATCACCGTGCTGCCGCAGGTGACGCTGACGACGTAGTCGCCGGTCTCCTGCGGGGCGGTGAAGGCAGCCACGAACGATCCCGTCTCGTCGTCGCTGGCCGTGGTCGTGGCGGCCACGAGATCACCGACGGCCACACCGACGGAGGACCCACGCGGGCAGCCGTTGCCGATCACGCTGGCGATCTGACCAGGTTCGACCACCGACGGATCAAGGATGAAGCCGGGCTGGCCGGGCTGGTACTGGGCGGACGCCGGCGAGGCGACCGCCAACAGCACGGTGAAGACGGCGAGGACGACGAACAGCACACGGCGAGACACGCTTGCAGTCTGCCCCATCGAGCGGCCAGCGTCCATCATCCCCGCGGGGCGGCGGTGATCGTGGTGGTGCCGACGGCGTCGAACGCGTGCGCGTGGCCGTCGAGTCGAACGGTCCAGCGGTCCGGGTTCACCAACGGCTGGGCCGGAACGTCGAGGCGGTAGGCCACGCCCGGTGCCATCTCGGCCACGGTGACCAGCTCGATGGTCCGCGCCCCGCCCGGCGGGATGTCGAGGTAGGTCGAGGCGACGTACCAGCCCAGCTCGCGACTCTGTTGGAACGGCGTGACCACTCCGTCGACCTTGGCTTCGACCACACGTCCGCCTGAGTACCACGACAGGTACATGCGGTTCGTGCCCGAGGGCAGGCCCTGGTCGTTGCTCCCGAGGATGGCCGCCGGGAGTCCGGCGTCCGGCGCCTCGTTGTGCAGGTCGATGCGGACCCTCGACTCGACCCGGCCCGACACCGGCTCCACGACGACATCGACGTCGACGTCGCGGTGCAAGAAGACGTCGATCTTGTTGTTGGCGCCGTTCTGGGTGGTCAGGGCGGCCAGGTCCTGCCCGGCTGGCGCCGGGAAGGCACCGGTGGCTCCCACGCGCCCGAGCAGGCGGCTCGGGCCGTCCTCGAACGAAACCATGGCCAGACGACGGGCGTCCACCACCGGCCCGAGCAGGTCGGCGAGGCCGTCCGGCCCGGGCAGATCGCCACTCACCAGCTGGTCGACAGTGACCCGCAGCAGATCGGTGAGCACCTGCTCGCGCTGCTCGTCGTCGGGTAGCTCGACGTACTGGCGCCGCAGCAGGAAGTCGACGGCGTTGTCGGGCCCGATGCGCTCGGCCCAGCCCGGCACGCGCACCGGGCCGGTGAGGGCGAGCAAGGCGGCCAGGCCTTCGGGGTCCAGCACCACCACACCATCGACCGGCCCGAAGCCGGCGGCGTCGAACACCTCCGCCGCCGCCGTGGCCACCGAGGGGATGTCCGGGGAGAGGGTCACGTCCTGGAACCAGTAGCCGGGCCGGAACCGGCTGTAGCGCTGCACGTAGTCCTCCGGTGCGGTCACCCGCCTCGTTTCCCGTCCCGGGGTCTCGTTGATGTCGGCCGCTCGCCCGTCGGCCACCAGGTCGAGGCCGCCGTCCTGAGCCTGCAGCACGGCCCACGAGCCCACGAATCCACCGGCGCCGCGTGCCTCGGCCGGTGTCGTGAACAGCAACAGGTAGCGGCGGGGGCCATCGGCGCCGAGCAGCGTGGGGAGCTGTTGGGCGGCCAGCGCCGCCACCTCGGCATCAGGCGCCACGGCCACGAGCTCCGAGCGCAGCTCTTCCACCTGCTCGACCAAGGGGGAGGCCAACCACGGGGAGCGAACTTCGTCGAGGTCGGCGACTGCAATGTCGACCGCCTCCGACGTGGCCACGAGATCGGGAGCGGCGGCGCGGAGCCGGAAGACATCGATGCGACCGTCGGTGTAGCGAAGGGCATCGAGGTCGACCACGTCGGCCGACGCGCTGGCGCGCGCCGTGACCGTGGCTCCGCTCGTCGTCGCCGCCTGCAAGGCGGCGAGGTGCTGCGACAACACGGGCACGGCCCGTGCGGGTTGCACCCACCACGCCGAGAACGACGCGTCAGCCTCCTCGAACGACCGTCGGGCGTCGTCGAGGTCCGAGCCCGCCTGCTGCCCGGACCCGCCGCTGGCGGCCTCGAGCCCACCCCGGGCCGAGGCAGCGGCGTCCTGCGACGGCTCCCACGCCAGCATGACGGCGACGAAGAGGGCACCGGCGGCCAGCAGAACGACCACAGCGAACGCAGTGACCCCCCACGCCACCCGACGACGCGACGACGGCGCGCACGCCCGATAGCCGCTGATGAGGAGGGGCAGGAGCGCGACGCCGGCCACCACGGCCGATCCACCGTGGGTGCCGATCTCGGGCAGGTGCAACGCCACCAGCACCGTGCACGCCCCGACGCCCGCGCCCACCACACGATGGCGGTGCACCACGCTCGATGCCACCGCCAGCGCCACAGCGAGCGCACCGAGGGCGAGCCACCAGCCACCTCCCGCAGCCACGGCCACCAGGCCGGACGACACCAGCCACGCCCATCGACGGGCGCGGCTGGCCAAGAGCACGACGCCCACGGCCAGCCCGGCTGCCCACGCCGCGTCGGCCACCGGCCAACCGGTGGGAGCAGCTCCCGTTCGAGCCGCCACGACGGCCGTGCCCACCGCGATCACGGCCACCGCTGCCCGCGTCCCCGGGCCGGTCCGGCGCCGCCGCTCCAACGGCCGGGCGGCGCGCGGCCGAGGGCCGGCGACGGTCGACGACGGTGTCCTGCTGCGCTCCGCGTGGTCGACCACGCGGAGAACCTACAAGAGCCCCAGCACGAGTTGGCGTCGTCTACCATGCTCGGGCGAGAACGGGCGGACCGGACCAGGAGATGCGCCGGAGATGGACGACTTCGATGAGAGCACGAACCGGCAAGGCGCCTGGCTCGACCGTGTCGGGCCGTTCTTGGTGCGCCACGAGAGCCTGATCCAGCCGTCGGTGGACGCGCTGACCTGGGCGGTCGCGCTGGCCATGGCCCAAGTCCTCCGCTTCGAGTTCCAGGTCGACGTCGACGCGTGGCAGGGATTCACCGCCGCCGGACTCGCCGCTGCCGCCGCCTTCGCCAGCCTCCTGCAGGTTGCGGCCGGCTTCTTCGCCGGCCTCTACCGGCGCCGCTGGAGCTATGGGAGCTTCGAGGAGATCTCGCACGTCGTGCGCACGGTCGCCGTCACGACGGTCGGCCTGGCCCTGGTCAACCGGCTGGCCCCCGACCAGATCGTGCCCGGCAGCGTCCCACTCGTCGCCGGGGTCAACGCCCTCGTCATCATGTGCGCGATCCGCTACGTCTGGCGTCTGCTCGTCGAGCACTCGCTGCGGCCCTCGACCGAGCATGGCGCTCCTGTCGTCGTGCTCGGCGCGGGAGCCGGCGGCGAGCAGCTGATCACGGCCATGGTCCGCACACCCGACAGCCCCTACGTTCCGGTCGCCATCCTCGATGACGACAACACCAAGCGGAACCTGTCGATCCGCGGTGTGCCGGTGCTCGGCAACCGCACCTCCCTGGTCGACGTGGCCCGCACGGTCGGCGCCACCACCGTGATCGTCGCCATCCCGTCGGCGTCGCCCGAGCTTCTGCGAGAGATCAGCGAGACGGCGATGCGCAACCACCTCGCCGTGCGCGTCGTGCCCGGCCTGCGCGAGCTCTTCGGCGGGGCGGTCGGCGTGAGCGACCTGCGCCCGCTCACCGAGGCCGACCTGCTGGGGAGGCACGAGATCGACACCGACATCGAAGCCATCGCTGGCTACCTCACCGGTCGACGCGTGCTCGTCACCGGTGCCGGCGGCTCGATCGGCAGCGAGCTCTGTCGGCAGATCGCCCGGTTCGCGCCGAGCGACCTCATCATGCTCGACCGCGACGAGTCAGCGCTGCACAGCGTGCAGCTCAGCATCGAAGGTCGGGCGCTGCTCGACTCACGGAACCTCGTGGTCGCAGACATCCGTGACCGCGACCGCATGCAGGACGTCTTCGACGAGCTGACACCCGACGTCGTGTTCCACGCGGCTGCGCTCAAGCACCTGCCACTGCTCGAGATGCACCCCGACGAAGCGTTGAAGACCAACGTCTGGGGCACGGAGAACCTGCTCGAGATCGCAGCCACGCATGCCGTCGACCGGTTCGTCAACATCTCGACGGACAAGGCCGCCGACCCGACCAGCGTGCTCGGCTACACCAAGCGCATCGCCGAGCGCCTGACCGCCACCACCGCTCGCACGGCACCGGGCTCATTCCTGTCCGTGCGGTTCGGCAACGTGCTGGGCAGCCGCGGCTCCGTGCTCACCGCCTTCCGCTCGCAGGTGGAGGCCGGCGGTCCGATCACCGTGACCCACCCCGACGTCACCCGCTACTTCATGACCGTCGAGGAGGCCGTGCAGCTGGTGATCCAAGCCGGCGCCGTGGGCAGCGACGCCGAAGCCCTCGTGCTCGACATGGGCGCGCCGGTGCGGATCGACGACGTGGCCCGGCGGCTGGCGGCCGAGTCGGATCGCCGCATCGACATCGTCTACACGGGGCTGCGCAGCGGCGAGAAGCTGCACGAGGTGCTCCTCGGCAGCGCCGAGGTCGACGTCCGGCCGGTCCACCCCTTGATCTCTCACGTCACCGTGCCCACCATCGCCACCACCGAGGTGGCCATCGCCACGCGCGGGCGCCAAGGCGCCGACCTGATCGCCGCCCTGCGCACCCTCGCCGGCGCCGACGGCGTGGCGTTGGAGACGCACGAGCTGCCACCCATGGTGATGGCTCGACGCGATGCCCCATCCTGACCTGTTCGCAGTCGGCCTGCTGCTGGGCACGATCGTCGCCGTCCTGGCGTGGGCGGCGGCATCCCGCGCCCCGTCGGCCCTCGTCTTCCTCCTGCCCGCCGCCGGCCTGGCCGCGTGGCTGGCTGCCCCCCGGATCGACGATGCCGTCGACGCATGGGACCGTCCGGCCTT
>Ga0335397_10009648_pt1 | contig 12028 bp, 10 predicted proteins | sample MAT04_FD_205740 | JGI IMG/M metagenome (GOLD analysis project Ga0335397, IMG submission 205740) | Freshwater microbial communities from Lake Fryxell liftoff mats and glacier meltwater in Antarctica - MAT-04 (spades assembly) (version 2) ...
TGCCGGCTCACTCACCATTCTCGGCGACCTGGCCCAGTCCACCACACCTGCCGGCCAACGCGATTGGGAAGAGGTGCTGGGGCACCTGCGCGCGACGGCGTCGGAAGTGGCGCACCTGACCATCGGCTACCGCGTACCGGCACCGATTCTCGATGTGGCCAACCGACTGCTGCCGTTCACCGACGTCACCACGCAGGCCAGTCGCAGCGTTCGTGCCGACGGGGTTGCGCCTTCGGTACGGCAGGTGCCGCGAGCGGAGTTGGCAGACGCGGTCGCCGACGAAGTGCGGGCCGTACGCCATCGTCATCACAACACCGGCGTGGTCGCCCCTCGCGAGTTGCACGACGTGCTGTACGAAGCGTTCGAGCGAATCGGTCTGCGGGGCACCGATCGCGTCCATGATCTTGCCGCGAACGATGTTCCTGTCTTCGACGCGGAAGCGGTGAAGGGTCTCGAATTCGATGGCGTGGTCGTGGTCAACCCACACGAGATCTTCGACGGTTCCTCGCTCGGAGCGAGGCTGCTCTATGTCGCCATGACCCGTGCAGTGCAGGTGCTGCACCTGGTCACCGACGCTGCACTGCCCCCTGCAGTCGCCTAGCCGACGGCCGCATGGCGCCGCTGATGCACAGCGATGTATGGTGCCCTGCAGACGTCGACTCACATATCTGGGGGCAATTCGTGAAGACCAAGGCAGCAATCCTTCGTGCACGCAACACACCGTGGAGCGTCGAGGAGATCGAGCTCGATCCGCCCAAGGCCGGTGAGGTGTTGGTCAAGATCATCGCCAGCGGCATGTGCCACAGCGACGAGCATCTGGTGACGGGCGATCTCGCCGGCGCCACACCCGAGCCGCCGCTGATCGGTGGCCACGAGGGTGCCGGCATCGTGTTGGAGGTTGGCAATGGCGTGTTCAGCGTTGCTCCCGGCGACCATGTCGTCTTCGGTTTCGTTCCCGCCTGCGGCCGTTGCCCCAGCTGCGCTGGTGGTCACAGCAACCTGTGCGACATGAACACGGTCACCGCCACGGGTCTGCAGCTCAGCGATGGCACCGCCCGCCACCACAGCTCCACCGGCGAAGACCTGCTCCTCGGCATTGGTGCGCTGGGCACCTTCGCCCACCACACCGTGGTGCACGAGGCCAGCTGCATCAAGATCGACAAGGAGTTGCCGCTCGACAAGGCGTGCCTGCTGGGCTGTGGCGTCGTCACCGGTTGGGGTTCCGCCGTGTACGCCGCAGAGGTGCAGCCCGGCGACACCGTTGCGGTCGTGGGTGTCGGTGGCATCGGCTCCAATGCGGTGCAGGGTGCCAAGCTCGCCGGCGCCCGCGTGGTTGCCGCGATCGACCCCATCGAGTTCAAGCGTGAAAAGGCCATGGAGTTCGGCGCCACCCACGCCTACGCATCCATCAGCGACGCCCTCGGCGCCATGGGCGAGACCACATGGGACCGCGGCTTCGACAAGGTCATCATGTGCTGCGGCGTCGGCGACGGCGACGTGCTCGGCGAGGCCTTCTGGCTGGGTGGCAAGCGCAGCAAGATCGTCGTCACCAACATTCACCCGGTTGGCGAAGCCAGTATCGCGATTCCGGCCGTGTTCCTGACGGTGTTCGAGAAGCAGCTGATCGGTTCGCTGTTCGGCTCGGGCAACCCGCGCAAGGACATCCCCAAGCTGCTCGAGCTCTACACGCAGGGTCTGCTCGATCTCGACGGCCTGGTCACCAAGACCTACCCGATCGAGGGCATCAACGAGGGCTACGCCGACATGAACAGCGGCAAGAACATTCGTGGGGTGCTCGTCTTCGAGCACACCGACTGAGTGTCGGCTCAGTGAGCAGAGGGAGTCGGTCATGAAGTGTCGCGCCGCGGTCTTGCACGGGTTGGGGCAGCAATGGCAGATCGAGGACATCGCGGTCGATGCGCCCAAGGCCGGCGAGTTGCTCGTGCAGTGGAAGGTCGCGGGCATGTGCCACAGCGACGAGCACTTCGTCACCGGTGACATGGTGCCGCCGGCAGAGATGTTGGCGGCCGCTGGTATGCAGCCCTTCTTCCCGATTGTCGGTGGCCATGAGGGCGCGGGTGTCGTGGTGGAGGTCGGCACTGGGGTGACCAGTGTGCAGCCGGGTGATCATGTGTCTGCCAGCTTCATTCCGTCGTGCGGTCGCTGCCGTTTCTGCAGCACCGGGCGCCAGAACCTGTGCGACGCGGGCGCGGGAACCATGCAGAACGGCATGATCACCGATGGCACCAGTCGCCACTTCCTCGGCGATGAACCACTGAAGTTGATGGCGAAGTTGGGTACGTTCAGCCAATACTCGACGGTGGCCGAGGCGTCGGTGATCAAGGTCGACGACGACCTGCCGCTGGATGTGGTCGCACTGGTCTCGTGCGGCGTTGCCACCGGCTGGGGATCGGCGACCAACCGCGCCGATGTTCGCCCCGGCGACACCGTCGTGGTGGTCGGTATCGGCGGCATCGGCATCAATGCAGTGCAGGGCGCAGCGATGGCCGGCGCCAAGCGCGTCATCGCCGTCGACCCGGTGGAGTTCAAGCGGGAGAAGGCAATGGAGTTCGGTGCCACTCACACCTTCGCCTCGATGGAGGAGGCAATGCCGGCGATCACCGAGCTGACGTGGGGGCAGATGGCCGACAAGGTGATCATGACGCCCGGCGTGCTGTACGGCGAGATGATGCAGTTGGGCACTGCGATGGCAGGCAAGGGTGGCACGATCGTGGTCACTGCGATCGCGCCGATGACGCAGACCGAGTCGTCGGTCAACCTCTTCGAATTGGCGATGTGGAACAAGGAGATCAAGGGCACGATCTTTGGTTCGTTGAATCCGCGCAGCGACATTCCCAAATTGCTCGACCTCTACCGAGAGGGCCAGCTGAAGCTCGATGAGCTGATCACCCGCCGCTACACGCTCGATCAGATCAACGAGGGCTATCGGGCCATGCGTGCCGGCGAGAACATCAGAGGCGTGATCATGTATGACTGAGTCCGGCGACGCAGGAACGACGCTCCTCCATCGAGTGTTGGGTCGTGTCGTCGGGCGCGCAAGGGAGATCGAGCTGACGGTCGCGGCGCTGGCAGCCGACCGTCACGTGCTGCTGGAAGGCCCCCCCGGCACTGGCAAGAGCACGCTGCTGCGCGCCGTCGCCGACGAACTGGGCCTCGGCTTCGAGTTCGTGGAGGGCAACGCCGAGCTGACACCCGCGCGGCTGGTCGGCCACTTCGACCCGGCGCGGGTGCTGACCGACGGCTACGACCCAGCGGTGTTTGTCGATGGGCCGCTGGTCACCGCCATGCGCGACGGGTCGTTGCTCTACGTGGAGGAGATCAACCGCATTCCGGAAGAGACACTCAACGTGCTCATCACGGTGATGAGCGAACGCGAGCTGCATGTACCGCGCCTTGGTCGAGTTGCAGCGGCGGCAGGCTTCCGCCTGGTCGCTGCAATGAACCCCTTCGACGCGATCGGCACCGCTCGTATCAGCAGCGCGGTCTACGACCGCGTGTGTCGGCTTGCTGTCGGGTATCAGGACGCGGCCGATGAAGTGGTCATCGTGCAGCGTGCACTGCCGGCAATCGCAGTCGACGAGGCATGGTTGGCCGGCGCCGTGGAAGTCGTTCGTCGTACGCGCACCCACCCCGACGTCCGTATTGGTTCGTCGGTGCGCGGTGCCATTGACTGCGCTGCGGTCGCGGCTTCACTGGCGACACTGCGCGGCGTTGCTGCCGACAACGCCGCGGTTGGGCTGGATGCCGCGCTCGTGGCGCTCAGCGGTCGGCTGCGCTTGCGCGAAGGCTGCAGCCGCAGCGCCGAAGAGATTGTCACCGAGCTGTGGCAACAGGTGTTCGCGCCGCCGAAGACAGATGGGGAGGGCGGCTCGGGAAAAGCGAGCGCCCCGACGGGGGCGAACCAGGGCTAGCCCCGCCGCCGCAGGTGAAGGAAGGCGACGAGGCGGATGCCGAGGTCGCCAACAGCCAGAAGCGCACGACCTCGCGTCGCGAGTTGGCGCGCAACCCGCGCTTCGAACAGGTGTCGCCAGAAGTCGGCGAGCTCGACGAATCAGCCGTGGAAGACGGCATGCGCGACGAGCCAGACGAGACGCTCGCGATGCTGGCAGACCTGGTGGGCGCTACGGATGTGAAGTTGCGCGAGCTGGCGAAGCGGCTGGCGGGAAAGTTGTTCATCGACGTCGCCCGCCGAGGCCTGGTGCGCCCGCGCGGCATTGGCGTTCTGCGCGAACTGCCGTACCGTCCCGATGGCGGAGACCTGGACATCGACGCCAGTTTGGAAGCGATCATCGAGGGCCGCGCCGGCGCGATCGATGTCGAACGTTTGCGGGTCCGCGGGTGGGTCAAGCCGGCCACCGCGATGTGTCTACTGGTGGACCGCAGCGGCTCGATGGGCGGCAGGCCGCTGGCCACTGCGGCCTTGGCTGCGGCCACGGTGGCGTACCGGACACCGGAGGACTACAGCGTCCTCGCGTTCGGTAAGAACGTGGTGGTCGCCAAGGGGCAGCTGACCCCCAAGCCCAGCGATCGAGTGGTGCACGATGTGCTGTCGCTGCGCGGCTTCGGCACCACCGACCTGGCCGGCGCGCTGCGAGTGGCGGGCGAGCAACTGCAACGAAGTCGTGCGGGCCGCAAGGTGACGGTGTTGCTCAGCGACTGCAGGTCAACTGTCGATGGCGACCCGGTCGCGGCGGCCGCCGGCCTGAGTGAACTGGTGATCGTCGCCCCCGAAGCCGACAGCGATGAAGCATTCGCCTTCGCTGTGCAGGTGGGCGCTCGGTGCATCACGATCAGCGGCCCCAGCCAAGTGGCCGAAGCCCTGACCGCAGCCCTCGACCGCCCAGCCTGACGACAAGGCCGGGCGCGAGACCCGGTCACCCCTGTCGGGTCTGGCCCCCACGGGCGCGAATAGTGGACAGCCTTGTCTGGGTTTCGCGCCCAGTGGGCAGACGCCGTGCGGGTCAGGTGCAGACGAGGTTCGGGTCGGGGAGGATGTTGCCGATGGTGTTCTGAGTTGGCTCGGCGACCGTGATGGTCGTTGCAGGCACGGTGGCCGGCGGCGCGGTCGTGGCCCCGGGGGCAGTGCTACCGGGCACGCGAGTCGTGGTGGTCGTTGCGACGGTGGTGGTGGTCTCGAAGGCTTGCTCGGGAGCGCCGGCCAGCGGTGCATCGCCGCGGAAGATCGACAGAATGGCGACCATGTTGTCGCCCTGAATTCGGGGCTCGAGTACTGAGTTGCCGCTGATCATCACGCCCTTGCCTTCGATTTGATAGGTGCGGATGCTGTCGGGATTGACGTCACGCAGAACGCCGGCGAACTGCAGCATGTCGTCGACCGTGAAACCGGCTTCGGTCACGATGTCCTTCTGTAACGACGCAATCAGCGCTCGCGCAACTCCAGGGTCGAAAACCCCCTTGGTGAGGGCGGCCCGCAACGTGCGGCGGAGAAAGTCCTGTTGGCGAGTGATGCGGCCAAGGTCGGAGGTGCCGTCTTCATGGGTCTTGCCGTTCTCGTCCATGTACTTGAGGTGGCGAGAGCGAGCGTAGGCGAGCGCCTCGTCGCCCAAGAAGGTGTGGCACCCTGCTGCCACGTCGAGGCCGACGTTCTTGTCGAGAATGCGTGTCGAGAATGGAACGGTGACGCCGCCCACCGCGTCCACGATGCGCTTGAACGCACAGAAGTCCACCTGGATGTAGTGGTCGACGTTGATGTCGAAGTTGTCGTAGAGCGTCTGTGTCAGCAGCGTCGGGTCGTTCTTGAGGTAGGCCGAGTTGATGCGGTTCTTGGCGCGGCCGGGAATCTTCACCCACAGATCACGGGGGAACGACAGCACCGCGGCCTGGCGGGTGACCGGGTCGACGCGCATCACCATGATGGTGTCGCTGCGACTGCCGATGTTTTCTCGTCCAGGGTCGGCTGCGCCCGCCCACTGCGAGTTGGTGTCGACGCAGGCGTTGGCATCGCTGCCGACGATCAGGAAGTTCTGCGCGCCAGGGTCTGCAGCCGGAAAGGTCTCGGGGACCACAGTGCTGACCGTGTCGCCCGTCTGGCCGGGCGCCACCGTGGGCGAGGGTCCGCCACCAGCGACCGTTGTTTTTACGTCGATGAGGCTGGTCTGCAGGCGGCCATCGAGCTGGTTCTTGCCGTAGATGAGCGCGCCGGCGCCCACCAGGCAGGCGATCACCACGATGATGTTGACCGTCAGGACTGCGCGCTGTGCGTTGGTATGGCGCGGTTTGAACGGCTGCGCGGGCTCGACTTCGGGCGTGCTCATGTGTCGGGCAGGTTACCTGCCACGCCGATGGCCCAGGGTTCAGGCCGCGACGGCGATTACGGGGCTTCGGTCACAGGTGCGAGCTCGACCACGCAGGTCAGCACGTCGCCCAGTTCGTAGCGCACGGCCTCGAGCGAGCCCGCGTCACGCAGGTCGCCTTCGGCCGCTCTGACCAACACCTGCGCGGCAGCGGGTGCCGTCAACACCAGCAGCGAGACCGCCGCCTTCTGGCTGACCTTGGCTTCGGTCTTGGTGCGGCGGATGGCGGCGAGCACCTCGCAGACCGGGTCGAGCATGTCGGAATCGCCCGAGCCCGCAGCGGCGCCATCGTCGCGTGCGGGCCACGACTGGCTGTGCACCGAGCCGGTCTGCCACCAGCTCCACACCTCGTCGGTGACGAACGGAATGAACGGTGCGAACAGGCGCAGCACGGTGTGCAATGCCTGGCGTAGTGCTGCCTGCGCCGACGCGGCAGCCTCGGGGCCGTGGATCCCGTACGCGCGGCTCTTGACCAGCTCGACGTAGTCGTCGCAGAACCACCAGAAGAATTCCTCGGTGGCTTCCAGCGCGCGGGCGTAGTCGAAACTCTCGAACGCGTCGGTGGCGTCGGCGACGACGCTGCGCAGCCGTGCCAGCATTGCCAGGTCGAACGCCTCTGTGGGGGCGGCGCCGGCAGGCGGCTCGCCGAAGGAGAGCACGAACTTCGAGGCGTTGAGCAGCTTGGTGCCCAGCTTGCGGCCGACCTTCATCTGGCCCTCGTCGAGCGCGGTGTCAACTCCCGGGCGTCCACTGGCCGCCCAGTACCGGATGGCGTCGGTGCCGTACTGCTCAAGAAGGTCGATGGGGGTGACCACGTTGCCCTTGCTCTTCGACATCTTCTTGCGGTCCGGGTCGAGGATCCAGCCGCTGAGTGCCGCGTGGCGCCACGGTGCGACACCGTGCTCGTGGTGGCTGCGCACCATCGTGCTGAACAGCCAGGTGCGAATGATGTCGTGGGCCTGCGGTCGCATGTCGTAGGGGAAGACGTGACCGAAAAGATCGTCGTGGTCCGGCTCGCCTGACCAGTCACCGGCGATCTGCGGTGTGAGCGAGCTGGTGGCCCAGGTGTCCATCACATCGGGGTCGCCGATGAAGCCGCCGGGCAGGCCACGCTGATCGTTGGTGAAACCATCGGGGCAGTCGGTGCTGGGATCGATGGGCAGCCGCTCTTCTGTCGGCACCAGCACGTCGCCATAGATCGGGTTGGCGTCGGCGTCGAGGCGGTACCAGCAGGGCACAGGCACACCGAAGAAGCGCTGGCGGCTGATGAGCCAGTCGCCGTTGAGGCCGCCAACCCAGTTGTCGTAGCGGTGGCGCATGTAGCCGGGGTGCCACGTGACGTCGGCGCCGCGAGCAACCAGCGCGTCGCGTAGCGCGGCATCGCGGCCGCCATTGCGGATGTACCACTGGCGGGTGGCGACGATCTCCAGCGGGCGAGTGCCACGCTCGTAGAACTTCACCGGGTGAGTGATGGGCCGTGCCTCGCCCAGCATCTCGCCGCTGGCCTGCAGCAGTTCGACGATCTTCCTCTGTGCTTGCTTCGGGAACAGGCCGGCCATCTGCGCGTAGATCTCTCGGCCCTCGCCGTCAGCAATCCACTCCGGTGCCTCGGTGGTGAAGCGACCATCGAACCCGATCAGCGCGCGCGAGGGCAGGTTCAGTTCGCGCCACCATGTGACGTCGGTGGTATCGCCGAAGGTGCAGATCATCGCGATGCCGGTGCCCTTCTCCGGGTCGGCAAGATGGTGTGCGAGCACGGGCACTTCCACGCCGAACAGCGGCGTGCGGACCGTGGTTCCGAACAGTGGCTGATAGCGCGGGTCATCGGGGTGGGCGACCATCGCGACACAGCTGGGCAGCAGCTCGGGGCGAGTGGTGTCGATGATCAGGTCGTCGCCGCCATCGACACGATGGAACGCGATCTTGTGGTACGAACCGGGCATCTCGCGGTCTTCCATCTCGGCCTGCGCGACGGCCGTGCGCTCATCGATGTCGTACAGCGTCGGCGCGTCCTGCTGGTATGCCTCGCCGCGGTCAAGGTTGCGCAGGAAGGCGCGCTGGCTGACGCGACGGGCACGGTCGCCGATGGTCGTGTAGAGCAGCGACCAGTCGACAGAAAGGCCGAGCCGGCGGAAGAGTTCTTCGAAGACCTGCTCGTCGAGGTGGGTGATCTCGCGGCACAGTTCAACGAAGTTGGGCCGGCTGACGGGGACTGCGCGGTGGTCCTTGGGGACATCGCCGTTGTACGGCGCGACGAAGTTCGGGTCGAACGGCAGCGACGGGTCGCAGCGGACACCGGTGACATTCTGAACCCGGCGCTCGGTGGCCAGGCCGTTGTCGTCCCACCCGATGGGGTAGAAGACGGCCTTGCCCTGCATGCGCTGGTAGCGGGCAATGGTGTCGGTGTGGGTGTAGCTGAACACGTGGCCGATGTGCAGGCTGCCGCTGACGGTGGGCGGCGGCGTGTCGATGGCGAATACACCCTCGCGGGCCACCGTGCGGTCGAAGCGGTAGGTGGCGTCGGTCTCCCACAGCGGCATCCAGCGCGCCTCGATACCGTCGAGTGACGGCTTGTCAGGTGTGTTCGTCATGTCGTTGGCCATAGCGCCCGTCAGGCTACAGACGCCGTTGGTGAGGCATCGGATGAATAGCGACGCGAGCGGCCTACGAGGCGAGCGCGGCGTACCCGCCGTCGAGCACCCGGGAGAGTTCTGCACGTGTACGCACGCCGAGCTTGTCGTAGACCTTGGCGAGGTTGTTCTCGGCGGTGCGGCGACTGATGAACAGCCGTTCACCGATCTCCTTGCTCGCCAGGCCCTGCGCCGCCAGCATGCCGATCTCGCGCTCGCGTCGGGTGAGAGTGACGGGGCCGGAGTCGATGATCGGTTCAGCCGTGATGCCGTCGTCGCAGAGTTGGCGTAGGTCGCTGGCACGACCGACCATGCGTGTTGCCCCTCGCTGGTCGCCATTGCGTCGCAGTACGTCGGCAGCGTGGCCGGCCGCTTCCGACGTGTACAGATTGAGGCCCAGCGCCGAGTTCGTCGGTTGCGGCAACCAGGCCGGCGGCATTGTTCGCGCCACGTGATGCGGCGGGGTGCGCAAGTGCGGGGAACAGTGGCCCTTGGCACGCGGATGCGAGATGCGTGAGCCGAGTGGGTCATGCGGGCCAGCACCCGTCGCCGCTCGCTGGTGCCGCCCGGGGGGATCGCCCGAACCAAGCCAGCGAGCGTTCCATCAGCGGCCGCGCCTCACCTGGGCGTCCCTGCAGCTGGTGAAAGTCGGCGGTGACGTAGTTGGCGGAGCTGATCTGAAACTCGCTGATCGCCGTCGAGGATGCGCTCTCGCTGCGCTGTTCGACCGAATCGGCGGCGCCGCTGCAATCGCGGAGATCATCACCGAGCTTTACGAGCGCACCCGTGCCGACCCCGAACTCGGGCCGTACTTTCACACCACCGACATCGAAGTGCAGCACCTCAAGCTGACGGAAATGATCGGCGAGGCGCTGGGCGGTGCCGAGGCGCCGTGGCTGCTCGGGTCGCAGGACGCGCATCGCGGTCGCGGTGTGTCGCACCGGCACTTCAGCCTGCTCGCGGCTCACCTATCGACATCCTGCCGGAGCGTGAGGTCGACCCCGACGAAGCCGACGAGGTGATGAACTGGGTCGCCCAGGGGAGAGATGCCGTGGTCGACGATCCGGATTACTGACGCTGCCACGTGGGTAGTTGTTGCGCAGAGATATGAGTAGTCGCTGCTCATTCGCCTGCGGAGTCGCGGGCGCAGGATGAACCTCTCGATCACACCAGACAGGAAACATCATGCAGACCACCCCGTACGTGTCAGAGTTCACCGCCCGCTACATCGATCTCGCCCAGCGCGAGGTCATCGACGAGCGAGTCGTCGCCGCTGGCGCGCTCAGCCGTGCCGGGGCGATGAGCAACACGCTGCTCGCCCAGTTCAGTGGCATCGCGTCGCACATCATGAACCGCAGCAACAAGCGCACCTCGGGTGGTCTGCCGCAGAACGTGGTGGTCGCGGTGACGGCGACTCGCGTGTTGTTCTTCGGGTACAAGTTGAAGGGTGCTGCACCGGTCATCACCGGGCTGGCATTGGCGCTGCTGCGCAGTAACGTCCGTGCAGTTGCGACGCCAGGCAAGCTGGCGACCGCTGTCGAGTTCCAACTGGCGGATGGCACCTCGTTCCAGCTGGACAGCAACTGTGGCACCGGTCAGTACCGGTCGCTGAACGACGGACTGCTGCTTGCGCTCGGAGCGTCGGTCGGCCTCTGACATCGGGCGTTCTCGGTGAACATCGCCAGGTTCGGGCCAATGAGGTGACCGTCGTTACCCAGGCGAAGAACGACACGTGCGCTGCGTCCGGCAAAATTGACGCAGCGCACGCACCATGGAGGTGGAACTTCGTGCTGAAGGTGATCAGACGTTGATCGGGAGCAGCACCCGGTCGATTGCGTGTGCCACGCCGTTCGATGCCGGGATGTTGGGGAACACGACCCGCGGGTCACGGAGGTCCGGGTCGTTGTCGATCAACGAGACCGTCTTGAACCACCCGCCGCTCACATTGACGGTGAAGCTGCTGCCGCCGAGGGTTTGGATGGCGACGCCGTTCGCCTTCAGCGCCTGGCCGTAGCTGATGCGAGAACCGACGATGTGGTAGGTGAGGACCGCCTTGACCGTATCCGCGCCGAGACCGCTCACCGCGTTGAACACGTCCTTCTCCGACGCCAGCGACTGGCCGGTGAGGTCCTTCACGAGACGCCGGAACGCAGCGTCGGTGGGCAGGAACACGGTGAGGTCGCCCGGGTTGCTGGCCGCCTCGACGAGGTCTGGGAAGAGCAGGACGGCCTGGGTCACGATGTCGAAGTCGAACGAAAGGCGGTCGAAGCCGTCCTTGTCGTCAAAGCGCGAGTCGACCAGCAGGATCTGGGCCAGCGTGGGCTTTGTGTAGGTCGACGGCGCTGCACTGGCTGCTGCAGGGGCAACGACAGCCGTTGCCAGGGCAAAGCCGATCGCGGTGAAGAGGGATCGTTTCATCGGGGTCTCCTTTGGTCTTACTGCTAATTGGACATCCTCTGTTCGGAGACGACGGCGAGGCGGATGGGTCGAAGCCGCGTTAAACACCGAATGTGACGACCACGCCCTCCGTAGGCTGTGGCCCATGTTGCACCTGTATGACACCGCCACCAGAGAGGTACGTGAGCTCGCCCTGCGCGAGCCCGGCTCGGTGAGTATCTACCTGTGCGGCCCCACGGTGTACGGCCCGCCCCACATCGGCCACGGTCGCGCCACGCTGGTGTACGACGTGTTGCGTCGCTACCTGGAGTGGAGCGGCCTGCGGGTTCGGCTGGTCAGCAACATCACCGACATCGACGACAGCATCATCAACCGTGCCAACCGCGAGAGCCGGCCGTGGCAGGAGATCACCACCAAGTGCGAGGCAGTGTGGTTCGAGGCGATGAGTGCCATCAACGTGGCCCGCCCCACCGATGTGCCGCACGCGACGGAGTACGTGCCCGAGATGGTGGAGATGATCGGCCAGCTGGTTCACCAGGGCAACGCGTACGTCACCGACGATGGGGTCTACCTGTCGGTGGAGACGGTTCCCGGTTACGGGCTGCTCGTGCACCAGAGCTTCGACGAGATGCTGGCGGGCGGTGGCGATCGCGATGTGTTCGGCGC
>Ga0335397_10009652_pt1 | contig 12025 bp, 9 predicted proteins | sample MAT04_FD_205740 | JGI IMG/M metagenome (GOLD analysis project Ga0335397, IMG submission 205740) | Freshwater microbial communities from Lake Fryxell liftoff mats and glacier meltwater in Antarctica - MAT-04 (spades assembly) (version 2) ...
GGTGGAATCGAATTAGCCCTCAGTGAATTTACAAAACTCGATCATTTGCCACACCGACTGTTTCTTTGCGGTGGCGGCTCGTCACTCGATTTATTGATGCACCGACTAGAAGACAGCAAATGGCACAAAAACCTACCATTCACACGTAAGCCAACTGTGCACCACATCCGACCAGAGCAAGTTGCTGGCATCGTCGATCACACTGGTAAAGTCAACGACCACACCTATATAACTGCTATGGGCTTACTGCGTGTAGGCATGGATACTATGCAATTTGGTGCTGGTGGCGAGTCAATTCGCGATAAAATTGATAAGATGTTAAGTACATGAAGATGCTAATAATTAGTAAACAATCAACAATAAGCGGCTCGCAAGCCGATTTTAAGGCTATTCAATCAGGGCGTTCGCTAGCCAAGAATGGGTATTGTTTATTGTTTACTGCTTATTCTGTTAACGCCGGAGGTGGTCGTGGCTGAAGCTAAAGACACCATTTACATAGATATCGACGATGAGATCACAGGAATCATCGATAAGCTAAAAACTAGCGATAGCAAGCTTGTAGCTTTGGTGCTGCCTAAACGTGCGACCGTATTTCAGAGCATAGTCAACATGAAGTTAATTAAGCGGGCTGCCGACTCAAGTAGCAAGAATTTAGTCCTGATTACCTCAGAAGCTGGATTAATGCCTTTGGCTGGCGCGGCAGGTGTATTTGTAGCAAAAACCCTCAATAGCAAACCAGAAATCCCAGTAGGCCCTGATCAAATAGACGATTCCGAAGAAACCATCGACGAAACAGGTAATGTGGCCGAAGAAGTAACTGCCGCAACAGCCGGCGGCGTAGCCGTCGGTGCTTTAGCTGGCGCAGCAGCCGCATCAAACAACGATGATGGCGTCGAAACACTAGAACTAGACAATGAGTCACCATTAGCCGAGGCAAGCAAAGCGACTGCGGCGACTAAACCCAAGGATTTTGCACCACCAAAGCCAAAAAAAGACAAAAAGCTCAAAGTTCCTGACTTTAATAAGTTTCGACTATTGCTAATTCTAGGCGGCATAGCCTTAATTGCACTGATCGTTTTTGGCTTCTTTGCCATACGCGTATTACCAAAAGCCACAATAGTCATAGATACAGACGCCACAACTGTTGATACCGAGCTGGACTTTACTCTATCTACCACCGCAACTGAGCTCGATAAAGAACAGAATATCGTTCCAGCCAAACAGGTCCAGCAACAAAAGTCCTACACTCAACAGGTAGCAACGACAGGCCAAAAAAATAACGGAAACAAAGCCAGCGGAACAGTGACAATCACAAACTGTTCCAAAACTGCAGGACCTGTTACTTTGCCAGCAGGAACTGGCTTTAGCTCCAGCGGTAACACATATATCAGCCAACAATCGGTAACCATCCCGGAGAGTTTGTTCACAGGGGGCGGTCAATGTAGCGGAAGTACTGGCAAGGGAACAGCTACAGTCATTGCCCAAACAGGAGGCACAGCCTTTAACACACCTGGCGATACCTCTTTCTCTATTGCTGGAGGCGCTTCAGGATTAACAGCTGTCGGTAATGGTATGAGCGGCGGAACTGACAACATTGTTCGAACCGTAAACCAGAATGACATCAACAACGCCAAGGCAAAAATAAACCTCGAGGATCCTAGTATTAAATCTGATTTAGAAAGTCAGCTTAGGAAGGCTGGATACTTCCCGGTAAAAACAACATTCAATAGTGGTACACCAGCAGTTACTAGTAGTAATGCAGTTGGGCAGGTTGCAGACAACGTAACCGTTACCCAAAACGTTACATATAGTATGCTTGGCGCTCAACGTGACGATTTAAAGACTTTGGTTACCGAAAGCATAAAGAGCCAAATTGACACCGAAAAACAAAGTATTTTAGATGATGGAATCGACAGCGCATCCTATACGGTTAGCAATCAAACTGCCAATGGAGCCCAGATCGCAATTCAAGCCACTGCCACCGCCGGCCCAGATTTAGATATTGATCAAATCAGGCAAGATGCACTTGGCAAAAAAGCCGCTGCAATCCGTGACTCATTAAAGAATAATCCAGATGTTAAAAATGTAGACGTAAAGTTGAGTCCATTCTGGGTCAGCTCAGTTCCAAAGAATGAATCCAAAGTCACAGTTAAGATCGAGAAACCAGCCTCAAATAAAGCGAGCAGTGCCAATGGCGATAACCCCTAGGGAGCGACACACAAGCCCCTTCAGGCAATTATCTACATTATGGGCATGTGCTAGACCATTTAACCAACAGGCGGTGCAATAACGTGCAGCATAACTCTATATTGGCATTAGATGTGGGTGGCAAAAGGATCGGTGTTGCCGTGGCATCAATAATAGCGCGATTACCTAGGCCGTTAATTACTCTCGATAATGACGATGGTTTTATGGCTTCACTACAAAATATTATCGAAATCGAAGACGTCGGCGCCATTGTAGTAGGCTATCCTAGAGACATGCAGGGCGATAGCACACAACAGACTCAAGAAGTAGAAGCCTTTACCGCTAAATTACGGCAAGAGTTTGCGATGCCGATAATATATCAGGATGAAGCACTTACATCTAAGCACGCCGAAGCCGAGCTCGACAGCAAAAAAAAGGGCTACGCAAGAGGCGACATCGACTCGCTTGCAGCAACATATATATTGCAAGATTTCTTGAACGACCCTAAGAATTTGAATGAGTTGGCTTAGTCATGTCTAACTATCGAAGCCACGACAGAAAACAAGGATTCAATCTGCCAAAAAGGCTTTGGTATGTACTTATTGCAGTTATTGCAGTTAGTATAATCGGTGCGATTCTGGCCCATCAGTTTTACAACAGAGGACTTAAACCCGTAAGCGATAGCGAGCAAGCCATAATATTCACTGTTGAAAGGGGTGCAAGCGTGCAGCAGATCACTAGCAATTTGGAAGAAAAGAAGCTAATAAGGAGCGCCTGGGCGATGGAGCTTTATGTTAGTAGCAAGCATTTGACCGAAAAAATGAAAGCGGGTACTTACGCACTTTCACCCAGCAACGGCACACCGACAATCGTCAAAACACTAACAAAAGGCGAAGTTGCCACAAGACTTGTAACTATTCTGCCGGGTCGCCGTATTGACCAGGTCCGAACTGATCTGATAAACGACGGTTTTAGTCCGGCTGAAGTCGATAAAGCTCTTCAGCCTCAGCAATATGCCGATTTACCCGTTTTATCAATAAAGCCACCTAATATAGACAGTCTAGAGGGGTTACTTTGGCCAGATTCATTCCAGCGCGACCAAACTACCACTCCAGATGTAATTATTCGGCAATCACTCGAGGCCATGGGTGCTCAATTGACAACTGACGTTCAGGCATCTTTTGCCCGACAAGGCTTAACTACTTATCAAGGCGTTATATTAGCTTCTATGATAATTCGAGAAGTAAGCAATCCACGCGATCAGGCTCAGGCCGCCCAAGTCTTTTTGTCTAGAATTAAGGCCGATATACCTCTTGGTTCTGACCCAACAGCCAAATACGGTGCAATAGTTGCAGGCAAAGCTCCAAGCCTGACCTTTGATTCGGCCTACAACACATATTTACGCAAGGGCTTACCGCCCAGCCCAATCAGTACCATCAGCAAAAATTCGTTAGATGCCGCAACTAATCCAGCTGCTACTAGCTGGCTTTATTTTGTGGCTGGCGATGATGGAACGACACACTTTTCTAAGACATTAGAGGAGCACGAAGCGCTTACTAAAAAGTATTGCACTAAACTCTGCGGGAACTAGCAACCTGCAAATCGCCTACAGATATCAGCCGTAAGTCGTTTATTAATTATTAACTTAACAGGGGTGGTAAAAACATAAAAAGGTTGCAATTGGTACAGCGATTTGCTACAATTGATCGGTAACATTTTGCCAGAGGTCCTCATCTGTTAGATCTCTACAAATCGTTACCTCTCAGATAGGCATTACAATATAGCGTAAATAATACGCCCCTGTTAAGATAAACGTCTATTTGTGCAGTATCGGCATCCATTTTTGGATACCAGGAGCTTGTATTAGTACAAACCCCATACATTCATCGATTACTTCCCGCCTAGCCGCACAACGTTCATCGAAGTCGGCTCGGTTCTACCGCCATCTCCAGCTCAAAATGCGCCGCAAGACCGTAAAACGTCGTGCTGTGCGTTACGGCCTGTTAGCTGCTAATGTCGTTATATTGGGCGTTATTCTGGCCGCAGTACTCCATAATCCACATGCTGACGGCTCATCTTCGTCAGGTATTCTTGCTAACCAGACAGACAATGGCGCTATCGCCAACCCACTAGACCAAGTATCATCTGCAGATATTGCTCTCACTGTAGCCAGAATGAATGCTCTTCCCGAAACAACGGCTATAACTAACCAAGCACAATCCCAGGCCGCAGAAGCTACAACCGCTGCTGCCCAAGAAAATGTTGTGGCAAAGCCACAAGTTGTCGCCACAGCCCTGAAGTCCAAGGATGATATTCAAGAATATACCACTGTTACTGGCGATACGGTCGCTAGTGTTGCAACAAAATTTGGCATAACGTCTGATAGTATACGTTGGTCCAACAACTTCTCTGGTGATGGTGTGCCAATCGGTGTCGCAATCTTGATTCCACCTGTAAACGGCATCGTATACACAGTTAAAGCCGGCGATACGGCTGACACATTAGCCGCCAAGTTTAGCGCAAATCGCGATCAAATATTAGCCTACAATGATGGTGAGATATCAGGCCTGAAAGTCGGTGAGCGAATTATTATTCCAAATGCTACACAATCTTCTGCGACTGCAGTCGCTAATAGTGGCGCAGCATCAGGTGGGGGTTCAAGCAGTTTCCCATGGGGTGGTGGAGCACCACAGTATGGTGGCTCAAACGGCTACGACCGTGGCTACTGTACTTGGTACGTTGCAAGTGTTCTACCCGTACCCAACAACTGGGGCAACGCTAACACATGGGATAACCTCGCTCGAGTCAGTGGCTGGACTGTTAGCAGCACTCCTAGACCTGGAGCGGTCGGCCAGAGCAACTCCGGCTATTATGGTCACGTTGCTTACGTTATTGATGTACGCGAAGATGGTTATATCAAGTATTCAGATATGAATGGTTTGGCTGGTTTTGGCCGTGTCGGGACTAGCGGTTACGTACCTCCTAGCAAGTTCAACAACTACATCTACCGATAGGTTCCTTTAGCGACTTCACATCTTGGTGCATTTTGCGCGCTGAACTGCGCTTCACTCCTCGCGTACCTTTAGTACGCTGCGGTGCGATGCTCGCCCAGCATCACAAACTGCACACAAGCTGAGAAGTCTATACGTCGGTGGTAAAAGTGCTACAGGTTTCATTCCAAACTGTACTCTCCAGAAGTCGTCTACAGTTCGTGGAGTGCCGAAGCTGAGAAGTCTATACGGACATTCTGTTTTTTTGTTCAAAACCGCATCACTATTCACTTCTATAATTGGCGGGGGTGGACTTACAGGGGTGGACAGGGTAAGCTGATAGATGAGATATGAGTTTTATAGACAAGGTACATGTAACAGCAATAGCGGGCGACGGCGGCAACGGAAAGCTCGGTTTTCGACGTGAGAAATTTATCGACAAGGGTGGCCCAAACGGCGGAGATGGCGGCAACGGGGGCGATGTTGTACTCGTAGCCAGTCGTAACCAGAACACATTAGCAGCTTTTAGGTACCAGCGCGAGCTTAAAGCCGACAACGGTAATCCTGGCGACACTAATCGTATGCACGGCCGCAGCGCCAAACATCTATTAGTTGCCGTGCCTGTCGGTACAATCGCCTTTGATCAAAATGGTAGAGTGTTAGCTGATCTAGTAGAAGACGGTCAAAAAGTAATAATCGCTAGAGGTGGTAGTGGTGGATTTGGCAATGCTCACTTCGTATCATCTCGCAGGCAAGCACCAAAATTTGCCGAAAAGGGTGAGCCAGGCGACAAACTAGAAGTCGATCTTGAGCTAAAAATGATTGCTGATGTTGGGCTAGTTGGACTACCTAACGCCGGCAAATCAACATTACTTAGCAGGTTAAGTAATGCCCGTCCAGAGATTGCAGATTATCCGTTCACCACGCTTACCCCAAATTTGGGAGTAGTCGATATCGATAAGGATAATAGCGTGCTGTTTGCCGACATCCCTGGCCTGATCGAAGGCGCAGCCGAGGGCAAAGGTTTAGGGCATGATTTTCTGCGCCATATCGAACGCACAGCAGTTATTCTTCATCTTATAGATAGTTATAACGATAATGTAGCTAGCGTGTATCAAACCATCCGTGCCGAACTTGAAGCTTACCAGCCAGAGCTGATTAAAAGGCCCGAGATTGTTGCTCTGACCAAAGTCGAAGGACTCGATAACGAGATAATTGACGATCTAATGGTGCAGCTAAGACGAGCAATGAACCCAGACACCCCGCTGTTTGCTATATCGGTGCAATCGGGCGAAGGCCTTCAACAATTAGTATTTGCAGTAAAAGATGCAGTCAGCGCTGTGCGAGCGATCCCGGACGAGGAAGAGCAGCAGCCGGACATTCCTATTATAAGGATGGCTGACACCTCAGATGAGTGGAAAATCACAAAACACGAAAGTATTTATTATGTTACTGGTAAAAAAGTTGAGAAGTTCGCCCGACGGACAGATTTTGATAATGAAGAAGGCTTGCAGCGTTTACGCGACATTTTAAGGCGCGAAGGTGTAATGCACCAACTTGTTAGAGACGGTATAGAAGTCGGCCAAACCATACAGGTTGGTCAATCCGAAGACTACAGATTCACATACTAGGAGTAGTGCTTTGCAATTGTTTCGTTGTGAGTGGTCGGGGCTCAGGTCGTTGGCGCATATCTATGCCTTGACGCTTTAGTTTTTTGATTTTACGCGGTGTCATATTAGATTGTTCTGCGCTACCATCTCTGTTTACTATTAATATAGCCTTGTTCTTTTTGTTCAAAACAGGCACTGCTTCGCCGGGTTTCAAAAAATATATAGTATGGTTTCGACCGTGCTCACCGCTCGGGCTAAAATCCAGAGGGATGGTCACTTGATTTTCTAGTACTTCATGTGAGCTCGAGAGCGTCGGGTAGCCCTTGTCCGTAACAACGTCCGAATACTGCACCACGGTCAGCATTCCTTTGAGCGCAGCTTCGCCGAGAGATTCTCTGTATTTTCGAGCACCTTCTTCGTGAGCGGAGACTGTCTCGACTGCTCTCAGTTCTGCTGTATCGAATATACGAGAATTCATTATATAATACTATACACTACAAACGAAAATAAAGCAATATTTGCTGCATAAGAAAAATTTAATAATAAGCTGATACACTGGGGACTACATGGCTTCATCATTCTTTTTTTATGACTTAGAAACTTCGGGGTTTAATCCACGGACAGAACGGATTATGCAATTTGCCGGGCAACGTACAGATATGGATTTGAACCCCATCGGTGAACCCGTAAATGAACTTATCAAGTTAACGCCCGACATCTTGCCATCGGCTGAGGCTGTTTTACTTACAGGTATAACGCCTCAACAGACATTGGCTGATGGCTTAACTGAGGCAGAGTTCCTGAAACAATTTTATAGTGAAGTCGTAGCTCCAGGTACTATATTTATCGGATTTAACAGTATTCGTTTTGACGATGAGTTTATGAGGTTTTTACACTACCGTAATTTTTACGATGCCTATGAATGGCAATGGAAGGACGGTAATTCTCGCTGGGACGTACTTGATTTGGTTAGGATGACCCGGGCTTTGAGGCCAGATGGCATAAAATGGCCATTTGCATCAGATGGCAAACCCGCCAATCGGCTTGAATACCTATCTAAAATTAACAAACTCGACCATGATCATGCGCATGATGCACTGAGCGATGTAAAAGCCACGATAGCAATGGCAAAACTTATCAAAACCAAGCAACCCGAGCTTTTTGATTATTTATTAAAGCACCGAGATAAAAAATCCGTTAAAGAAATGGTTCTGTCCGGAAACCCATTTGTATACACATCAGGCAGATACGGTAGCCAATTCTTGCATACAACAGCAGCAGTTTTACTCACCAAACATCCCGAGCAAGACGCAGCATTAGTATATGATCTCCGCTACGATCCGACCCCGTACGTGCAAATGAGCGTAGATGAACTAGCCGATGCTTGGAGGTATAACCCGGATCCAGAAGCCGTGAAACTTCCGGTAAAAACCATGAAGTACAATCGTAGTCCGACTATTGCGCCACTAGGTGTAATCAAAGACGATGCTAGCCAGAAGAACATCGACCTAACGCTACAAACGGTAGCTAAAAACTTAGAAATATTTAAGGCAAATCAAGCTGAATTCGCCAAAAAGATCGAAAAAGTGATCAAAAAACTCGACGAAGAGCGAATTCACGATCAAACTACTCTGCTTGAAGACCAACAGTCCGTAGATGGTCGATTGTATGAATCATTTGTAGGCCCGGGCGACAAAAATATTATGTCGCAAATAAGGTCGGAGGAGCCATCGAGCTTAGGTAAATTTGCAGAATCGTTATCTGATCAACGCCTTCAGCAACTTTTGCCCCTATATAAAGCCCGAAATTACCGTAAGTATTTGAATGAAGACGAAATGCATGAATGGGAAGAGTTTTGCCACAATAAATTATTTAGTGGAGAGAAATCGAGTGTTGCGGCCAAGTATTTTGAACAAATCCAAAAACTAAGCCAAGGTGACGTATCGGATGAGCACAGGTATCTACTAGAGGAGCTTAAGTTGTACGGAGAATCTATATTGCCCGCTGATGAAGTCGGCTAGCGTGTAAGGGACGGCGTCGATAAACAAATTTTTCGATTTCTAAGAAGAATACTTTGATTCGTGGTCGTAGCTTTATAAAGATTACTACAGCGATAGCAGTCATAACCAACCAAGCCTGGAATGAGATTGCGATGTTTGTCCCGGGAATTTGCCCTAGGATGAAAAAACTGTACATTTGGTGCCCCTAATAACTTTGACCTATTTGATTATCATTATACACCTAATTGTCAAGACGTCAAGAAAAGTGTATAAACTCTTATGCTTGTTGTACTATTTGCCTAATGTATTGACGTGCCTTGATAAGAGATTTAATCTAAAGGTGAGGAAGTAAAAAACTAAAAAGTGGGTGTCAGGGGCGTTAAGTGCTAAACGGTCACAATATACGTAGTGATTTACCAAGTGAGCATGTGAAGCCTGAACGTGCCCAAAGAATGCTCGAAAGAGCACAGTTTGGAATATACCAACCCCTGACTAGCGAGTGCGCTGCAGAACTTATAGGAACATTGAAGCTGATTGAAGCCGACGTTGTGGGTTATTTAGAATCACGACCAGATCAGCCGGCTAATTTTAAAGCCCAAGCCAATCTAGGAGTGACCTATTTAGAGCAGAGAGACGTGCGAAAAGCCCTGAAACACAGAGACATTGATGTTTCTGGAGTTCAAAAAGTAATACACAAAGTAGTGGACAGGAATTATAAAGGTACGCCGGAAGTTGAAGTTCCGCTTTTCGGTTTTGGCTGGTACGGCGCTAATGAGCGTAAGCTAGCGGCACACATTAACTCCTTTACTATGGATGTTAGTGAAGAAGCAAGTAACCAAGGATATACTTCGGAAGCGCCCGACAAGCTAACTGAAGAGGCGAACGCGATAGAGCAAATTTTACGTGGTGTTGGCGCAAGCGCCCTAGCAGATAGCGTGAGAGTGCCGGGACATGTGTCGCTTTTGAGTTATCGTAGCAGGGCTCCATTAGGTGTTCAGGAAGAGCACAAAAGAAGGATAAACGACATTACATATAATCATTTTTCTGAAAGTGACATCGATTCTGTAGAGCTCGGAGAATTAGTCGTAGGCAGTGATTACAATAAGCAGCTAGAGCTGGCGGCTTAGATTATTGATGGTACAGGGTCGACATTTTGTTGACACCCCTGTATAATTGAGCAACTTGGAAGGGGATAGATGGCCGACGAAATCGTAGTTAAGGGTGCGCGCGAACATAATTTACAGAATATTGACGTGTCTATTCCGCGCAATAAACTGGTCGTTATTACCGGATTAAGCGGCTCCGGCAAATCTAGCTTGGCCTTCGATACAATCTACGCCGAGGGGCAACGTCGTTACGTAGAATCACTTAGCGCCTATGCCCGACAGTTTCTAGGATTGATGGAAAAGCCGGATGTCGACCAGATTGATGGACTGTCGCCTGCGATTTCAATCGACCAAAAATCAACCTCACGTAACCCTCGCTCAACTGTGGCAACAGTTACCGAAATTTACGATTATCTACGTTTGTTGTTTGCTCGTATTGGTGTGCCGCATTGCCCGGTCGACGGCAGCCCAGTGGTTCGACAAACAACCAATGGCATCGTTGATCAAGTTGTAGCGACTACTACCGATATGAAAATTATGGTCCTCGCGCCTGTAGTAGTTGATAAAAAAGGTGCCTTCGAGCATATCCCAGAAATGTATCAACGCGCCGGTTTTGCTCGCGTTAGAGTTGATGGAGTTGTATATGCATTAGATGAATTTCCGGAACTAGACAAGGCCTATCGGCATCGCATTGAAGTAGTTGTCGATCGTTTAGTAAACGACAAAGACAGCAGAGGCCGGTTAGTGCAATCAATCGAACAAGCCCTAGAGGTCGCCGACGGAAAAGTCGTAATTTTAGACGCCGAAAAAGATGAAACCTGGACGTACAGCTTGATGTACGCATGCCCACAGCACCCCGAGGTAAATATACCTGATCTAGAGCCTCGTACATTTAGTTTTAACAGTCCCCACGGAGCCTGCCCAATCTGTACCGGGCTCGGTAACAGGCTCGAGGTAGACCCTGAGTTAGTAATCCCCAACGGTACGCTAACCATAGCCGAGGGAGCGATCAGGCCGTACAATCGTATTAATGTAGACAACTGGTACATGAAAAAGTTGCAAGCCGTATCCGATACACATAACTTCTCGTTACACGTACCAACTGGCGAGCTAACACCCCAGCAATTAGAACTAGTCATGTACGGAACCGGTAACGAAAAATATAGCGTTAGCCTTGGTAGCGGTAGATCTTTCGAAACAACTTACGAAGGTGTTGTACCAAATTTGGAGCGTAGGCACAAAGAAACAGACAGCGATTTTATAAGGCGTGACATCGAACGTTTCATGCAAGAAAAACCTTGCCACGCCTGTGGCGGTCTTCGCTTAAAGCCCGAGGTTCTGGCAATCACCGTCGGAAAGCATTCAATTATGGATGTCTGTAATTTATCGATAGACGATGCGCTTGATTGGTTTAATAGTTTAAAGCTCAACGCCAAAGAAACCAAAATTGCCGAAATGATTCTAAAAGAGATTGGCGCCCGTTTGCAGTTCTTGCAAGATGTAGGCCTTAATTATCTAAACCTACTGCGCGGCGCAAAAACCCTTAGCGGTGGCGAAGCACAGAGAATTCGTCTAGCAACGCAAATAGGTTCCGGGCTGATGGGCGTTCTGTACGTGTTGGACGAGCCAAGTATTGGCTTACATCAACGTGATAACGCTCGACTCATAAGAACCCTAAAACATCTGCGCGAACTTGGAAACACGGTCATTGTTGTTGAGCACGATGAAGAAACCATACGCACGGCTGACTTCTTGCTAGATATTGGTCCGGGTGCTGGCATACATGGAGGAAAAATAGTTGCCCAAGGTTCGCCGGAAGAGGTTATTAAAACTAAAGGCAGCATTACTGGTGAATATTTATCGGGCAAAAAATCTATACCAATTCCTAAAAAACGCCGTAAAGGTAACGGTACCTCATTAGTGATTAAAGGTGCCCGAGAGAATAATTTGCAGAATATAGATGCCGAAATTCCGTTAGGCAAGATGGTGGTAGTCAGTGGCGTAAGTGGTTCTGGTAAGTCGAGCCTTATAAACGACATATTAGCCAAGGAACTTTTGGCGCGATTGCACAGAGCAAGCACTGTTCCTGGCAAGCATGACAACATCGAGGGTATAAAACTACTAGATAAAGC
>Ga0335397_10009653_pt1 | contig 12024 bp, 7 predicted proteins | sample MAT04_FD_205740 | JGI IMG/M metagenome (GOLD analysis project Ga0335397, IMG submission 205740) | Freshwater microbial communities from Lake Fryxell liftoff mats and glacier meltwater in Antarctica - MAT-04 (spades assembly) (version 2) ...
GACGGCATTTTGCCCATTACGAAATGACAAGTAGCCGACAATTCCTACTGCTGCGCTAATTTGCACCACGAAGGGCACTACTAAAAGCCAGCGTAGTGGAACAGATTGAAAATGACGAGATAACCGAGCACGAGCTACCACAGAATTTGACCTACCTATAGGATGAATAGGTCTAGTGTTCCCATTTTGTGAGAATGCATGGCGATCGCTACAGCTTTCAGAGATACGGACGATCGAGCTGAGATTCATAAGCCAAGCATTTAAGAATTCTTTACGATAAAATCGTCTAGAGGATTTTTTGATAGATTCCTTTACGATATATCAGAAATATAATGCAGGTCTTCATGACACATTTTTTTCAGTTTGAAGCCGATTTTGTAGATTCTCTTCGCTGTATCCCAATGCAGGTCAGGTTTAAGCTAGACACCTGCGGCGTTAAGCTCAAACTATCTCACTGGAATCCGCTGACGGCTACAGAGCGGCAAGCCTTAGTGGATACGCCTTGCACAACGGCATCGGCGCCAGACTATCGATCGCTGATCCATTCCATTGTCCAAGCTCATACTCCTGAGCTTCCGGCTGATTTGCCCATTGACAGCGACCCGGCATGGCTAGATGAGACGCTTATTCCTGAAAGCGTGATAGAAAAAGCTGAAGGGGCGATCGCCCTACCTCAATGGGCAGCCTTGACTCCATTGCAACGCTTTGCCTTAATCAAACTGAGCCGTTCTCAGCACGAAAATAAGAACTTCCTGCCTGCTCTTCAAGAATTTGGCTTGCTGTAGCTCCGCTATCAGTAAACTGGGCAACGCAAATATTCCAGGCAAGGTGTGCCACTTGCCTCTCAGAGTTCTAAAATCAAATTGCTCATTCTGTTGCAGCTGTTCTTATGGATCTGATCATCCTGGTTGTTTATATCATCTGCATGACTTATATCATTGCTCAAGCAATTTTTTCTTTGGATAACCAGACAAAATTTGTGACTGAGACAAAATTTTCTGAGGCGCAGCTTGAGGAGAAGAAACTGGGTGATAAGCCACTAAAAGATTTGGTGAACATTGGATTTAAGTTTGATTCTCGGTACAAGTTTAATAAACAGCCTCAAACGCTGATTATGACCATTGAAAATAAATCGCAAGATTATTATATTTATGTTGACTGGGATAGCAGTTCTATTACGACGTATGATCCTAAGTTTTCGCGGCGCGTAATTCGGGTTGCCCCCGACAAGCGAATTAATGATCTTGCTCTGCCCCAAGTGTTTAGCGCTATTCCGCCCACACTAAAGCTGTCTGCTGTCATTACCGCAGAAGATGTGTTTAAGCCGAGTGAAGATGGCAGTACGCTCGAACTCAAAGACCATCTCATTGATCTAAAGAAGCTGGAGGGAGCCGCGAAAAATATAAAAACGCCTCAATACATTAAAGACATTAACTTTAATTTTAAAGAGCGGCGAAAGCCCATTGAGTTTTACTTACGGTTAATGCTGCGAATGACCAATGTGCTCCACGAAGATGGCAACGATCGCCTTCAGCCAGTGGCTCCAACGTATGGTAGAGAGGCTTTTCAAACCATGGTGACTTATAAATTCACGGTGTCTAAGATGTTTTGGGTGGATCAAATTCCTTGGAACCCCCAGAAATAGAAACCCCCAGAAATAGATTTTTGCGAATACCCTGACTTATTTAAGTTGTCAGGGTGATTTTAGGGGACGTAGAGTTACTAAACCGCGATCGCCCCTGCTCCTCAATCGATCGCCTCGTTAACTGGAAAGCGATCGATTAACTGAATCGCCCGATTCGCATTTTGCTTTAACCCTTGGGGCAAGTGAGGAATATGAGGCACCTGCGAAAGAAAATCAACTGTGCGGCGTAAAATTCGCACCACATCTCCTTCGTCTAAGCTGGTGTGAGCACAAAGCTCTTGCCACTCCACCCCCAATGCCCACTGCTCAACCAACCCAAACCAGTCGGCTTCCAACCAAATCGGTAGGGCAATTTGGTAACGGCGCTGCATTTTAAACAACTCTCGTCGAATGCTGCGCAGTCCGGCTAGCGCTTCTTCGGTTTCGGGAGATGGGTCGTAGCGAGTCCAGATGTCAGGACGAGAAACCTCGGTGACGAGGGCAGCGCAGGCGGCGGCGAGGTGATGCGGATCGAGGTTGTCAAATTCGCCCGATGCAAGTGCCAGCCCTAGCCAGAGTTCGTTGTCGCCTCGGATAGCAGCGGCGATTTGTCCAAGTGGGGTCGGCAGAACGCCGTTGAGACCGTCAAAGTGTTGCAGGATGGTCATCAGGCTAAGGAACTCTTGCCAATAACGCTGAGAATATTGGTCGAGCTTGGTTTGGCGATCGGCAATTTCAGCTTGCAGCTTCGTCATTCGCTTGTAACGTTTCATAAAAAAGCTAGGATCGCCGAGTTGTCTGAGCGGGTGAGCTTGAATTTGTGCTTCTACGGCATCGGTACGAGCTTGTTGTCCCTTGACTTCGGGGGCAAGATCGAGAATGAGCGGCACTTGGGGAATTTGTTGAGCGATCGCCCTCGTCTCTTCATCGCCTTTGCGCACAGAGCCAGGTCTGAGAGGTAACTCAGGCGGCGGCATTAAATCATCGGCTTGAGCAATGCGGGGGAACTCGGCGTGTAAGCCAACGACATCAGCAAGGGTAATGACATACCAACGGTTATCTTGACCTAAACAAGCCAGGTGAGGAAACTTCCCTGAACCTTGAGTTTTAGCGATCAATACTGCGGGAAGCGGAACGGCAACGGGAACGTTTTTACCCTTGAGGCTGAGAATGGTCCCGGCAACAGCAAAGGATAAAGAAGTCACAAGGTTGTGAGTCTGATCATCAAATGCTTGCTGTTGCAAAGTTTTTAGCAAGCGGCGTTCTTCTTTGAGGCGTTCGCTAAGCTTTTCGTATTGAGCTAAAAGCTTGGGGTCAATGGCGTCGATTTGGTTTTGCTGTTGGTTAAGTTCGGCGGTAAGGTCGGCGATCGCCTGCTGTTGGGGTCGCAGAATTAGGGTAGATAGATAATGCCCAAAGCTGCGCTCAATGAGTTCATGGGCTTCCTCTAAAGTGTGGGTTTGCAGCAAGTTCAGCACCATGCCGTAGCTAGGCGTGAATTGACTGACCAATGGATCGGCTTTGGAGGTTGCTAAATATGCTGCTTCAGATGCGCCTTCAAAAGGAGTCTGAACGGTAACCACATAGCCAATTTTGTCCATGCCGCGTCGTCCAGCGCGTCCTGCCATTTGTAAAAATTCAGAGGCATTTAGCAGCCGATGGCCGAGATCGGTGCGCTTCGACAAACTAGAAATAACGGTCGTTCGGGCAGGCATGTTGATCCCTGCTGCCAAGGTTTCGGTGGCAAAGACAATTTTAATTAACCCTTGCTGAAACAGTTCTTCAATCAGTCCTTTCCAAGCGGGTAACACACCAGCATGGTGAGAGGCAATGCCGCGATAGAGCGCTTCTACGTGCCCATTCCGAGCGGCTTCAGGGTTGCGTTCTAAAAATGCGTCAATTTGAGTTCTGAGGATTTTGGCTTCGGCGTCATTAACCAAAGAAAAGCTGTTAAGTTCTGTGACTGCCTTGTCGCAGTTTTTGCGGCTAAAGATGAAATAGATCGCTGGCAGCATATCTCGCTGCTGGAGTTGGCTGACGACATAGCCCAAACTAGGGGCATCATTGCGTCCGCGCTGCTTGCCGCCTTTAGGTTTGAGGCGAATATTAATGCCTTTGCCTTCAGGGTTGAGCAGCGGAAAGAGACCTTTAGGGCTGCAAAAGCTAATTTCTAGCGGCACGGGGCGGAAGTCGGAGTAAACCAGTTCGGCGGCACCGTGGACTTTGTTAATCCAGTCAGTGAGTTGGTCGCTGTTAGCAATGGTGGCGGAAAGGGCTACGAGTTGAATGTTGTGGGGGGCGTAGATGATCGACTCTTCCCAAACGGTACCGCGCTGGCGATCGTTCATGTAGTGGCATTCGTCTAGCACGACGGCTTCTACGTCTGTCATCGACGCGCCGACCTGCCCGATGGGTGTGCCGTAGAGCATGTTGCGAAAGATTTCAGTCGTCATGACCAGGATGGGAGCTTCTCGATTGTGAGACATGTCTCCCGTTAGCAGTCCAACTTGATCGTCGCCAAAGCGATCGCGGAAATCTCTCAGCTTTTGGTTAGAGAGGGCTTTGAGGGGTGTGGTGTATAAAACCCGCTTGCCCCGCGACAAAGCTCGATAGATGGCATATTCACCAATGAGCGTTTTTCCAGAGCCTGTGGGGGCACAAACGATGACGGAGCGATCGGCATCTAGTGCCTCGATCGCCTGTCGTTGGAAGTCATCCAACTCAAAGGGGAATAGGGTGTCGAGGTCGAGGGAGGGGTGGGAATTACTCACAAATCAGGGGTCTACCGTAGTTTCGAGGATTGAATGGAGGCTGAAGTTATCCCCATTCATCCTTAAATAATAAGTCTAGATTCAGGAAGATGACACAAAGGTGAACTGTTGATTAAAACTGAATGTAGCGATCGCCGGGTCGGAATGAATCATTTGCATCAAGATCTCGGCTATGTTTTCAGCATCTTGATGCAAATACTCTGCCCCCGACTCTTTTTATTCTGCGTCTTTAACCAGCGTTGTTCTAGCGGACTGAGTAGTTTGTTGAAGCAGGGTTAGATCGGGAAATGGCAGCAAACTATTCATTTTGAGCCACAGCAAATATTCAATATTGCCAGCAGGGCCCAATAAGGGCGACCAGGTTAAGCCACAATAGCCCCAGCCCAGATCTTGAGCAGATTTTAGAACTTGGGCGATCGCTTCTGCCTGGACTTTGACATCGCGCACCACGCCTTTTTTGCCTACTTTTTCGCGCCCTACTTCAAACTGTGGTTTCACGAGCAGCAATGCCTCGCGCGGTGCCTGCAAGAGTTGCCAAAGCGCGGGCAGCACCTTGGTTAACGAGATAAAAGATACATCCGCCACACCCAAATCAGGATAAGGCTGATCGGGCAGATACAGATCTTCGGCTTTGAGATGGCGTAAATTAGTGCGTTCGCGCAGCACCACGCGCGCATCTTGACGAATGCTCCAGGCGACTTGCCCATAACCCACATCAATGCCATAGACCTGCTTGGCTCCGGCTTGCAGCAGGCAATCTGTGAAGCCTCCCGTGGAGATACCGCCGTCCAGACAAATGCGATCGCTCACCCTAATATCAAAGGCTGCCAAAGCTTTTGCCAGCTTTTCGCCTCCCCTAGAAACAAAGGGCGATCGGGCTTTGACTTCGATCACCGCTGCTATATCTACCGCCGTTCCTGCTTTATCAACTACTTGTTGGTTGACCTTAACTTCGCCAGCCTGAATCAGTCGCTGTGCCCGTTGGCGAGAGTCGCAAAGGTTGAGTTCGACCAATAAGATATCAAGGCGTTGTTTGGTCAAGGGTTTAGCTCTGTGGGGTCAATACCTGCGGCTCGGAGGCGATCGAGGAGAGCTTGCGATCGCCGTTGCTCTAGCTCTAGCTCATCTCTGAGTTGTTCTGCTCGCTGCTTTTGCTGGTCTGCCTCAAGTTTAGATTGCTCCGCTTCTAATTTAGATTGCTCCGCTTCAAGCCTCGATTGCTCCGCTTGTTGAGCAATTTCGGTGTAGCTCAAAAAACGGGCACCATCAGGACGGAAAATTTGCAATTCCGCTCCTGCCAAATCAAAGCGAACTCCTGATCGGGGACTGACCCAATTTTCCAAAGAATCAATATTTTCTAAGTATCCCTCAGTTCTAATCCAACCTTCCAAATTATTCGTATCGGGATCGTAGAGATAATACTCTTCTACGCCGTGGCGCTCATAGAACAAGAGCTTTTTCTCCATCTCGGTTTTTCGGTTGCCTGGAGACAAAATTTCAAAGACTACTTGAGGAGGAATGTTGGCTTCTTTCCATTGTTGGTATGAACCGCGATCGCCCTTGGGTCTACCAAAAGCCACCAAAATATCAGGAGCCGTGCGAATTTTGTTGTTTCCTTCCACCGGATACCACAGCAAATCTCCGGCAACAAAAACGTTGGGATCATCAGCATAGAGCCACTCAAAATTCTGCTGAACGACGACAATCCAACGAAACTGCTTGGTGTTGTCTGACATTGGCTGTCCGTCGCTGTCGGGATATGTAACTGCGGTAGGTTGGAGTTGAGAAACCATAATTCAGGACTTCCGTGACTGATTTCTATGACTATTCCGATCTTACCCTTGAAACGGATCTGGCGTGGGTAGCGTTGATATTGAAAGTTATCTAAGAGGATGTTTGAAAAGCAGCAAATCACGAGACTTTTACGCTCGATCCCCCCAACCCCCCTTAAGAAAGGGGGCTTCGGAACTCAAAGTCCCCCTTTCTTAAGGGGGATTTAGGGGGATCTCCAGAATTGAGGTGCTTGATCAGACTTTTCAAACATCCTCTAAGGAAGAAGGGAGTTCTTCGGAGGTTAATTTTTACTTAGAGCGAATGCTTGTCTGAATCGTTAGGCTCTAACACAAGCACGACCTACAATGGAATGCTTATGGCACATATACAGCAACTCGTAATTATTGGTGGAGCAGAGGATCGATCGGGCGATTGCCAGATTTTGCGCGAGTTTGTGCGGCGGGCAGGCGGGCGCAATGCTCAAATTGTCGTGATGACGGCGGCAACCAGTGAGCCTGAAGAGGCTGGAAAAACTTACATCAGCGTCTTTAAGCGGCTGGGCGCGGCGAATGTGCAGGTGGTCGATACGCGCGATCGCCAGGATGCCGAAAAGCTAGATCGGTTACAGGCGATCGCCCAAGCATCGGGTATTTTCTTTACGGGGGGCGACCAAACCCGCATTGTCCGCGCCATTAAGGACACGATTTTAGATGATGCGATTCGCAAGCGTTACCAGGCCGGAATTGTGGTGTGTGGAACCAGTGCTGGAGCGGCAATGATGCCTGACAAAATGATCGTCGATGGCAATTCTGCAACCAGCCCTCACGCAGATTTGGTAAAAATGGGGGAGGGCATGGGCTTTTTGCCGAATGTATTGATCGATCAACATTTTGCCCAGCGAGGGCGCTTAGGGCGGCTGTTATCGGCGCTGTTATTAGAGCCGAGCGTGTTGGGCTTCGGCATCGATGAGAACACGGCTATGGTGATAGAAGGTGATGAGTTTATTGTCATGGGCGAAGGATCTGTCACGGTGGTAGATGAGTCGGCAACAACTCATAACAATTTAGAGAAGTTGTTGAAGGATGAACCGTTGGCGGTGTTAGGCGTTAAGCTTCATATTTTGCCGCAGGGATATCGGTTTAATTTAAAGACTAGAGAGGCAACTCCTCCGTAAATTTGGGTGGAGATTTAGGCAGATACTTGACCTAATTCCATGAGGAATCGCAGAGCTTTGGCAATATAATTAGAGCAGTCATGGGGAGAACTTTCGTAGAACGATCGCCAAGCCACCCCTTTATAGTCAGTGTAACGATCTGACAAATTAGGATTGCGATCGAGCCAAGCCAGTCGCACCGCGTGACCGATTAGCACATCTAGAACAATATACTCTTCAATTTGCAGGTCTGGATTGCGTTCAGCGATCGCAGCTAATTCCATTAACGCCTCCACGTTCACCTGATGATATTCGGGGGCTTGAATATTGTTTAATAAGTGTTCAATTCGCAGGGCAAAGTTCTTTTCTCCGGGTGTCATTTCTGCCAGTAATAACTCGCTATCTAGACGGTTGCGGCGATCGAGTTTATCGCCAATGACTAAGCCTTTGCAGTGTTCTAAAACTTTCCACACGTTTGGGTAAAACCCTTTGGGTACTCGGTTAATAGCGCCATCGCGCTGACGTTTCTGCCACCAAGCTTCTGCCTCAGCTTCAGCTTCGGCAGGCAGAAATACCCACTGAATAGCCTGTTGCTGACGAACTCGCAGCGATTCTCGCCGAAATAGATTTTGGTTCAGGTCGGCATAGCCTGCTAAAACTTCGCTGAGGCGGGTTTTAATATCAAATGGGCTAAGCTGCATCAGGTGTTCGTGGGCTTCGTCTTGGGTGACGTTGAGTTCGCGGGCAAGTTCGCTGGTGAGCAGGAGGATCAGGTAGCCCACTCGTAAGGTAAGCAATCCGTCGAAGAGAAAGGGGTCGGTTTTGAGGAGGATGCTGAGGTAGATCAGGACTTCTTGTGTGAGAGGGCGATCGCGCACATCGTTACCGCAGAACTCGCGGATTTTTTCTAGCACTTCACCTGTGGGAATAGCGCCTGTAATTAACGAAGCCTCGCTATAAGCTCTGCCTACTGCAATTTGTTTGCCCCGCACCAAAATATCGGTGACTGCATCTGATAGCCCAAAGTCTACTTTATTAAGCAAACCTGCTGTCCGTCGAATCACACCCCATAGACGGGTTTGACTGGCTTTGGTATAGACTTCTTCCAACAGATCGCCCACTGTTACCACTTGGCTGGGTTTGCCGAAGCCCGTGTCGAAAGATAATCCTTTAAGCTGCGTTAACGTCTCCAGTAAGTCGGTTTGTTCGTACAGATTATACGACTGACGAAGCTGTTTGATTAGACTAGCAATATTTGTTTCATACGCGAGTAAGAACTCTTGAGTATTACTCAGAGGAATGTTGCAGTTCGTTTCAGAACACAAGTAATAGCAATTAGGAATAACGTCCTGAACCGGAGATACAAACTCAAAATCATGAATAAATTCAATCCGCTCGATTCCGGCAGTCAGCATCAGTTGATTTAATCGTCCTAGCTTAACCGTGACACCGCTACAGTTGCCTTCTTGCAACTCTCGCAGCAGAATGAGTAAGGGCGATTGATCGATCGTGCCGACCCGTTCTAGTTCAAACATGGCATGGGTGAGCAATAGCGTCATGGTCGGTCGCCCTAGCTGATCCCAGTGTCGCTGAATGTAGGACAACTCACCCCGAATTTGTGCAACCAAAAAGTGATAGTCGAGAGTCAGATAAAACTGCTGTTGGTCGAGGAATGAGGGCAAAAATACCACCGCCTCACCTCGAATTCGGAAGATTCGTGACGGCGCTAAACTTCTTAGCCGCCGCACTGGACGACCTGTTAGCCCTAGCTTGTCGTTGCGCCCAATTTGGCTGTAGATGGTGGAAAGTTCGCTGATGGGATGGACTTGTAGGGGGGCAACTTGGCTGGGAGTCTGGGTCTTAATGCCATAGGTCGCTAACTCGGTTTGAAGGGCTTCGTCTTCGGTGAGGAGGGCGATTTGGACGAGAGGCGTTTGACGATTACCTAAACGGAGATGACGCCCCAGGGGATCAATATCTCCTAGGGCAATGAAATCTTCTCGGATCAGTTGACCGAGCAGGTAGAGGCTTTGAGTCCAAACGAGCGGGGTATTCTCGTTGGCAAGCCGGGTTTGGCTGCCCGGAACGGCGCGTTCTGCGTCGATTTTATCAGCAGGAACGTAGTAGAGTTCGGGGAGGAGCCGGAAGCCGTTTTGTTCGACGAAGAGGGGTTGGAGGCGTTGATAGTAGTCGTCGGCTTGGGCGCGATCGCCCCGAAACAAAGCATCCAACATTAAGTAAGTAAAAAACAAAGGCCATTCGCACTCAATATGTTCAAATTGCTTGAGTTCCTTCGGCTCATAGTGCAACCGCGTCGAATCTTCAATCACTGTTTGATGCCCATCTCGCAAGAATCGCTTACAGCCATATTGCCCTTGCAGCTTGGTCACTACATCTTCGCGGGTTCGTTCTACCAAAGCAGAATTTTCGATGGCGAACGCCGGAAAGCCAATCACGCTCAAGAGCGCCGCATCTACTTCTTTGGAACTGGATTCTCTGGGCAGCAACGATTCTAGGGTCATCCGGGTTCGGGCAATTTCATCGGGCAACACATGAATGATCGAGGATTGACTGCCATGAACGCCAAATAAATCTAGTCCGCTCATTGCCTCCAACGCCGCCTTCGCCATGCCTACCGAGCTAGCATTGAGTTCGGGGTTACCGTGATTAATTTTGTTGCCCCGTTCCCAAATGCCATAGTCGGGCGTACGGTAGGCTCGCCCAATGTAATAGACCAAATTTTGAATAAAATTGACTTCATCAAGGGTAAAAATAATTTGCAACCCCGAAGCTGTCATCTGTGCCAACATCAGCAGATACAAAGACGTGGCATCCAGCTGCAAATGTCCCCATTGATGGTCTTCCACCACGGTGTCGCCCGTGCTGGTGTCGTACTTGGCGTGTAGGGCATCTAAGGGAGCCTGGGTGACTTTGAACTTTTCTACCTTGTGCGCCTGTCGCATCATGGCAAAGAGCAAGCCTCTCATCAGCTTGACAACGCTGTGCTCTAGCTCGTAAGCTCTGCCCTGGTTATTGTCTAACTTTCGATACGCCAACCCTAAACCCCAAACTGCCAAAATGCTGTAAACGTTGTCGCGCACCCAGGCATCGGTGTAGTCGCCGTGGGCATTGATAGCGGTGCTGGCAGGCATTAGCCCAGTGACGGGGTTTTGGCGTACCAAGATAATGGCTTGGATTTCTTGATAGTAGCCGTCAAGTCTGGAGGGTGTGGCGTCGGAGGAAAAAGTTGCCCGCATCGTTTAGGTTTTAAGAATGTTTTGATTATCGCTGTTATGGGATAGGGAGGGAAGAGTACAGTAAGAAAAACTTTTTTTGAAGATACTGAAGAAACTCACAATTTCTTGCTCAAGTGTCGTCTACAAAACGCAGCATTTGATTTAAGATCGGTTAGAACTACGACGTATACCTATTGCAGCCATTATGAAACTGTCCTCTTGGGCAAGAATTCAGGCGCTTCAACAAGAAGGGTCTGGTCTTTTGCGGGTTCGTCGTTTCAAGAAAATCTCGGTGCTGCTTTTTTGGACTTTGCTGTTGACAGCTTTGGCAAGTCCGCTGTTGCTGAAATTGCTGCCGATTTTTCAACAGGCTGTTAGTCAAAACCAAATGGCTAGGTGGCTGGGGCGATCGCCCCTCTCGCTAACTCCCAAACCAGATCAGTCGATCGCTTCAAAAGACCCGCAAGCGATCGCCTCGTCCATCTGCCGCGCCGAAGCGAGCGCTAGTTTGAGTTTGCTCTCTGAAACAGTGCTGCCAGAACTCAAGGCTTATCTTTCAGCAGTTCCCTCTCCTAACATTCACCCACGGGCGCGGCTTGCAAAAGTGCCTGTAATGATGTACCACGATGTGCTGCCCGAAAAAGAAGTTTTTTTTGACATGACACCCGAAGAGTTCGAGGCAGATCTAGAGCGCATCAAACAGAGCGGCTTAACCCCCGTCAGTCTCGATCATTTGGTCAACCATCTCAAAACAGGAATTCCTCTTCCGCCCAAGCCGATTGTGCTAACTTTTGATGATGGTTACGCTGGACATTATCAGTATGTTTACCCACTGTTAAAAAAGTACGGCTACCCCGCAACATTTGCCATTTACACCTCTAAAGTGGGCAAGCAGCTAGGACGTTCTAGCCTAACTTGGGCACAGCTCGAAGAAATGGCGAAAGATCCTCTCATGACGATCGCTTCCCACACTCTGACCCATCCTGACTTAACGAAGCAATTTGGCGATCGCCTCGATCAAGAAATCATTAGCTCTAAACAAACGTTAGAAAAAGCGTTGAACATACCGATTCAACACTTTGTTTACCCTGAAGGAAAGTTTGACGAACGGGTGGAGGCGATCGTTCAAAAAGCAGGATATACATCTGCGTTGATCATGCGAAATGATGACGGCAAATTTGCTGGAGAGTCGGATAATCTATTAACCTTAGAACGGTTTGGATTTTCTGAATTAGATGAAGCGATCGCTCAAGCCTACGGTGGATCTCCGCTGCCGAGTTGGAGCGATCGACTGGATCTCCAGGCTCCGGTCGAAGTGAGGCGCGAAACCCTCGAAGATATTCCGTTCATTTTTGCTTCGGGCGGCAGACCCATCACCATTCATTCTGATAAGCGTTACCGCATCAACGAAATTTTGTCCCATTCAAACGCAGTGGCGGCTGTGGGCGGCAGCTTCTTTTCGTTAGA
>Ga0335397_10009655_pt1 | contig 12023 bp, 12 predicted proteins | sample MAT04_FD_205740 | JGI IMG/M metagenome (GOLD analysis project Ga0335397, IMG submission 205740) | Freshwater microbial communities from Lake Fryxell liftoff mats and glacier meltwater in Antarctica - MAT-04 (spades assembly) (version 2) ...
CTGCTCGGACCCGGATCGGTCGACGACCTCTAGCCCAGGATGGGCGTGGATGTCGGCGCCCTCGCGCACCACGACCGCCTGCGCTCAGGCCGAGCTTGGCCGGTGCTGCTGGCATGGCTCGACGGCGCACCGGCCGATGACGTCGTAGACTTGTTCACCTGCCCGCCGTCCGGGCGATCGATCAGCACCACCACCGACCATGGGGACCGACCCGAGCGATGACCGCCCGCCAGCAGATCCGCGTCGGCCGCCTGGGGAAGGATCGCTCGCCCATCGACGCGCAAGCGGCCCCCACCGTCGGCGAGATGCTGCAGGCAGCCCGCGAGCGGAAGGGCGTGGATCTCTACCGGGCGGAACGTGACACCAAGATCCGGGCGCGCCACCTGGCGGCGCTCGAGAGCGGTGACTACACGGAACTCCCCGGCTCCGTCTACACCAAGGGCTTCCTGCGCAACTATGCGCTCTACCTGGGTCTGGATCCGGAGGAGTTGCTGACGCGCTGGCGCGATGAGCAGGACTTCGGCAGAGGCGGGGAGCCGGTCGCGGTCACCGCACCGCCCCAGCCCCTCGCCGAGCCACGCCGAGGTTTCACGTTCACCCCTGGCGTCGTCATCGCCGGCATCCTCTCGGTCGTCGTGCTCCTGTTCGCGGGCTACATCGGGCTCCAGCTGGTGCGGTTCGCGCAGGTCCCCGCCATCACCCTCGAAGGTGACCGCGTCATCCGGCTACCGGAGGATGCGACCAAACACATCCTGCGCGGCACGGCAGGTGCCAGGGCCGTCATCAACATCAAGGGTCCCGACGGCGCCATCATCCAGAGCGCGAGCGCGGACGAGAACGGCGCCTGGGTATCCGAGGTCGGCGTGAGCAAGGGCCGCAATGACTTCACGCTCATCGCGCGCGACCCCGACACCGCACGCGACTCCGAGCCGCTGGAGGTCATCGTGACCGTGGCGGTCCCGGCCACGCCTTCGCCCGCCATCATCGCCGGCGCCTCGCCCCCGTCGGGCGCCTCGCCGCCCCCTGTCGCCTCGCCCCCGCCGGGCACCACGGCTCCGCCGCTCGCCACGCCGGGTCCGGTCGCGACGGCTCCGTCCACGCTCGCGCCGGGCACCACGTCCACCCCCCAGCCGGCCATCACGCCGGCTCCGATCGCGGCGGCCGCTCTGCTCGCCGTGAACGAACCGCAGGAGGGCGCCACCGTCGAGAACCGATCGCTCACCGTGCGGGGCACGTCGGACGCGGCGGAGGTCACCGTCGAGGCGGTATGGGCGGGGGAGGGCGCCAAGCCCCGGGGAGGCGGCAACCAGACGCTGCGTGTCCGCAACGGCGCGTTCGACGGGCGTGTCTCGCTGCCGGCGGGTCGCTGGGCGATCACCATCACGACCGCATCCCGCGAAGGGGTCACGCCCTCGACCGCGACGCGGGCCGTGGAAGTGCGGCACACCGGGCTGTTCGTGACGGTCGAAGCGCGCAGCGGCAGCGCCTGGATCCAGGTCTGGGTGGACGGGGAGATCGCGGAGACCGGGCACACCTTCCGCAAGGGCGAGAGCGAGGCGTTCACGGCCAAGCGCAGCGTCGTCGTCAGCTCGGGCAATGCAGGAGCCACGTACGTCGTGATCAACGGCGAGCCGTACGGCGCCATCGGAGCGGACGGCCAGATCGCCACGATGCAGTTCACCAAGGGCAAGGAACCCCGTCCGCTCTCCTGACATGCGTGATGCGGCGCCCACCGACGACCGACTGCGGGAGCTCGCGGCCCATATCGCGGCTCGCTGCCGGTCCGCGCGCATCAAGATCGGGACCGCGGAATCGTGCACCGGTGGGCTCGTGGGCCATGCCTGCACCGAGATCGCGGGGTCCAGCACCTGGTTCCGGGGTGGCGTGATCGCGTACGCGAATGAGATCAAGGAAGGTGTGCTGGGCGTTCCCGCAGCGGTGATCGCGGCCCACGGCGCGGTCAGCGCGCAGGCCGCGGTGGCGATGGCGGAGGGGGCGCGTCGGTTGCTCGCAGTGGACCTCGCGGTGTCCGTGACCGGCATCGCCGGGCCTGCGGGTGGCACGGACGCGAAACCGGTCGGCCTGACCTACGTGGCGGTGGCGGACGCGGCGGGCCACGAAGTCCGCCGGTACGTGTGGCCGTACGACCGCGCCGGCGACAAGCGTGCGAGCGCGGAGGCGGCGTTGCTGCTGGTGCTCGAGCGGCTCGCGCGCGCATGACGCGCAGTGCCGGGGAGATCGGTGCGGGGCTGCTGCCGGCCCGGGAGTCGCGGCCGGTCGCGCCGGGGGAGCGGATCCATGTCCTCGGTGCCGCCGGGGCCGGAGCCTCCGCGGCCGTGCTGCTGGCGCACGCTGCCGGTGCGGCGGTCAGCGGCTGCGACCTGGGCGGGCCCTCACCCTACACCGCCGCCATCGAGGCCGCCGGGATCCCCCTGGCGTGGGCACATGCCGCGGACCATGTCGCGACCGCCGGCACCTGCCTCGTCGACCGGCTCGCCGTGACCAAGGCCCTGACGTCGGTCGCGCCCGACCACCCGGAGCTCGTCGCCGCACGCGCCAACGGTGTGCCGACCGAACCCTGGCAGCAGGTCATCGCCGATGCGGCGGCGAGCCAGGGCGGGCGGCTGGTCGCGATCGCAGGCACGCACGGCAAGTCCACGAGCACGGGCTGGCTGGTCCACGTGCTGGAGCACGCGGGTGCCGATCCGGCGGCCTTCGTGGGCGCCCTGCTGTCACCCGTGGTGACCGGCGGGCTGCCCGCCACGGCTCGCTGGGGACGTGGCGGCGCCTTCGTGGTGGAGGCGGATGAGTACGCGGGCAACTTCGATGCCTACCGTCCCGATGTCGCGGTGCTGCTCAACGCGGAGTGGGATCACCCGGACGTGTTCGCGGACGAGGCGGCGGTCCTGGACGCGTTCGCCGGCTGGCTGCGGTCGCCGGGCGAGGAGCGCCGGGTGCTTGTGGCCAACGTGGGAGACGCTGGTGTGGCTCGCCTGGTTGCCGGGCTTGCGGACTGGCCGGGACGGGTCGTGGCCGTCGCGCTCGACCCGGAGGGCTCCCCGCGGGCGGTGCGCCCCGACGTCGCCATCCGCGCGCGCCTGGCCGGCGACACGCTCACGCTGGACGGCATCGGTCCGGCCCCGCTGTCGGTGGTGCTGCCACTGCCCGGCCGGCACAATGCCGCGAACGCCGTGTGCGTGGCGGCTGCCGCTGACCAGCTGGGCATCGTGCCTGACAGGCTCGCCGCGGGACTGGCGTCGTTCGCGGGTGTCGGACGACGGCTGGAGGTCAAGGGTGAGCCGCGTGGCGTGCTCGTGCTCGATGACTACGGCCACCACCCCACGGCCATCGCCGCCACCCTGGCGGCGGTGCGTGCCCGCTACCCCGGCCGACCCGTCTGGGCCGTCTACGAGCCGCTCACCTACCACCGCACGGCTGCGATGCTCGATGCGTTCGCAGACGTGCTCGCGAGCGCGGACAGGGCCGTCGTGGCGACGATCTGGCCCGGCCGTGACCCCGACACGACGATCACCAGCGCGGTGGCACTCGCGGAGGCCATCGGGCAGCGCGGAGGTGCCACGTCCGTCGCACCCGGTAGCGTGGAGCAGACGGCCGACTGGCTGGCGGAGCGGGTCCGGCCGGGTGAGATCGTGCTGGTGATGGGTGGTGGCCGCTCCTACGTCATCGCGGACCGGCTGGTGGCGGCACTCAGCGACGGGTCGGGCGAGTAGACTGGTACCGATGACCGATCCCCTCACCCATGGAGCGGGCCAGGACCTGCTCGCTGCCTGGAAGCGCGCCTGGCAAGCGCGTGACGTGGACGCGCTCCTGGCCCTGTTCGCCGACGACGCCGACATGCGACCCGACCCCTTCGAGGAGTCGCTGCTGGGCGCGGTCGCGATCCGGGCGTACTGGAACGCCTTCGCGGCGGAGCGCGTCAACGCGGAGCTGGACGCCCAACGCATCTGGGTCCAGGACCGGACGGTCCTCGCCAGCTGGCATGGCGCAACCACTGACCGGCGCAGCGCCGAGCGCATCCGTCATCGCGGGTTCCTGGCCTTCGACCTGGACGGGGCGGGCGCCATCGCGCGGCTGCGCGGCTGGCCTGCGGAGCGGGTGGTGGGCATCGATTCGACGATCAAGCCCGAGCCCGGGGATCCGGCCGCAGCGCAGGAGGGGGCCTGATGGCCGGAGAGGTCTCGTTCGACATCGTGAGCGACTTCGACCGCCAGGAGCTTGTGAACGCCCTGGATCAGGCGCGTCGGGAGATCACGACGCGGTACGACTTCAAGGGCGCCAAGGCGGACATCGAGCTGGGCAAGGACGAGATCCTGATCCACACCGACGCCGAGACCCGGGCGAAGGCGATCCGGGATCTCATCGAGTCGAAGGCGGTGAAGCGCCAGCTGTCGCTGAAGATCTTCGAGTGGGGCACCATCGAGCCCGCCGGTGGCAGCACCGTGAAGCAGAAGGTGACTCTGAAGAAGGGCCTCAACGAGGAGCTTGCCAAGAAGATCGCCAAGCTCATCCGCGACGAACACCCCAAGTGCAAATCACAGATCCAGGGGGATGCGATCCGCGTGAGCAGCAAGAGCAAGGATGATCTCCAGCGGGTCATCACCCGACTCCGCGAGGAGAGCGAGGGCTACCCCGTGCCGCTCCAGTTCCAGAACTACCGCTGAGGTGCTCGGTGGCGCAGAGTCGTTGGGCACGGGTCCTCGTGGCGCTGGTGGCCGTGATGGTGATCCTGTCGATGGTCTGGACCACGGTGCGTCTGCCGTGACGGGCGAGCCCGGGCCCACCGAGGTCGACCAGGCACCGGTCGAACCGGCGAGCCAGGGGAGGGTGCCGGCGGAGGTGGTGGCGCCGCTCGTCGAGACGGTGGAGGCCGCGACGGTGGCGTCGATCCCGGACGCCGGTGGCACGCCGATCGAGGTCGCCCCATCGGACGGCGAAGCGACGCCCGCGCCCGCGCGGCCTCCGAAGCCCGCGACGCCCAGGCCTGCCACGACCGTCGCCAAGGCCATCGCTGACGGCCTCGCGGCCTCGGGCGCCCGGCTCGCCTTCACCGTTCCCGGCGAGAGCTTCCTGTCGCTCCTCGACGCATTCCTGGGCGCTGGTATCCGCCCTGTCGCGACCCGTCATGAGGGCGCAGCGGCGTTCATGGCGGAAGCTGCTACGCAACTCACCGGGCGTCCCCAAGCGGTGCTGGCGACGCGCACGGTCGGTGCTGCCAACGCGAGCATCGGCATCCACACCGCGCGCCAGGACTCGGTGCCGATGGTGGCCATCATGGGCGGCGTGAAGCGGGTCCACAAGGGTCGCGAGGCGTTCCAGGAGTCGGACCTCGTGAACGGCATCGGCTCGCTCGCCAAGCGGGCGTTCGAGCCGGGCAACCCCAGCGAGGCGCTGCGTCAGGTCTCGGAGGGACTCAAGGCGATCGTCACCGGCCGCCCCGGACCGCTGGTGCTGGTGTTGCCGGAGGACCTCCTCGACGAGCGCGTGAGCGGGGAGGTCACGCCCGCGCCGTCCTCCAGCCAGGGTCCCGCCGCCGATCGCGGTGCCGTCCGCCAGATTCTCAAGTGGCTCGCCGCATCGGAGCGGGGTGTCATCCTCGCCGGCGGCGGCGTCCTCCGGGCGCGTGCCACCAAGCGCCTTGTGGCGCTGTCGGAGGCCCTCGCCATCCCCGTGGTCGCCTCCTGGCGGCGTGCGGATGTGTTCCCGAACGACCATGCCAACTACCTGGGCATGGCCGGCTATTGGGCGGCACCGACGGTCCGTCAGCGACTCATCGACGCGGACGTGATCCTCGTCCTGGGCGCGCGCCTGAGCGAGGTGGCGTCATTCAACTACCGCATCCCCGGCCGCGACCAGCGGTGGGCCCACGTGGACCTGGAGCCGCGCCACGCGGGGCATGGTTTGACCGCGCCGACCCTTGCGGTGATCGCGGACGCATCCCGGTTCCTGGATGCGGCGTGGTCGGACCTGCGCGGCGCCGCGCTGGATGCGGAGATGCGCGACCGGCGGCTGGCGCGGATGGCCACGGACCGCGCGGGGTACGTGGAGGCCAGTCGTGTGGACACCGGTGACTGGAGCGGCCCCGGGGTCCATCCCGGCCGTGTCGTGGCGGCACTCCAGGCGCACCTGCCTGCCAACGCCATCATCACCACCGATGCGGGCAACTTCGCCGGCTGGGTGGCGCGCGGCTACCGCTTCCGGCGGCCGGGCACCTTCCTGGGTCCCACCAGCGGCGCCATGGGCTTCGGCCTGCCCGCGGCCATCGCGGCGTCGCTCCTCCACCCCGACCGCCCGGTCGTGGCGCTCGCCGGCGACGGCGGCTTCGCGATGACCATGGCGGAGCTGGAGACCGCGGTCCGCGAGGGAGCCCATCCGGTCGTGCTCGTGTTCGACAATGGACACTACGGCACGATCCGGATGCACCAGGAGCGCGAGGGGAGGGCCATCACGGCGTCCGACCTTGGTCCCATCGACTTCGCGGCGATGGCGCGCGCGGCGGGGGCGCTGGGCTTCACGGTGACCGATGACGCAGGTATCGAGCCTGCGTTGACGGAGGCCCTCGCGTCCGGGCGGCCGGCGGTCATCCATCTGTCGGTCGACCGCGCCTGGGTGTCGGTGGACAAGCGCCCATAGCGCGCCTTGTCGGGGGTGGGTCAGCCCACGCCGGCCGCGTCGATCGGCCGGGACATCGCGAGGGCACCGTAGGCGGCTCCGGTCCATGCGTCCTCGCCGTCCGGGTGGACCCTGAAGCCGATGCGGTCGTAGAACCGGATCGCCGGCTCATTGCCGCCGAACACCCACAGGACGCTCGAGCGACCACCCCAGGCCGCTGCCCACGCCTCCGCCGTCTCGATCAGGCGGGCTCCGAGCCCCACGCGCCGCGCGGCCGGGTCCACCCACATGCTGAAGATCATCAGGGTGTCCGGCGGACGCCGGCGGCCGAGCACCAGACCCAGCGTGCGTGACGGGCCGTCCGCTCGACCGGCCGTCTCCGCGATGAACCAGGCACGTCGCTCGCCCTGCCACGCGACGCGGGCCGCAGCCTCCCACTCGGCGTCCGCCTGAGCGGCTGCGTCATCCACCTGCTGCCCGAATGCCTCGGGTGACTCCGCGAGGCTCCGCAGGCGCAGGTCGCGCAGGACCGGTCCGTCATCCGGACGGATGCGGCGGATGCGGATGGGGGCGTCGACGTCGGGCATCCTGGCAACGCTAGCACGCCCGGTGGGCTCCTCCGGCCGGCCAAGCGTCCCAAGGGATTGGATGCAGGATAATCCTGAATGTATACTTTCATGGACGGTACAGAGGTCGCCGTGCATCGGGTGGAGTCGGATGAAGCTGGGCGGGAAGATCGACATCGCCGCCCCCGCATCCGAGGTGTGGGCATTCATCCTGGATCCCGAGCGGCTGTCCGGGTGCGTGACCGGGGTACGGGACGGACAGGCCGTCGATGACCGGACGTTCACGGGCAGCATCACGGCGGCCGTGGGGCCGATACAGTCGGACTTCGCGTTCCGGTCGGTGATCGTGCGTGCGGCGTTCCCCTCCGACCTGGGCGTGTCCGACCTGGGCGTGGAGATGACGGGCACCGACACGATGACCCGGAGCACGCTCACGGCGGAGGTCGCCGTCGCGCTCGAGTCACCCGATGCCGACCAGACGCTGCTGCGCTACCGCGCGGTCGTGGCCATCAAGGGCCGCCTGTCGATCCTGGGCGAGATGATCCTGCGGGCGACGGCGGGCGCGATGATCGGCGAGGTCGCCAAGCGGATGCGCGCGCAGCTGGAGGCGGGGCGGTGAGTGGGCGGCGGTACGACGTGGTGGTCATCGGGGCGGGGTCCGCGGGCTGCGTGGTGGCCGGCCGGCTGTCCGAGGACCCGGCGCGCAGTGTCCTGCTGGTCGAGGCGGGGCCGGACCCACAGCCGATCCCGGACGTGATCCTGGACCCGAAGCGCCAGACCGAGGTCATCCTCGAATCACCCTACGTGCGGCTGTACGAGGTGGAGCGGCCGGACGGCAGCACCTTCCCGTTGATCTCGGGCAAGGTCACGGGCGGTTCGTCGTCCGTGAACAACATGTCCATCGTGCGGCCCATCCGGCGCGACTTCGACACGTGGGCGACGATCGGTGGTGCAGCCTGGTCCTACGACACGCTGCTGCCCCTGCTGCGCGCCATCGAGGACGACCCCGACTTCGGGGACCGGCCCCACCACGGTCGCGGTGGCCCGGTGCGCCTCCATCGCAGCTGGATGCCGGACGGCCCGTCGGACCCACCGGTCCAGGCCCTCATCGCGGCCGCCGCGGAGGTGGGCCTGCCCGTCTGCGAGGACCTCAACGTAGCGGAGCCGCTGGGCGTCTGCGCGTCCCCTTACTGCCAGGTGGGCGGCAAGCGCCAGTCCACCGCGGTCGCCTACCTCGATCCCGCCCGCGGCCGTCCCAATCTGACCATCGCCGCGGACACGACGGCGGCGCGCCTGCTGCTGGACGGGTCGCGCGTCCCGGGCGTGGAGCTCATCGGCCCGGACGGCACCCTCGAGACCGTGCTCGCCGACCGCGTCGTGCTGTCCGCGGGCGTCTATCACTCGCCCCAGCTGCTGCTGCTGTCGGGGATCGGGTCGCCCGACGCGCTAGTGTCGTGCGTCATTAGTCCGTTGACAGTGGGTGGGATGATGGGTGCATGCAGTCACCCATGCTCACGATCAGTGACGAGGACCGCGTGACCCTGACGACATGGACGCGCTCCACCACGGTGTCCGCGGGCCGCGCGGAGCGGGCGGCCATCGTGCTCGCCTGTGCCGACGGGTCGGGGACATCGGACGCGGCCCGGAACCTGGGGCTGTCGCGGCCGACGATCATCAAGTGGCGAGACCGGTACGCCGCACACGGCATCGCGGGACTCGACGACGATCCGCGCTCCGGCCGGCCCAAGACGGTGGACGACGCGGCCATCATCGCGGCCACCCTGGAGCCGCCGCCCGAGCGTCTCGGGGTGACGCACTGGTCGACCCGGCTGCTGGCGGGCCGCCTGGGCGTGGGCGATGCCACGGTCGCCCGCGCCTGGCGCCGATACCACGTGCAGCCGTGGCGGCGGGAGACGTTCAAGTTCTCCACCGACCCGGAGCTCGAGGCCAAGGTCCGGGACGTCGTCGGCCTGTACCTCGCGCCGCCCGAGAAGGCCGTCGTGCTGTGCGTGGACGAGAAGAGCCAGATCCAGGCGCTCGACCGCACGGCACCCATCCTGCCCCTCCGGCCCGGGCTGCCGGAGCGGGCCACGCACGACTACAAGCGCAACGGCACGACCACGCTGTTCGCCGCGCTCGAGGTGGCGACCGGCAGGGTCACCGACCAGTGTTACGACCGGCACGGCAAGGCGGAGTTCCTCGATTTCCTCAAGAAGGTGCCAAGGCGTACCCGCGCAGACGGCTGTGCGTCGTCCTCGACAACTACCACACCCACAAGCACGCGGACATCCAGACGTGGCTGGCGAAGAACCCGCGCGTCACCCTGCACTACACCCCGACGTCCGGGTCGTGGCTCAACCTCGTCGAGGTGTTCTTCGGCATCATCACCCGGCAGGCGATCCGGCGCGGCTCGTTCGCGAGCGTCCCCCAGCTCGTGTCCGCCATCCGGACCTTCATCGACGGCTGGAACGACCGGTGTCACCCGTTCGCCTGGACGAAGACGGCCGACCAGATCCTGCCCCACGCGACCCGTCAACGTTCTTCAGACGCGCGACACTAGCAGGCATCACTGTCGGGATTTTCACCGATGAGACTCCGCTAGACGAGGATGTCATCGTCAAGGACTTCAATGTCCAGGACAACGGCGACATCGGTTACACGCGATGCGCGAAGGCCTCGGAGGGAGAAGGAGTCCAGTACGGCGGCGACGGCTGGCCCGATCACACCCGGTGGTGCAGGCCGCAAATCGTGATATACGACACCACCTATGACCGGCAGCCAACGAATACCGTGATGGGCTACGGAACCCAGACGAAGCGCCGCTGGCTCAACTGCCACGAGCTCGGTCACACGTTCGGTTTGCGCCACCGGAATGATACCTTCAGCAGCTGCATGCACGCGTATCCTGCTGACGGTGCGGATCACGTCAACCTCGACTACGATCTCCTTCAGCACGACAAGGACCATCTCGAGGGTGCGTACTAAATGATCACGACGCGGCTTCGACGTGGCGTGAAGATTGTGCGCACGTGGAACTTTGTTCTCGTGCCAATCGCCGTCATTCTTTTGCTTGGCGGTTTCGCGCACGCGGGCCGGATCGATACGGCAGTCGACCGTCTCGACGCTGGCTGGACTGCCATCCGCCCGATGTCGGCGTCCGATGCGGAGCACGCAGAGACACTGGACGAACTTGTCGACGTCGCGGATCTTGTAGTGGTGGCGACGATTCGTGAGGTGGAGTTCGGGCGCACCGTCGGTGACGAATCAGAGCCCTGTCGTTACGGGTGTTCAATCGCCTACTATGCGAACGCCTACTTGGACGTGGAAGATGTCGTGGCCGGGTCACCCGCCTATCAGGGTGACGTGGTGCTTGACCTACTCATGACCGAGCGGGACCAGTTACGCCAGCTCCAGGAGTCGCTGCCCGGCCAGCGTGCCCTATTCATCCTCAGGCACAAAGGCGAGAACGCCCGACGGATGGGGCTATCCCCAGAGGTGCAGGAGGCGAGGTGGCTGTACTACCGACTGGTGAGCAGCCAAGCGTTGTATCGAGACGACGGAGGGAAGGTGCGACCCCCTGTCGGGGCCGAGGATGAGTTCGTACTGGCCCAGCGCGGCAGGGGGTTCGACGCCCTCGTGCGCGAGGTGTCCGACCTCGCCCGGAACTAGGTTGGCGACTCTGCGGGTCGCGGGAAATCGGCACTCCTAGGCGGACTCTCCCTGCGGCGCCAAGACGGCCCCTCCGGGGCTTCCTTTGCCCAGAACCGCGTCCATGGCACGCGCGACCTGCCGCTGACGCTGCTCGAGCACGTGTCCGTAGGTGTTCGATGTCAGCGTGATCGAGCTGTGCCCGAGGAGGTTCTTGACGTCCTCCAGGGTCATGCCCTGTGCCAGCAGGAACGTGGCCGCCGCATGCCGGAGGTCGTGGAAGCGGCAACGGGGCAGATTCGCCCGGACGAGTGCCGCCTGGAACGCCCGGGTGACGGTCGCCGCGTGGTACGGCGTGCCATGCAGCGTGGTGAACACGTGGCCGCTGTCCACCCAGCGGGACCCCGAGACCAGGCGCTCCATCCGCTGCCGGGTCCGGTGCGCGCGGAGCGCCGTCACCACCGCGTCCGCCAGCATCACCGTGCGCCGGCTGCGGTCCGTCTTGGGCTCGAGCAGCGTCAGTTCGCCCTTCACGTTGGCGAGCGTGTGGCGGACCCGCAGGCGTCCGGCCTCCAGGTCCACGTCCTCCCAGCGCAGCCCCAGCAGCTCACCCTGGCGGAGACCGGTCCCGAGCGCGGTCAGGTACAGCGCGAGGTGCCGGTCGTCGACGGCTGACTCGATGAGCCGGCGGGCCTGCTCGGGCGTGAGTGGCGTGATCTCGTGCTTCGGCACCCGGGGTGGGTCGACGAGCTTGGCGACGTTCCGCGACACCATGCCCCACTTCTCGGCGGTCACGAGCGCCCGGCGCAGCACCGCGTGGATGTACTGGACGCGGCGCGGTGACAGCCCGCTCGCGAGCTTCCGGTTCAGGAACGTCTGGATCTCGGCGGGGGTCAGCTTGGCGAGCGCGACCTTGCCGAGGCCCGGGATGAGGTGCCCGACCAGGAGGTCGTCGTAGCTGCTGTAGGTCGAGGCGCGCAGCGTGGGCCTGGCGACCTCGTCCAGCCAGCGACGGAGGAACGGGCCGACCTTCTCGCGCTGGTCGGGGATCGGGCGCTTCTCCTCGTGTGCGCGCAGCACCGCGGCCATCTTCTCCTTGACCTCGGTGCGCGAGTGACCCATGACGTGCTTGCGGACGCGCCTGCCGTCCACGTAGCCGATCTGGACGCTGCCCGCCCA
>Ga0335397_10009656_pt1 | contig 12022 bp, 12 predicted proteins | sample MAT04_FD_205740 | JGI IMG/M metagenome (GOLD analysis project Ga0335397, IMG submission 205740) | Freshwater microbial communities from Lake Fryxell liftoff mats and glacier meltwater in Antarctica - MAT-04 (spades assembly) (version 2) ...
CGATGGCGCAATATCAAGACGAGGCAGCCGCTATCGCCGAGGCCTCGGGCGCGCAGCTCACCGACGACCAACTCGCGGCGTTCGGCGCTGACGCGGAGCGCGTGACTGCCGGTCGCGCGGTCTTCGTGCAGAACTGCGTCGTCTGTCACGGCGACCGCGGCGAGGGTAAGATTGGGCCGAACCTGACCGACGACGCGTGGATTCACGGCGGCACGCCGACCGCCATCTTCGGACTGATCCGCGTGGGCTTCGCGGCGAAGGGAATGCCGCAGTGGGGCACGGTGCTCGGCCCGCGCGGCACGCAGAACGCCGCAGCCTACGTGCTCTCCTTGCGCAATACCAACGCTGCTGGCGGCAAAGCGCCCCAGGGCGACCCTTACGTCGCGAGCGCGCCGCCGCCGAGCATGTGAGATGAGCGATCACGTGCGACTTCCGGTCGTCGACGAACGTGGCAAAGGTTCGCTGCGGAGCGACGGATCGCGCGTGAGCATCGTGCCGGCCGACGTGAAGGGTCGCTTCGCGACGGCGCGCAAGTGGGTCTTTGCTCTGCTCATCGGCATCTACGTCGCGCTGCCCTTCGTGCAGATCGGCGGACATCCCGCGGTGCTGCTCGACATCGCGAATCGCCGATTCTTCCTGTTCGGCGAGACCTTCAACGCACAAGACACCTGGCTCGTCTTTTTCCTGCTCTCCGGCGTCGGCTTCTCACTGATCGTCGCGGCGGCGGTCGTCGGACGCGTCTGGTGCGGCTGGGCGTGCCCACAGACGGTATTCCTCGAGGGAGTATTTCGGCGTGTCGAACGACTGATCGAAGGGCCGCGCAATACCCACCTGCGGCGCGACGCCGGGCCGGCCACCTTCGATCGCGCCTGGCGCAAGGTGCTCAAACACGCGATCTTTCTCGCGCTCGCGGTCGTGCTCGCGCACGTGTTGCTCGCATATTTCGTGTCGCTCCCAGGTGTGTTCGCCTTCGTCAAGGGGGCACCGAGCAAGCACCTCGAGGCGTTCGCCTGGACCAGCGCGATTACGCTCGTGCTCTATCTCGACTTCGCCTGGTTCCGCGAGCAGCTCTGTCTGATCATCTGCCCCTATGGTCGACTTCAAGCGGTGCTGTCCGACGCCGACACCATCACGATCGGCTACGACGCCAAGCGCGGTGAGCCGCGCGGCAAGGCGACCGATCCCAACGCGGGAGCCTGTGTCGATTGCAACCGCTGCGTCGTCGTCTGTCCGACTGGGATCGACATCCGCAACGGACAGCAGCTCGACTGTATCGGATGCACGGCATGCATCGACGCGTGCGACGACGTGATGGATCAGCTGAAGCGACCACGAGGGCTGGTGCGCTTCGACTCGCTCAACGGCTTGCTCGGCAAGGCGAAGCGCGTGCTGCGGCCTCGGCTCTATCTCTACGCGGTGCTGCTCGTGGCGGGGATCACGGCGGCGAGCATCGCTGTCGCGAATCACGAGCCATTCGAGGCCAACATGCTCCGCCTGCGCGGCACGCCGTATGTGCTCGACACGACGGACGCCGGCGCGACGGTGCGCAACCTGTTCGAGATTCATCTGGTGAACAAACAAGGCGAGCCGCGCACCTTCACGCTGCGACCGATTGCGCCCGCCGGTGTCAGCATGGACTTCGTCTTGCCGAGTCGAACGGTGACGCTCACCGCGCTCGGCGAGCGGCGTATTCCGCTGTTCGTGACGATCCCAGAGCGTGCCTATCGTGCGGGGCTCGAGGTGCGCGTCGACGTCGTCATGGGCGGCGCGTTCCCGGAGACGCAACACGTGAAGGCGCCGTTCCTCGGGCCGCCGCGATGAGTGGGAGTGTGGCGCTCGTGGCGCTCGCGGCGGGAGCCACCGCCGGCCTCGCGAGCGTCCCGCACTGCGCGGGGATGTGCGGGCCACTGGCGGCGTTCGCGTGTCGCGCTCCGGGCACCGAGCGCGGCCAGCTGCGCCGCGTGCTCGCGTATCAGGGCGGCAGACTCGTGAGCTACACCGCGCTTGGTGTCGCCGCGGGTGCGCTCGGCCACGGGCTCGCCTTCGCGCTGCCGGGTCGCTACGTCCAGGCGCTGCTCTCGTGGTCACTCGCGCTGGCGCTCGGCGTCGCTGCCGTGCGCGCCTATCGCGCCTCGCAGCCGCGACGTGTGAGCCGCGATGTTGCGCCGATCGCGCTCGGTCGCGGACCGCGGATGCCGTCGCTCGCCGAGCGGGCGCTCGGACGTGTGCTGCATGCGCCGCTGTTGCTCGGGCTGCTCACTGCGCTGCTGCCGTGTGGCGCGCTCGCCTCGGGCCTGCTCGTCGCGGCAGGCACGGCCGAGCCGCTGAGCGGGGCGCTCGCGATGAGCGGCTTTGCGCTGGCGAGCGGTCCGGCACTGGCACTCGCGGCATGGGCCGTCGCGAAGGTGCGTGGCGTCGCGGGGCCGACGGGGCTGCGACTCGCGGCGTTGGTGCTCGCGCTCGGTGCAGTCGCGCTCGTCGTGCGTCCGATTCCGGGGCTGCGCTCGGAGGAGGGCGCGGCGTGTCATGTGGTTGCGCAGTGAGCGTGCGGCAAGCGTAGGATGCGCCGATGGCCAGTCGAGTCCGACTCTGCGTGATAGTCGGCGCGACGGTCAGCCCGATGGCGGGGCCGCCGGCGTCGCTGATCTACGTGATGCCCGAGTCGACCGTGGCGAGCGTCGCGGAGCTCACCATCAGTCCGGCGCCGCGCACGCTGCGCCGCGTGATGGTCGTGCGCATTGAGCTCACCTCGCTCTTACGACTGCGCTCGATCGCACCAGCGTCCGCACGCCGGACGCCGCGGCGACGATCACCCGATCGGCGCGACCGGCGAAGAGGCCCACCGTCACCACCCCCGGGACGTGCTCGAGGTCGCGCTCGAGCTGCGGCGCGTCGCTGATCGGACCGGTCGCGACGTCGTAGATCAGGCAGCGCTGATCCGTGGTGAACGGGGCGCCACCGCGTAGCCGCAGACGTGGCTCGCCAAACGCGCGCAGGCGTGCGGCGGTCGCCGCGTGTCCAAAGCCGACGACCTCGACCGGCACGCGCCAGGTGGTGCCGAGCGCCGGGACGAGCTTGCTCTCGTCGACCAGCAGCACGGTGCTCTTCGCCGCCGCGATCACGATCTTCTCGCGTGTCAGCATGCCGCCGCCGCCCTTGATGACGTCGAGCTGCGGGTCGACCTCGTCAGCGCCGTCGAAGCAGACGTCGATGTCCCACGGGCCCTCATCCGCCAGCAGTGGAATGCCGAGCGACCGCGCCAAGACTTCGCTCTCGCGCGAGGACGGCACGCCGACGAGCTCGCGTCCGCCACGCACCAGCTCGGCGAGCGCCTCGATGAACAGCTTGGCGGTCGAGCCGCTGCCGAGCCCGATGATGCCGCGCTCGGGCAGCAGCGCGAGCGCCGCGCGCGCCGCATCTCGCTTCAGTCGTGTGCTCTCGTCGTCGGACATCGTCGGCCTCCGGGGCGCGAGGGTAGCAGGGGCCGGCGCTACGCTGCCGTGCGGAGAAGTTGCCACGGCGCACGTAGCAACGTTGGCACCATCACCGTCGCCGCCGGGATCCAAGAGCGACTCGCGATCACAGCTGCGCGTCGATCGTCGCGCCGTCGGCGAAGGTCACGCTGAGGTCCATTCGCACCGCCGCTGCAGCAGTCGCGTCCTCGGGGAACGCGCTCAGCGCGAGCGTGCCGGCGATGGCGCAGGCGGGTGAGTCTGTGCTGCACGTGTACGTCGAGAAGTCAGTGCTCTCGATGCGGCACACCCGCGCGTGCAGCCTGTCATCGTCGTCGCGCGTGACCTCGATGGCGAGCGTCCAATACAAGATGGCGACCGACGGCGAACGAAGCTCCGCGGTGAACACGCCATTTTCCGAGCGGCGCGGCAGCTCTGCCGCACTGCCGCACGGGCCGCGCATGTCCGCGACTCCGGTGCACTCCACCGCGAACGGCGCCGCCGTGAGGCTGGTGAGCGTGACGGCGACGTTCCGATCGCGCGTGCGATCCCAGGGGTGCGTGCCCCACGCATAGAGCGAGATATACGTCTGAACGTGCGCGTGGTCGTGCCACTCCTCGCCAAACGGATAGTCCTCGATGCAGCACAGGTCTTCGTTGGGACACGTCGAGGCGGTGTAGCCCTCCGCCACGCAGCCGTTCTCGAACCAGTAGCAAACGCCCGAGCAAGCGAAGACGGGCTCGCCCTCGGTCCCGCCGCACTCGGCCCAGATCGCGCCGCGGGTGCAGTCCTCGATCACGGGGCGTGGCCCACGGCAGCTCGTCTCATCGAGCACCGTCACGCCGGCTTGGCAGCTTGACGTCAATGCGGCGAGCAGAAGCGCGAACTTGCAAAACCCCAATTGTCTCATGCGCTCCTGGACCTCGACCGCGGTGAAACGGCTCAGGTGAACTTTCTGTGAGCCGTTTTCGCGCGCTGGTGGTCCATCCTCCACCCGTCGTGCCCGCGAAGCCAGCCAGCCGCAGCAACGCTCCGAAGGTCGTCGCGCTGCGCGATGACGCGGAGCTCGCCGACGCCGAGCTCGTGCGGCGCGCGGTCGACGGCGACCGCTGGGCCGAGGGGCTGCTCGTGCGCCGTCACTTCGCGGGCGTCGCGGGGACTGTCGCGCGCCTCCTCGGCGACCTCGACGAGGCGCAGGACGTCGTCCAAGAGACGTTCGCCGCGGCGCTGGCCGAGCTCGCCGATCTGCGCGAGCCCGCGGCCGTGCGCGCGTGGCTGATGCGGATCGCCATCAGGAAAGTGCATCGGCGCTTTCGTCGACGGAAGCTGCTGCGTGTGTTCGGCCTCCGGTCGGGTGAGTCCGACAGCCGCCTCGCCGAGCTGGCCTCGGGCGCGGCGTCGCCGGAGCAGCACGTCGAACTCGCGCTGCTCGACGGCGCGCTGTCGCGGCTCGGAGCGGCGGATCGCATCGCGTGGACGCTCCGCCGCGTCGAGGGCATGCGCCTCGAAGATGTCGCGCTCAGCTGCCGCTGCTCGCTCGCGACCGCGAAGCGACGGATCGCCGCCGCGGATCGCGTGGTGCGCGCCCACGTCGCGCTCGATCTGCCGGGAGCCGAATGATGGCGAAGCGTCTGCCGATTCCGATCCGCAAGATCCTCGAGGAGCCGTTCGACGACGCGGCGCTCGAGGCGGCGCGGCAGCGCGTTCGTCTCGCGCCGCGGCCGCGAGCGCCCATTGCCGCGGCGCTCGTGATCGGCTTCGGATTGGCGGCGGCCGGTGCCCTCGCCGCGGTCGTGCGCCATTCGGTCAGCGCGCCGATCGCCGGCCCCGTGCGTCTCGCGGATGGCGCCGAGCTCCGCGCGCTGCGCAGTGACGATACCGTCTCCGAGTACGCGCTCGACGATGGCTCGCGCGTCGAGCTCACGCCGGGCGCCTCGGTCGAGGCGCTCGCGAACGACGCCAGCGAGCTCGTCTTGGTGGAGCGCGGAACCGCGACCTTCGACGTGCGGCCTGGCGGTGCGCGCCGCTGGACCATCGAGTGTGGCCTGGCGACGGTCGTCGTCGTGGGAACGCGCTTCACCGTCGAGCAATCGGCGCAGCGACTGCGCGTATCGGTCGCGCGCGGCGCCGTGCTGGTGCGCGGTGAGCGTGTCCCGGAGCGCGCACGTCGTCTCGGCGCTGGCGACGAGATCGTCATCGAGGCGGAGAGCCCGACGCAGCGCGCGAGCCATCGCGCGGCGATCGAAGCGCCGTCGTCTCCGCCGAGCGACGAAGCACAATCGGCGCTCGCGCTGCCCGCCGCTGCACCCGAGCGCGCCGTCATCGTCGCGCGTGAGCGCAGCTGGCGCACGCTCGCCGCGAGCGGCGCATGGGAGCGCGCGTACGCCGAGCTCGGGGCCGCAGGCATCGTCCGCGCTGCGACACGCGCGAGCGTCGACGAGCTGCTGGCGCTCGCCGACGTCGCGCGACTGTCTGGCCATCCGAGTGATGCGCTGGCGCCGCTCGAGCGCATCGTCGACGCCCACCCGCAGGACGCGAACGCGCCGCTCGCCGCGTTCACGCTCGGTCGCGTCGCGTCCGATCAACTGCACCAGCCTGCGCGTGCCGCGCGCGCGTTCGAGCAGGCGCTCGCGCTCGGCCTTCCGGCGGCGCTGCGTCCCGACGCGCTCAGTCGGCTCGCGCGCGCGCACGATGCAGCCGCCAATGGCGCGGAAGCCTCGCGCGCCGCGGCGCGATATCTCGCCGACTATCCGGACGGCCCACAGCGCGCTGCGATGCAAGCGCTCGTGGGAGCGGCGCAGTGAGGTGTTGGCTCGCGTGCGCGGTCATGTTCGTCGTCTCGCTGTCCGGCGCAGCGACGACCGCTGCGGCACAAGACGTGATGCCGGAGGTGGTGCTCGTCGTCATCGCCGAGTGCGCCGAGTCACCGCTCGACGCCGCGCTCCTGACCGAGCGATTGCGCGTCGAGCTGACCAGCGATGGAGTGCGCGAGACGCGCCTCTGTGCGCCCGACGACCCCGCGCTGAGCGCCGCGCGACCTGGCCTCGCGATCGTGCGCATCACGCACGCGCCTTGCGCCGTGGAGAGCGCGACGTTCGTCGTCCAGATCGACGATTTCGTCACGCGAAAGCGCGTCGAGCGCACGCTCGACCTCGACGAGACGGCGGCCGAGGCGCGCTTGCGTGCGCTGGCGCTAGCGACTGGCGAGCTGTTGCGCGCGAGCTGGGCCGAGCTCGCCGTGACCGAGCCACCGACGCCCGCGCCGCAGGCGATGCTCGCCGGCGTCGCCATGCGCGTCCGCGTGCGCGCGCTCGGTGTGACTGACGCGCCGTCCCTCGTCACGCCGCCGCCGGACGTCGCGAGTCCCCCGGACGCCGGCGCGCCGAACGATGACGGAGACGACGCGCGCCGCCCGTCGCGGCGTCTGTCGACGTCGATCGGTGCCGCTTTCGTCGTGCGCGCGTTTCCGAGCGCGGCCATCGCGCCGCTCGGCGGACGCGCCTCGTTCGAACTCACCCCGCTCGACGCGCTCGTCGTGCGGCTCGACCTCGAGGCCGCGGTTGCGACCTCGCTCGCCGACCCGCTCGGTGCCATCGACATCGGACTCGCGACTGCGGGCCTCACGCTCGCATACGCCGCGGCACTCGGCGCGACGACGGTGTTCAGCGTCGGTCCGCAGGTCTCGGTGGGCGCGGCGTGGGCGAATGGTCGGGCGCGGAGCGCAGCCACGCTGGAGGACAGCGGCGTCGGTCCCGTGGTGCTGATCGGCGCTGCGGCGCAGCTCGACGTGCAGCTCGTCGCCGGCTGCTCTGCGCGCTTCGGCCTCGATCTCGCCGGCACCGCGCTCGCCTTCGAGGCACGCGTCCGCGACGTCCCCTCGACTGGCATCATGGGCGCGTCGTTGGGCGTGTGGGCGGGCCTGGCCCTGGCGCCCTGACGCCGCCGTCGATCGCCGGCCTCGCCCACAGCCTCACATCATCCGCGCGCGCTACGTCCGCTCCGCCCAGCCCGCGATGCGCGAGGCCGCGATCCAGCAGCCGTGGAAGCCGACCGGGATGTGCCGCGGAATCAGCAGCTGCGCGACGGGTCCCTTGTTCAGATCGCGTGCGTCGAAGATGTCGAGTGTCTGGCGCGCGAGCGCGGCATTCCACTGAAACGCGATGACGTAGCCGCAGTCTTCGGACAGCGGATCATCGGCGGCGGCGAACCATGGCTCGGAATACCAGCTGTGCTCGCGATCGTCGCTCCACGCACTGAGCATCTCGCCGCTGTCGAGATCGTATTTGCGAATCCCCGGCCATTGCAAAATCACGTCCTCACGCTGATCGGAGAGATAGCCATAGCGAGTGCGTCGCCCGGTGTATGCGGCGTTGAAGCCGGGGAACTCGACGTTGCGCTCCGCGTCGAGCGCCTGCTCCTGCGTCTCGCCCGTCTTCAGGTTCATCCGCCAGCGCCACAGGCGCGCGCGCTGCACCAGCTCCGCCACGTCGCGCGCGGTGCGCGCCGCATCGATGCTGCCGTCGGCGGCGAGCGCAGGCATGTAGCGACAGCCCACCATCACGACCCAGTCGCCGTCCTCCCACGAGTTGACGACGTGATAGAGAAAACACGGGCTGAACTCGAACCAGCGCAGCTGCTCGTTGGTGCCGAATCGCGGGATCACGCCGAGTCGCGTCGGCGTCTCGGGGTGAAACGCGATGCGATGACGCCCGAGCTTCATCGCATCGGGGTCGTGGAAGAGCGGCAGATCGTGCAGGATCGAGTAGTGCTCGGTGACGCCGAGATCGTGCGGCAGGCGCGGCCCGGGAAGCGTAATCGGCACGTGGTGCTTCAGCTGCCCATCGGCGCCGACGACGCCGTAGTGCATGAACGGCGCGTCGTTGCCGTAGTCGAAGAACATCAGCTCGCCGGTGTGTTCATCGACCTTCGCGTGCGCGGAGATGGCACCGCCGGACTGTCGAATCGCCTGCGAGACACCGAGCGTTTGCAGCGTGATCGGATCGAACTCCCACGCTTCGCCCGACATGTACCAGAGCGCGAGCGCCTTGCCGCCGTGGCCGATGAGATCGGTATTGCCGGAGTCTTTGAGGCGCTTGTCGGTTCGGCCTTTGAGTGTCTCGCGGATGCCGTGGAAGCGCGCTTGCCCGGCGCGCTCTTCCTCGATGAACGCTTCAGTGCGCAGCCAGCGGTTCCGGTAGGTCACGCGGCCGCGATGAAACTGCGCTGCATGAACCATCCCGTCGCCGTCGAACGGGTGATAGCGGCCCTGCGGTGCGAAGCGCGGATTGGGCCCAGCGCGCATGTAGACGCCGCTGAGATCCATGGGAACCGCGCCGCGCAGCAGAGGCAGATCGCGCAGCTCGAGCTCGTCGCGCACCGGCGCGAACGGACCGCTGAGCATCGGGCCGTAGCCTTCGCCGAATGGCTGAAGATCTTTGGCAGTCTCACCAGCGTTCATCACCGGGCTCCTCGAGGGCCACAGCTCGGCCGACCGCGATTGTACGCCGTGTCGAGCGCGATTGTACGCCGTGCGCAGAACGCGGCGAAGGCGCGCGCTTCGGCCGCGGGAAACACGGCGTCGAGCGGCATCGCTGCGTGACAGCGACGGAACGCCTCTGTGAACTGCTGCGCGTCGCGCTCGAACCACTCGGCGAGTTCGCCGCTGCCGCGCACGATGCGCTCGAAGCGCAGCTTGGCGACGAGCAGCGCCGCCATTCGTAGGCCGTGCCCGTCGGCGATCGCGCGGGTGAACGCACGGCGCGTCGCGGGCGGCAGCGCCGGATCGTCACAGGCAGCGCGCAATACGCCGACCGGATCTTGGGCGCGCAAAGCACGCGCGAGCACCTTCTCCCACGCCGCGCTCACGGCAGCCTCGCGGCGAGATCGCGCACGCGCTCGAGCTCGTCTGCGACCTCCGCGGCATCGCCGTCCGAGAGCACGGTGCCCTCCATCCGCTCGAGCGTGACGCCGCGCAGCCGCGTGCAGCGCGGCGCGACCTCTTCGTACAGTGCCCACACCGCTTCGGGCACTGCGCTGTCATGCGAGTCGAGGCGCAGCGTCTTGCCCGGCGGCAGCCACGCGGGATCCGCATCGACGCCGCCCGAGAGATGCAGCTCGATCACGCGCGAGAGATCGACGCGCGCAAGCCAGTCGCGCGGTTCGAAGCCGAGGTTGAGCGCGTTGGTGTAGAGGTTGTGCAGATCGAGCAACAGATGCGAGCGCTCGGCGCGGAGCACCTGTGCGAGAAAGCGCGTGTCGTCGCGCACCGGATCACCGAGCGCGAAATAGTGACGCGCTGCCAGTCTCGCTCGAGACGTCCGTCGTCGCGCGTCACGACCTCTGCGCCGAGCATCTGCGCGAGCACTTCCGTCTGCGCGCGATCGCCGCTGACGATCAGCCGATCGCTGCGCGCCGCGCCGCGCACGAGCGTGCCGCGCGCATCGGTGACCTCGACCGTCTCGCCCGGCGCGACGACCAGCGGCGCGCGCAGATCGTCGCCGATCAGCGTCGCGCCTTCGCTCGCGCTCACCGGAATCGGCAGAGACGAGCTGCGTGGCCCGGCTCCGTCACCGGTGTCGACGAGCAGGCCAGCGGCGCGCGCGGCCGGATCGAGCACGACATAGCCGGTGTCGCTCGGCTCGGGACCAGCGCACGAGCTCGTCGTCAGCGCCATCAGCAGAACGAGTAACCGTCGCATTCAGCCTCCCCATCGTCCCGTGGACGGCGTCTCGTCTCTCGAGCCTCGCGTCCGACACCCACGCTCGTCCCCGGTTCCCAGTCGTACGCGCTTGGACGCGCGAGCCCCCTCGAAGATTTGCCAGCGCCAGCTCTCGAAACTATCCGCGGGGCGCCGTCGATGGCACCATGGCGCCATCCATGGACCCGAAGCGTCCCCCCTCGCCGAAGGCTCCGCCGCCGCCCGCTGGTGCGCGTCCACCCCCGCCGCTGCCACAGCGCACCGCTGCGCCCGGCGCGCCACCGCCGCTGCCTCCGCGTGGTGCTGCGTCTGCCGCGCCCGTTGTGCCGCCGCCGCTACCCGGCAAGCCGCGCTCCGACGCGACTGGTCAGCTCGTCACGACCAAAGCGAAGATGGACGTCGTCCAGATCGCGACCCGCCTGCGCGAAGAGCAGATCAAGGCGCGCGTCGTCTTCTACAACGGCGATCAGCAGACCAACAAAGAGCTCGACGCGATCACCGAGCAGGTCGTCGCCGAGCTGCGCGCGCTGCAGTCCTCGCAGATGAAGGCGAGCACGCAGGACAAAGCGGCCATCGAGATCGAGCTAATCCAGGCGCTGCGCGGCCTGCTCGAGAAGCTCTTCTCCGGCCGTCGCGAGACGTTCGTGCGGCGCAAGATCGAGCAGGTTCAGCGGCGCGTCACGACGCTCTTCTTCAACTCGATCCTCGGCGGTCGCGACGACGACACGGCGCGCGTGATGCAGTCACAGGAGCACGCGCTCTACACCGCGCTGAAGAAGCACGAGGCACGGATCATCGCCGACCTCGAGGCGATGACGTACGCGAACCCAGAGGACAAGACCGAAGCGATCGACGTGCTGCGCCAGCAGACACGCCAGCTCTCGCTCTCGTTCCTGTCGCGCACGCAGCCGCAGCTCGAGAAGCTGCTGCAGGTGTATTGCGATGTGCTCGCGCACTTCTTGTTCCAAGAGTTCGTCGCGTCGCTCGGCGAGTTCTCGTGGGAGATCATCAAAGAGTCGCGCGTCGCGCACGGGCAGCTGTATGGCTACAAGCTCGCGCAGGAGCAGTTCGCGGCCTTCCGTCAGGTGTTCGACGCGAAGTTCCTCGAGAAGCTCGTCGTCTCGATGCAGGAGCCAGTCGTCGATCGCCTCGCCGGCGAGGTCAGCGACGACGCGCTGCGCTTCGCGGCCGATCCAGTGCTCTACGTCGAAGTCTGCACGGTGATCTGCAACTCGATCTACGACTACCTACACGGCGAGGGCTTCCTCGATCTGCCGGTGCAGTGGAAACAGCTGCTCGCGCAGGGCTGAGCGCATGCGCTCCCGCGCGGGGAACCTCCGCCCTCATGACTCATCACCTCTCGCGAGGCGAGGACACGCCGACGCTGTGCAAAGTTGCCCCTTGGCAGGGGCGGGCTTTCACCCCCTCCCTGCCTCCCCCGCTGGGGGAGGAGTTTTCTTGTAAGTAAGTCCTCTCGGGGGAGGATGGTCGAGCGTCCTTGTGTAGCTAGCTAGCTACACATCGCAAGGGCGGTGAGCGAGGTCCTGCGGATTGTCTGGGTCGGGTAAGAGCTGGCTTTTTTCGGACGCCGCTGGCAACGCGGGTCCCTGCCTACCGTCGCCTCGCCGCGACGTTCCGAAAGCCCCCTTTTCAAGGGGGTTGGGGGTGCCTCACATCGCCGCGCTTCGAGTGCACGCGGCTCAGAGCGATCCCATCGGAAAGCCCCCCTCGAACGAGGGGCTGGGAGAGGCTCAAGATTCATCACATCTCGCGAGGTCACGGCGTCGCTGTGCGAAGTTGCCCCTGGCAGGGGCGGGCTTTCACCCCCTCCCTGCCTCCCCCTCAAAGGGGGAGGAGTTTTTCCGTAAGTAAG
>Ga0335397_10009659_pt1 | contig 12021 bp, 12 predicted proteins | sample MAT04_FD_205740 | JGI IMG/M metagenome (GOLD analysis project Ga0335397, IMG submission 205740) | Freshwater microbial communities from Lake Fryxell liftoff mats and glacier meltwater in Antarctica - MAT-04 (spades assembly) (version 2) ...
AAACGGGTTCTGCGGGGGAACGGGGTCGGCGGGGGAAGGTGGCCACTGGCAGGGTCGAACTGCCGACCTTTCGATTTTCAGTCGAACGCTCTACCAACTGAGCTAAGTGGCCATGCCTGCGCCAGGCGCAGACCCCGACGCCCGGTGCGGGACCGGACGTACGAGCGACCCCGACGGGACTTGAACCCGCGACCTCCGCCGTGACAGGGCGGCGCGCTAACCAGCTGCGCTACGGGGCCTTGTGGTGAGACAAGGTCCTGCTGAGAAACCTGTCCGTACCCCCAACGGGATTCGAACCCGTGCTACCGCCGTGAAAGGGCGGGGTCCTGGGCCGCTAGACGATGGGGGCCCGGTAGGACGCCCAGGACGTCGATACGCCCAAGACCTCCGAAAGCATACGGGTTACCCCGGAGATCTCCAAAGCGACCCCGAGGGGCGTCCTGTCCGCTCCGGGGCCACGCGCGTGCGGGCCGAGCGGGACACAATGGTGGTGTGGTCGAGATGTCGCGGGAGGCGTTCGAGGACGCCGTGCGCGACGCCCTCGACCTCATCCCCGACGAGCTCGCCGTGCAGATGGACAACGTCGTCGTGCTGGTCGAGGACGAGGCCCCCGCCGACGAGCCCGGCCTGCTCGGGCTGTACGAGGGTGTGGCGCTCACCGAACGGGACGGCTGGTGGGCCGCCGGGTCGCTGCCGGACCGGATCACGGTGTTCCGGCTGCCGACCCTGGCGATCTGCGCCACCGAGCGTGAGGTGGTCGAGGAGGTCGCGGTCACCGTGGTGCACGAGATCGCGCACCACTTCGGGATCGACGACGAGCGGCTGCACGAGCTCGGCTGGGACTGACCGACACCACCACGGCACAGGAGGACGGATGCGGATCGGGATCGTGCTGCTGCCCCAGGAGCGGTGGGCCCTGGCGGAGAGCCGCTGGCGCCGGGCCGAAGAGATGGGGTTCGACCACGCGTGGACCTACGACCACCTGGCGTGGCGCTCGCTGGTCGACGAGCCGTGGTTCGCGACGGTACCGCTGCTGGCGGCGGCCGCGGTGGTCACCGAGCGGATCGTTCTGGGCACCTGGGTGGCGAGCCCGAACTTCCGGCACCCCGTCCCGTTCGCCAAGGACGTCATGGGCCTGGACGACGTGTCCGGGGGGCGGCTGCTGCTCGGTCTGGGTGCGGGCGGCACGGGGGTCGATGCCGAGGTGCTCGGCCCGGGGCCGTCGCCCAGGGTCCGGGCCGACCGCTTCGCCGAGTTCGTCGATCTGCTCGACACGCTGCTCACCCACCCGGTGACCGAGCGTGCCGGGGAGCACTGGGAGGCGCACGGTGCCCGGATGATCCCCGGGTGCGTGCAGCTGCCGCGGGTGCCGTTCGTCGTGGCGGCCAACGGCCCGCGGGCGATGGGGGTGGCCGCGCACCACGGGCAGGGCTGGGCCACCTACGGCCCGACCGTCGACGTCGGCGGTGACGGCGGCGTGGCCGGCGCCCAGGAGCAGTGGTGGTCGGGGCTGGCCGCGATGGTCGAGCGATTCGAGGCGGTCGCCACGGCGACGGGTCGCGCCCCGGCCTCGGTCGACCGCTATCTCAACATCGACGGCGCACCCGTCTACTCGCTCGGCTCGGCTCAGGTGCTCGCCGAGGGCGTCGAGCGGGCGGCGGCGCTGGGCTTCACCGACGTCGTGGTGCACTGGCCGCGGGCCGAGGGCGTCTACGCGGGTCGCGAGAGCGTGCTCGAGGAGGTCGCCGGCCGGCTGGACGCGCTGCGCGGGCTCTGAGGCCCCGCGCCGTCCGGGGCGGGCCGACGGCGCCGGTGGGGAGGCTCAGACCTGCCCGGCGACCTGACGGGCCCGCCAGGCGGTCGCGACCATCGAGGCAAGGTCGTGGGTCATCCGCCAGTCGAGGTCGCGGGCGGCGGCCGCACCGGACGCGACGATCCGTGCCGGGTCGCCGGGACGCCGTGGCGCGAGGTCGGGGGTGAAGGTGATGCCCGTCACCTGGGCCATGGCGGTCATGATCTCGCGCACCGACACGCCGTCGCCGCTGCCGAGGTTGTAGACCGGGGCCAGCGCACCCCCCTGCGCCAGCGCGCGGGCCGCTGTCACGTGCGTGCTGGCGAGGTCCGCGACGTGGATGTAGTCCCGCACGCAGGTGCCGTCCGGGGTGGGGTAGTCGGTGCCGTTGATCCGTGGCGTGCGACCGTCCACCAGCGCGTCAAGGACGAGCGGGAAGAGGTTGTGCGGGCTCGAGTCGTACAGGTCTTCGCGCCCCGAGCCGACGACGTTGAAGTACCGCAGCGAGGTGTGGCGCAGGGGGAGCGGACCGTCGGCGGTCGCGCGGGCCTGGTCGGCGAGCAGCCACTCACCGATGAGCTTGCTCTCGCCGTACGGCGACTCGGGTGCGGTGGGCGTGGCCTCGGTCACCAGGTCGGTGTCCGGGGTGCCGTAGACCGCGGCGCTGGAGGAGAAGACGATGCTCGCAACGCCGGCCTCGGCCATCGCCCGCAGCAGGCTGACCGTGCCGGTGACGTTCTGCTCGTAGGTGTGCAGCGGCCGCCGGACGCTCACCCCGGCGTACTTGTAGCCGGCCAGGTGGACCACGCCGGTCACGGCGTGCTCGCGCAGCGCCGTGGCAACCGCGGCGGTCTCCAGGAGGCTCGCCTGGACGAGTGGGACGCCATCGGGCACGAAGGACGCGTGCCCGGAGGACAGGTCGTCCAGGACGACGACGCCGATCTGCTCGTCGAGGAAGGCCTGCACCACGTGCGAGCCGATGTACCCGGCCCCGCCGGTCACCATCCATGTCATGGCGGCCACGTTACCCACACATCCCAACCAAAAGCAACAAAACTCAACAATGAGGGGAAATCCCCGGGGGGGGTGAGGGCCGGGACCCGAGCGACGCGCACTCGGGTCCCGACCGGGCGCCGGTCAGGCCTTGCGGCTGCCGAGGAGACGGCTGGCGATGATGACGCCGATGACGGCAAGCACGAGCTGGACGAGCAGCTCGACCCAGTCGATCCCGTCGGTGTCGCGCATCGGACCGACGATCGCCGTGCCGAGGAACGCGGCGACGACGCCGACGATGATCGTCACGAGGATCGAGATGTTCTGGCGTCCCGGTGCGAACAGGCGGCCGAGCGCGCCGACGACGACGCCGATGATGAGGGCGCTGATGATGCCGGTGATGGTCATGTGGATCTCCTGTCGGTGAGGGGCTTGGGGGGCCCGCCGAGTGAGGCTAGGCGAGGTCGCCCCGACCCGCACGTCGGAGCGCGTGGGCCTAGCCTGGCTCGGTGACTCCCACCCAGGTCGCGGCGGCATCCCCTTCCGGGGCGGTCGTCGTGCTCGCCATCGCCGGTGCGCTCATCGCGGCGCTCGTGCTCGCCGAGGTGGTATCGGCTGCCGTCCGCACCCTCGGACGGCGCTCGTGGCTCGCCGAGAACCTCTCCCGCCGGTGCCGGCAGCCGGTCCGGCTGGTGCTCGTCGTCGTCGCGTCCTGGACCGCCCTGCGCCTGGTCGTCGCCGCCCCGCCCGAGGGTCCGGGCTGGCGCCCCACCGCCGAGCACATCGCCCTCGTCGTCCTCATCGGGGGCGTGGCGTGGCTCGTCGGGGCACTGGCCTTCGTCGTGGAGGACGCGGCGATGGCGCGCTACCGGCTCGACCAGCCGGACAACCGGCACGCCCGGCGGGTGCGCACCCAGGTCTCGCTGCTGCGCCGGCTGACGGTCGCGCTGCTGGTCGTCGGTGCCGTCGCCGGGGTGCTGCTGACGTTCGAAGGTGCGCGGACCTTCGGCGCCGGGCTGCTCGCCTCGGCGGGGCTGCTGTCCGTCGTCGCCGGCCTGGCGGCCCAGACGTCGCTCGCCAACCTCTTCGCCGGGGTGCAGCTGACGTTCACCGATGCCATCAGGGTGGACGACGTCGTCGTCGTCGACGGCGAGTGGGGGCGGATCGAGGAGATCACGCTGACCTACGTCGTCGTGCACGTCTGGGACGACCGGCGGCTCATCCTGCCCTCGACGTGGTTCACCACGACCCCGTTCCAGAACTGGACCCGGCGGGCCGCCGACCTGCTGGGCACCGTCGAGCTGGACCTGGACTGGACCGTCCCGGTGCCGGCCCTGCGCGCCGAGCTGGTCCGACTGCTCCAGGACTGCGACCTGTGGGACCACCGGGTCGGGGTGCTCCAGGTGACCGACGCGACCGGTGGCTACGTGCGGGTGCGTGCGTTGGCCTCGGCGGTGGACGCCCCGACCTTGTACGACCTGCGCTGCATGATGCGCGAGGGTCTGGTCGACTGGCTCCAGCGCGAGCACCCGCAGGCCCTTCCCCGCCAGCGCTGGCAGGGCGAAGGCCCCGGCGCCTTTCCGGGCCATGCTCCCGATTCCACCGCTCCCACCTCACAGCCCGCCCGCCCGCCCGCCACCGGCCCCGGCGACGTGCGCGACCCCCTGCCCACCACCGGGGCCGACGACGGCGCGACACCGACGCCGCCCCTGGGGACCGACCTGCCGCGTCGGCGCCGTGACTCGGCACGCCCGGGCGACCCGAGCCCGACGATGCTGCTCGACCCGGGCCGCGACTCCCGGCTGTTCACCGGCAGCCTGGCGGCGGTGGAGCGCTCGAAGGCGTTCGCGGGCCCCGGCGAGGACGTCATCGCCGAGCGCGAGCAGACGGCCGAGCGGCTGCTGCCGCGACACCCGCCACCGCCGCGGGCCGAGCCCGACTGAACCACGCCCGATGCCCGTCGCAAGGGTCAGGTCGCGGCGCGCTCGATCGCCCGCAGGGCCTCGGTGAGCAGGACGGTGCTCCCCTCCTCGGCCGCCTGTGCCGCCAGGAGGGTGCTCACCGAGACGGCGAGGACCCGGGCACGCAGCTCGCGGTCGGGTGACACCGGCCCGTAGGCGGTGCGGAAGGCGCGCCGGGCCGACCCGTTGAACGCTGCCCAACCGATCATGAGGTCGACGCACGGGTCGGCCAGGGCGGTGTCACCCCAGTCGATCACCCCGCTGGCCGCTGCACCGTCGACGAGGACGTGGCGCACGTGCAGGTCTCCGTGCACGAGGACCTCCCCGCCGACCGGCCGGTCGAGACCCGCGGCACGCGCCAGGAGGGCTTCGACCCGTGGGTCTGGCCGCCACCGGCCGGTCGCGGCGAGCCGGTCGAGACGGGCCCTGGCCCGGGGGACCACGACGGCGGGGTCCGAGCGGTGGAGGGGATCGACAGGCAGGCCTGCCGCGGCGCCCCACCGTGCGAGCTCCGGGCCGTGCAGTGCGCGCAGGAATCCGCCGACCGCCGTCGCGACCGCACAGCGGTCCGCGTCCGGCAGCCCGCTGCGCGCCAGCTCGACCCCGGGCAGGATGCGGGCACCCCAGAACGGCCACGCCGTCGTCCCCTCGCCGGGGCCTGCAGGCTCCTGGCCGACGACGAGCGGGACCGGCACCGGCAGCGGCAGCGGGGCGCTCGTGGCCAGGTGCGCGAGCACGACGAGCTCGCGGCGCGCACCGTCGAGGGCGACGGCGCGGTGCACGAACCGGAACAGCCACTGGGTGCCGACGGCCAGCACCGTGTTGTCCCAGCCCTGGTCGAACGGCCGGACGGGCAGGTCGGCGAGGTGCGGGGCGTGAGCGGCCACCACCGCGGCGGCCTGCTCCACCGAGACCGTGCGGTCCGGTGTCCACTCCGGGGCCACCTAGGTGACCGCGCGACCACCGGCGAGGAAGCGGCCCGCCGGGTGGACGATCATCTGCGAGACCAGCGGGACCGGCAGGGCGGACGGGCGGCCGAGCAGGAAGCCCTGGGCGGCGTGCGCGCCGAGCTGGGTCCAGGCCGTGAGGTCCTCGACCGCCTCGATGCCCTCCACGAGCAGCTGCGCGCCGGTCTGGTCGGCGAACTCGACGAGCGATCCCGCCAGCGCGCGCCGCAGCGGGCTCGCGGACAGGTTCTGGGTCAGGGAGATGTCGAGCTTGATGATGTCCGGCGCGAGCTGGACGATGTGCCGCAGGCTGGAGACCCCGGCGCCGGCGTCGTCCACGGCGATCTTGACACCCAGCGCCCGCAGCGCGCGCACCTTGTCGACCAGACCCGCGTAGTCCTCGACGACGGCGTGCTCGGTGATCTCCACGACGATCTGCCTTGTGGCTGCGCCGACGAGCTCGGCAAGGCGGGGGTCGCCCAGGGTCGCGGGCGATGCGTTGACCGCCAGCTCGACGTCGGCCGGCAGGCTGTGCGAGTGCCGCAGCGCGGCGGCGATCGCGGCGATCTCCAGGTCGATCCCCCGGCCGGCGTGGGCGGCGGCGGCGAACCAGGCGTCCGGCGGTCGGTGCGGGGCGAGGTCGAACCGGGTCAGCGCCTCGACGCCCAGCAGTCGGCCGGTGGTCAGGGAGTAGACCGGCTGGTAGACGGGGTGGAACGCCCCCTCGACCAGCGCCGTCTCGACCAGGGGCAGGAGATCGGCGTCCCAGGCGCCCCCGCCGACCTCGCGCATCAGGGCGAGCCGCAGGTCGGTGCGCAGCTGGTGCTGGTACGTCCGCTCGTGTGCGGTCAGCGCCGCCGAGCCGAGGGCGCCGATGGCCAGGAAGAACACCGCCCGGGTGAACCAGGTCTGCACCGTCTGGGACTCGCCTGACGCCACGTCCAGGGGCATCAGCGGGCCGACCATCACCGCGGCGACCAGGGCGGTCAGGACGGTTCCCCGCATCCGGAACCGGAGCCCGGACAGGATGATCGGGGCGTAGAACAGGTGCGGGAAGGCGTATTGCGTGCCACCGGTGAACCAGACCACGAGCCACGAGGCGAGGAGGAGGAGGGTCAGGACGAGGGTGGCGACCCAGGGTGAGCTGCTCGCACCGAGATACAGCGCGCGGTCGATCGCGCGCGGGCTCCTGGGTACGGACCGCCCCGGGTCCACTAGGGGGTCCCGCCGGAGGGGTGCTCCGGCTCGCAGACGACCACCGGGATGGTCCGTGCGGTGCGGGTGGCGTACCTGCCGTAGCCGGGGTTGGCGGCCACGACGGCGCGCCACAGCGCGGGCCGCTCGCCCGGTCCGGCGGTCCGGGCGACCATCACCTCGCGGCGGGCACCGGCCTGCACGACGACCACCGGGTCGGCCTGCAGGTTGAGGTACCAGGCGGGGTGCCGATCGGCGCCCCCGTTGGAGGCGACCAGGAGCAGCCGGCCTCCGTCGCGGACGCCGGCCAGCGGGATGGTGCGCTGCCGCCCGCTGCGTCGGCCGCGCGTGGTGAGCAGCACCTGCTCGAGGCTGCCCAGCCGACCGCCGACCCTGCCTCCGGTGAACCGGTACACGGCGGCGTGCAGGCGGGTGACCGCCACTTGTCCCCTGCTCGTCATTGACCCACGGTAGGGGTCGTCCTGCCGCGGCACCACCCTGGTCGCTCGGATGGCTCGCAGGGCTCCGGACGTGCTTGGTCCGTCCTCAGAGCAGCGTGGGCTGAGGCCGCGAGGTGTCGCGTCCCGGTCGCGGGTGCAGACCGCCGCTACCGCCGCGCAGGGAGTCGCCCATCCGGGGTGCGACGGGAAGGTCGGACGGACTGCCTACCAGGTAGCCCTGGACGGCGTGCGCACCCAGCTGGGTCCAGACCAGGAGGTCCTCGATGGTCTCGATGCCCTCGACGAGCAGCCGGGCCCCGGTCCGCTCGGCGAACTCGACGATCGAGACGGCCAGGGCCCGGCGCAGCGGGCTGCTGGCGACATTCTGGGTGAGGCTCGTGTCGAGCTTGATGATGTCCGGGGCGAGCTGGACGATGTGGCGCAGGCTGGAGATGCCCGCTCCCGCGTCGTCGACGGCGATCCGGACGCCGTGCTCGCGCAGCACGGCCACGTGCTCGAGCAGCCCCTCGTAGTCCTCGACGACGGCGTGCTCGGTCACCTCGACGATCATCGGCCTGCTGCCCGCAGAGGTGATGAGCGCGAGCAGTCGCTGGTCGCCGAGGATGGCAGGCGAGGCGTTGACCGACAGGGCCACCCCCCGCGGCAGGGTGTGCGCGTGCTCGATCGCCATCGCGATCGCCGAGATCTCCAGGTCCGCGCCACGGCCGACCCGTTCGGCGGCTGCGAACCACCGGTCGGGGCTGCGGTACGGCTGGGCGTGGAAACGGGTGAGCGCCTCGACCTGGAGCAGCGTGCCGTCGGACAGCGAGTAGACCGGCTGGTAGACCGGGTGGAAGGCGCGGTCGGCCAGGACCCCGGCGACGAGCGGCACGAGCGTCGGGTCCAGCAGGCGGCCCTGCCCCGGTCGGCTGAGGGTCTCGCGGACGTCCTCGGTCAGGTGGGCCTCGTCGAGCCGCTGCCGGGCGCGTAGCGCGAACGAGACGAAGACCCCGATTCCGACGAAGATCACCAGGCGGATGGTCCAACCGAGCACCGGCTGGGGTTCGCCGGTCACGGTGTCCAGCGGCAGCAGCGGACCGCACAGCACGCCGGCGACGAGGCTCGTGACGAGGGCGGCGCGCGGCCCGAATCGCAGTGCGGCGGCGATGATCGGCAGGTAGAACAGGTGCGGACCGACGCCCTGGGTCCCCCCGGTGCCCCGCACCACCTGCCAGGCGCAGACCAGCGAGAGCGTGATGAGCGCGACGGCAGGGCCGGTGGCCAGCTTTCCCGCGGTGAAGAACGCGCGGTCGAACACGGCAGGGATGCGCGAAGAGGCGCGACGGGGGACGGACCTGCTGGCGCCAGCTGTCATGGGCCCGTCCCCTCCGCGGTGTCCACCGAGCGTAGCCGTGCGGGCTTCGATTGCGGCAGGACCCGTGGAGCCAGCCGCCCTGTGGACGTGGCAGGGTGGCGCCCATGAGCACGGACAACCTGCAGCTCTTCCCGGGCAAGCAGTTCATCAGCACGATCCTCGAGGCGCTCGAGACCAAGACGGCGATGTCGGGCCGGATGGCCCGCCGCTACCTCCAGCGGGCCGGGATGGCCGGGATCATCATCGGCATCCTCTACGGCACCCACTACGCGGTGATCGCGGCGTTCGACGCGATCGCGCCGGGCGGCACGATGCTCCCGCTCGGCCGGATCGTCGGTGCGCTCACCTTCGGCTGGGCCCTGGTCTTCATCTACTACTCGAAGTCCGAGCTGCTGACGTCGAACATGATGATCATCTCCATCGGGGCCTACCACCGGCGCACGACTCTCGGCAAGGCGCTGCGGCTGCTCGGCCTGTGCTACCTCGGCAACCTCCTCGGCGGGCTGCTCATCGCGGTCCTCGCGCGGTTCAGCACCCTGATCGACGGCGCGGCCGGCGAGCTCATGGTCACCTCGGTCGAGCACAAGCTCGCGTTCATCACCGACGGCCCGGCGGCCTGGGGCGATCTGTTCATCCGCGCCGTACTCTGCAACTTCATGATCAACTTGGCAATGCTGCTGGTCTACAACGGCCTCATCAGGGACGACCTCACCAAGAGCCTGGTGATGATCATGTCCGTGTTCGTCTTCGCGTTCCTCGGCCTGGAGCACTCGGTCGCCAACACCGTGCTGTTCACGATCGTCGGCCTGCAGCACGCCATCGACCTCGGTGCCGCGGCGGCCAACGTCGGGATCGCGCTGGTGGGCAACTTCGTCGGTGGCGGGCTGCTCATCGGGCTGTACTACGCGTACGTCAACGACGACTCCCGCTACGTGCAGCCCCCCGACGCCGCGGCCTGAACCTCCCCACCGGCCGCGCGGTCAGGACCAGGTCGCGACGTTCACCAGCTCCTCGCTGCGCAGCGCCGCCTCGACGGCCGCGAGCTGGGCCGGCCCGCAAGGCAGGTCGAAGGCGAAGCTCACCGCGCGGGCGATGTCGGCGCGGTAGTCGTGCCCCGCCGCGACGAAGTCCCCGGGGATCGAGCTCATCGCGTTCTTCATGTCGATCGCCGTCTGCAGGAAGGTGATCGGGATGGACCACGACGCCTGGGACGGCACCGCGGCCGGCCGGTCGGCGCCGAGCCACTCCGGGCTGCGCCACAGCAGGCCGGGGCCGAAGAGCACGACGCCGTCGTCCTCGTGGGACAGCAGCACGTACCGGGCCGCCGCCGCGGCCTCGGGGGCGAGCCGGTCGATCGCGTCAGCGCTCGACACCCGCAGCACCTCGCCCGGCCGGACGTTGTTTCGGGTCAGGTCACGCACCTGGTGCGCCCAGCCGCTGCCGTAGGGCGTGCCGAGCCACAGTGCGCGCTGGACGAACAGCGCCCGCAGGCCTCGGGTGCCGGAGTGCAGGAAGGGGTCCTGGCTGGTGTGCGCGCCCAGGCTCTCGCCGAAGATCACCACGCGGGGCCGATCGCTGGGGGCCCGCTGCCCCAGCGCCTCGGCGATGCCCAGCCACAGGGCGTGGTTCTGCTGCCGGCCGTCGTCGACCCGGTCGAGCGACATCGGCGAGGGGCGCAGCGAGTACTGCAGCGTGACGCTCGCGCAGTCCCCACGGCTGAGGTACTCCCATGCCGAGGACGCGGCGTAGTTGAGGTAGCCGGTCCCGGTCGGAGAGCACAGGACGAGCAGGCTGCGGTCCAGCGCCCCGGTCCGCTCCAGCTCGGCCAGCGCGAGGTCGACGCGTTCGGCGTAGGTGTCCGCCGTGTTCAGGCCGACGTACACCCGTACCGGCTCGACGGCCGGCTCGCCCATGACCTCGCTGATCCGGGCCGCGGACGTCCGGGTGGACAGGTGCCTGCGCGGCTCGCGGCTCAGGCCCGCCCACGCCACGACGCTGTCCGGACCTCCGCTGACCAGGGGCGAGGTCGGCGGTACGGCGAGCGCGGCGTCGGGCAGCGCCCCCGAGCGCTCCACCCTGCGGTAGACGAGCCCGCCGACGGCGTACAGACCCACGCCGATCGCGCCGAACGAGGCGAGGTGGCTGGCCACCGACCCGTCGGTCTGCGAGCCGGTCACCCGACGGATCCCGCGCTCTGCGACCCGGGCCAGGCCCCGCTCGCCGGCCGCGAGGGCCAGCGCCCCGGACGCGGCCAGCGCCCCGACGCCGAGCGAGCGGACCATCGGCGCGCCCCGTTCGCGGGCGGGCTCGACGCCGCGGACGCGCATTCGACGGGTGCGCACGGCCTGGGCGCTCACGGCGATCCCGGCGCCGGCGACCACCATCGCCGGCACCGAGCGCAGGGCCCGGCCGACGCCGCGGTCCGAGCCGGCCGGACCGGGCAACGCGTCGAGCACGCCGGCCACGGCGCCGGCCGCCGCGGCCGCCGTGAGCCGGCGCGAGGCGGTGCGCAGCAGCGCCGTGGCGGTGGGCTCCTGGGGGCGTCGCGGCAGCGCGGCCTGCACCCCGAGCGAGACGGCCACCGCCGCGAGGTCGACGACGAGCGTCGTGCGCGCCGTCGTGCGGCCGTCCGTCCGGGCTCCGACCAGGCGCAGCGCACCGCGCGAGGTGAGCAGCACGGCGTCGTGCCCGAGTGTGGTCAGTGCGTAGTTGAGCGCGCTGGACAAGCCGGTGATGACGCCCTGGTCCAGCGGCGAGCGGGGCTTGAGCAGCGGTACGAGGCTCATCGGCACGGAGGCCGCGGCGGCGACGATGCCGGCCCGCTGGCTGGCCGAGAGGCGTGCGAGATGGTCGTCCGGGGTCATCGGGGCATCCCTCGGCTGGGTCCGGGTGTCATGGTCATCCTGCTGGGCCACGCGTGCCGCGTCGACCGGAGAGGTAGGTTCGGTCTCGGGGCGAGGTCGGTGCGCCGCGGGACGGAGGGCCGGTCCGGTGGACCGCACGTCCGGCCCGGTGGGCAGCACGTCCGCGCCGCTGGACCGCAGGGCCTCGCTGGTGGACCGCAGGGCCGCGCTGGTGCGGGCCTGGTCGCTGCCCCGACCCGTCCTGCCGGCTGCCGATCTCCTCAGCGTGGGCCTCGGCGGGCCCGTGGTCGCGGCCTACCAGGTGGTCGGTCCGGAGGCGGCGCTGGGGCTGGCGATGGGGAGTGTCGGGTGCCTGCTGCCGGCCGTGCGCCTGCCCGCCCGGTATGCCCTGCTGCTCACGTGCCGCTCGCGATGACCGCTGCGTCCTACGCCCCGCCCGTCGGCGGGCGCATGCA
>Ga0335397_10009663_pt1 | contig 12019 bp, 10 predicted proteins | sample MAT04_FD_205740 | JGI IMG/M metagenome (GOLD analysis project Ga0335397, IMG submission 205740) | Freshwater microbial communities from Lake Fryxell liftoff mats and glacier meltwater in Antarctica - MAT-04 (spades assembly) (version 2) ...
CGAGCAATTGGAGGTGAAGCTGCAAAAATTGGGAGCTAAATTGCGGCGCGTCAAGGAGGGAACAGACCAAGCTAAGGCTGAGGCTCCTGTCAATCCCGCGCGATCGAGCTTAAACTGTTAGTCAGTCAGTAGTCATTAGTCATTAGTTCGCAGTCATGAGCCAGCAGAAAAGATTGTTTTCATTGGCAAATCATCTGGAAATTATCTGCGTTTATCTGTGTTTATCTGCCTTAAATCTGCGGTTGACTTATCAATCGAAGACTTATGCAAAATGACTGATGACCAATGACCAATGACTAATGACCAATGACTAATGACCCAGGACTAAAATGTCAAACTTCCCGCTCATAGGTTTAAAAGCAGACCAGTTTCGCCACCCGCTTGACTTGGCAGCAACCAACTCTCTCAAACAACTCCCCGGATTAGATTTGATGGTGCGGCAGTTGCTGGGACAACTTGGCGAACAGTTTTTCAGGCTCGAAAATCTGGCTTCCAGCGTCCAAGTCGGCGAAAATCAATTGCCGCACCTGCATCAATTGCTAGTGGATGCCTGCAAAACTCTTGATTTGGAGGTGCCGCAGCTTTATGTCCGCCAGCATCCGATGCCCAATGCTTACACCTTTGCAATGCGTGGAAAGCAGCCGTTTGTGGTGATGCACACTTCGCTGATTGATTTGCTCACAGACGAGGAAGTTAAGGCAGTAATCGGTCATGAATTGGGACATTTGAAGTGCGAGCACGGAGTTTATCTAACTCTGGCTAATTTAATTGTGTTGGCCGCCGGTCAAATTTCCCCTCTGGGAACCATACTCGCCCAGGGTTTGCAGGCGCAAATGCTCGAATGGTTGCGGTGTGCCGAATTTACGTGCGATCGCGCAGCCTTACTCGCCACCCAAGACCCCAGAGTGGTAGCATCGGTGTTGATGAAACTGGCAGGAGGTTCGCCGACGTTAGCTCCGAAACTGAATGTAGATGCGTTTTTGGCGCAGGCGCGAGCCTACGACGACCTCAGCAGCACGGAACTGGGGGAAATGCTCAAACAAGCTCAAACGGCTCAGTTATCCCATCCTGTACCAGTATTGCGCGCCAGAGAGATCGATCGCTGGGCAAGTTCAAAAGATTATGAATCTTTGCTTGACAAAAATCGATCGGCGTTTTATGATGGTGAAGCCAATAAAAAGGGCGGGTGGCGAAATTGGTAGACGCATCAGACTCAAAATCTGACACCGAAAGGTATGAGAGTTCGATTCTCTCCCTGCCCACTGCTCATAGAGCTTAATAAATCTAGGGTTCCAGATGATAAATCTGGAGCCCTAATTTATATGGCATGAGGAATCGGGCATTGGGCATCGGGCTTGCAGTCAACAGTCAACAGTCAACAGTCAACAGTCAACAGTCAACAGTCAACAGTCAACAGTCAACAGTCAACAGTCAACAGTCAACTGACAACAGTCAACAGTCAACAGTCAACAGTCAACAGTCAACAGTCAACAGTCAACAGTCAACAGTCAACAGTCAACAGTCAACAGTCAACTAATTTATGGGTGAAATCGCTGCTTTAGCTGCTGCATTTGTCTGGGCTTTATCTTCCACAATCTGGCAGCGAGTAGGACAGCAAATCCCCGCAGTCGTGCTAAACTTCCTCAAAGGCGCGATCGCCCTTTTCATGCTTCTAGCCACTATACTAATTTTAGGCAAATCCTTACCCGCCCTCAACCCCAATATTTTAGCCATGCTGCTCATCAGCGGCGCATTAGGAATTGGCATCGGAGACACCGCTTTCTTTATCGTCTTAAAATATTTAGGTGCGAGGCGAGCGCTGCTTTTAGAAACCCTATCTCCGCCCTTAACAGCTTTATTAGGCTTGATTTTTTTGCAAGAAAAGTTATCGCCCATTGCTTGTACTGGCATTCTTTTAACAATCTGCGGCGTAGGTTGGGTAATTGCCGAACGAACAGCCGAAACCACCTTACCATCAAAACATCTTTGGCAAGGATTAGGGATTAGTTTATTAGGACAAACAGCCCACGCCGCCGGAGCAGTTTTATCCCGCGCCGCCTTCACTCAAATAGATATCGACCCCTTGTGGACAGCGGCCTTGCGTTTGAGCGGGGGAATGGCAGTCATGCTATGCTTTTTGAACCCAAGAAACCTTGAGACTTGCAAACAATTAAGAGCGCCAAAGATATTAGGTGCAATAATTTTAGCAGCTTTTTTAGGAACCTATCTCGGAATTTTTCTGCAACAGACTTCCCTGAAATATGCACCCGCAGCGATCGCCCAAGCACTTAGTTCTACCAGTCCCCTGTTTGTACTGCCTTTAGCCGTGCTAGCAGGCGAAAAAGTCAGCCTGCGGGCAGTTTTGGGCGTTGTTGGGGCGATCGCAGGAATTGCGCTATTATTAGGTTTAACATTTGAGATGTGATACCAGTTTATCAAAAAAAATGAAGCTGTACATCCGTTTTTAACTATGATATCCGATGGATTGACCGCAATAAATCAGGTTCGTAGTGCGGACTTCAGTCCGTTCTTGGGTTGCGGACTAAAGTCCGCACTACGAACCGTTTTTTTAGGTAATTCACCGGACACGATTTAATTCCCTAATTTTAAATTTATCATGGTATGACTGATTATTTAGGCGATCGGCAAAATAGCAATTTAGCAGCTATTCGTCAACAAATCAATTGGCTGCAGCAACAACCAGACGGCACTCTATTTCAACAAAATTACGGCGACAACTGCATAGCAGTCAAAAAAATCAAATCATTCCTACTCCTACTTTTAGCAGACACAGAAACCTTAACCACCAAGGTAGCTCAATCAATTCTAGACCTCAACAATCCACTAAATTTAATCTTTCCCTATGCCAGAGCAATGATGCTAGCATTAGTCTGGAAAAGCTCACCCAAAAAAATATATATAATCGGCTTTGGCGGCGGCAGCATTCCCAACTATTTTCACCACTACTTCCCTCACGCGATCGTCGAATGTACCGATATTGACCCCATAGTAGTCGAAGTCGCTCAAAAGTTTTTTGGAATTCAATTAGACGACAAACTAAAAGTAACTATTCAAGATGGTCGCGAATATCTTGCCGGACAAAATATCATCGTAAAAAATGATATAATTATTGTGGATGCTGGTTTTGGTAGCGGCTATATGCCCTATAAATTGGTGACACAAGAATTTTACCAACTTTGCAAAACTCGCTTGTCAAGCGCGGGTGCTGTAGTTGTCAATTTGTTCCACAAGCAAAAGTTTAATGCTGCGGCGGTGAAAACTATTCAAAGTGTGTTCGCACAAGTTTATTTATTCAATTTAGATACGGGTAACACTATTGCAATCGCGACTAATGCTCCCGATTTAACTCAAAATGAAATCTTTTTGAAAGCCGAAATAATTCAAGATTTTTACAAGTTAGAATTTTCCTTAATAGAATTGTCACTTCAGCTAAAAAAAGTAACCCAATTGCCGGAATGGGTAAACAATTGGGATCCCCTGCCAATTTTTACCGATGCTGCAATTCCAGCGGAATATTTCGAGTGATAATTGCACGCAAACAACTTCAATTGTAGGGTGTGCAACGCGCACCATCACGCCTCCTACTGCAAGTACCAAGTAGGGTGTGCAACGCGCACCATCACGCCTTTGGGTGCTTGTGGCGCAGCATCGCAGCAAGTAGCAAGTCCAAATCGGTCAACAATTGATACTAGCAAACATCTGTCTAAAAAATACTTGACAGTGAAATTGTGGCGGTGTATTATGGAAGTAGTGCAAAAAAGTAAAAACATGAGATTAAAAAGTTGGGAGTCTCCCCGCAGCGAGGGCAGAAACTCCAAAGTTGACATACTCCCCGGCGTAAACGCGCGGGGATTCTAAGATCGAACAGCAATTGCAGGCTTTCGCCTGTCTCACATCGCCTAGCTTAGCGGTCGATGCCCCAACCGCACAAACATTTTTAGCTGCGTTTTCATCTCGTCCATTTACAGACTCACAAGATGGACAACGCCATTCTCTGATCGACAAATCCAATTCTGTTAGGACATGACCGCAATTTGAACAAGTCTTACTGGATGGATACCATCGATCAATAAAAATCACCTGCTTATCTTTTTTCTGAGCAACCCATTCCAGAATTTTCAGAAACTCCCCAAAAGCTAAATCAGATATTTTGCGTCCCCAAATGCGTTGCATTCCTTTAAGATTTAACGTCTCAAAACAAAGCACATCAAATCTATCGGTTAGAGCGTGAGCCAATTTCCAGAACCAGTCAGAACGACGATTTACAACGTCTTCATGTCTGCGGACTAAATTTTTCCTAGCTCTTTCGCGGTTAGCCGAACCTTTCACCTTAAGAGAGTGTTGACTGCTGGCTTTTTTGATAGCAGTGAGCGATTGCTTGAGGAATTGAGGCGACTCAATCTTAGAACCATCCGAAACTGTGAGGAATGTTTTCAAACCGAAATCAAACCCAGCGATGTGACTCGTCTCGACTTTGATTTCAGGTTCGATAACACTGTCAACAACAACGACCATGAACAATTCACCCAGTGGGGTGCGTTTAATGGTTAGTGTTTTGACCGTCCCCTCAATTTCTCGGGAATTCCAATATTGATAGACTTTCTGCCCAATCTTGATCCGATTGCCTCCCAAAAATTTATAACCAGCTTGCTTAAGGGTGAATGATTTGTACTTGCGAACCTTCTTGAAGTTCGGCGGTCTAACTCCTCTTTTATGGTGCTTGAAAAACAACTGGTACGCTTTTTCAATTCGTTGACAAATATCTTGTACTGCTTGAGAGCCAACTAATTGCCAAAATTCTTTGCGTTTTCGCCGCAGAGCAATATGAGCTTGAAGTTGAGCGCAATTTAAGTGTTTGCCCCACATTCGATAGTACCGCTTGTGGAGCGCAATACAATGGTTGTAGATGACTCCTGCGGCATTAATTGACCGCTTAAGAAATCTATTCCTTTTGTGTTGATACAGCTTAAATTTCAAGGTTTTCATACTTTTAGTATACAGTGATTGAATGGCTCCTTGGTATCAAGAAATATTAAGACTCTTGATTCGCTGCTCCTTGATCCTCTAAAATCTGAATCAAAAGCCGTCGAGCTTATGACGGGGCTTTAAACCCAATTTTTCGGTAAAGGCGGCTCAGCCAGGGCTCGACAGCTCAAAAAGCAACAGCAAACTTTGCGAAAACATTTAAAAGCTCAAAACGATCGCCCAAACGATCGCCCAAACCACCCACCAAACAAGCAAGGGAAGGAAATCCATAATTCCTTCCCTTTTTTTGTATCTTTTTGCCGTTGCTCAATCCCGCTGAATGTTCGGACAAATCGTGCTACTAATCCGATCGCGCGATGGTTGCTCTTCCCAGCGGTTGAGAATACCTTGCAACTCCCCTTTCAAAGTTTCTAACGCTGCAATTTGCCCGGAAATTTCCTCTACCTTCAAGGTTAGATGCTGCTTTGCTTCAGAACAAGGCAATTCTCCCCGATCGCGAACTTGTAAAATATCCTTAATCTCCTGAAGGCTCAAACCCAGAGTTTTAGAGCGTTTAATAAACGCCAATCTTTTGAATACTGCCTCGCCAAACAACCGATAACCAGCGGGCGATCGCTTTACCGCCGGAGACAGCAAGCCCATTTGCTCATAGTAGCGAACAGTTTTCACCGAAAAACCGCTACAGGCAGCTACGGAGCCAATTTTGTACAATTTCTCGGCAACAGAAATATTCATCAACCAAGCCTCAAAAATCGAGCAGCGAAAGACTTTTCTGGTCTGATCTCGATACTGCCTCAGCTATAGAAAGTCGATCGCCACATTCCAGAGTCCCATTGCCCGATCGACTTAATAAGGAGGATTTTTCTTAGACACGTTGTTGAGCGTGGGCAACTGAGATCGAGAAGACTGAGGAGGAAGATAGTATTCGGTAGCAGGTGCGGGCTGTTCGGCTCCAGAGCGGTAAACTTGCCACCAACGGAGGGCCATCGCCACCCCAGCAGTACCAAGCCCAAAAGCCAACAAAGAACCGCTAGCGCCGATGCTGCCGATCGCTGCATCGACAACGCCCACCGTCACCATAAAGCTGGTAATTGGCTCTTTACGGTAAGCAGACCTCAAAAGTCGCGTCCATGAAGCATTCATTTGATTTTACTCTGTTCTATATTTATTTACAACAATCTCTAAAACTTAGAGTTGGCGGTGCGATCGGGATTTCTAGCTGAGACTAGCTTCACCTAAATTAATCTGCTCCCCTGTGGGGAATTGTACGGGAGCGGGGCCAAATTGCCAAGCCGGTCAAATCAAAATTTCACCCGAAATATCGCTCCCAAGCTAGCTCTTGCATTCTCTAAACCCATGTTTCTCGATCGACAAGTCGCTTGTTTCTAATTAACATTCTAATCAATTCCCGAATTTGTCGCGGTCAGCAGGGTGACACCCTTGCGAGTGACAGTCCAGACCAACTGTGAGGCTGACGGGCCCAAAAACTGGTATCAGCCCCCGACCTTAGCTTAGGGTCAATCCCCTAATTTTAGACTCCTGTTCCTCCTCCAAGATGAATCTGTGGAGTCAATTCTAAAATCTAAAATCTAAAATCTAAAATCGACTGACCGCGCCATTGCTAAAATTAGTTGAGACCTAACCAAGCCAGCAACCCCTGGCCTGTGACATACTCGATAATTAAAGTTAGGGAAAAACCGATCATCGCAGCTCGACCGTTAAGGCGTTCCGCGTAGCTGTTAAAGCCAAACTTTGGTTGTTCGAGTTTGGGAGTGACGGTGGGTTGTAGTTGTGCCATTGCTTTATATACCTTGCGATCGACGCTGTTCTAATGTGAAATCGAATGTCAGTTACAAATCTTAAACATTTCTGCTTCCATTATAAAGAGGGTTAACCGCCATCAACCGTCCGTGCTTAAAAAAAACTGCTGCTAACTCAAGCCACTTAAACTATATCCGCTTAAAATATGACGAATCAGTTAGATCCCGATAAGCTTCCTGTAGCCGTACAGCGAGTTGCCTCTGCCCTTCGTACAGCAGGCTGGATTTGCTTCTGGGTGCAGTCAGTGCTAGCGGTGGTAGCGGCGATCATTTTGCTCTTTGCCATCCCCTTCGCCATCCCTAGCGCCACCGCTGCTCGCTCAACCAGTGCCGGCACTGGTGGCGGTGTATTTTTTGCAATTTGCGGGCTGGCAGTTCTTGGTTACAGCGTGTTTCGCGCTTGGAGTTTCACTCGCTTGTCGAGACAACTGCGATCGCCCGCAGGCGCTGTCCGCCCCAAAAAAGCAGACACCATCAAACAGGTTCAGTTGACTTTGATTGGTAATTTGTCAGGAATGCTGCTGACGCTGATCGGTGCAGAAGCCATCAGCGGCACGCTTTTAGCCAAATCTTTAGCTCAGCCGCAAGCTTTGTTCGGGGCCGCAGTCGATTTCAGCAGATTTATTCAGCCTTTAGACATATTTGTGGTACTCGCAAATACTCACGCCACGGTTGCTCACTTTGTCGGAATTGTCGGGTCTCTTTGGTTGCTCGATCGCATCCACAAGCTATAAAAAATTGAAATCGGTAATCGGTAATCGGTAATCGGGAATTCTTGATCTCTCACTCTCTCCCTAGCCCGAATTGATGCGGACTAAAGTCCGAACGATCGAACCTTTCGCCCGATCCTCCTCCGGAATCAATGCCAAGCTGTCGAAGAACTTACTCAGATACCTTCTAGCAAGACAACATAAACATCATGGCACTGAAACCCGAGGCTTATTTTGGGGTGACAGATCACGCAACTATTGAAGTTTCTCAAGAAAGTTTTCGTTCTGTCCTCGGTCAAATAGAAGCTGAACTCCTCTGTAGCGACACCTACAGCCACGCTCTAGCTAGCTTGCAAACCATGTTGGGTGAAGCAGCATCTGCTGCTGAAATTTTAATTAGAGCAGTTAGCAGAGAAGCCGTCAAGCTGGCATTTGACAGGTTTAGCAAACCAAACAACACGGAAATCCAAGTTGCAGAAGAGACTTTCGCTGCTGCAACTCCCGCCGCCCTACCGGTTAGAGAATTAGAGCCGTCAGTACCCGCTCCTGTGTTCTATTGGCGCAGCGCTGCTGTGGAAGCGCCCCCCAAAACCGAGGTGGAGACTGAAGTTTGCGAGACAGAAAATAACATTTCAGCATCCGAGCAACCAGCGCATCAATACGAATTTAAAGCTGAGTCGGCTGCACCAGCCACTATCATCGCCCCTGCAAAATCCTTCCCGGGGTTCGGTTTTGTCAACAAGCCCAAAAAACTCACCAAGGAAGAAGCAGCAGCAATCGCAGTTCAACAGCGAGAAGAGTCTCTGCGGGAGTTGGGTATAGAATTACGCAAGGGGCGACAAGTTCGATCGCTATCCCTCCAACAACTCCACAGTCAAACTCTCGTGCCGCTGCACCACATTGAGTCGATCGAAAATGGGGAAATTGAGAAACTGCCCCAGGATATTTACGTTAGAGGTTTTATCCGCAGGCTGGGCGATGCCTTGGGACTAGACGGCACCGCGATGGCGAATGCTTTGCCCAAACCCGCTCAGAGTCTCATAATTGCTAACACCTATTTGTCTGTTTCTGACTCGGATTCAGCCGAAGGCTTTGAAATGCGTCCCGTGCATTTATACCTCGGTTACACCGCTTTGATGGCTGGGGCGATCGGGGGTGTGGGCTGGCTGTCGCAGCAACCGGTAGTACCGGGCGCCAATGCAGTACCTGAACCGCAGGTGAAACCGCCAGCCTCTGTTGCGCCGGCTCAGAAGAGTCAAGAAAAAGCGCCTCAACCGGGTTTGAAGAAGTCTAAGAGTCACGGGGGCATGATTGTGGGGGCTGACATGGCACCGCCGGAGGTGATTTTTGGTTAGCTCAACAGGCGGTAACCCCCACACTATATCGTTTCGATTAGTGTGGGATGAAAGACGCGGCGAGATGAGGATTCCACCTGATTACAACCTCACACGAGTAAGAGAGCGTTGAGCCGTGATCGGGTGGATGACGAGACAAGCAAATTCTTTCTTGGGAATTTTCGGATATAAACTTTTTTGTGGTATATTCTCATAAGATGGTCGCTGACCTGCTAGAGCTATTAAAACGCCCTTGAGGTAGTAATGCAGTCTAGGAAGCCCCCCTACCGCTGAATATGTAGGCTGGACACAAAAAGTATTTAAAACAATCTCAGGAAGTGGGATTGCTGAACCGGGTAATACTGAAAGGTATTGCGGGAGTAAGTAGTGTTATCGCTAAGACCTCCAGAGGCTTCGTAAGACCTGAACTGCGTATGTTAGGAATGGCTAGAGCCTGTGAAACTAGAAGCCCAAACCGTACCGCCTTGCGGTCGGTGTCGGGTACTTCACAGTGTGTCGGGCGATCGATAGCCTGACAGCAATCGTGGCACAGGTAAACTCGGAAACCGGATTTGCGAGTTTATCTTCATGCGTACATACAGCTTAAATACATGAGTCGTGGAGATCGCCTTTGAAATTTTAGTTAAATTCCCCACTTTGATTCATCTGTAGAGTAAAATCTCAATCTCCAAATCTCAAATTGCCTGGCCTTGCACCCACAGTGAATTTTCCAGTGCATCAGGAAACCCGATATCTGCGATAGACTATCTATTTGACCACTCATTTCGAGGTTTTCAATAAGATGAGCTCCCCAGCTACCGTTGCTTCCTCCGAGAGCGATCCGCTATCGACTCAGCCACCAACAGTCACGAGTTTGGTTCCTTCACGCGGTGCTTTGGTAGCCGCCGCTCAACTGCCACAAAAATCTTGGACAATAGAAGATAGCGAGAAACTGTACCGAATTCAAGGTTGGGGCGAACCCTATTTTTCGATCAATGCCGCCGGTCACGTTACAGTGTCTCCCAAGGGCGATCGCGGCGGTTCCCTCGACTTGTGCGAACTGGTAGAATCGCTCAAACAGCGAAATTTGGCTTTGCCCCTGCTGATTCGATTTGCTGATATTTTGGAAGATCGGATCGATCGCCTAAATTCATGTTTTGCCAGAGCGATCGCCCGCTACAATTACAAAAACGTCTATCGGGGTGTCTTTCCAGTCAAATGCAACCAGCACCGACAATTAATTCAAGACTTGGTGCGTTTTGGTCAACCCCATCATTTCGGACTGGAAGCCGGCTCTAAGCCAGAATTAATGATCGCTTTGGCGACCTTAAAAACCCCAGGCGCTTTGTTAATTTGCAACGGTTACAAAGACCGCCAATACATAGAAACCGCCATTTTGGCGCAGCGGCTAGGGCAAACTTCCGTAATTGTGCTAGAGCAAATAGAGGAAGTAGAACTGGCAATTGCCGCGAGCATTGCATTAGGAATTAAACCGATTTTGGGAGTGCGAGCCAAACTCACTACCAAAGGCGTTGGCCGCTGGGGAGGTTCCACGGGCGATCGGGCAAAATTTGGCTTGACAATCCCTGAAATTATCCGCGCCGTCGGGGAACTAGAAAAAGCTGGAATGCTCGACTGTTTGCAGTTACTGCACTTCCACATCGGCTCTCAAATTTCCTCAATTAGCGTCATCAAAGATGCCATTCGAGAAGCCAGCCACATTTATGTAGAATTAGCTAAATTGGGAGCTAATATGAAATACTTGGACGTAGGCGGCGGGCTCGGCGTTGACTACGACGGCTCTAAAACCAACTTCCACACTTCTAAAAACTACAATATGCAAAACTACGCAAACGACGTAGTAGCGGGAGTTAAAGATGCCTGTGACGAGCGGAAAATTCCGGTACCAATTATCATCAGCGAAAGCGGGCGGGCGATCGCATCTCACCAATCAGTCTTAGTTTTTGACGTACTCGGTACTAGCGATGTCCCCAGAGAAGTACCAGAACCAGTAGAGGAAAACGCGCACCAAATTCCGCGTAATCTCTACGAAATTTACCAATCAATCACTCCCGAAAATTACCAAGAAGTCTATCACGATGCAATCCAATTCAAGGAAGAAGCTGTCAGTTTATTTAACTTAGGCTATTTGGGAATTGAAGAACGGGCAAAAACAGAACAGTTGTACTGGGCTTGCTGCGAAAAAATACAGGCGATCGCGCGGCAAAAAGAATACGTTTCGGACGATTTGGAAGACCTAGAAAAGGTGATGGCATCCATTTATTACATCAACTTATCTGTTTTTCAGTCAGTACCAGACAGTTGGGCAATTAACCAATTGTTCCCAATTATGCCAATTAACCGACTCGACGAAGAACCTACGGCGCGCGGTATTTTAGCCGATCTCACCTGCGACAGCGACGGCAAAATCGACCAATTTATCGATTTGCGAGATGTCAAATCGGTTTTGGAACTGCATACTCTCAAACCCGGAGAACCTTACTATTTGGCGCTATTTTTGGGAGGTGCTTATCAAGAAATCATGGGCAATCTTCACAACTTATTCGGCGATGCAAATACAGTTCACATTCAGCTAACGCCTTCTGGCTATCATATCGAACACGTTGTGAAAGGGGACACTATGAAAGAAGTCCTCAGCTATGTACAATACGATGCACAAAGTTTGGTAGAAAGCATCCGCCGTCAGACAGAGGAAGCTTTGCAGCAAAATAAAATTACTCTTTCTGAAGCCCAACTTTTGCTGCAAAATTACGAACGGAGTCTCAGTCAATATACTTATTTGCAGTCCTAGTCCTAGTCAGTTGGCAGTTGGCAGTTGGCAGTTGACAGTTCACAGTTGACAGTTGCCATTAGTCATTAGTCATTAGTCATTAGTCATTAGTCATTAGGAGTGCTGTCCCCGTTCGCGAAGCTCATCCAAAGTCATTAGTCATTAGTTGATAACTGATGACTAATGACTGATTAGGTAGAGTGCAAAAGGAGAAATTTACCAATTAGCAATTACCAATTAGCAATTACCAATTATTCACCACCAGTGTCGCTGAGAATTTGTGCGATCGTCCGCTGCTCTTCTCCATGTACAGTTGGTAAAACTTGGCGAGCGTCAGTAATCAGCCAATCGAGAGCC
>Ga0335397_10009667_pt1 | contig 12017 bp, 14 predicted proteins | sample MAT04_FD_205740 | JGI IMG/M metagenome (GOLD analysis project Ga0335397, IMG submission 205740) | Freshwater microbial communities from Lake Fryxell liftoff mats and glacier meltwater in Antarctica - MAT-04 (spades assembly) (version 2) ...
CCGGCGCGGCCGGCGCCGTCGAACAGTTCGCCCAGGGTGATGCGGCCGTCTTCGTCCGAAGGCGCGGCCCGCAAGGCGACCGACTGGGCGGCCAAGGCCGGGCCGGCGGCCAGGGCCGCTGCGGCGGCCAAGAGGAGGAGGGCGCGCATCAACCTAGCCCTTCACCTGAGCCGCGGCCTGGAGCATCTCGTCCGCCGCAGTGATGACCTTGGAGTTCATCTCATAGGCCCGCTGAGCAGCGATGAGGGCTGTGATCTCGGTCACGGCGTCGACGTTGGAGGCCTCGGTGTAGCCCTGGAGCAATGCACCGATGCCGCTGGAGCCCGGAGCGCCGGTGACGGGGGCGCCTGAAGCGCCGCTTTCCATCATCAGGTTGCCGCCAAGGGCCTGTAGGCCCGCTTCGTTGACGAAGGTGGCCAGTTCCAGCTGGCCGATCTCCTGGGGCGCGGTCTGGCCGGGCTGCATGACCTGGATCTGGCCGCTCTTGGAGACGATGATGTCGGTGGCGTCGGAGGGGATGGTGATCTGCGGCTGCACCGGATAGCCGTCCTCGGTGACGATCAGGCCCTCGTTGTTGACCGCCAGATTGCCGGCGCGGGTATAGGCAAGCTCTCCCGAAGGCAGCTGGACCTGCAAAAAGCCGCGGCCCTCAATGGCCACATCCAGCTTGTTGTCGGTGCGGGTCATCGAGCCCTGCTGGTTGATCCGGTAAACCGATCCGGCCTTCACGCCCGAACCGATCTGGACCCCGGTCGGCACGACCGTGCCGGCGTCGGACGACTGGGCGCCGGCGCGCTCGAGATCCTGATAGAGCAGGTCCTGGAACTCGGCCCGCTGACGCTTGAAGCCGACGGTGTTCATGTTGGCGATGTTGTTGGATATGACCTCCACGTTCAGCTGCTGGGCCGACATGCCGGTCGCGGCGGTGCTCAGGGCTCTCATTGTCGGTTCTCCTAGTTGACGCGGCCGAGGCGCCGGATGGCCTCGCTGTTCATCTCGCCGGTTCTGTCCATCATCTTGGCGGTGGACTCATAGGCGCGACTGACTTCGATCAATCGGGTGATCTGGGGGATGGACTGGACGTTCGAGCCCTCGACGGCGCCCTGGCTCAACTTGGCGGCGCCGGCGGACTCGGGGACCAGGTTGGAGGGGTTGCTGTATTGGTTGTCGCCCTCCTTGGAGAGGGCGGAAAGATCGGCGAAACGCACCACCGCCACCTTGCCGATGGCGCCCGCGCCCTGGCTGACCGTGCCGTCCTGAGCGATTTTGGGCGGGCCCAGCTTGGGGTCCAGGACGATCTCGCCGCTGTCGCCCAGCACCGGATCGCCGCGCTCGGTGACCAGCTTTCCGGCGGCGTCCATCGAGAACCGCCCGTCCCGGGTGTAGCGTTCCCCCTCCGCCGTCGAGATCTTGAAGAACCCCTCGCCGGAGATGGCGACGTCCAGAGGGTTGCCGGTCGGCTTGAGGGGCCCCTGGCCGAAGTCGCGCGCCACGGCGGGATCGAGGACGAACTGGATCGGCCTGCTGGAGCCAGTGAAGCCGCCGCCGCGAGGGCGCTCCGGCTTGGCCGCGAGCATCAGGGATTCGACCTTGAACCCGGCGGTCTCGGTGTTGGCGATGTTGTTGGCCAAGAGGTCGAACTCGCGCCGCAGGGTCATCTGGCGGGAAAGCGCGACGTAGAGGGTATTGTCCATGGCAGGTCCGGCCTTGCGCGAATTGACGCGTTGCATGGTTTGCGCTGCAAGGGACGGGCCAGGAAAAATACCAATGAAATCAAAAAGAAAGACAGTTAACGCGCCGCCGGGCGGCAAGAGCCGCTAGGCAAAATCTGCAGCGGGAGCGCGGCAAAAAAACCTGTCGTTAACCATCCCGGGCCGATTGATCGGGCGGGGTTGGAACAGGCGGGCGTCGAGTCGCCTGCTCCGGCCAGGAAGGGGCGCCGCGCGGCGCTCCACGGCGTCGGCGGGGCCCATGCTAGGCAAGCTGTTCAAGAAGAAGTCCAAGGACGCCGATCCGGCGGCCGAAGACGCCGAAAAACCCGCCGTTGCAGCGGCAGAGGGCGAGGACGGCGACGCGGCCCCCGAGGGCAAGAAGAAGCTTCCGATGAAGCTGATCATCATCGGAGCGGCGGCGGCTGTTCTGGTGCTGGGGGGCGGCGGCACGGCCGCGATGCTGCTGGTGGGGGGCAAGGAAAAGCCGCACCAGGGCGACAAGCCCGCCAAGGAAGACAAGAAGAAGAAGGAAGGCCACGGCGAGGCCAAGCCGCCCGAGGGGGTGGTGATCGCCGAGGGACCCGAGGGCGTGATCTTCTACACCCTGCCCAGCATGGTGGTGAACATGCAGACGGCCGACGGCCGCCCGACCTTCCTCAAGCTGAAGCTGACCCTCGAGCTGCCCGATACGTCCACGGCGGAACACCTCAATCCGAATCTGCCGCGCCTGACCGACATGTTCCAGATGTTCCTGCGCGAACTGCGTCCGGAGGACCTGTCGGGAAGCCAGGGCGGCTATCAGCTGCGCATGGAGATCCTGCGCCGCGTGAACCTCGTGGTCGCCCCGTCCAAGGTCAATTCCGTCCTGATCGAGGAGATGTTGATCAACTAGGGCCCCGCCCTGGGTTGAGCGCGCACGCCATGTCCGATCCCACAGAAGTCGCCTTCGACGCTCCGCTCGACACGGACCAGTTTCCGGAGGAAGCCGGTTGGTCGCTTGATGACGACAATCCCATCGGCGGGGAGCGAATCCTCAATCAGGACGAGATCGACAGCCTGCTCGGCTTCGATCTTTCCGAGGACACCGCCGAACGCTCCGGCATCCGCGCCATCATCAACTCGGCCCTCGTGTCCTACGAGCGGCTGCCGATGCTGGAGATTGTCTTCGACCGCCTAGTGCGGATGATGACCACCTCCCTGCGCAATTTCACCTCGGACAACGTCGAGGTCAGCCTCGACAACATATCGTCGGTGCGCTTTGGCGACTATCTTAACTCGATCCCGCTGCCGGCGATCCTGGCGGTGTTCCGCGCCGAGGAACTCGACAACTACGGCCTGCTGATCGTGGATTCCAACCTGATCTATTCGATCGTGGATGTGCTTCTGGGCGGGCGGCGCGGCTCGGCCGCCATGCGCATCGAGGGGCGACCCTACACCACCATCGAGCGAGTGCTGGTGCAGCGGATGGTCGAGGTGGTGCTGAATGACGCCAAGGCCGCCTTCGAGCCCCTGACCCCGGTCAGCTTCAACCTGGACCGGCTGGAGACCAATCCGCGATTTGCCGCCATCGCCCGGCCGGCCAACGCCGCCATCCTGGTCAAGCTGCGTATCGACATGGACGACCGGGGCGGGCGCATCGAGCTTCTGCTGCCTTATGCGACGCTTGAGCCCATACGGAAGATGCTGCTGCAGCAGTTCATGGGCGAGAAGTTCGGCCGCGACAACATCTGGGAAAGCCACCTGGCCACAGAGTTGTGGACCACCCAGATGGAGGTCCGCGCCGTGCTCGACGAACAGCAGATCAGCCTTCGCCGGGTGCTCGACCTGAAGGTCGGCGACACCCTGACCCTGAACGCCACCCCCGACAGCATGGTGGAGTTGCGCGCAGGCTCCATTCCGCTGACCCGCGGACGGATGGGGCGGCGCAATCACGCCGTGGCCGTGCGGGTCGAATCGCCCCTGCACCCCGCCGCGCGCCAGGCCTTGCTGACGGATCGCAAATGACCCCCATCGCTCTGATCCTCAATCTCTTGCTCGGCGGTCTGCTGATCGCGGCCCTGGCCATGGGCCTGCGGCTCGACCGGCGCCTGCGCGCCCTGCGCGACAGCCAGGCGAGCTTCATCAAGGCGGTGGCCGAGCTGGACCAGGCCGCCGCGCGCACCCGCGCCGGGCTGGACCAATGGCGCGGCGCTGCCGACGAGGCGCGCGAACTGCTGCACGATCGCACCGAGAAGGCCAAGGCCCAGGCCGCCCGGCTGGAGACTCTGCTGGCGGAAGCCGCCCGCGCCCCGGAGCCGCGGCCCGAGGTCGCCCGCCCTGCAGCCGCCCCCGCTGAATCCTCTCGCTTTGAAGCCGCCCGCGCCGAGCCTGGACGGCGGATACTCGAGGCGCCGGCCCTGATCCGCGAGGCTCTGCGCGAGGCGGCCCTGGAAGCCGCCCCTGAACACATCCTGACCTTGACCCCGCGCGACGCCGTGCGCGCGCCGCCTGAACCCAAGCCGGCCCGGGCGGAGCCCGCCCGGTCGCGCTCTCTGATCGATGACGACTTGTTCGATGCGCCGCCGACGGGCGCCGTGCAGCTGCAACGCGACCTCGCCTCGGCGCTGGATCGCCGCCCATGAACCGTATGCCGCGCTTCCTGCCGATCCTGGTCGTCGCGGTGGGCGGCGTCCTGGCCGCGCGCGCCGCCACCGGCGCCGCCGGCCTGCCGGACCTTCTGGTCGGGGCCCGCGCCTGGGCCGAGGAGGCCGCCCCCGGCGCGGCCAAGGACGCGAAGACCGACGCTAAGGACGCCAAGGACAAGGCCGGCGTGCTGCCTCCGGGCATCACCGTGGCGCCGCCGCCCAAGACCGCCGCGCCGGTCTGCGCCCCGACCGCCGCCGAGCTGGCGCGCCAGGCCGGGCTGTCGCCGGCCGAACTTCAGGTGCTGCAGAGCTTGGGGACCCGCCGCGGCCAGCTTGACCAGCGCGAGAAGGACATGGACGTGCAACTGGCCCTGCTGGCCGCCGCCGAAGCCAAGCTGGACGCCAAGCTGAAGACCCTTGGGGGCCTGAAGACCGACATCCAGGGCCTGCTCGGTCAGGCGGAGGCGCAGAAACAGGCCGAACAGGACCGGTTGGTGCGGGTCTATGAGAACATGAAGCCCAAGGACGCCGCCGCCCGCATGACCATCCTGTCGGACGAGGTGCGCCTGCCCATCGCCGCCAAGATGAAGGAACGGGCCCTGTCGGCCATCCTGGGGCAAATGCCGCCAGTGGCGGCCAAGATCCTGACGGAAAAGCTTTCCAACCGCATGGCGGCGGCCGAAGCCGCCCGGCAGGCGCTGGCGGGGGCCTCCGCTGCGCCGGTCGCCGCCGCCCCGGCCAAGCCGACGCCCGCGGCCCGCGCCCAGGCCCGCTCGCCAGCTCCCAAGCCGCAGGCCAAGGCGCCGGCCGCCGCCAAGCCCCAGTCCGTCGCCGAGGGCCCCGCCCCCGCCGCTGCGCCGGCCGCCCCCTCGCCGCCTCCGGCGCCCGCGGCGCCCAAGGCAGGCTGAGGACGTGACCTTGCGCCGCCTTCTTCGGTCCTCTGCGATCGCCGCGTGCATCCTGGCGGTTGCGTCGCCTCCGGGCCTGGCCGCCGCGCCGGCATCCGAACGGGTTGCGACCGGAGCGGGCATGCAGGTGCGCCTGGGCCAGGCGGACGGGTTCAGCCGTATCGAGTTCGTCGCCGCTCGCGGGGTCTCCAGCCGGCGCGAAGGACAGGACCTGATCCTGACCCTCACCGGGCCCGGTGATCCGGACCTGGCTCTCCTCAACATCCACCCGCCGCGCTTCGTCAAAGCCGCCAAGGCCGTGCGGACGCCCGGCGGGCTGAGCGTGCGCCTGACTCTGGACCCCGGAGCCGACGCCCGAATCGGCCGCGCCGACGGCGCCGTCTATGTGCACCTGTTCGCCGCCCCGCCGACCGAGGCCGAAGCTCAAGCCGCCGTCAGCGCTGCCGCCGCCACAGCGGCTCCCGCCCGCCCCGACGCACGCCCCGCCTCGGGCGTGGTCAAGTTGCAGGTCGACGCCGCCGGCGCGCAGCTGTTCCTTCGCTTCCCCTGGGCCGCGCCGGCCGGGGCCGCGGTGTTCCGCCGGGGCGAGGCGATCTGGGTGGTGTTCGACACCCCGGCCAAGCTCGACCTGTCGCAGGCGCCGGCCGGAGGCCCGTTCTTCCGCTCGATGCGGGCGGTCCAGGGCAAGGATTTCACCGCCGTGCGCATCGCGGCCCCCGCCGACACCATCGTCCACGCCATCGGCGAGGGACCGACCTGGGCCATTGTCCTGGGCCCCGGCCAGCACCTCAAGCCCGGACTGGTCAAGGTTGGCCGTCCCGCCGAAACCGGTCCGCCGACGCTGGAGGCCGCCATGGCCGGCTCGACGAAGGTAGTGTGGATCGACGACCCCGTGGTGGGCGATCGCATCGCAGCCGTCACCGCCCTGCAGCCCTCCAAAGGCCTGCCGTCGCGCCGCGAGTATGTCGACATGGCCCTGTTGCCCTCGATGCAGGGCCTGGCCATCGAGCCGATCGTCACGGATGTGCAGGTCGCGGCCCATGGAGACATCGTCAGCATCGGTCGGCCGAGCGGTCTCACCCTGTCGTCCCTGGCCAGCATCGCCGAGCGGCGGCAGGCGGGCGCAGGTCTGCCGCAACCCGCTTCGATGCCGGGGGTGATCAACTACAAGGCCTGGGGCAAGATCGGGTCGGGGGGCTTCCTGTCACGCTACGGGGCGCTTCAGGCGGCGGCGGCCGAAGAGGTCGACAAGGAAGCTCGAGGCCGGGCGAAGAGCACAGCCGCCCGCATGGGACTGGCCCGCTTCCTGGCAGGATCGGAACTCTATTTCGAGGCTATCGGGGTCCTCGATATGACCGCCAAGAGTCACCCCGAACTACTTGAAGACGCTGAATTTCGCGGTTTGCGCGGAGCCGCCAAGGTCATGGCCGGGCGGCTCAAGGAAGCGCAAATCGACCTGTCGGCGCCGCCGGTGACGGATGAAGGCTCGACGGCCCTGTGGCGCGGCTATGTCGCCGCTGAACTGGGCCAATGGCGAGACGCCCGCAGCGCCTTTCAACGGGGCCAATCGGCCCTGAACCAATATGCGCCCGCCCTTCAGGCCAAGTTCGCCCGCGCCGACGCCGAGGCGGCCCTGAAGCTGGGCGACCTGCGCATCGCCGCCACCCAGGTGGCCCTGGCGCTCACCCAATCGACCGATCCGCGCGAACAGCTGGCTACACGCCTGGTCCAGGCCAAGCTGCTGGAGGCCCAGGGATCCACGGGACGCGCCCTGGCGGTCTATGACGCCGTGGCCCGCGCCCCGCTGGACGAGGTCGCGGTTCCGGCCTCGCTGCACGCGACGCAGATTCGTCTCGCCCAGGGCAAGCTCCAGCCGGTGAAGGCCGCCGCGATCTTCGACGGGCTGCGCTATCGCTGGCGCGGGGACGCCACCGAGCTGGATGTGATCCGCTCGCTGGGGGGGCTGTACCTGTCGCAAGGGCGCTACCGCGAGGCCCTGGAAGTGCTCCGATCCGCCGGCCGCAGGATGCCCGACGCTCCGGAGGCCCTGCAGCTGCAGGTCGATCTGCAGGGCGCCTTCCGGTCGCTGTTTCTCGACGGCCTGGCCGACGGGCTGGAGCCCGTTCAGGCCCTGGCCATGTTCTATGACTTCCGCGAACTGACCCCCATCGGCGCGGACGGCGACCTGATGGTGCGCAAGCTGGCGCGGCGACTGGTGGCCGTCGATCTGCTCGACCGCGCCGCCGAACTGCTCAAGTATCAGGCGGAGAACCGCCTCGACGGCGTGCCCCGCGCCCAGGTCTCCACCGATCTGGCGACCATCTATATGATGGACCGCAGGCCCGAACAGGCGATCGCGGCCATCAACGCCTCGCGCACCACCGTGCTTCCCGCCGCGCTGAACGCCGAACGACGGCTGATCGAGGCCCGCGCCTGGCTGGCCCTCAACCAGGCAGATCACGCCCTGGAGCTGGTCGGCAAGGACACTTCGGCGGAGGCCATGGACATCCGCGCCGAGGTGGCGTGGCGCAGCAAGGACTGGCCGGCTGCGGGCGCCGCCTATGAGCGCGCCCTCGCCGCCGCCGGCCCGCTGGCGCCCGACCAGGAATCCAAGCTGCTGCGCGCCGCCGTCGCCTACAGCCTGGCGGGCGACGAAGCCGGCTTGTCGCGGCTGCGCGGACGGTTCGACGGCGTGATCGGCCAGGCCCGCGCCCCAGAGGCCTTGAGAGTCGCCCTCAGCCCCCTCAGCGGCGGCGAGGCGTCGCCGGCCAGCTTCTCCCGGCTGGTCGCTCAGGACGACGCCTTCGCCGGATGGGTGGCGCAGATGAAGCAGCGATTCAGGGAAAAGCCCGCCCCCTTGGGCGCGCCCAAGGCGAAAGTCGCCGCAGCCCCCGCGCCGGCTGCAGGTTAGCCGCCGCCCGCGCCGCGCTGGAAGCTCTCCACAAGGCTTCCCGCCACTAGCCGCCAACCGTCCACCAGGACGAAGAAGATCAGCTTGAACGGCAAGGACACCACCACCGGCGGCAGCATCATCATGCCCATGCTCATCAGCACGCTGGCCACCACCAGGTCGATGACGAGGAAGGGGACGAACAGCAAAAATCCGATCTCGAAGGCGCGCTTGAGCTCGCTGATCATGAAGGCGGGGGTCAGGACCTGAATGGGGGTGGAGACCACGGTCTTGGGCTTGGGTATCTTGGCCAGGCGGACGAATAGGGCCAGGTCGTCGCGATCGACCTGCCGGGCCATGAACACCTTGACCGGTCCGGCGGCCCCGTCGAATGCGGCCGGCAGCTCCATCTGCTGATCCAGCAGGGGTTTGATCCCGGCGTCGTAGGAAGCCTGGAAGGTGGGCGCCATCACCAGGGCGGTCAGGAACAGCGCCAGGCTGATCAGCACCGCGTTGGGCGGGGCCTGCTGCAGGCCGAGCGCCGTGCGCAGCAGCGACAGCACCACGATGATACGCACGAAGCTGGTGGTCATGATGACGATCGACGGGGCCAACGACAGGATCGTCAGCAGGCCCATCATCTGGACCACCCGCTCGGTCAGACCGGCGCCGGTGCCGAGGTTGATGTTCACGGCCTGGGCCGCGGCCGCAGCGGGAAAGATCAGGGCGACCAGGGCGGTCAGCGCCGCCAGCTGGGCGGCGTGGGCGCAGTCGGCCGGGGTGACGGGGCCGAGCAGGCGCTGGATCAGGCGTCTCACGAGGCGGTCTCCGCGGGGGGGCGGGCTTTTGCCCGGGGCCTGGAAGGGGCGGGGATTTGGGCCAAGACGCTGCCTTCTCCGAGCAGGATCAGGCGCTCCTCATGGTCGAACCGGACCAGAACCAGGCGGCGGCCCGGGTCGAGCATCAGGGTCTCGATCACGGTCAGGCGCCGGTCCGCGGGCGCGGTCTGCAGCCGCACCAGGGTAGAGGGGCCCCATCGCCGCAGAGCCCAGGCGCCGACGCCGATCAGGCCGAGGGTCACGCCCAGGGCGGCGATCATGCGCAGGATCTCAAAGATATCCATTCGGGCGACTCTAGAGATACGGGCGCGACTCGCGCGGGCGAGGGCAGGGCGTATCAAGGTCTGGCCCCTGAGGGTTAATGGCCGATTAACCATGATCCACCGGGGCGCCCGGCGCCGCACTAAGGTCTCGTTAACCGTGTTCATTCACCTTTGCCGCAAGACAAAGGCAGACCGCCCGCCATGAACCTGAACGACATGCCGCTGTTCGCGATGCTGAGGGGCCGGCTCGGCTATCTCAACCAGCGCCAGCAGGTCGTCGCCCAGAATGTGGCCAATTCCGACACCCCCGGCTACGTCGCCCGCGACCTCAAGGCGTTCAGCTTCAAAGCCCAGATGGACGCCGCCTCAGGCCTGCGCCCCGTGGCGCCGGCGCAGACCAACGCCGCCCATATGGCGGGGACCGCCCCGCGCCGCGAGGGGGCCTGGAAGGCCGTCGCCTCGCCCGATTCCGAGACGACCCTGGACGGCAACCAGGTCGTACTCGAAGAGCAGATGATCAAGATGACCGAGGCGCGAATGAGCTACGACGCGGCCATCGGTTTCTACCAGAAATCCCTGTCGCTGCTGCGCATGGCCTCCCGGGCCCCGGGTCGCTGATCTCATGACGAGGCTCTGAACCATGGCCGACAAGATCGCCTCAACCCAGTCGAGCGCCGCCATGGCGGTGGCCGCCTCCGCCCTCAAGGCGCAGCAGATGCGCATGCGGATTATCGCGGAAAACATCGCCAACGCCGATTCAACCTCGGGCGTGCCGGGCGGCGACCCGTATCGGCGCCAGGCGCCGGTGTTCCAGCCCGTCGCGGTCGCCGGCGGCGGCCAGGGGGTGAAAATGGGCCGGATCCAGGCGGACCAGAAGCCCTTCAACCTGGAATACGTGCCGGGCAACCCGGGCGCGGACGCCAAGGGCTATGTGAAGACCCCCAATGTGAATTCGATGATCGAGGCCCTGGATATGCGCGAGGCGCAGCGATCCTACGAAGCCAATTTGAATGTCATCGAGACCGCGCGGCAGATGGAAACGCGTACCCTCGACCTGCTCAAGCGTTAGGACGGCTAGCCGATGATCACCCCTCTCATCGTCGCCAAGGCCTATGCCGCAACCCAGTCCGCAGGGACGGGGGCGGCCGCAGCCGCGCCGGGCGCTTCCCAGTTCGCCCAGATGCTGCAGGGGGCGATGGGCGACGCCGTCCAGGCCTCCCGCGCGGCCGAACAGCAGATGGCCTCGCATGTGCAGGGCAAGGCGGAACTGGTCGACGTGGTCACGGCGATCTCGTCGGCCGAGGCCAGCCTGGAGACCGTCATGGCGGTGCGAGACCAGGTGATCAGCGCCTATCAGGAAATCATGCGGATGCCGATCTAGCGCCGCGGGGCCGGGCCGGGCGGTTAACCTTCGTAACCAGCCGTTAACCACGTTCGGCCCAGTCTGCCGTTGAGCGTAACCCTCCATTCGAGGTCTGATTCCATGAGCGGCGCAGAGGTTCTTGGCGTCGGCCGCGACGCCATCTGGCTCACCATCCAGCTATGCGCGCCCATGCTTATCGTCGGGCTGATCATCGGCGTCGGCATCGGCCTGTTCCAGGCCCTGACCCAGATCCAGGAGGCGACCCTGGTCTATGCCCCCAAGATCGTCGCCGTGTTCGTGACGCTGCTGGTGTTCCTGCCGCTGATGGGCGCCTTGATGAACAGCTTCATGCGCGGCATCGCCGAACGCATCGCAGCGATGTAGCAGGGTGAATCCCTTCGCCCTTCCTGCGGAAATCTACGGCGCTGGGCTGGTGTTCATCCGCGTCGGCGCCATCGTGATGCTGATTCCGGGCCTGGGCGAGGCGTCGGTGCCGGCGCGAATCCGGCTCGGCTTCGCCCTGCTCCTGGCCCTGTGCCTGGCCCCCATCGCCGCCCCCACGCTGCCCGCCTTCCCAACCACCCTGGGGGGGATGGGCGGGCAGGTGCTCAAGGAGGTCCTGGTCGGGTTGATGATCGGCGCCCTGATGCGGCTGATGATGTCGTCCCTCGCCGTCGCAGGCGAGACCGTGGCTATCCAGACCACCCTGGCTTTCTCTCAGACCGCCAATCCGCTCGGCGCTCAGCCTGGGACCAGCATCCAGACCTTTCTGACCCTGCTGGGGGTGACGCTGCTGTTCGCCACCAACCTGCATCACGTCTTCCTGGCCGCCATCGCCCATTCCTACACCCTGTTCGCCCCTTCCAAGCCGATCATGCTGCAGGACGCCGCCAGCCTCGCGATTCAAACGGTGGGGGGCTCCTTCGCCCTCGGAATCCAGCTGGCCGCCCCGGTGATCGTGTTTTCGCTGGTGTTCAATATCGCCGTCGGCCTGATCGGGCGGGTGATGCCGCAGTTCCAGATATTCTTCGTCGCATCGCCCCTGAGCGTGCTGCTCGGCCTGTCGATCTTCGCCCTCAGCCTGGGCCTGATCGGGCTGGTGTGGCTGAGCCGCTACGAAGAATTCCTCCACCGGTTCGTCTAGGGGAGGGGACAGGTGTCTGAAGAAACCGACTCCCACGCCAAGACAGAAGACCCGACACCGAGGCGATTAGAGGAAGCTCGTCGCAAGGGCGACGTCGCCAAGACCCCGGATCTGGCCCAGTGGATGTCGCTGCTGGGCGCGGTCACCGCGGCGGCCATGTGCGGCGGCTGGCTGGCGCGGGACCTGATGCTGGCCCTCGTGCCGTTCATCGCCCATCCCGACGCCTTCGTCCTCGACAGCGCGGGCGCGGTGACTGTGATGAGACTGGCGATGA
>Ga0335397_10009670_pt1 | contig 12016 bp, 9 predicted proteins | sample MAT04_FD_205740 | JGI IMG/M metagenome (GOLD analysis project Ga0335397, IMG submission 205740) | Freshwater microbial communities from Lake Fryxell liftoff mats and glacier meltwater in Antarctica - MAT-04 (spades assembly) (version 2) ...
CAAGCAGCCCGTGCAACGCGGCCGCGTCTTCGGGGGCGTGCGCCTGAAGGGCAGCCAGCCAGGCCACGCGCTCGGGCGGCGGCAAGTCCAGCGCCGCGTCCAGCAGCGGGCTCAGGCGCGCCCAGGTGGCGGCGTCAGGGGTGTCGAACGGGGGGGTCATCAAGGCGCCTTTGATGTGGGCATCGTAAGCCGCGGCGTGCAGGCGGATCACGCACCGCAGGCCGCCAGACAGAGATCGAGATCGCCGCGTCGAACATGACAGTCAGCCGGCGTGTCGTGTTCCGGCAGGCCACCGCGATTGACCTGTCAGGCCCGCACGTCGCGGCGCCGCACCCGCAGGAAGCCCGCCATGCACTATTCCTTGACCGCCCTGCTCTTCGCCTCGCTGGCGCTGGCCGCCGCCGTTGCCGCACTCGCGCGCATCGATCACACGCTGCGCGGTTTGCGTATCCCGCTGACAAGCGACTTCTAGGCCTGCAGCCGCCCGTGCAGCAGCGCGCGGGCCTTGTCCCCCTCGCGCTGCGCAGTGCGCTTCGAGCAACGGCGCATCGCAGCGCGCTCCGGGCTGTGGACTTACACGCTGCGTAGCGACGCAACCCCGAAGAGGTCGTGTGCTGGCCGAATCGCCCGGCAGCGCCAGGGCATCCTGCGCAACTTGCCGTGCTGGCCTGGGTCGCTGCTCGTGTCGGCCAGCACCGGGCAGGCGCCATGCATGCCGCACGCACATCGACCACGCATCGTCTTCGGCGGCGACGCCCATTTGCCTCGCTAGAGGCGCGTGTCAAGTCCCGGCAAGCTTCATCGCCCGCAAGGTCTTGGCGTGGCGCCCGCCGATGCTGTCGGCGTAATGGCGCGCCGCATCGGCGTGATGCTGGCGCGCTGCGGTCTCCTGGCCTTGAGCACGGGCCGCCCGGCCCAAGACCTCGTAGGCGTCGCCCTGGTGCAGCGACAGCACTTCAGTGCCCAGCATCTTGTCCAGCAAGGCATGCGCCTCCAGGGCGTCGCGGCGGGCTTCGTCCCAGCGCGATTGCGTCAACAGCCATTCGGCGCGGCGCAGCAGGGTGGGTGGCAGGAACAGCGTGGCATTGCTGCTTTCGCGCAGCATCTGCACGGCCTGGTCCAGCAGCGCGGCTGCGTTGGCATGTTGACCACGCCCGGCAGCGATCAGGCCTTCTTCGGCGCGCATCAGGCCGAAGTGGTAGTTGGCTGGCGGCAACGAGGCAAATTGCAGCACGCTGCTGGCAATCAGCGCCGTGGCCTCGTCCAGCCGGCCCAGTTTGCGCAGGATGGCCACGCGGTTGATGCGGGCGATGTTGGCCGCGCCGAGGTGGCCGCTGGCAGCGATCCTGGCGAGCAACCGGTCCGAGTAGCGTTTGGCTTGGGCCAGATCACCCAGGTTGCGCCACGACAATTCGTCGAAGGCGATGTCGACGCTCGCGTCCTGCGCGTCCGGGTGACCGGTGTTGATGATGCGCCTTGCTTCGCGGCTCATGTCCAGGGCCTGCAGCGGCCGGCCGGCATAGCCCCACAGGCTGGACCAGTTGCTGTAGAGCACCGCGCCCAGCTGCGTTTCGCGCATGTGCAGCTGTTCTGTCAGCTGTTGCTGCTTCCGATAGGCCCGGTCGGCATCCAACACCCGGCCGGCTATCTGGTAACCCATTGCCAGGTGCGCCCAGCTGTCGTTCAAGCCGCGCGGGTCAGGCGTGGGCAGGCGCTCGTTCAGCTGCACGGCCAGCTCCGCAGCCGCGATGGCCGGGACGTTGGCACCCGACTCGCGCTCCACGGACTCGGCCACCTGCAGGCAATTGATGCGGCTGGTGAGGTACCGGGATTCATCGGGCAACGCTGCCAGGCCGGCCTGGTATTCGCGCCTTGCCGCGTCAAACTGGCCTTGTGTCCCCAGCGTCCAGCCCAGGTTGCATGTGACGTCGGCGACACTGGACGGGTCGTTCGAGGCCAGCGCATGCACCTTGGCGCGCTGCAGTACTTGCTGCGCCGCGATGTTCTCGTTCGCCGACATCAGCTGGTCGGCCAGCGCAGCCAGCAGCATGGCACGGTGCTCCGGTGCCATGCCTTCGCGCGCTTCCACGAACTCGGCCGCCCGCAACAGCAAAGCGCGGTTGGTAAGGACCTGCCCGGCGGGCCGGGCATTCGACAAAAAACTTGTGAGCTCGCTCATGCGTTGCGCGCGCTCGGCCGCCTGCAAGGCCAGGTCCCGCTGTTGTTGCGCCGCCAGGGCTTGCGCCGTGGCGCGCTCGCGCTCCACGTTAGCCTGCTGTGCGCTTTGCTGCGCGCGCCAGGCCATGCCCAGCGTGCCCACCATGCCGGCCAGCAGCGCGACCACCGCCACGGCCGACAGCGCCACGGGCAAACGGTTGCGCCGCACGAACTTGGCCGCCAGTTCAGGCCAGGGAGCGCGCCGCGCGGCCACCGGGCGGTGCTGCAGGTAGGCGGCGATGTCGTCATCGAAGGCGCTGACGCTGGCGTAACGCCGGGCCGGCACAGCGGCTGTCGCACAGGCCAGGATGTTGTCCAGGTCGCCAGCCAGTTGGCGCGCATCAGCGGGGTGGCGGGCGAGATCGCTGGCCCGCCGCATGGGGCCTTCACTGGCCGCGCGCAGGTAGGCCATCGGGGTGGTGGGCGGGTCGAGCCCGGCCGGGTGGCGGCCGGTGAGCAATTCGAACAGCACCACACCCAGGGCGTAGACGTCGACGGTGATGCCCAGCGTGCCGCCGGTGAACTGCTCGGGTGCGGCATGCGAGGGTGTCATCGGGAACACGCCCTCCCGCGTCAACCCGTCGCCATCGGGCTCGTCCAGCAGTTTGGCAATGCCGAAGTCCAGCAGCTTGATCTGCCCTTGCCGGTCGACCAGGATATTGCCGGGCTTCAGGTCGCGGTGAATGGCGAGCTGGCCATGCGCGGCGCTCACCGCCGCAAGCACCTGCCGGAACAGCGCCAGCCGCTGCCGGATGCTCATGCCCTGCGCATCGCACCAGTGGTCGATGGGCTGGCCATCGACCCACTCCAGCACGAGGTAGGGCTGACCCTGAGAGGTCACCCCCGCATCGAGCAGCCGTGCTATGCCTTCGTGCTGCAGCCGTGCCAGCAGCGCACCCTCGCGGCGAAAGCGCTCCTGCGTGCCGCGGTCGAACTGGCCATGCTTGAGCAGCTTGATGGCGGCGTACCCGGCAAAGCGCCCGTCCGAACGCTGGGCCTTCCACACCAGGCCCATGCCGCCTTCGCCCACCATGCCCAGCAGTTCCCAAGGCCCGAGGCGGTCACCGGGCGCCGTGGTCGCAGCCCCGGCATGCGCCGAGCCGGCGAGAAAGTCGTCGCGGCAGGCGGCTTCGTGGCGTTCGAGCAGCCCCTGCAACGCGGCAGCGTCCTCGGGCGCGTGCGCCTGCAAGGCGGCCAACCAGGCCGCGCGCTCAGACGAAGGCAGGTCCAGCGCCAAGTCCAGCAAGGGGCTCAGACGGGCCCAGGTGGCGGCGTCGGGGGTGTCGGAATGGACGGTCATCAAGGCGCCTACGGTGTAGGCATGGTAAGCCGCGGGCTGTCATCCCGTTGCCACCCGCGGGCCTCTCCAGTGAGATCGAAAGCCGCGCTGGGAACCGGACAGGCACCGCGCCTGTCGTGTTCCGGCAGGCCACTGCGATTTTCCTGTCAGGCCCGCACTTCGCGGCGCCGCACCTACAGGAAGCCCGCCATGCACTACGCCCTGACCGCCCTGCTTTTCGTCTCACTGGCGCTGGCCGCCGCCGTTGCCGCGCTGGCGCAGATCGACCGCACGCTGCGCGGCATGCACATCCCGCTGACGAGCGACTTCTAGGCCTGCAGCAGCCCGTGCAGCAGCGCGCGGGCCTTGTCCCAATCGCGCTGCGCGGTGCGCTCCGAGCCGCCGCGCAGCGCGGCGATCTCGGCAAACGTCAGCCCGGCGAAGAACTTCAGGTCCACCAGCTCGGCCAGGCGCGCGTCGATGACGGCCAGCCGCTCCACGGCCTGGCCGATGTGTTCCAGGTCTTCGGCGGCGGCGTCGGCGGGTGCCATGGCGTTGTCGGACACAAAGGTGTCCAGCGCCGTGATGTCCAGTCCACCGCCGCGTTTCTGCGCACCGCGTGCGCGGGCGTGGTCGATGGCGATGCCTCGCATGGCGCGCGCCGCGTAGGCCATGAAGTGCGCGCGGTCAGTGAACTGCAGGCCGGGCCGGCCCGACATCTGCAGATAGGCCTCGTGCAGCAGCGTGGTCGGCGAGATCTGCGCCGCCTGCCCGCCCTTGTAGAGCTCGCGCCGGGCCATGCGCCGCAGTTCAGCGTAAAGCGACTCAAAACTCGGGGCGTCGGCGTCGGGGGCGAGCATGGTCCATCGTACCCGCGCCGCGGCGGCGCGTGCCGAATGCGGCTAGGGGGCGCCCGCCCACCCGCAGCCCTGAAAGCCTTCAGGGCCGTCCGCCCCGGAACGCCCTTGCCGCGCCCTCAGTCCGCGCCGGCCGCAGCCGCGCTTTCGTCCAGCGCCGGCGTCTTGATCTCACCCGGGATAGCCTTGCGCGCGAACAGCGTGTAGATCGTCGGCACAACGAAGATGGTCAGCAGCGTGCCCACGCTCATGCCGCCGACGATCACCCAGCCGATCTGCTGCCGGCTCTCGGCGCCGGCGCCGCTGGCCAGCGCCAATGGCAGCGCGCCCAGCACCATGGCGCCTGTGGTCATCAGGATGGGCCGCAGGCGCAGCGCCGCGGCTTCGGTCACGGCATCGAACACGTCGCGGCCCTGCTGGCGCAACTGGTTGCTGAACTCGACGATCAGGATGCCGTGTTTGGTGATCAGGCCGACGAGCGTGATGAGGCCGATCCGCGAGAACACGTTGAGCGTGCCCCCGGACAACTGCAGCGCCGCCAGCGCACCCACCATGCTCAGTGGCACCGCCAGCAGGATGACGAAGGGATCGACGAAGCTTTCGAACTGGGCCGCCAGCACCAGAAAGATGAACAACAGCGCCAGCACAAAGACCACCCCCAAGGCGCCCGACGAGGACCTGAACTCACGGCTGACGCCGTTGAGTTCGGTGGCGTAACCCTCGGGCAGCACACGCGCGGCGGTGGCGTCCATGAAGGCCAGCGCCTCGCCCAGCGAATAACCCGGGGCCAGGTTGGCCGTGATGCTCACCGAACGGCGCTGGTTGAAGTGGTTCAGCTCGCGCGGGCTCACCGATTCACGCACCTTCACCAGCGACGACAGCGGCACCATGGTCTCGTTGCGGCCACGCACAAACATCTTGTCGATGTCCTCGGGCGTGCTGCGGCCGCTGCTGGCGGTCTGCACCAGCACGTCGTACTGCTCGGCGTCGCGCTTGTAGCGCGTGACGACGCGGCCGCCGAGCATGCTTTCCACCGTGCGCGCCACGGTGTCGACCGAAACGCCGATGTCGGCCGCGCGCGCGCGGTCGACGTCGATGAAGATCTCGGGCTTGTTCAGCTGCAGGTCGCTGTCGGGCTGCACGATGCCCGGGTTCTTCTGCATCTCGGCGATGATGGTCTGTGCTGCGCGCGCCATGTTCGGGTAGCTGTCGCCGCTGACGATGACGAAGTTGACGGCGCGCGAGCGGAAACCCTGGCCCAGGCTGGGCGGCGTCACCGGGAAGACGCTGATGCCGGGCAGCGCCATCAGCTGCGGCAGCAGCTTCTGCTGCAGTTGCTGCGTGGTCACCGTGCGGTCGGCCCAGTCGACCGTGCGCAGCACGCCGAAGGCGCTGGACACCTGGCCACCGCCGATGAAGGTGAAGCGGCGGTCGAACTCCGGGTACTGCGAGGTGATACGGTCGATGGCGTCCAGGTAACGCGCGGTGTATTCCAGCGTCGCGCCGTCGGGGGCGCGGATCGGCATGGCGATGACACCGCGGTCTTCCATCGGCGACAACTCGCTCTTGGCGTTGGTGAACAGCGCATAGCTGCCACCGGCCGAGGCCAGCATCACCAGCACCACCAGCCAGCGCCGGCCCAGCGACCAGCGCAGGGCGACGGCGTAGCCGTTGGACAGCGCGACGAGCAGCCGCTCCATGCCGCGGTCGAAACGTGTCGGCTTGGCGGCATGGCGCAGCAGCTTGCTGCACATCATCGGCGTGAGCGTCAGCGCAACGAAGCCCGACACCAGCACGGCGCCGGCCAGCGTCAGCGCAAATTCGCCGAACAGCCGCCCCGTGCGTCCGGGCGTGAAGGCCAGCGGCGCGAACACCGCGGTCAGCGTCAGCGTCATCGCCACCACGGCGAAGCTGATCTCGCGCACGCCCTTGATGGCGGCCTGGAAGGGTTCCAGCCCTCCTTCGATGTGGCGGTAGATGTTCTCCAGCACGACGATGGCGTCGTCGACCACGAGGCCGATGGCCAACACCAGCGCCAGCAGCGTCAGCGTGTTGATCGTGAAGCCCGCCAGCGCAATGAGCGCGAAGCTGCCGATCAGGCTGACAGGAATCGTCAACAGCGGAATGATCGACGCGCGCAGCGTGCGCAGGAAGACGAAGACCACCAGCGCCACCAGCACCACGGCTTCGGCCACCGTGGTGTAGACGGCCTTGATCGAGCGGTCGATGAAAACCGAGTTGTCGTTGGCTTGATGCACCGTCACCGAAGCCGGCAGGTCGCGCTGGATCTGCGGCATCAGCGCGCGCACACCGTCGGCCACTTCCAGCGGGTTGGCGGTGGCGTTGCGGATGATGCCGGTGCTGACGCTGGGCACGCCGTTCAGCCGCACCCGCGAACGTTCGCTGGCAGCGGCCTCCTCGACACGCGCCACGTCGCGCAGGCGCACGATGCTGCCGCCGACGTTCTTCAGCACCACCTCGTTGAACTGCGCCACCGTGTTCAGGTCGGTGCGCGCGGTAACGCTGAATTCGCGCTGCTGGCTCTCGATGCGCCCGGCCGGCACTTCGAGGTTCTGCCGCCGCAGCGCGTCCTCCACGTCCTGCACCGTCAGCCGGTAGGCGGCCAAGCGGTCGGGGTCGACCCAGATGCGCATCGCGAAGCGGCGGTCGCCGCCAATCTGCACGTCGGCGACGCCGGTGATGGTCTGCAGCCGTGGCTTGACGACGCGGTTGACGAGGTCGGTCAGTTCCAGTGGCCCCATCGTGTCGCTGGTGAAGGCCAGCCAGATGGTGGGCGTGGCGTCGGCCTCGACCTTGCTGATGATCGATTCGTCGGCCGCATCCGGCAGGCGGCCGCGCACCCGGGCCACGCGGTCGCGCACCTCGGCCGCGGCAGTGTCGGGGTCCTTGCTGAGCTTGAAGCGCACCGTGATCTGGCTGCTTTCGGTGCGCGACACCGAGGTCATGATCTCGACGCCGTCGATGCCCGCGATACTGTCTTCCAGCGGCTTGGTGACCTGCGATTCGATGACCTCGGACGAAGCGCCAAGCAGCCGCGTGCTGACGTTGACCAGCGGCTCGTCGATGCGTGGGTACTCGCGCAGCGTCAGTTCCTTGAACGAGACCAGCCCGACCAGCACCAGCAGCAGCGACATCACGCTGGCCAGCACCGGACGGCGGATCGAGGTTTCGGACAGGCGCATGGGGTTCCTCTTCGCTCTGGGGCCGGACGGCGCGGCCGATCAGGCCGGCGTGGCGCGTGCGCCGCTGGCCGCCGGCGTCTGCTGGGCGGCGCCGGCCGGCATGCCGGAGGCCGCGCCCGACGCCGGGCCGCCCGCGGGCTTGCCGTCGCTCGCGGCCGGCGGGCCACCGGCCTTGGCCAGGTCGATCACGCGCACCGGCAGGTTGTTGCCGCGCAGCAGGCGTTCGTGGCCGGCGGTGACAACGCTGTCGCCGGCCTTCAGGCCATCGAGCACCTCGACTTTGCCCGGCAGGCGCAGGCCGATGCGGGCATCGACACGCTGCGCCGTCTTCTTGCCGTCGGCGCCCTCGACGACCTTGAACACGACCTGCTTGCCGCCAAGCGGCACCAACGCCTCTTCGGGAACGACGATGGCGCCTTCACGCACCGCGAACACCACGCGCGGCCGCGCGAACATGCCCGGCTTGAGCAGCGCGCCAGGGTTCTCGACCTGGGCCACCACCTGCAGCGCGCGGCCGTTGGCGTCGACCTGCGAGTCGACGGCCTGCACACGGCCCTTGAAGCTGCGGCCCGGCAGGGCGTCGACGGCCAGCTCCACCGGCTGGCCGGGGCGCAGGCGGTCGACGGTGCGTTCGGGCACCGAGAACTGCACCTTCAGCGACGACAGATCCTCGATGTTGACGATGTCGGCCCCGTCCTTGATGTAGTCGCCGACGTCGACCAGGCGCAGGCCGGCCGTGCCGTCGAAGGGCGCCAGCACCTTCAGCCGAGCCAGCTGCGCCCGCGACAGCGCGACCTGGGCTTCGGCCACCTCCAGGCTGGCGGCGTTCTGGTCGACCGCGCTCTGGCTGACGAAGCCCTGGCCGAGCAGTTCGCGGCTGCGCTGCAGGTTCGTGCGCGCGATGCTGGCCTGGGCTTCGGACTGCTTGAGCTGGGCCACCTGCAAGGTGTCGTCGAGCTGCACCAGCAGCTGGCCGCGGCGCACGCGCTGGCCATCGGCAAAGCCCAGCTTCGAGACCCGTCCACTCACTTCGGGGCGCAGCATCACACCCTGGTTCGACTTCAAGGAGCCGACGGCCTGCACGTCATCGGTGAGTGTGGTGGCCTGGGCCTGCGCCACCTCCACCGGGGCGGGCCCGCCGGCACCACCACCGCGCGGCACCGCCGACGGCCCGGGCGCCGCGACGCTGGCCACACCTTGTGCAGACTTCGGTGTGTTCTGCCACCACCAGGCGACCATGCCGGCGGCCGCAAGGCCGATCACGGCCACGGCGGTGTGCAATTTCTTCAAAGGCTGCTTTCGGACTCAGGCTACAAGGCGTAACTCGCGACTTTAGCTTTTCGTCGCTTTCCCTGCTGCGCGGCCGGACGGGCCGGCGTGACTTGCGACAGCCCCTTCAGGCCAGCACGCTGTCGACGCCCAGATTGGCCAGCCGGTCGGCGCGCTCGTTGCCGGGGTCGCCGGAGTGACCCTTGACCCAGCGCCACTGCACACTGTGCGCGGCGTTGAGCTCGTCCAGGCGCTGCCAGAGTTCGACGTTTTTCACCGGCTTCTTGTCGGCCGTCTTCCAGCCCCGTGCCTTCCAACCGTGGATCCAGCTGGTGATGCCGTCCTTGACGTAGTTGCTGTCGGTGTAGACGGTGACAGTGCAGCGCTTCTGCAGCGAGGCCAGCGCCTGTATCACCGCGGTGAGCTCCATGCGGTTGTTGGTCGTGAGCTTCTCGCCACCGTAGATTTCCTTCTCGTGCGCGCCGCTCTGCATCCACGCGCCCCAGCCACCGGGGCCAGGGTTGCCGCGGCAGGCGCCGTCGGCATAGATCACCACGTCGGACATCAGGTTTCCATTTCAACTTGAATCTCGGCCCCGCCTTCGGCGCGACCGTGCACCGCCGGGCGCTGCCGGTGAGCCACCACCGCCGGCGCGGCCGCAATCTTGCGCTTCTCGTTGCGCGCCAGCCCGATCAGGCGCATGCCACGCACACGCTTGACGGCCTGCAGGAAGTAGACGCTGCCCAGCACCGGCCACCAGTTGTCGCCGACACGGTCCATCCAGGCAAACCGTTCGAGCCAGTTCTCGCTGCGCAACGGCGGGCGCCAGCAGCCGAAGCGGCCGGCCTCGACCTCGAAGCCGAGCAGGCGCAGCCAGTCGCGCAACCGCCAGTAGCCGATGAACTCGCCGGCACGCGGCAGGTAGAGCGGGCCGTGGCGGTCGATGCCCAGTCCGTGCTTGACGCGCCCGGCGCGCTGGCGCAGGCCCCACAGGCTGGCCGGGTTGAAGCCGGCGATGACCACCCGGCCCTCGGGCACCAGCACCCGTTCCACCTCACGCAGGGTGTGGTGTGGGTCGCGGGCCAGTTCCAGCGCGTGCGGCAGCACCACGAGGTCGATGCTGGCGTTGGGAAAGGGCAGTGCATCGAACTCGCAGTGCAGCGCGATAGGCTCGTGCGGCACCTGCGTCGTCAGCAGCTCGCTGTCCAGCGGCGGCAGGGCCAGCGACTCGGGCACGATCAGCGTGTCGCTGGCCACCCAGCGGTGCGGCATGCGGTTGGCGCGCAGGCCGTCGAGTTCGGGCAGCCCCAGCTGCAGCGCGTGAAAGCCGAAGGCGTCGGCCACCGCGTGGTCCAATCGCGCCTGTTCCCAAGCCAGCATGTAGCGGCCGGGCGCGGTGTGCAGCCAGGCCCCCAATTCCTCGATCGACTCGTCTCGCGTCATGAATCTTTCAGCGCTGCCCGCCTTCGCCGACAACTACGTCTGGATGCTTCACGACGGCACACAGGCCGTGGTGGTCGACCCGGGTGACGCGGCACCCGTGCTGCAGGCGCTCGACGCGCAGGGTCTGCAGCTCGCGGGCATTCTAGTGACGCACCACCACGCCGATCACGTCGGCGGCGTCGACGCGTTGCGGCCGCGGCTGCGCGGACCGGTGTGGGGCCCGGCGCGCGAGCGCATCCCCGCGCCGTTCGTGCCACTGCACGAAGGCGACACGGTCGAGGTGCTGGGCCTGCGTTTCCGCGTCATCGACGTGCCTGGCCACACCGCCGGGCACATCGCCTACGTGCAGCAAGGCGCAGCCGACGCACCGCTGCTGTTCTGCGGCGACACGCTGTTTTCGGCCGGCTGCGGCCGCCTGTTTGAAGGCACACCCTTACAGATGCACACCTCGCTGGCGCGACTGGCGGCGCTGCCTGCCGATACACAAGTGTGCTGCACACACGAGTACACGCTGGCCAACCTGCGCTTCGCGGCGGCGGTGGAACCGGGCAACACCGAGCGTGCGGCCTATGATGCGCACTGCCAGGCCCTGCGCGGCCAGGGCCTGCCCACGCTGCCCTCGCGCATTGGTCTGGAACGTCAGATCAACCCTTTCCTGCGTTGCACCGAGCCGGCTGTCGTCGCCGCCGCCCGGGCGCAGGGTGCCGACGGCAACGATGCCGTGAATGTGCTTGCCGCGTTGCGCGAATGGAAGAACCGATTTCGATGACCTTGAATGCCGTGCTTCGAAGCGGGCACGCCCGCCTGACCGCCGCCGCACTGGCCGCGCTTCTTCTTGCCGGCTGCGCCACGCTGCCGGCCCCCGAAGCCAGCGCGCCGCCACCCGTGGTTGCCACGCCCGTTACGCTGCCCGAACCCGTGACGCCGGTCAGCGCCGCCGATGTCGCTGCGGCCGCCGCCGATGCCGCTGTACCCGCCGTGCCCCGCCGCCGGCTCGACTCGCGCGACCGCGCCGTGCGCGGCGACCTCTGGCAGCGTGTGCGCGAAGGCTTCGCGATGGCAGACCTCGACAACGAGCTCGTGCGCAAGTGGGAGCAGTGGTACGCCCGCGACCCCGCCTACGTGCAGCGCATGACCGAACGCGGCGGCCGCTACCTCTTCCACATCGTCGAGGAAGTGCAGCGCCGCGGCATGCCGGCCGAGATGGCGCTGCTGCCCTTCATCGAGAGCGCCTTCAACCCGCAGGCGATGTCGCGCGCCGCGGCCTCGGGCATGTGGCAGTTCATGCCCGCCACCGGACAGGACTACGAGCTGCGCCAGAACCTCTTCCGCGACGACCGCCGCGACGTGCTGGCCAGCACACGCGCTGCGCTGGACTACCTGCAGCGCCTGCACGGCCTCTTCGATGACTGGCAGCTTGCGCTGGCCGCCTACAACTGGGGCCAGGGCAACGTGGCGCGCGCCATCGACCGCAACCGCCGCGCCGGTCTGCCGACGACCTACGACGCGCTGCGCATGCCGCAGGAGACGCGCGAGTACGTGCCCAAGCTGCAGGCGGTCAAGAACATCGTGCTGCAGCCCGGCGCCTTCGCGCTGCGGCTGCTGCCGCTGGAGAACCACCCCTTCTTCATCAGCGTGCCCATCGACCGCGACATCGACGTCGGCTTGGCGGCCGAGCTCGCCGGCCTGAGCCTCGACGAGTTCCAGCAGCTCAACCCGCAGATGAACAAGCCGGTGATCCTGGCCGC
>Ga0335397_10009677_pt1 | contig 12010 bp, 8 predicted proteins | sample MAT04_FD_205740 | JGI IMG/M metagenome (GOLD analysis project Ga0335397, IMG submission 205740) | Freshwater microbial communities from Lake Fryxell liftoff mats and glacier meltwater in Antarctica - MAT-04 (spades assembly) (version 2) ...
GCGCACAACCCGCCCCAGACAAGCAAATTGATCCTCCTGATCGGGGTCCCAGCCTTTGGTGTAGTACGCGCCGTGGCCATAGCGGTCGAGGGTCAGGCGTTCGACACTGCCATCCGCTTGGCGGCTAAAGACCAAGATCGTGCGGCGGCGTGCGGCCATGGCTGGTTCGGGCAGAAAGGACATGATCACCGGATCTTCGTTGTATTCGCGCGCCGCGATGATCCACATATCAAAGCCTTCGCGCGCCATCAACGCTGGCAGAAATTCATCAAGCCGCTGTTGGAGCCAGCGGTTGCGGATCGTGGCCTGGCTACGCAAGGGCAGAATTTTATTACGATAGGCCTCTACAGGCAGTGCTTGGGCAAGTGGCATGGTGGGGAACCTTTGTTAGACTTTGGTAGATAAGGGCGTGGCTAGACGTTGTTGCGTTCAATTATGCTAGATTGTAGCGAAAGCTGCAACCATCAGCAAGCTTGCCCAGCCTTGGCTGCTAGTCGGGCGTTTGTACGCGGTGATCAGATTGACTTTCCCTGGCGCTCCAGGTAAGATGGGGCGTACGCTAAAACAGGAACGTAGAAGGCATGATGATAAAACGCAACGTAACTGCACCTGCCGACCCAGCATTGCAACCGGCACGGGCGGTGGTGATCACTGGTGCGGCCACGGGGATTGGTGCAGCCTGTACCCAGCGTTTGGCCGCGGCGGGGTTTCACGTGTTTGCGGGTGTGCGCAATGCACGCGATGGCATTGCGTTGCAAAACAGAGTAGCTGGCCAAGTAACGCCTGTCTTACTCGATGTCACCGATGCCGCGCAGATCGCGGCGGCCCACGAACTGGTAGCAACCAGCGTGGGTGACCAAGGATTGGTGGGGCTGGTGAATAATGCTGGGGTAGCTGTCGGGGGTCCATTAGAGTTTCTACCCATAGCCGAACTGCGCTATCAAATGGAAGTGAACGTCTATGGTATGGTGGGTGTGACCCAGGCATTCTTACCCTTGCTGCGGCGGGCTACCGGGCGCATTGTGAACATGAGTTCGATTTCCGGCTTGGCCGCTACGCCCTTTGTGGGCCCCTATGCCGCCTCGAAATATGCCTTGGAAGCCCTCTCCGATGCGTGGCGCGTGGAATTACGGCCATGGGGCATCCAGGTTGTGCTGGTGGAGCCGGGGACAATTGCCACGCCAATCTGGCAAAAGGGCTTGGAGATGGCGGATCGCTTGCTAGCCCAATTGCCGCCGGCGGCGCATACGTTCTATGGGCCAATTTTCCCATTTATGCGGGCCCGGCTTGCCCATACCCAGGGGATTCCTGCCGATAGTGTGGCCCAGGTGGTGGCCCAAGCGCTAATCGTCAAACGGCCCAACGCGCGCTATTTGGTCGGCAACGATGCCCGTGTGCGCGTGATCCTAGAACGATTGCCAACGCGCTGGCGCGACCGCCTGATTGCGAGTCGATTGCCCAAGTATGGCAGAAATTGAAGCAAGATGCAGGAGAGCAAAGGAGTATGAGTCAGCTATGCGCGTGATTACAGGCAGTGCCAAAGGACGCAAACTACAGATGGTGCCGGGGGATGGTACGCGTCCCATTACGGATCGCGCCAAGGAAGCGCTGTTTAGCATTCTGGGGCATGGCATTCAAGGAGCGCGTGTGCTGGATCTCTTTGGCGGCACCGGCTCGGTAGGCATCGAAAGCTTGAGCCGCGGCGCAGCCTTTGCCCATTTTGTCGATCTGAATCGCAAAGCCGTCGAGACAATGCGCGCCAACCTCACCCACTGTCAGTTGCTGGACAAGGCGCTGATTGAGCGCAACGACAGCTTTGCTGTACTCAAAAGCTATCGTGGCCAGCCGTTCGATCTTATCTACGTCGCGCCGCCACAATACAAAGGTCTGTGGAAACAGGCTCTGTTGCTCATTGATAGCCGACCCGCACTGCTGGCTGCGCAGGGCGAACTCATTATCCAAATTCATGACAAAGAAGAAAGTCCGGTCGAACTGCAATTTTTGCAAGAATATGATCGACGGCGCTACGGCTCTGTGCTTCTGATTTTCTATGCAGCGGCAACTGAACTGACAGACAATGCTGGCGATGAAGCGGATACGTACGACGAACTGGGTGATGACGGGCTAGACGATGACGAACTAGACGACGATCTGGTTGAGGATGAAGAAGACACGTACGACGATGATCCCGCTGATGACGAACCCGCTGATCAGCAAGCACAGACCCGGCGCTAAAAAGGGGGATGCCATCTTGGCATCCCCCTTTTATTTACTAGAATTGTTCCAAAATAAGCAGGATATAGCCAGTGGTAGCATTCTGGGATAGCACCATGGAATGAAAAAGAGAATAGGTCTGGTGTTATCCCGGAATGCGCCGAAAGCTAGCTAGGGACACCTCTACAAACTACCGATCTAGGCTGCCGAGCGAAACTCACGCCCTAGCGAAATGGGCTGGCCTTGCCGCCCAAACAGGTTGGGCATCTTGCTTTCGCTAAAGACTTCGCGCGTCACCACACAGCGCACGACATCATCGCGGCTGGGGATTTCGAACATTACATCTAGCAAGCCTTCTTCGACAATGCTGCGCAAGCCGCGCGCCCCGGTTTTGCGCAGAAACGCTTCGGTCGCCACAGCATCCAATGCTTCGAGATCAAAGTGTAGCTCCACTTTGTCCATGGCAAAGAGCCGTTGGAATTGACGCACCACACTATTCTTCGGCTCGGTCAAGATGCGTACCAACGCCCGGCGATCCAGTGAATCTAGACTGACAAAGACCGGCAAGCGGCCAATAAATTCTGGAATCAGGCCAAATGCCAGCAGATCATCGGGCACAACTTGGTGCAGCAGTTGACTTTCTTCGCGACTTTCGCGCTCCATCCGGCGGATCTGCTGTTCGCGTTGGCGCTCGGTCAGATTTTCGGGCAAGGGCAGGGCGCTGGTATCCTCGATGGCCGTACCGGCAATGCGCGGTTGCAACGTCTCCTCTTGCCCGGTCATAAACCCCAGCCCAGAGCGCCGCTGAATACGCCTTCGCACCATGTCGCCCAGGTGACTGAACGCGCCACCACAGATAAACAGAATGTTGCGCGTATCAAGCTGGATAAAATCCTGCTGCGGATGTTTGCGCCCTGCGTTGGGCGGTACATTGGCGGTCGTGCCTTCAATGATCTTGAGCAGCGCTTGCTGTACACCTTCGCCACTGACATCGCGCGTGATGCTCGGGTTATCGCCACCTTTGCGCGCAATCTTGTCGATCTCATCTATGTAGACAATGCCATAGGCCGCGCGTTCCACATCCCAATCGGACGCTTGTAGCAACCCAACAAGAATCGTCTCCACATCTTCACCGACATAGCCTGCTTCGGTTAGCGTGGTGGCGTCAGCAATCGTCAACGGAACATTGAGTAACTTGGCCAAAGTTTGGGCGAGCAAGGTCTTGCCACTGCCGGTAGAACCAATCAACAGCACGTTGCTTTTGGTCAGCTCCACATCGTTATCGGCTTGGTTGGCCGCATCGGCCCCCTCCACCGAATTGCCGCTATGTTTCCCAAAAACCCGTTTGTAATGATTGTAGACGGCGACAGCCAACACCTTTTTGGCTTGTTCTTGCCCAATCACATACTGATTCAGATGGTCAACAATTGCCCTTGGGCTTGGAATCACGCCGAGATCGCGCGGCTTCGCTCCCTGTGTCCGTGCTGCGGCACCCGTTAACCCTTCCTCGGTTAAAATCTCGGCACCCAACAGGACACATTCGTCACAAATATAAGCGTTATCCGCACCTTCGATCAGGCGCTGGACTTCGGCTTTGGTTTTGCCACAAAAAGAGCAACGTGGCTCTGTCATAAGTTATCTGCCTTCAATTTCGAGTGGCGTAGCTTCGATCACCTTTTCGCCACTGGCCAAGCGCAATTCGCCTGTCTTGCGATCCACCGCGACAATGCGCGACGTATCGCCCAACACTTCGTCCACCAAGCCGTATTCTTTGGCTTCCAGAGCATTCATATAGCGATCACGGTCGAAATCGCGTTCGATTTCTTTCCAATCACGCTTGACATGTGAACTCACCAGTTGGAAAAGCTGGGTCTGAATGCGTTCTTGCTCGCGGAAGGCAATCCGCACATCTTCGGTGTAGCCCTGGGCACCACTGCTGGCCGGGTGCATGTGAATGGTGGCGTGGGGCAGCGCATAGCGGCGGCCTGTTGCGCCAGAGGCCAGTAACACGGTACCCATGCTGGCGGTCATGCCGACGGCGACTGTGCTAACCGGCGCGGTAATCATCTGCATAGTGTCATAGATGGCGAAACCGGCATGGATATGCCCACCGGGGCTATTGATGTACATGTTGATCGGCTGATTGGCATCTTCGCTATTCAACCAGAGCAATTGTGCCACAATCAGATTGGCAACCTGATCATTAATCGGTGTGCCCAGAAAGATAATGCGTTCCTTGAGTAGCAAGCTATAGATGTCATACGCGCGTTCGCCACGGCCAGAGCTGTCGATGACCATCGGAACCATATTGGTTGGTGGAACCATATTCATAAAATTTATCTCCATTCAAAGGATAAGCTAGGTCAATCAAAATTTGGGAAATATATACACCAACCATAATTCAGCAAGGCACAATGCGGATGTAATTTGGCTCTATTTTGGTGTTTGTGTTCTGTTAGAATTCGAGCAAGCGGCCATGGTGCGATCGCTGGCACAACCCCATGGCCCGATTCCCACCGCCAAGCATCCAATGTAAACGCGTTGCGCGACTGCGCCAGCAACGCGCCTAGGCTGTAAACGATAAAGGGCATGAGAAAGTTCGACCTCGCTGCGAAGTCGAACTTTCTCATGCCAACCCAGGCACTGTTGTCGTAACCAGGCGCAGCCCGTATTGTGCAAGCCTAGCCTAGGCTTGTGTGGTATCCTTGTCCGCGTCTGCGCTCTCTGATGCTGGCTCTGTCGTTATCTCTGTTAGTGTCTCTGTACCAGATGCGTCAGTGGCGGTCGTGTCAGTGGCGGTCGTGTCGGCTGTGTCTGCGGCGGGTGTCTCGACTGTGTCTGTGGAGGGCAGTTCGTCACCTTTCCCGCGGGCAATGGCAATAATGCGTTCAATCGACTTGTCGCGCAGCAGTTGGCTTTCCAGAATGGCGCGTCCCGATTCATGGCGGAACATATTGGCCAACTGTTGCGCCGTCTCTGGATCATTGCCCGTCAACAGCAATTGAATGCGCGCATCGACATCGGCCTGACTGACCGTCATATTCTCCAGGCGCAAGATTTCAGAGAGAATCAAATTGCGTTCGGCCTGACGTTTGGCGTCTTCGCGGAAACTTTCGCGCATTTGCTCGCGTGTCTGGCCCGTTTGGCGATAATAGGTGTCCAGATTTTCGATACCAAAGCGGCGCAATTGCATTTCAATATCCGAGACCATCGAGTCGATCTGATCTTCAATCACAACTGGCGGATAGTTGAGCGTGCTCTGGGCCAAAACCGCGTCTAGGACTTTTTCCAGGTAGGCATTGTCCGCTTGGGTTTTGGCGTTTTCGCGCAACGTCACGCGGATGCTCTCTTTGAGATCTTCGACCGTTTCAAAATCTGGCCCGATGGTCTGGGCAAATTCGTCGGTGAGTTCAGATTTTTGATAAGCCTGAATATGATTCACTTTAACTTGAAAGCGCGCCTGCTTGCCGGCGTAGATGCTCTGGCCTTCTGCGGGCCAGGAGAGGACAAATTCCTTCTCATCGCCAGCTTTCAGCCCCAATAACTCTTCATCCAGACCCGCTGGTTCCATGGGATTTTCCTGATCCGGCGTTACATCCCATTCGGTTTCGTCGAGCACCACCGTTTCGGAACCATCTTCGCCCAAGATGGGGTTGCCAGCCTCGTCGATCAACACGCTGTGTACATTGAGATTCATCATATCGCCATATTGACCAGGGCGCTCGACATTTTCCCAGCCAGCCCCTTGGTCGCGATATTGATCCAGCCGCGCTTCGACATCGGCCTCATCAATGGCAAATTCATCTTCCTCAACGCGCAATGCCTTATAGTCGCCCAGATCGATAGCTGGATCGAGCGGCATGGCCAAGGTATAGACCAATGGCTCAAGCTTGACATCTTCCAGCGAGGCGCGCGCATAGGGCTCGAGCTTCTCTTGTTCGATGGCTTCCTGATAGACAACCTGGCCCAGCTCTTCCACAAATTCGTTATAGAGCGAAGGCAAGCCCACTTGCTGCACAATAATGTGATAGGGTGCCTTGCCTTTGCGGAAGCCAGGAATGCGGTAGCTGCTGGCAACCTTGTTGGCTGCCTTGCGCAACTCTTGATCCACACGAGCTTGGTCCACCTCGATCGTCAACACCAACTCGCGATTTTCTCGTTCTTCTTTGTTGATCTGTAACGGCATTGTTTCCTCAGAACTATTTTGTAGTTTCTATTTTCTATTGAGCGACGAAAGACACCGCGCACGCAACGGCAACGCAAAGCAGGCTGCAAACAAACAGAGATTTTTTTGTGCTTCATGGAAACAGTCCCATGAAATCATTTCCCTTTTTTCTCTCGATTGCTTGCGGTTCCGCCTCTATTCCGCTGCGTAATTTTGCGCTACGCTATCCGACTACCTACTTTTTATGACAAACTTTCGTTGTTAATCTATCAGTATAGCACACCATTTTGACGGCACAAAGTATTTGACTTTAAATTCTGCCAAAGGCTTTCTCTAGCTCGCCCGCCGAAAGTTGAATCATGGTTGGGCGACCGTGGGGGCAAGTGCGCGGCGACTGGCACGCCTCCAGTTGATGGATTAATTCCTGCATTTCCAGATCGCTCAGCAATTGGCCAGCTTTGATCGAAGCGCGTTTGCAGATCATTTTCACCATGCGCGCCTCCAACTCTTCGCCCACCAGATTGCGCCGATTGGCCATGGCGTTGGCAATCTCTTCCAGGGTGCGTAGCGGGTCTTGCCCCGAGAGCACACTGGGCATAGCACGCACCAAAAATGTGTCGCCGCCAAACGCTTCGATCTCAAAGCCAACACTGTTTAACTGTGCCAGATGTTCGGCGACCAACCCCGTCAATTCGTGGCCCATGTGCAATGTCAACGGTTCGAGCAGGTGTTGGCGGGGCACCATGCCATCGACCGTGCCATAGCGTTGGGCTAAATATTTTTCGTAGAGAATGCGCTCATGCGCGGCATGTTGATCCACGAGATACATGCCATCTGGCCCCTCGGCCACAATATACATGGCCCCAATCTGGCCTACCACGCGCAGGGCTGGTAGTTGTTTCTTTTGCGCCGTCACCTCTACCTCACGCGGCAAACCGGTGCTAGGGGCTGGCGGCGGGGCTGGTGCCGACGGATTTGCGACAGGCGCTTGCCTTGGTGCTACAGTTGGCAGGGATGCAGGCAATGGCGCGGGCGACTGGGGTATAGCAGGCACGGTGCGGGCCAGTGGCGGCGGTGTATAGAGATCCAGCCGCGCTTGCTCGGTCGTGGCCGACTGGGTTGGTAGCTCACCCCAGCCTGTCATCGGCGGGCGGGTGGGGGCAGACCATTCACTGCGCGTGCTGACATCGGCATCCTGGGGGGAACTGGGCGGCACTGCGGGTGTGGGCAAGGGCATATCGGGGATGGGTGCCGTGGCAACAATCACGCGGCGCACAGCCTTTTGCACCGCGCCAAAGATTGCGCGTTCATCCACAAAGCGTACCTGCACCTTTTGCGGATGAACATTGACATCTACTTGGCTTGGATCAATTTCGACAAAGATCGTAGCCAGCGGATAGCGTCCCCCAGGCAACAGTGTGTGATACGCCTGTATAATCGCGTGGGTGACGCTGCGGTCTTCGACATAGCGTCGGTTTACAAAAATATCAATATTGCCCCGATTGGCACGCGTCAACGTGGGCAGGCTTGTATAGCCATAGACACGCAAAGGTGCTTCGCTACCCGTCTCCAGCGTGGACATAAATGCAACATCCTGGGTTAGTGCGTCGGATGCAGCGGCTATCTGCCGCTTATCACCGAGTCCTCCAACGGGAGTCATCTGCCGGGCATTTTCCAAGCCATAGAGCTTTACCAGCACATCCAGCAGATCGCCACTACCGGTTGATTGGAAAATCAGTCGGCCATCATTGACCAAGCTAAACCGGCGGTCGGGGTAAGCCAGGGCATAGCGTTGAACGACTGCTGTGATTTGGCCGGATTCGGTCGGTGCTTTGCGTAGAAATTTTTTGCGCGCCGGCACATTATAAAAGAGATGCTCAATGTTAATGATCGTGCCGACGGGGCTGCCGGCGCGTTGTTGGGCAACGACCTCGCCCGCTTCGGCGCGGATCTGCGTACCAAAGGCTTCGTCTTTGTGCCGTGTGGTAAGGGTCAACTGGCTGACCGCGGCAATACTATAGAGCGCTTCCCCGCGAAACCCAAAGGTGCGAATCTGGTAGAGTTCCTCGGCGGTGTGGATTTTGCTGGTGGCATGGCGCAGCAAAGCCAAGGGTGCTTCGTCGGCGGTCATACCCTCACCATTATCGATCACGCGCAACAGCCGCTGGCCCCCCTCGCGGATCTCAACGCGGATCTCGGTGGCACCGGCATCCAAGCTATTTTCGAGCAACTCTTTTGCCACATTTGCAGGCCGCTCTACCACCTCGCCAGCGGCAATTTTGGCAGCAATATCGGGCGCTAAAATCTGGATTGTCATAGATATAGTATACCATTGCCAATTGCGTATAGAAAACTGAATCGGGTGAGTAGGCACGCCCTGGAAACGGCGCATTCTATCCGCAGGTGCCCTTGCTTTTGATGCCGATTGATTGATGCTGATTGATAGGCCCCAGCTGGCAAAACCCCGCTGATTGTACTTTTTTCGCAGGTGTTCTATACTCCAAATAGCGATTCGCCCAGATCCAGTATCGTCTAAATCCACTGGCGTCGAGATACCGGGGCAGAATCAGTCTTGGAAGCAATTTCATGCGCAAGTCGATAATTCCGAATGATGAACCTCCCGATGATCTAAGCCACCTACGGGCGGAATCTTTACGCACAATGGCGCTCTGTACGGGCGCGGTTAGCTATGGTTGGCTTGTGCTACTTTTCTGGCCCATTACAGGCGGATCGGCTCCGCCAAGTGCCTGGATCGGCGCGCTGCTGCTACTCAGTACAGCTATGTTGGCCCTGTTACGAAATCGGCCCACGCAACGCAGTACACGTTGGGTCTTTATTCTAGGCACGTTTGGTGCCACACTTTGTACTATACTAGCGCTACACGACGCGATGGCTATCTACCTATTTATTTTGCCGATTATTTTTGCCAGCGTTTTGCTTAATCGGTGGTCGGTTTTTTTGCTGGCGGCTGTCTCGATTGGGGTCATACCGCCGTTGGCCAGTGAACAAGGTATGCTGGCTTTCGTCTTGCCCATGGCCATTATCGCCTTGGTCACCTTGGCTGCTTGGCTTTCTGCCCATAATTTGTATAGCACCCTAAGCTGGCTCAATAATGCGTATAGCCGTGCCCATCACAATGAATGGCTAGCCCGTGAGCGCCAGGCCGAATTGCAACAGGCGCTCAAAGAATTGCACGAAGCCCGATATCGCACCGAGCGCATGAACTACATGCTAAACCTGGCCCGCGATCAGGCTGAAGAAGCGCGGCGCATCAAGCAGAACTTTGTGCAAACGATCAGTCACGAATTGCGTACCCCCCTCAACTTAGTGGTGGGGTTTACGGAACTGATGGTCCAATCCCCCGAGTATTACGGCGGCCAGTTGCCCCCTGCCTACCTGCGTGATCTGCACATTATTCATCGCAATGCTAGTCATTTGCAAACCTTGGTCAATGATGTGTTGGATCTAGCGCGTATCGAGACGGCTCAGATGAGCTTGCTGCCCGAACTGACCGACCCGGCCGCGTTGACACAGGAAGCGGTTGCGACGGCGCGCAGCTTGGTCGAATCGCGCGGGTTGACCTTGACGATGGAGATCGCACCCGATCTGCCCACCACGGCTTTGGACCCCACGCGCATCCGTCAGGTGCTCTTCAACTTGCTCAATAATGCTGCTCGATTTACCGAACAAGGCGGCGTGACTGTGCGTGTCGCTTGTGCCGATCCCGTGCTCGTCTTTAGCGTTACCGATACCGGGATTGGCATTGCTCCCGCTGATCTGCCCCATATTTTTGATGAATTCTATCAAGTAGATGGAAGCACGCGCCGTCGTCATGGCGGCGCGGGGTTGGGCTTGGCGATCAGTCAACGTTTTGTGCGGCTGCATGGTGGGCAGATCTGGGTAGAAAGCCAACTTGACCAGGGTAGCAGCTTCTATTTTACCCTGCCCCTTAATCCGCGCGACGAACCTGCTACACTCGCTACCGGTCGTGTGTCGGGCCTCTCCCCTTGGCGTTATTTGGATCATGGCAAAAAACCTATTCTCTTGGTGGTGACCGCCAGCACAACCGCGGCCATGTTATTGACCCGATATATCCAAGGCTATCGCATTGTGGTCGCCAACAATTTATTGTTGGCCGCGCAGCTAGCAAGCCAGTCTGTCCCGCAAGCCGTTGTTATTGATACCGCGTGTACGGCCCTGGATCAACCGCGCATGATCGAGCTAGCGCAGCAGTGGGGGGTGTCGCATGTGCCCATGATTGGTTGCGCCTTGCCCGGCGAAGAACCACTACGACAGCGGTTGGCAGTGGATGGGTATTTGATCAAGCCCGTCTTGCGCCAAAGTTTGTGGGATATGTTGCAACAGTTTGGCGATAAAGTGGCAAGTATCCTCGTGGTGGATGATAACCGCGATTTTGTGCGCTTTATTCGTCAAATCCTTACGCATTCGACGCGCCAGTTCCAGGTTGCAACCGCGCACAGTGGTCAAGAAGCATTGGCCATACTGTGCCACCGTCAGCCTGATCTGATCCTGCTTGACTTGATCTTGCCCGATCTAAATGGGATCCAAATTATTGAGATCCTACGCAGCACCCCCGATTGGCAGGAAATTCCCATTGTGATTGTTTCGGCTCAGGATGAAATCGATAACCTGGAAGTGCTACAGGGTGGATTCTTGATCACAAAAGCCAGTGGTCTGCTGCCGGGCCAGCTAGTACAGTGGATTCAACAAGTGGTAGACAACGCAACCGCCAGATCGCAGCCTGTAGACATGTAGCAAGTGAGATCACCGCGCGTGCCAATGCGTAGTACGCTTATATTGTTTCGAGTGTATGCAACGTTTCCAATAAAGTTTGCTCTGTCACCGGTTTTTCGAGAAAGGCCGCGGCCCCGAGCGCAAAGGCTAAACTTTTGGCACTGAGGACTGTGCAGATAATAATCGGGATGTGCTGAGTATCGGGTTGATTGGTGAGCGTTTGTAAGACCTCCCAGCCATCGCGTTCAGGTAGCATCAGGTCGAGGATGATGGCGTGGGGACGAAATTCTTGCGCTAACTGGAGTGCTTCGTTGCTGCTTTGTGTGGGCATAATTTGATAGTGATGCTGTTGTAGATAGCGTCGGAATAGCTCTAGCACATCGGCATTGTCATCCACAACCAGAATCGTGCGCGGTAAGTCGGCGGGTAAGGTAATCTGAAAGCTTTTCACGCCAGACGCATCACTACTAGTTTGAATCTGCGCCTCTTGCATGGCTGCCAACTCGCTCAACATGCTCAAGTGTACATCGCTATCACTCGGCGAAGATGTGGCTATAGTAGCCCTGCCCGAAGAATGAATGCCCTGGCTCTGTAGGAGTAATACACAGCCTTTGTGTTCATCCTCGCCAATGCGGATCGTCCCCTGGGCCAGATGTTCTACCTGGTAGCTTAATAATCCCAATAGCACTTGACGCAAGATGTTGCGATCCATAGAAACTCGCGTGGTCGAACGGTCAAGCGTAACTTCAATGTGGATGCCCTTCTGATCTGCCATCTCGCGAATGATCTCGACTGTGCTCGCGATGACTTCGGCCAGTGAACTGTCGCAGCCCGATGGGTTCAGCCGCGCGGCCTCTTCGCGCAGCAAGGCCAACC
>Ga0335397_10009678_pt1 | contig 12010 bp, 10 predicted proteins | sample MAT04_FD_205740 | JGI IMG/M metagenome (GOLD analysis project Ga0335397, IMG submission 205740) | Freshwater microbial communities from Lake Fryxell liftoff mats and glacier meltwater in Antarctica - MAT-04 (spades assembly) (version 2) ...
ACCGGCACGCAACGCGCATGTGCAGTTTCTTGGCGTCGGCAAACACTACGGTCCGGTTCAGGTGCTGGACGACGTGTGTTTTGACGTGGACCGTGGCATCGTGACAGCGCTATTGGGTGAAAACGGCGCCGGCAAATCCACCTTGATGAAGATTCTGGCCGGAACGGTTCCCGCCGACAGTGGCGAGCTGCGTGTGGACGGCAAGGCTTGCCGCTTTCGCAATTCGCGCGAAGCAGAGGCTTGCGGCGTGGTGCTGATCCACCAGGAGTTCAACCTCGCACAAGATCTGACCATTGCGCAGAACATGTTCCTGGGACATGAACTGTGCAAGGGTTGGCGGCTGGACCACGCCGCCATGAACCGCGAGGCACAGCGCTACCTGGCCATGGTCGGCCTGGACGAGCCACCGACCAGGCCGGTGCGGGAACTGATCGTGGCACAGCGTCAGTTGGTGGAGATTGCGAAGGCGCTGTCTCGCCGCGCGCGGCTGCTGATCATGGACGAACCCACGGCGACGCTGACGCAGGGCGAGACAGAGGCGCTGTTCCGGTTGATCGACGAGCTGCGCGCCAGTGGGGTGACCATCATCTATATCTCGCACAAGCTGGACGAGGTCGAGCGCCTGGCCGACCAGGTGGTGGTGATGCGCGATGGCCGCTTCGTGGCCCGCCAGCCGGCCGCTGGACTGGGACGCAAGGCCATGGCCAACCTGATGGTCGGACGCGAGATGTCCGATCTGTTCCCGCCGCGTGCGCCTGCGCCTTTGACGAGCAACCCACTGTTGTCCGTACGCGGTCTGAGTGTGCCGGGCTGGGTTCGGGATGCCAGTTTCGACGTCGCGGCTGGAGAGATCCTTGGCTTCGCCGGACTGGTGGGCGCGGGCCGCAGCGAGTTGTTCGAGGGCCTTTTGGGTCTGCGCCAGCGCAGCGGCGGTGACATTCGCATCGATGGCGGGGCCGTCAACCTGCGCAACCCGCGTGAGGCCGCACGCGCGGGTATCACCTACCTCAGCGAAGACCGCAAGGGCAAGGGCCTGCATGTGGAACTGGCGCTGCGCGAAAACCTTACCTTGATGGCACTGGAGCGTTATGCCCGACCGCTGCTGCATCGGCAGGCCGAGCAGCAGGCGCTGTTGACCGCGATCGAAGCATTCGGCATCCGTTGCCGTAACCCTGCATTGCCCGCTTCGTCAATGTCCGGTGGCAACCAGCAAAAACTGGCATTGGCCAAGTATCTGCACCCTGACCCCAGGTTGATTGTGCTCGATGAGCCCACCCGTGGGGTCGACGTCAGCGCCAAGAGCGAGATCTACCACATGATTGCCGCGCTGGCCCGCAACGGTCGCGCCGTCGTTGTGATCTCCTCGGAACTGATCGAACTGATCGGTCTGTGCCATCGGGTCGTGGTCATGCGCGCTGGCGCCGTAACGGCCACGCTTGATGCGGACGAACTAACGGAAGAAAGGTTGATAACCCATGCCACAGGCACCCACTGACGCAGGCATCTTGGGCGCAGGCCCGTTTTCTGCACCGCGCGGTTCTGACCCTGCAGCGGGCGCCAACTGGATGCGTTGGCTCGCGCAAAGCGGGCCGTTGCTCGGGTTGATCCTGCTGTGTATTGCCGGGGCGATGCTCAATCCGAACTTTGCCACCGTCGACAACCTGCTCAATGTGTTGACCCGTACCGCGTTTATCGGAATCATCGCCGTGGGCATGAGCTTTGTCATCATCTCTGGCGGCATCGATCTGTCGGTGGGCTCGATGGCGGCACTGATTGCCGGCATCATGATCCTGGCGATGAATGCCCTGGCACCGCATGTCGGATCTGCCGGACAGACAGTGTTGCTGGGCGGGTTGTTGGCGATTGGCCTGGGCGCGGCATTCGGACTGTTGCAGGGCCTGGCGATCACCAAGGGGCGTATCGAGCCGTTCATCCTGACGCTCGGCACGCTGGGCATCTACCGTGCCTACCTCACCTATTTTTCGGACGGAGGCGCGCTCACGCTTGACGGCACGCTGACCACCACATATGGCCCGGTGTACTACGGGCGTCTGCTCGGCATTCCGATACCGGTGCTGGTGTTCCTCCTGGTCGCCGTGATCGGTGCGTTGCTGCTCAACCACACCCGATATGGCCGGTATGTCGGCGCCATCGGCTCGAATGAGCAGGTGGCACGGTATGCGGCGGTGGACGTCGATCTCGTCAAGGTGTGCACATATGCGCTGCTCGGCATCTGCGTGGGAGTCGCCACTCTGCTTTATGTGCCGCGCCTTGGCTCGGCGTCACCCACGACAGGCCTGCTCTGGGAGCTGGAGGCGATTGCCGCGGTGATAGTTGGCGGTACGTCGCTCAAGGGTGGCCATGGGCGTATCACTGGCACCGTGATCGGCGCGATCTTGCTGTCGGTGATCGGAAACATCCTGAATCTGACCAGCATCCTGAGCGTGTACCTCAACGCCGCCGTGCAGGGATTTGTGATCATCGCGGTCGCGTTCATGCAACGCAAGCGCTCCTGAGTCACGGCCCTGCCATCGGACGTCTTTTCCCCTGTTCTGCAACCCCTGAACCACCACCCAAGGAGACAACGTGAAATCCATCTTCAAGATAATGCTCGCAACCAGCACCCTCGCGCTGACGCTGACCGCGTCCGCCCAAACGCCCCGCAAGGTCAACATGGGCGTGTCGATACCGGCGGCCACCGCCGGCTGGGCTGGTGGCGTCGTCTATTGGGCCAAGGAGACTGCGGCGGAACTGCAGAAGAAATACCCTGGCATGCAGATCATGGTCAAGACGGCCGCGTCGCCCGCCGAGCAGGCCAACCAGATCCAGGACATGCAGACGGTCAACAAGATCGACACCCTGGTGATCCTGCCGTTCGAGTCGGCAGCCCTGACGCTGCCGGTGTCGCAACTCAAGTCCAAGGGCGTGTTCATCACGGTCGTCGACCGCGGACTGACCGACACCAAGGCGCAGGACGCCTATGTTGCCGGCGACAACATAGGCTTCGGGCGGGTTGCCGCCGAGTACATGGCCAAGCGGCTCAATGGCAAGGGCAACCTGGTCATCCTGCGTGGCATTCCCACCGTGATCGACAACCAGCGCGTGGATGCGTTCACTGAAGTCATGAAATCGCATGGCGGCATCAAGATCCTCGACGCCAAACACGGGAACTGGAACCGCGATGACGCCTTCAAGGTGATGCAGGACTTCCTGACCCGCTTCAAGCAGATCGATGCAGTATGGGCTGCGGACGACGACATGGCAGTAGGCGTACAGCGCGCGATCGAACAGGCCAAACGCAGCGACATCAAGCTGGTCGTGGGTGGTGGCGGCTCCAAGCAGTACATCAAGAAGGCATTGGACGGCGACGCGATGGCACCCGCCACCGTGACCTATGCGCCCACGATGATTGCCGACGCCATGCGTCTGACGGCCGATGGGCTTTCCAGTACCGGCAAGGTGCCGGCACAGTCCATCATCCCGTCGATTCTGGTGACCAAGGAAAACGCGGCCAAGTACTATGTGCCGGATTCACCGTATTGAGTTGACTGTTCGGGACCGGGCGCGACTTCGGTGGGTTAGCGGCCCGACCGCAAGTCGCCTCAGCAGTCCATGTGGCGCCAGGGGCCCGGCAGCGGCTAGGGCGCGTACTGTATGAAATGGTGGTTCTGCGGCTCCAATGCCACCTACCTGATTTGGCCGGTTGCCAGGTCGCGATTGGTTCTGCCCCTGCAGGGCGTTTGCCTGGCGCTCATGCGCGCGCGCCATTAACATCTGAAAATCGGGCGGCTTTGCGGTAAGCTGAAATCTGCTTCTGTTGAGGGAGAGTGGCCATGGCGCGTAATTCCTGGTGCAGTCCAATCACTTGTGCGACGGCCTGCGTCGTCGCATTGGTTCTGATGTTGAGTGCCCATGCACCAGCTGCCGCGCAGGGTTTGATCAACCATGACCAAGCCGTGCGAGCGCTTGAGCATGCGCAGGCCGCGCGCAGGCTCGAGGGCATGATCCGGCTGGCCGATATCGGAACCGTGGCCGACTCGGATGTCGCGCTGGCCCGCCTGCGCGACGAGGATCCGGTGTTGCGCCGTTTCGCCGCGGTGCTGGTATGGCGCGTCTGGGGTCGCTCCGGTGATGCGGCCATCGACGCGCTTTACGAACAGGGTGTGGACATGATGCAGGCTGGCGAGTTGCCCAAGGCGGTGCTGTTGTTCAGCGACATCATCGCCAAGCGCCCGCAATTCGCCGAGGCTTGGAACAAACGTGCGACGTTGTTTTACATGCTCGACCAGTACGAATTGTCGATGAGGGACTGCGACGAGGTCTTGAAGCGCGTGCCGCAGCATTTCGGTGCCATGTCCGGGTATGCACAGATGTTGGCCGAACGTGGCCAGCCCGAACGTGCGCTGGAGTTGGTCGAGCGCGCCCACAAGGTCAACCCGAACATGGCGAATGCGGAACTGGTGATCCAGGATCTTCGCCAGCAGATCGAGGCCAAACGCAAGAGATCGACTTGAGGGAGGGCAGGGTGTCTGCACACGGGTTGCAAGACGAATGGAGCAGAACAATTGTCCGAGGCCAAGCTGATCGTGGTCACTCGAAATGGGGAACTGAAGGGGGCAGAGCCGCACCGTTGAAACGGTAAAATGCATATCGGCAACGGTTCCAGCCCCTCGTTCAAGTGCCCCTGTTTTTGCCAACTCACCCTCCTTGACCCGACCCTGACCTGTCGGGTCACTTTTTTGTGACGATGATGTCGTCCACGCTCCCGTTATGCAATTGCAGGACATTCTTTATTCCCAGGGATTCGGCACCCGGCGCGTGTGTGCCGGGCTGATTCAACAAGGGCTGGTGCAGGTTCACAATCCGGCGGGCGCCGGCGCACTGCAGTTGGTGACCGACGCGGCTTTCGATGTGACCGCACTGGGTCTGCGTGTGCGGGTGCAAGGTGTGGACTGGCCGTACCACGAAAAGGCTTACCTGATGCTGCACAAGCCTTCGGGCACCGAATGCTCGCAGAAACCGTCGACCTATCCCAGCATCTACGCGCTGTTGCCTTCGGCACTGCGCATGCGCCCGCAAAAAGCCGCGGTGCAAGGTGTGCAGGCGGTGGGAAGGCTCGACCAGGACACCACCGGTCTGCTGCTGCTCACTGACGACGGCAAGTTCATTCACCGCATGAGCTCGCCGCGACACCATGTGCCCAAGGTCTACGAGGTCACGGTCAAGCACGCGCTGGACGATGACCAGGTCGCCCGGCTGCTGCACGGTGTGGTGCTCGACGATGATCCCAAGCCGGTCCGGGCAGCTGCCTGTGTCGCCAACGATGCCTATCATCTGAGTCTGACGCTCACCGAGGGTAAATACCACCAGGTCAAGCGCATGCTGGCGGCGGTTGGCAACCGGGTCGAAGGCTTGCACCGGTCCCGCATTGGTGCACTGGACTTGCCGACGGACCTGCTGCCGGGGCAATGGCGCTGGCTGGAGGCAGACGATCTGGCGCAGGTTTCGGGCTGAGCGGGCCTGCACCGTTTCTCGGCCCAACCCGAAGTCGGATCTGCGTGCCTGAGCGCGTTGGCTCTTGCGCCCGCGCTCACGCACGCGACGCGAGGAACTCGGCAATCAATTCGGTAACCTGATCGGCCTGTTCACGGTGTGGCGAATGGCCGCATTGGGCCAGTACTTCGCGCCGGATCTGCTGCAGCGGCAGTGCGATGCTGTTGATCTGCTCCAGCGTCCCATACGGATCGTCGGCACCCTGCAAGGCCAGCACCGGCGCCGTGATGTTCCGGCATTCGGCGCGGATGTCGAAACTGCGAAATGCGGGGTCGAGCCAGATGTCGTTCCATTGCCAGAACGCGCCATCGACGTCCCGGTGGTAGCGGGCCAGGCGCGAGCGTAGATCCTCATGCAAGAAAGCCTCACGTGCCAGGGTAATGCTGCGGATAGACAGCTCCTCCACCATCAGGTGGGGTGCCATGACGATGCATGCCGACACCGGGTATCGACTCGCATGCAGCAACGCAATTGTGCCGCCGTCGGAATGCCCGATCAGAACCGGGCGCTCGACTCCCCAGTCGGCCAGCAGTGCGGGCAGCACCGACCAGGCCTCGTGGTGCATGTAGTCCGGTCGCATGCGACCGTTGCGCGCACCGTTGACGTCGGTCGACGGGCCCCGTACGTCATGAACCGATTCGGACTGGCCGTAGCCGCGACGTGAATACACCCATCCAGCGCGTGCGGTTTGCGCGCACAGGCGCTGCGGCCAATCCCGCCACATCGCCACCGAGCCGAGCCCCTCGTGCAGGAATACCAGCGGCGCACTTGCAGGAGCGTGCATCGGCGCGGGGATGTGAAGCGCCTCCAGCGGCGAATCAGCTATCGGGACGTTGGGCATGGCAGCATGCTAACCAAAGTCGTGATCGGTTTCGCGCCGCGCGGTATGCTCGCCAAATGAACCTGTTTCTTGATTCGTTCTGGCGCGCTGCCGCCGACTGCCTGCGTCCGCGGGTGATCGCGTTGTCGATCCTGCCGCTGATCCTGATGGTGGCCTTGTTTTTGACCCTGGGATATTTCTACTGGGATGCCGCACTCGACGGAGTCCGGGGCCAGCTGGAAAGCTCATCGCTGCTGGAGACCCTGTTCGAGTGGCTGCAGGGTATCGGCGCCGAAGGATTCAAGACCGTGCTGGCCCCGCTGATTGTCGTGTTTGCCATCACGCCGCTGATCGTGTTGCTATCGCTGCTGGTGGTCGCGATCATGATGACACCGTCGCTGGTAAACATGGTGGCGCAGCGTCGCTTCAAGTTGCTCGAACGCAAGCACGGCGGGTCGCTGTTGGCGAGCCTTTTGTGGTCGCTGGGCTCGACGCTGCTCGCAATCATCGCCTTGCTGGTGTCGTTGCCGCTGTGGCTGATTCCGCCGCTGATTCTGGTGTTGCCTCCGCTGATCTGGGGCTGGCTGACCTACCGGGTCATGGCGTTTGACGCGCTGGCCGAGCACGCCAGCAAGGCCGAGCGTGTCGAATTGCTGCGACGCCACCGCGCGTCCCTGTTCGCCATCGGCGTGATCACAGGCTTCATGGGGGCCGCACCGAGCCTGCTGTGGGCTTCTGGCGCCTTGTTTCTGGTGGCCTTTGTGATACTGGTTCCGATCGCGATCTGGATCTATACCCTGGTGTTTGCATTCTCCTCGCTCTGGTTTGCCCACTACAGCCTGTCGGCGCTGCAGGCCATGCGCGCCCTCGGCAATGACGCCTCCTTGTCAACACCAGCCTCTGCCATATTGCCCCATGACGAACGCCCCTGACAACGCCGCGCCGCAGCCCGGGCTCCCTGTGCCGACCTTTGGCCTGATCATCATCGGAGACGAGATCATGTCCGGCAAGCGTGCTGACAAGCACCTGCCTGCCGTCATCGAACGCCTGCAGGCCCGTGGCCTTGCGTTGGCGTATGCCGATTACGTGGGCGACTCGCGCGCGCGGATCACCTCATCACTGCGACGTGCGTTTGCCTCCAGCGATGTGGTTTTTTCCTGCGGGGGCATTGGCGCCACGCCGGACGACCATACGCGGCAATGTGCCGCGGCGGCCTTGGGGCTGGAACTCGAACTGCATCCCCAGGCGCAGCTGTTGATTGAGAACCGCATGCGTGATCTCGCACGCGAACAAGGCGAGGTGTTTGATCCCGGCCGCGCCGACAACGTTCATCGATTGAACATGGGGGTATTTCCGGCTGGCGCCCACATCATTCCGAACCCTTACAACAAAATCCCGGGTTTCAGTTGCGATGCCGCCCGATTGACGGGGCGCGGCGCTGGTGTCGTGCATTTCGTTCCGGGCTTTCCAATCATGGCCTGGCCGATGATCGAATCGGTGCTCGACAACCAGTACGCCGCTTTTTTCCACCGCTGCCCGTCGGTCGAGAAGTCTGTCATTGCGTTTGGCGCCATGGAGGCGGCCCTGACCCCCTTGATGGAGGATATCGAGCGCCAGTTTTCCGAGGTGCGGGTGTTCAGCCTGCCCAGCGTCGATCATCCCGAGTTTGGTCGGCATATCGAGCTTGGCGTCAAAGGGGATACCCGTTTTGTCGACGCCGCCTATGCGGCACTGATTGACGGACTTCGGCAACGCGCGGTCCGCATGGGCCCTGAAATGGTGCGAAACTAGGAGGCACCAAATGGGTGCCAAGATGAGCATGTGCACTTTTTTGGTGCCAAGTGCAGCGCACAGGGTTCACCGTAATCGCTGCGGCCCCTCTCGTGACCGACAAAACAACAGGCAAAATGACGGGTTGGGCCAAACTGGCGCATGCGCTTGTCGATTGGCACAAAAACTGCGTTTATTTGCCCGTAACGAATTTCAATAACCGCTCAACAGGAGTATTTGATGGCCAAGACCGTCGCAGACGTGATCAAGATGGTGAAGGAGAACGAAGTCAAGTTCGTCGACTTCCGTTTTACCGACACCCGGGGCAAGGAGCAGCACGTGACGGTGCCTGTTTCGCATTTCGACGAAGACAAATTCACATCCGGTCACGCGTTTGACGGTTCGTCCATTGGCGGCTGGAAAGGCATTGAAGCATCGGACATGCAGCTGATGCCTGACCCCAACACCGCCAATATTGACCCGTTCTTCGAAGAGACGACGCTTTTCATGAGCTGCGACGTGGTCGAACCCAGCGACGGCAAGGCCTATGACCGCGATCCACGTTCGATCGCCAAGCGCGCCGAGGCCTACCTCAAGGCCTCCGGCATAGGCGACACTGCCTACTTCGGACCCGAGCCTGAGTTCTTCATCTTCGACGACGTGCGCTGGGGTGCCGACGGGTCTGGCTCTTTCGTCAAGATTGACGAATACGAAGCGCCGTGGAATACCGGCAAGAAGATCGAAGGCGGCAACCGGGGCCACCGACCGACCACCAAGGGTGGCTACTTTCCGGTTCCTCCAGTCGACAGTACGCAGGACCTGCGCGCCGAGATATCCCTGATTCTCGAATCCCTGGGCGTCCCGGTCGAGGTGTTCCACCATGAGGTGGGGGGTGCCGGTCAAAATGAGATCGGGACCAAGTTCAGCACGCTGGTGCAGCGCGCCGACTGGGTGCAGATCCTCAAGTACGTGGTATGGAACGTATCCAACTCGTATGGCAAGACGGCTACTTTCATGCCCAAGCCGATCGTGGGTGACAACGGTTCCGGCATGCACGTGCACCAGTCTGTGTGGAAAGACGGCAAAAACCTGTTTGCCGGCGACGGCTACGCCGGTTTGTCGGACTTCGCGCTGTACTACATTGGCGGCATCATCAAACATGCCCGCGCTCTGAACGCGATCACCAACCCCGGCACCAATAGCTACAAGCGCCTGGTGCCCGGCTTTGAAGCCCCGGTCAAGCTGGCCTATTCGGCGAGGAACCGTTCAGCATCGATCCGTATCCCGTTTGTCGCGAATCCGAAAGGGCGTCGCGTCGAGGCCCGTTTCCCGGATCCACTGGCCAATCCCTACCTGTGCTTCTCGGCATTGCTGATGGCGGGTCTGGACGGTGTGGAGAACAAGATCCACCCGGGCGAGGCCGCCACCAAGGACCTGTACCATTTGCCGCCGGAGGAAGACGCGCTGATCCCGACCGTGTGCCACAGCCTGGATCAGGCGCTGGAGTACCTAGACAAGGATCGCGAATTCTTGACCAGGGGTGGCGTGTTCTCCGACACCATGATCGATGCCTACATCGAGCTCAAGATGGGTGAAGTGACGCGCATGCGCATGGCAACCCATCCGATCGAGTTCGACATGTACTATTCGCTGTAATAGCGGCTTACCAGGCTTGCCAACGCGAGCCCGGTGAAATTGCGACAAGGGCGGTTTCGACCGCCCTTGTTCTTTTGGGGGGATATGTCGCTGGTTTGGCCATTTGGGCCAACTGGCGCATACTCAAAAGCCGTCCCTGCATCCTGAGACGCGTGGAGAGAGCATCATGCATTTGTCGTCGATTCCCTTGGTTGCCATCCTGCTGGTTCTGGCCTTCCCGTCACAAGCCCAGATTTACCGCTGCGGCAATGAATACACCAACAAGATAACGGACGCGCAAAAGGGCCAGTGCAAGCTGCTGGAGGGCGGAAACGTCACCATCATCCAGGGTTTCAAGGCACCGGCCACGGCCGCACCGCCATCCGGCTCTGCTGGCGCGCCAATAGCCGGCGCGCCCGTGCGTCTGGCCTCGGCAGCGCCTTCGCAGCCGCGTGTCGACGCCGCGGATCAGAAAGCACGCGACTCCGATGCGCGGCTGATTCTGGAGGCCGAACTCAAGAAAGCCGAAGCGCGCAACACTGATTTGTTGCGAGAGTACAACAACGGTGAGCCCGATAAGCGGGGTGATGAGGCGCGTAATTACCAGAAGTATCTGGATCGTGTCGCGGATTTGAAAGCTACGTTGGCACGTAACGAAAGCGATATCTCCGGCATTCGACGCGAACTCGGTCGGGTTGTCGGTTCGAAATAGCGCGCTTGAGTTCTGTTGATTTTCCTCCCTGACCGATACCCTGCCCTCGCGCTTCAGATCCTTTGATCTGTTGGCCACGCTGGTCGCAGTCGTGCATGAAGACGGCATCGTGGAATTCGCGAACGCGGCGCTGGAAGATGCACTGGGCGTATCGCGTCGCGCCATCGTCGCGTCGCAGTTTTCCGACAATTTCACCGAGCCACAGGCCTTGCTTCACGCGCTGCAAGGTGCAGGTGGCAATGCCTTTGCCGCGATGCGTTATGACGCCTGGCTCAAACGGCTCAACCATGAGCCGATGCCGGTCCATGTGATCGTCACACAGACCGAGTCGCGGCGCGAAATTGTCGTGGAGTTGCTGCCCCAGGAGCAGCAGGCTCGGCAGGAGCGCGAAGAGCGCCTGACCGACCAGGCCCAGGCGAACAAGGAGCTGATCCGCAATCTGGCGCACGAGATCAAGAATCCATTGGGTGGCATTCGTGGCGCAGCCCAGTTACTCGAGATGGAGATCGAGGGGCGTGGGTTGAACGAATACACCCAGGTGATCATCCGCGAGGCGGACCGTCTGCAGTCGCTGGTTGATCGCCTGCTGGCGCCACACCGCTTTCCACAACGGGTGGGCGACGTCAACATCCATGAGGTGTGCGAACGCGTGCGTTCGCTGATCGTTGCAGAGTTCCCGCGTGGCCTGCGCGTGGTGCGCGATTACGACACGTCGATTCCCGAGCTGCGCGCCGATAGGGAGCAGCTGATTCAGACCGTTCTGAACATCGCGCAGAACGCCTGCCACGCGCTGCACGAACGCATCACAGCGGGCGACGCGATGCTGACTTTACGCACACGGGTTGCGCGACAGATCACTTTTGGCAAACACAGGTACAGACTGGCACTGGAATTGCATGTCATCGACAACGGGCCTGGTGTTCCAGACTCGATCAAGGATCGCATCTTCTATCCGCTCGTGTCGGGCAGGGATGGTGGATCCGGGCTGGGGTTGACGCTGGCACAGACGTTCGTGCAGCAACACCATGGTCTGATCGAGGTGGACAGCAGTCCGGGGCGAACCGACTTCAAGATCCTCATACCACTGTCCTGAATTTTGTCCAATTACCATCATTACCGCTGGCGCGCAATGCGCCGGACCTCACCATGAAGCCTATCTGGATCGTTGACGATGACCAGTCCATCCGGTTCGTGCTGGAAAAGGCATTGCTGCGGGAGAATCTGGCCACACGCAGCTTCACCAATATTCGCGATGTGATGGCCGCGCTCGAGTCGTCCGGCGAACACGACGGGCCGCAGATCCTGGTCAGCGACATCCGCATGCCGGGTGGCTCGGGGCTGGACCTGCTGGAGCGCGTCAAGCGGGAGCGCCCGGCCTTGCCGGTCATCATCATGACGGCGTTCTCCGATCTGGAGAGTGCGGTTTCGGCGTTCCAGGGCGGCGCGTTCGAATACCTGCCAAAGCCGTTCGATTTGCCCAAGGCGGTCGAGCTGATCCGCCGCGCGATGCAGGAAAGCCA
>Ga0335397_10009680_pt1 | contig 12008 bp, 11 predicted proteins | sample MAT04_FD_205740 | JGI IMG/M metagenome (GOLD analysis project Ga0335397, IMG submission 205740) | Freshwater microbial communities from Lake Fryxell liftoff mats and glacier meltwater in Antarctica - MAT-04 (spades assembly) (version 2) ...
AAAATTTATGAATTTAGAATTAACAAAAATTAAAAATGTTCATTTTATAGGGATCGGGGGGATTGGTATTTCGGCGATTGCTCGTATGATGATAGCGGGAGGGAAGAATGTCACAGGTCAAGATATGCAAGAAGGGGAAATTGTTGAGGAGTTAAAAAAATTAAATTTACCTGGACAGGTAGGTATTGATATAAAAATTGGGCAATCCTATGAAAATATTCCAAACGATACGGAACTCGTTGTCTATACTATAGCTATAGAATATTATGATCCTAAATTGTTTAAAAAAATAAAAGAAATGGAAATTCCTGCTCTTTCATACCCAGAGATGCTTCACGAAATTACTAAAGAAAAATATACAATTGCAGTTTCGGGAACTCACGGTAAAACAACAACAACAGGTATGATTGCTCAAGTTTTAAAAGATAATGGTAAAGATCCGACCGTGGTAATAGGAAGTTTGATTAGAGATATTAATAATAAAGAGGAAGGAAAAGGAACTAATTTTATACAAGGATATAGTGAATTTTTTGTAGTTGAAGCTTGTGAATATCGAAGATCATTTTTAAATATTAATCCTAAAATTTTGGTTATTACAAATATTGATGAGGATCACTTAGATTATTATAAAGATATTGAAGATATTAAAAGTGCCTTCAGAGAACTTATACAGAAAGTCTCAAGTGATGGTTTTGTTGTTTGTGATCCTAATGATAAAAATATTTCTGATGTAATTAAGGATATAGATGCCCAAGTTATAAATTATAGAGAATTTTATGATGAAAATATAAAATTAAAAATTCCTGGAATTCATAATAAAAAAGATGGAGCTTGTTCCTTGGCGGTAGCTGATATTCTTGGAATATCAAAAGATACGGCGATAAAAGCTCTTGAACAATTTCCGGGTACATGGCGCAGGTTTGAGTATAAAGGTGAACTTTCAAATGGAATAAAAATATACGATGATTATGGTCATCATCCCACAGAAATAGCGACAACCCTTCTAGGTTTTCGTGAATTATATCCTAAAAATGATAGCTTATCTTCACAAGGAGGTTGGAAAATCACAGTTGTATTCCATCCTCATTTGTTTTCTCGTACAAAATTACTTTTAAATGATTTTGCAAAATGTTTTGGTGAAGCTGATCAGGTTTTAATTTTACCCATTTATTATGCCCGGGAAGAAGATGATGGTACAATAAGTTCTAGTATCTTAGCAGATAATATAAATAAGAATACTAGTAATGCTACCGCTTTCTCCTCGTTTGAAGAATTAGAAAAGTATATTGAATTACAATTACCAAATATGAATAATAAAAATATTATAATTACTATGGGGGCAGGCGAGGCGTTTAAAGTCGGAGATTTTCTTTTAGAAAAATATAAAAATAGATAAAAATGAAAAAATATTTTATTCACGCAGTTATTTTGTTTTCACTTTTTTTAGGCTTAAATGTCTATGCTGAAGTCTCTATTAATTCTGGTTTTATACCGGGTCAAATTTGGTATTCAAAAGAACCTCTAAAAGAAGGAGAAACAGTTAATATATATACAGCTATTTGGAATGGAGAATCCTCAAATATTTTAGTTAAAGTAGAATTTTATGATAAAAATGTAATTTTAGGAAGTAGAGATATAAGTATAAATTCTTTAGAATTAAAAGATGTATTTATCCCTTGGAAAGTTACTTCAGGAGATCATATTATTTCTGCTAAAATAATATCATCAACTTCAGCTATAGGGAATAAAGAAAAAATTATTCTAAGCCGTGATAAAACTTCAAATGACAAACAATCTATCCCTGTCATAGTTAAAGATAGTAGTGGAGTGCCAATATCAGAAAAAAATCCTTTGAAGAGTCAAATAGACAAAACAAGTTCAGATATTCAAAACATTATTCCGACAGAAGTAGGGGATTTAGCTTCGGAAGTTTTTACTTTCGTCGATGATTTTCGAAACAATACTTTTATAAAAGTTAATGAAATTAAAGAAAAAGCTAAGGATGAAATATCTTTGATAAAAAATGAACCAAAAACAATTAAGTCAGATTCAATTGAAAAAAGTAATATTCAAGAATCTATAAATAAACCATTAACATACCTTAAATTATATTTATTTTCAATATTGTATTTTATCTTGAAAAGCAAAATAGTTTTTTATATACTCCTTGTTCTAATTATTTTTTATATTCTTCGTTTCATATATCGTAAAATACGACATAGATAATATATTTGTCAAAGAGATACTTTTTAGCGTATAATGACCTTATGATAAAAAGAGTTTTTTTTGACATTGGACTTTTATTTTTGGTTATTATTTTACCTTGGTGGGCAAGCCTTTTAATATTATTTCTAGGTATTTTTATTTTCAATGATTTTTATGAGTTCATTGTTGCTAGTACTATTATATATATAATGTATTCAGCTCCAACAACTAAAATAATTTCTTCCCCTTATTTTTTTCCTATAATTATATTTGCAATTTATTTTGGGCTTCAGTTTATTAAAAGTAATATTATTTTGTATAAGAATGAGATTTAAAATACACAACAAAAGAATAAGAAAAAATATTGATCCAGATGAAATATTCTTGGACTCAAAGAATCTTCCTAATTTTAATACTCAACAATTTGAAGGTAGATTGGAGAGAGCTATCCCCAAACGGTCTATATTTTTTATTAGCTCATTCTTTGTTTTGGTTGCTTTTATTTTTGTTGGACAAGTAGTTAATCTTCAAGTATTTAAAGGTGAAGCTTATTTTAAAAGAAGTGAAAATAATACACTGATGAAGACTCCTATCTTTGCCGACAGAGGTTTGGTCTATGATCGTAATGGAGTTCTCTTGGCTTGGAATACTTGGGATAAAGATGATATAGATAAATTGTCTTCACCAGAAAGATCTTATACTTCATCTCCTGGATTTGGATTATTGCTTGGTTATGTCAGTAGTCCAACGAAGGATTCTTCTGGTCATTATTGGCAAGACAACTTTATTGGTAAAGATGGGGTTGAGAAATATTTTAATGATTTTTTAATTGGAGAAAATGGAGTCCGCATAACTGAAATGGATGTAAGTGGAGAAATTCAGTCAGAGAATATAATCTTGCCACCGGTGGCTGGTCAGAATTTAAATTTATCGATTGATTCAAGGATACAAGAGAAAATGTATAATTATATCTCATCAATGGCTGATAATTCACATTTTATGGGTGGAGCTGGTGTTTTAATGGATATTAAAAGTGGAGAAATACTGGCTATAACTAGTTATCCTGAATATAATAGTAACGTTTTATCTTCGGGCTCTGATACTAAAATTATAAGTGAATATTTCTCTGATAAACGCAAAGTTTTCTTGAATAGAACTGTTTCTGGTCTTTATAGTCCAGGTTCTATTATTAAACCTTTTATTGGATATGGCGCTTTAGTGGATAATGTTATTAGTCCATTAAAATTAATTCTTTCAAATGGTTCTATCTCTATTCCAAATCCATATTTTCCAGAAAAAAAATCAGTTTTTAAAGACCATGGATCTTTTGGTTATGTTGATATGAAGAAAGCGATTTCTGTTTCATCAGACGTCTATTTCTATCAAATTGGAGGTGGTTATGAAAGTCAAAAAGGATTGGGAGTTTTAAATATTGATAAATATTCTAAATTGTTTGGGATTGGGAAAAAAACAGGTATCAATATAAACGGAGAGAAAGATGGAAATATTCCAAATCCAGAATGGAAAGCTAAAACTTTTAAGGGTGAACCTTGGAGAGTAGGAGATACATACAATACTTCGATTGGTCAATATGGTTTCCAGGTGACACCTATACAAATGGTTAGAGCTGTCGCTGGTATTGCTAATATGGGTACAATTTTTACCCCACACATTACTTTAAACGATGAGACTTTTAATTCACAAAAAGAAATTGTCCCAGTTGATAATAATAAAATGAGCGTTATTCACGAAGGGATGAGAATGGCTGTAACCGAGGGGACTTGTATGGCTCTTAATCTTCCCGCTGTTAAAGTTGCGGCTAAATCAGGAACAGCTCAAGTTGGTCTGGGGAATACTAATACAAACTCTTGGATTATTGGATATTTCCCTTATGAGAATCCAAAATATTCTTTTGCTTTAGTTATGGAACGTGGACCAAAGGAAGCGTCAGGTAATGCCACTCGAGTTATGAGTCAAGTTATTGATTATATGAATGTCTATATGCCAGAATACTTTGAATAAAATTAATTAAATAAATAAATTATTAGTTATTAATTTGTAATATTTTTTATCTTAAATATTAAAAACATATTTGTGTGCTATAGCACACAAATATGTTTTTTGGGTTAGGGTTATTATTAATCTAGAGTAATCAAAAATTTTTTTACCTTTTTTATTTATATAGTTAATTGCTATATAATAGATAGTTATAACCCCTTTACTTTTTGCTAAAAAACGATTATGATATCCCTATTATATAGTACTCTAAAGAGTCGTATAAACATGTTTTTGATAATAGTAATATTATCTTGTTTTTTTATTAGCTAATAATGGAAGTAGAGAGAAATTAATTTAAACTTTCAATTTAGTATTATGGATGAAATAAATTATATAACTGAAGAAAAGAAAAAGGCTCTTCTTGATGAGATAGATTATTTGAAAACAACAAAGAGAAAGGAAATACTTGAGGCACTAGAAGCGGCTCGAGCTCTAGGAGATTTGTCTGAGAATGCTGAATACCATCAATCAAGAGAAGATCAGGGTAAGATAGAAGACAGAATAAATCAAATTGATAATATGTTAAGGTCAGCCGTTGTTGTCAAGAAGCATTCAAGCACTCATGTTGAGATTGGAACAACTGTTAAGGTCAAGAAAGAAAATTGTGAAGAGCCTATTACTTATAGTATAGTTGGAGCCGAAGAAGCTGACATGATTCATAACAAAATATCTCACAAGTCTCCACTTGGTGAAGCCCTTTTTGGAAAGAAGAAAGGGGAAGTAGTTTCAATCAAAACACCCAAAGGACTAGTCAAATACACCCTAATTGATATACAATAGGGTTATGGCCTCAATTGAAGAACTACGTGACGCGCGTATCAAAAAAATAGAGTTGTTAAAAGAAGCTGGTATGGATCCATACACAGCAGAGACTTTTCGAAATCATACAATCAAAGAAGTGGTTGATGGTTTTTCATTATTAATAGAAGAGAAGGAAATCACTATTTCAGGAAGAGTTATGTCTTTGCGTGGACAAGGAGCACTCATATTCTTTAATCTTACTGATGGTAGTGACACTTTCCAAGGATTATTAAAGAAAGGAGAAATAGAAGATAGTTTATTTAAATTATTTGTTGATGCTATTGATATCGCTGATTTTGTAGAGATTACAGGAACTTTATTTAAAACAAAAACTGAACAGAAAACAATCTTAGTTAAAAATTGGAGAATATTAACTAAGTCTCTCCGACCATTGCCTGAGAAGTGGCATGGCTTGCAAGATCCAGAAGAACGTTTCCGTAAAAGATATTTAGATATTTTAACCACAGATGAGCTTAAAGAACTTTTTATAAAAAAAGCTAAATTCTGGGAAGTGACTAGAAATTTTATGAATAAGCATGATTTCCTTGAAGTGGAGACTCCAACGATTGAGATTACGACAGGCGGAGCAGAAGCGAATCCTTTCAAGACATATCACAAAGATTTTGATCTTGATGTTTTTCTTCGTATTTCTGTTGGTGAGCTTTGGCAGAAAAGATTAATGTCGGCAGGCTTTCCGAAGACTTTTGAAATTGGTAGAGTTTATAGAAATGAAGGAAGTTCGGCTGAACATTTACAAGAATTTACAAATATGGAATTCTATTGGGCTTATGCCAACTATAAAGATGGTATGAAATTGGTTGAAGAACTGTACCAAGAGATAGCACAGGAGGTTTTCGGAACAACCATCTTTGAAACGAGAGGTTTTAAATTTGATTTAAGTGGACACTGGCCGATGATAGATTATCGAGACGAAGTTTTAAAGCAAACAGGTATTGATGTTCTGGAATCATCAGAGACTGAAATGACTAAAAAGCTTGATGAGTTAAACATTAAATATGAAGGGAGTAATAGAGAAAGATTAATGGATACATTGTGGAAATATTGCCGAAAGAATATTGCTGGTCCTGTATTTTTAATTCATCATCCTAAGCTTGTCTCTCCACTTTCTAAATCTTGTCCTTTCAATAAAGAGTTAACTGAAAGATTCCAGATTATTATTGCGGGTAGTGAGGTGGGAAATGGATTCTCAGAATTGAATGACCCCCTTGATCAGAGGGCTAGATTTGAAAACCAACAAAAATTAATAGAGAGGGGGGATGAAGAAGCGATGACCCCAGAATGGGATTTCGTTGAAATGCTTGAACATGGCATGCCACCAACTTGTGGATTCGGTTTTGGTGAAAGATTGTTTTCTTTCATGATAGATAAACCAATACGCGAAACTCAACTTTTCCCATTAATGAAACCAAAAGAATAATATAAAAAATAAAACCCGCTTGTAACGGGTTTTTAAATCTATTAGAGATAGAGACAGAATTAGTTTTCCCCATCGTCATATCTCTCCCTTTGATCGTTAAAATCATCAAGGTCTGAAATATAATTTTTCAGACCTTGAAAAAATTTTCTGGGGTCTTTGTTCCCATTTTCGGGAATCCCAGGGTATTCACTTCCTACAATTGGGAAGTCTGGTTTGCCATCTACGCTATTTTTTGAATAGCGGTCAGGCACAAATTTTTTTTTCATATCCTTTTTTTTAAATTCTATTTTATACTACCATAATTCATATTTTTGTCTACCATCTTAAAAACTTATAGTTATCCACAGTTTTAAGTGGGATAGCTTGTTTGTTTTGTGGGATAAAGTGGTGTATAATTAAATCAAGTGGGATACAGTGGGAAAAATATATTTTTGCAATAATAACTATATTTCACTTCATTATTATGCTTATCGGCGAATACACTCACACACTAGATGACAAAAATAGAATGTCACTACCCGTAAAGTTCCGAAAGGAGATGGGGAAGAGTGTTGTTGTTGCTCCAGGTCTTGATAGTTGTCTGTCAATTTTTACCACAAAAGAATGGCAGAAGATTTCAGAAAAATTATCTGATTCATCAATGCTCGCAAGTGATAATAGAAGTTTCTCGAGATTCATGTTTGGTCAAGCTGTTGTTGTCGATGTCGATACTAATGGCCGAATATTAATCCCGGAAAATTTAAAAAATCGTTCAGGTCTAACAAATAAAGTTGTCGTTATTGGAGTTCAGAATCGAGCTGAAATCTGGAATGAAAAGGCTTGGAATGATTATAAGCGAGTTGTAGAGAAGCAGGCAGATGCCTTGGCTGATAAATTAGGGCAAATAGGTGTTCTTTAAATATGAAACATATTCCTGTATTGCTTCATGAATCAATCGATGGACTTAATCTTATGAAAGGTGATGTCGTTGTTGACGGGACATTGGGTGGAGGTGGCCATACCAAAGAGATAATTAATCGTTTTGGAAAAGATATAAAAATTATTTGCTTTGATTTGGATCAAGATGCTATCGACCGAGTTAAAAATTCCATTAATAACCAAAATGCTGATATTACTTTTATTACTGCCGGATTCCAAGATATAGGTAAAGTTTTAAAAAACTTAAATATATCTAAGGTTGATAAGATTTTACTTGATTTGGGACTAAGTTCATTTCAATTAGAAGAAGGTGGTAGGGGATTCTCGTTTTTGAAAGATGAACCTCTTTTAATGACAATGAAAAGAAATCCAACTGTAGATGATTTAACTGCTCGTGAGATTGTAAATACTTGGGCGGAGGAAACTATAGCTGATATCATATTTGCTTTTGGAGAAGAGAGATATTCACGGAGAATCGCTAAAAGTATCGTTTTGGCTCGACAGGATAAAGATATAAATACTACTTTTGATTTAGTAAAAATAATAGAAAATTCTGTCGGTAAATTTTATAAAGGAAAAAGAATTAATCCAGCCACGAAAACTTTTCAAGCTCTCCGGATTGCAACCAATACTGAGCTTTCAAATTTAGAAAAAGTAATACAAGAAGGATTTGATAATTTATCAAAAGGAGGTTGTATTTCAATAATTACCTTTCATAGCCTAGAAGACAGAATTGTTAAAAAAGCCTTTGTTTTATTTAAAGAGAAAGGTTTAGCCAAAATATTAACAAAAAGACCAATAATTCCAACTGAGATAGAGATTAAGTCGAACCCTCGTTCTCGGAGCGCCAAATTAAGATTAATAGAAAAAATATAAATAAAATATTATGACAAAAGCAAAAGCAATGACAAATGATATATCACAAAATATAAATACTCAGAAAATTATATTTCGTGGGCTGATTACTGGTTCAGTTCTTTTATTTTCTTTATATATTTATTTAATAGGTTCGATTACTTTTAATATTATTGCTCGTAAATCTCTAGAAAATACTTCCATGGTTTTAACTGGTCAGATAAATGAGCTCGAATCGGTATATTTGAATAATATAAATAAGATAGATAAAGAATACGCAACAGCAAATGGTTTTGTCGAGGTAAAACAGAATATTTTCGCAACACGAGATATTAACCATGTTGCTATCCGCTAATGAAGCTCTCGTCATTCAAATTTAGAATCCGAATTGTAATATTATTTATTTTTTTAGTTGCCCTAGTTCTTATAAGTAGGTTATTTTTTGTTCAAGTTATCCACCGAAATACCTACATGAATAAGGCTGATAAACAATATATAACTCCAGCTGGTAATATATTTGACAGAGGAGCTATATTTTTCTCTAAGAAAGATAATTCTCTTGTAGCTGCAGCGACAATTACTTCTGGTTTTAAACTAGCGATTATTCCTAAGAATATAGTAGAAAAAGAGGCGACATATGAGAAATTGTCTCCTTATCTTGAGATGGATAAAGAGACCTTTTTATCAAAAGTAGCCAAAACAGAGGACCCTTATGAAGAAGTTGCTCTCCATCTTAATAAAGAACAAGTGACAGAAGTGGAGAATCTTCATTTAAGTGGAGTTTCTATTTTTAAAGATAATTGGCGTTCTTATCCTGGGAGTAGTCTTGCCTCACACACACTTGGGTTTTTGGCTTATAAAGACAATGATAAGGTTGGCCAATATGGGCTTGAGCGTTTTTATAATGGAGTTTTATCTAAACCAAAAGATGAGGCATATATTAATTTTTTTGCTGAAGTTTTTTCAAATATTAGTGACACTCTTTCGAAAACAAATAAGGGAGATATTATTACAACAATAGAACCTTTAGTGCAAGATACTCTAGAATCTGAATTGTCTCAAGTTTTAAATAAGTGGAAGGGGGATTCTGCTGGAGGAATAATTATTAATCCTCAAAATGGAGAAATATATGCTATGGCGGGATTTCCGGATTTTGATTTGAATAATTTTGGAAGTGTTTCTAATGTGAATGTTTATCGTAATCCTTTGATAGAAGATGTTTTTGAATTTGGATCTGTCATTAAGCCACTTGTTATGGCTGGAGCTATTGATGCGGGAGTCGTCACACCTCAAACTACATATATGGATAATGGTTTTGTTGTTGTTGATAAAAAGACAATAAATAATTTTGATAAAAAAGGAAGAGGTTTAGTTAGTCTCCAAGATGTTTTAGATCAGTCACTAAACACGGGAATGGTCTTTACAGAAGGGAAGTTGGGTCATGATAAATTTCGTTTATATATGAAATCTTATGGTTTAGGGGATAAGACGGGTATTGATTTACCAAATGAAACTAGTGGTTTAATTAAAAATCTAGACAGCCCTCGAAATATTGAATATGCCAATGCTTCTTTTGGTCAAGGTATAGCTATTACACCAATGGAAGCTGTTCGAGCCTTTTCTGTTTTGGCTAATGGTGGTAAATTAATTACTCCTCATCTAGTTAAAGAAATAAAGTATGATAATGGTTTATCAAAGAAAGTAGAATATCCTATTGAGAAAGAAGGTCTTTTAAAAAAAGAAACAACTGATACTTTAACCCAAATGTTGATTCATGTTTTTGAATCTTATGGTAGTGGAGTTTACAAATTTGATCATTATAGTGTGGCCACAAAAACCGGAACAGCTCAAGTAGCCAAAGAGGACGGAAAAGGGTATTATACAGATCGTCACATGCATTCCTTTTTTGGTTATTTTCCAGCTTATGATCCTAAATTCCTTGTATTTCTTTTCTTAAAAAATCCAAAGGGTGTTAACTATGCTTCTCAGACATTGATTCCTCCATTTGAAAATATTACAAAATTTATTTTTAATTATTATAATGTTCCACCAGATAGATGATGAAAGTAGAAAGTAGAAAGTAGAAAGTAGAAAGTAGTAGATATTAATAAATAAATCTGACAGAGAATGAAAAAGACTTTTAAAAAAATTATAGTTTTCATTATTACATGGCAATCAAAATTAATTCTTGCTAAATATAATCCGAAAATTATTGCCATAACTGGTTCAGTTGGTAAAACTTCTACAAAAGACGCAATTTTTACAGTTTTATCTAAATTTAAAACTGTAAGAAAAAGTGAGAAAAGTTTCAATAGTGAGACAGGGTTACCATTAACTATTTTAGGATTACCAAATGGTTGGGATGATCCATTTATTTGGCTTGAGAATATAATAAAAGGCTTTTATATGATTTTAATAAAAAAGTCCTATCCTGAATATTTAGTTCTTGAAGTTGGAGTTGGCAAACCGGGAGATATCAAGAAGAATGTTGTTCCTTGGTTGAAGTCAGATGTAGTAATTATTACTCGTTTTCCTGATAAGCCAGTTCATATTGAATTTTTCGGTTCGGTTGAGAAGATTATTGAAGAAAAGAGTGCCCTAGTTTATTCTTTAAAGAAAAATGGTATTCTTATTTTAAATCATGATGATGATAAGGTTTATTCTTTACATAAAAAGGTTAATTGTAAGACGGTCTCATATGGTATGCATGAAAATTCAACTTATCATTTTATGTATCCGACTTATTTATATACGACGAAGGATAATATAAAAATTCCAAATGGTCTTAATTTTAAATTAGAATATGAAGGTAATACTTTCCCTGTTATGCTTCCAAATATATTAGGGGTTCACAATATTGGTCAAGCTACTATAGCGGTAGCTTGTGCTTGTGAGCTCGGATGTGATTTACTTTCTTCTATTCAAGCTGTCAGTGATTATATTACTCCGCCTGGACGACTTTCTTTGTTTGAGGGGATAAATAATTCTATTATTATAGATGATACTTATAATTCATCTCCTGTGGCTATGGAGGCAGCTATTAAAGTTCTTAGTGATGTTGAAGGGAAGAGAAAGATTGCTGTTTTAGGTGATATGCTCGAGCTTGGTAAATTTACTGAGGAGGAGCATCTTCTTGTGGGTGAGAAAATTGTTGGGATTGCTGATATTTTAGTTGTTGTTGGCCCAAGAGCTAAATCTATTGCTGAAGGAGCAATTTCAAAAGGATTTTTACAAAAAAATATTTATAATTTTGATTCTCATGTCACAACAGCAAAATTCTTAGAAGGAATTATAGAAAAAGGAGATATACTCTTAATTAAAGGGTCTCAAGGAGTTCGTTTAGAGAAAGTGGTAGCAATTATAATGAAGGATAAAGAGCTTAGAAAGACACTATTGTGTCGCCAGGATAAAGAATGGTTAAATAGATAAAAAAAGAGACCTGCGATAATTCGTAGATCCTTTCATAGTTTAAGTCATTAAGGTTTAAGTATTGATAGCCTTGATGACTTTTTTTGCAATTCTTTTATGCTTTGATTTTTGGTGGCTAATTCCTCTTGCCACCTTTAACTTCATTTTGGCAATTTTTAATATTGCCCTTATTTTTTTTCTCATGGTTTAGTTTTTAAGATGTTAATTCCTTAATGAATTAGGACACTTCTGTTAAAGTATTTAAATGAGAAAGGCAAAAAAAATACAAAAGGCAGAACGAGATGAAATATACATTCTCCTTAGT
>Ga0335397_10009682_pt1 | contig 12007 bp, 13 predicted proteins | sample MAT04_FD_205740 | JGI IMG/M metagenome (GOLD analysis project Ga0335397, IMG submission 205740) | Freshwater microbial communities from Lake Fryxell liftoff mats and glacier meltwater in Antarctica - MAT-04 (spades assembly) (version 2) ...
CAAGATAATTATGAATATTACGCACAAAGTTAGTAGGATTATATTTATTTTCATTGCCAACTCCTTTCAAATCATCAAGTTAGTATTTTTTGGCAGTAACAGAATTTATAACTTTCTCCTTCAATTTTTGGAATGAAAATAATTTTCCTATAGGATGAATTTGAGATATCGATTACTTTTTTGACCTCCCTATTACTTTACGAATCCTAACAGTCTTAATCAAATTGATTTTCGTTTCTATAAACCCACCAATTGTTAAGAAGGGTTAACATGCTGTAGATTTTAACCAACGACCAAGAGATCTAAAAACCTAGCTGATAATCTGGATCTCTAAAAACTACAGCACAAAAGATCTTTTAAAAAAAGACGAAAAAACATGTATTCGCGCAAGGAAATTTCGGAATTCAAAAATCTGGCCAAATTGCAATCTATAATATCAGTTTACCGGATATCTCGGCAAGGAATACTAAGGAAATTTATTACTTAAATCCACCTTTGTCCTATTTATTGTATCACTAATTACCTAAGTTTCACCCAAATGAACAGCAACTTGCTCCCCGGCGAGAAGGGCAGCCAGGCCGTGGGATAGCTCTTTAGCCAGGGGATCGGCAGGATTGAGGATCAGTTAGATCAGATGAAGGCGTTGATCGAAAACCACGACACCATTGAGATGAAGGATGTCGCGCACTCAGCGTTTCAGGCCGAAGTGCGCCAGGCGAGGGCAATGAGTAGCCAACCACTGGCGCATCCAAATCAAGGTATTGTGAGCCAAAACTTCCAACTGAGTGAGGATTTGCTGGGCGGCGAAGCGTTTTTTGCTGCGTTTGGTGGTACTCAAGCCTTGTTCATCCTCTTTGATTTCGATCTCGATTGTGCCGCCGCGCTGATCGTAGAAGTGAACGTAGGCCAGCAAGATCTGTTCGTCTTTTTCTTCCTCCTGGCGATAATGACCGGTCAGCCAAAGCACGTCTTTGGGTTCACGGTTGGAAACAATCACTCCGATTCCCCACTGACCGTTTTCTTTTCGGCAGCGCACGGCAATTCTGTGCACCGGGCGCACATAAGCGTTGACTTCCTCTCTCACCCAACCAAACTGCCGGTCGGGCTGGGCAGGATCGTCGAACAAAACCTGAACACTTTTTGCCAATTGTGCAGCCCGACTGCCCGAATAATCTTTGATATGCACGCGATAGCCGCGTTCCAAAGCCCAATTAATATCTTCGACACTTCCGCCGCTCGAATCGACCCGCAGGATGGTACGCTTTCGTTTGGCCTCGTCCAGTTCCAGACAGGATTCGGCCGCCTCGACCAGGGGACGCAAAGCCCGGTTCAGTTGGGTCGTCCCCTCGTAAATCCGTTCGACCACAATTTCTTCATACCAGCTCGCGATCACGTAGCCTTCCTGTCGCCCGCGTCGATTGCGCTGCTTGGCAAAGTAGCCGTTGGTGGCCAACGCCGCTTTTCGACCACAGGGCCGACCGCTCATGTCCACTTTCAACAACTGCCATTCGCGTTGATAATCGTGCCGGTAGTTCTGGCTCTGACGACGAAAGATTTGCCCCATCGCGGAATGCATTTCGGCAAAATTTTGGTCATTACAGGCATCCAGCGTATCCTGAACCACCGATTGTTCCGCACAGCTCGTGCGACCAAACGCCACTTGTACCGCTCGCTCGGCTCGCACCCGTTTGTTCACCTCGACCATGCCCTGCGCCCCCGCCAGAATCGCGATATAGCCGTCCATCAGCTGGTCCGCCGGTCGGTGCTTGACGATCTTTTGCGGAATTTTCACTCTCTGTTCAATCGGTTCGAACATTTTCATCTTTCGAACCTTTACTCCAATCGTAGTCAGTGGCAAAACGGAGGTGTAGGCATATTGGTTTTCTTCATTTTCAAAGCTAAACTTGTTTATGGCGATGAGTCCCTTGTAGGTAGTCGGATAACTTCTACAAGTACACTCATCGCTCTTCTTTTTCAAGCCCTATTTCGGCAGCATCTCGCCACTAATTTGGGCGAAACTTAGGTATATAACAATCCTGGGCCATATAAGGAAGGAAATTCCCTCGAACTGGGTGATTTTCTTGCCGAAAATCGAATTGGGTCACGTTTTCGTCACGCCAAACGCCCTTATGAGCGCTATAATATGGATGCTATTTCTATCTAAAAATTTATTCGACATTAATTGCCACCCCGAAGTGGAGCTTTGCGTCTTAGGCAGTTGGTTTACGAAATACCGCATTCAGCCGAGAGAACAGGCTAATTTATCCTGGGGGTTTTCAGACTTCTACCCGGAAACCTGAAACTCCCAAAGACATTTCAAATAATATTGCGCTGCTTCGGTAACGCAATCACACAAACAAACGCCAGCGATGTGAAAACACCAGCTGGCGTTTGGCGTTTAATTCCACTCGAAACGAAAGGAGATGCATGGATGCGGCGGAAGGTTTTTGTTTTGCTGTCGCCGATGACCCGCGGTTTCTGGCGCGGTCGGCGGCGAAGTATACGAAGACCGAGAATATTAATTTCGTCGACTTGTTCGTCGACATCGCCAGAAAGATAATCATCAAGATTTGACGCTGACGGAATCGGCCTGGTAGCGCAGGCCGATTCGCGATTGGTGCGGCGGGCCTTTTGGTGGGCGAAGATGCCGGCGTTGGAAAATGTCCAGCACCGGCCCGCCTTTCCCTGGCTTTCTTTTCTTGGGCTGGATACCGGAGTGCTATAATGGCGCAGCGGATGGGGCCGATAAACGCCTTGACGCAAATTAGCTGCCTTACAGGCGATGATGATGTATAAAACAGTTCTTGGTGGCTTCTTTGGTGTTCCTGAAACAGCAGAGAATTTCGCTTTGTGGGGGTTTGTTGCTGGCTTTACAAGCCTGGCGCTGATCGCTGTTACCTGGACGATCTTCCCGTTCTTTTGGTTTTTCACGACTCCGTTCACTTTTCTCAGCGCAGGCCTCGGGCTGTTCGCTGCACGTTATGGGCAGCACACCGCTCGCAGCGAGGTATCGAGCGGCGTCTCGATCGGGATGGTTACACGGCGCGCACGCAAAAGCGGAGTGATGGGCCTGGTCGGGTTTTTTCTGTCGCTCATAACTCTGTTTGTAGACGTGATCGCCTTTATCGTGATCCTGACCATTATCTGGCCGGCGATCACGCGATAATCGAATCCGATATCGTCCTTGGCGTGTGGGAGAGCTAACCTCTCCCACACGTTTTTGTTTTTAGAACCTGGTCTTTGGCGAATTTTTGCATGCAAAATATTTCGCCATGGGCCGGCATAAACTGTTCGGAGATCTCCGGGTAAAACATTCAAACTGGCAGAAATGCCTAAATGGAGGTATTTCCATAAAGAAAAGTTTAGTCCCAACCCTTTTTATCCTCTCTCTCTTAGTGCTGATGCTGGTCACCTGCTCGAACGTTCCGGCTGCTACCGGGACGGTCAGCAATGTTGTTGCCAGCCGGCCGACTTCGGTTGTTGTAACCATCGTAGCCCTACTTCCACTCCGCTGCCGACCAACACGGTGCCGACCGATGCCGTGCAGATTGAAACCCCGACTGCTGAGCAGCCGCCTGCGTTTGAGTTCAAGACCCCCACCGCAATGCCGCGGTCAGACACCCTGTCTTCTCTCTCTGATGACACCGCTCAGGCTTATATGACCTTGGAAGTTGCGTCTTCCACCAAGGGATGGGAGGACTTCTTTGCCGCCGAAATCCCTACCGCAACGTCTTAGAAAAACACACTCGTGGCAGACTAGACTTATTTCTTCTGGGTGTTCCGCCGGGCCAACATCATGGCGCACGAGGAAAACCCTTTGGTTCGGCCGCCATACCCCGACGAGATCGCCTGACCCGGTTCATGATCAAGAGACAAGACCGCCCAGATGCATGCATCTGGGCGGTCTTGTTTTATCTATTTCCATTCACTGAGGTCAGGCAAGCCTGGCCATTAGCCTATCACCGCTGCTTCACCAGTGGGGCGGCGCCATAACTTCTAGGAGGAACATATGCCTGTCGATTTCGCTGCAAAGATGAACGATGCCTTTGAACGCTTTTTCTTCGCCTCCTGCCTTTCAGCTCCGCTTCGAATGCTGCGGAGCGGCAATGAGCCTGAATCCGCTCTGTCTCTGATTCTCGCCCGCGCCCGTGTTATCAAACTCGCCTTGGAGATTGATCCGAGAGCTAGCTGAGATCTGGTGTCTGCCAGCGCGCTCGACAAATGTGTGCTTTACCGCGAACTTCCCGATGAAGGCAATTGCACGGTTTGTGTCGTGGGCAGGGACGGCTTCTGGCGCTTGTTCGGCCAGGACAGCTGGCAGATGAACACCATTCTGTACAGCCGGGAGGAAGCCCTGGAGGTTTTGAAGGAGATGCCGGTGCAGCGCGTGCTCGCATGACGCATCCGGTTTCGATATGCTGAACCGCCGCCATCCCGGGCGGCGGTTTTTGATTCCACAAGAACGAACCTGATAAGGAGAAAATCATGGATCAGAAACGCGTTTTGAAGTTGAAAGCCGATGCTGAATTTCGCACCGCCCGCAGTTGGGACGTCTTCGCTCGCTATGCCATTTCACATGGCGACAAGGAAATGACGATTCCTGCCGGCACCTGGCTTCTTGAGCTGGGGCCGCAAGACTACGGTTGTGGAACATTTATCTACCAGTATCGGCTGGTCGGCGGCGAAGTGGTCACCCGGCAAACTCCATTGGTCGAAGGCCAGTTCAAGGTTGTTCGAGATCCCCAGATCCGAATGGCGATGAACGCGTACCGCGATATCGACACCGTCGTGGAAGAGGACTTTGGTCTTAACCTCGACCGCCTCTGCCGCGGCCTGCCGCCCTTCGCGTTGATCCGCTGCCCTTTGTGTGAGGGAACGGATTTCACCACCTGCGACCTGGCCAGTGTCTGGTGCGACAAGTGTAATGCGCAATTTTCGGCCCGCCCAACATCTGGGGATCCAGGATTTGTCGTGGATGTCCGATGGGAACATTACAGCATGGGCTCGGCTGTCTACCTGCTGCCGCCGGTGCGCACCCTCATCGGAACGTTGGTGCTGAAGGACAGTAACGATCCTCGCGATATGAGCGTCAAGGGCTGCGATTGCAAAGAAGGCGAAGTTCGTCTGACCGATCATTCGACTGGGCTTCGCCCTGGCTTGCATGAGTGCAATATTGGAACGCTCTATGATTGGCGCAAAGTGTATGGGCAAGTCCCCCGGCCGGAGGATCTCTCCCATAGCTCAACGAGCTGGACTGTCGACGGCGTGCAGTGGCCTCAGTCGGCGACCGAACGCGTGCTGTCGCTTTCTTATGGCGAGCGCTCGTATCTCGACAGCGCCAATTACTGGCTCGACAAACAGTACGAGAACGTCAAAAATGGTCTCGCCGCACTGTCGAAAATCCGGAGCACTCAACTGGACGTTTTTGAAGCTCGGTTCCCGGATGCAGCGGAGTTGGGCAAGGACGAGCGTTACCTGCTGCACCACTGGGTCACGATCAAGAAGAACTCTTCTTCTGGCGATTACGAGCTGGCGGTTCCGGTCTGGTATGTGGTGACGCCGGTTGTCGAAGATCGTTGGATCAAGGGCTGGAACGTCGTGCGAAAGGACATCTGCCCAGTCTGCGGAAAACGCATCCTGCCTGAGCATCTGAATGAAGGCCAATACAAGCACTCCTATGACGACCCGCATCACGGATGCCGCGAATCGTGGGCGTCTATGACCTGGCTGAAAGAGATGGCACCAGCGACTGCCTAATGCCGTGCCGGCGAGAAACAACGGCCAGCGATCGCGTACAGATGCCTGGCCAGAGATCCTGCGATCTCTGGCCAGGTTCAAAACTTTGAACGGAGGTATTTATAGACTTTTCTCCAGAAAACCGCGCAATCTTCAGTTGCGCGGATGAATTGCGATCCTATCCTTGTGTTTGAATGTATTTCTCCACGATTTCGCGGCTAAGGTTGCCAATTGAACATAATAAATATCCATCACTCCAAAAGGTTTTCTCTTTCCAAAATTGTTTTCGAAGTTCGGATGGATGGCTTTGCCACATTCGATGGGTAAACATTTGCTTTAACCGTCGAACAATTTGTAAGGTGCTGGTTTTGGGTGAAGATTTGACCAATAAATGAATGTGATCTTTGTCTACTTCCATTTCCAAAATTGAGAAATCCGATTGCCTTGCTATATCTACAAATATCGACTTAATTTCGTCGCCATAGAAAGTCAAAAGATGTTTTCGATACTTGCACGCAAAAATTATGGGGTACTTCAAAAGGTACTAACAATGTTCGTCGTGGTCATAATCCATGATTTTCTCGCGGATAAACGTTTCATCTTTGCGAACTTTGGAATGGGCTTCAGGTCAATCTTCACGCCCTGAATGTCCATGAGAATTGCATATCCGGTGGACATTCGGCCCTTGATGAAATATTCACGACCCTTGTAACAAACATTATCGAACTTTCTGAACCCGCAAATCTTGCCCGTTTCGATGCGCTGTTCCCCGCGAATTCCTTTTGTGAGTTGGTAATCGCCGTCAGCAATACACTTTTTAAAGACGACTTGCATCGTTTTGAAATTCAACGGGATTCCCTGTGATGCAATCGCCACCGCGTCAAAATAGTGTTCTTTCGGCAAACCCCAATACTGACGAATTTCCTTGGTGATATAGCCGAATGTTTCGTAAGCGCCTGTCCGGGCAATCAGTTGCGTCCTCAACACGTTCATTTGTGTGGCGTGTTTTAGGTTACCTTTTCTTTTTCCAGCTTTCTTGAGCGAAATCGTTCCATTGTGCAACAAGGTATGGCATGTTTCGCAAAGAGTCAGGAGGTTGCTTTCGTCGTCTGAGCCGCCATTCCGCCGAAAAATGAGATGGTGTACATGTAACTTCGAGTCGTGTGATTTACCGAAACAGTTTTGGCATGTGTGATTGTCGCGGTCGAGAACAAACGCCTTTATATTGGCGAACCCAAAATTCGTACCATGCTGGTAAAGCCATTTGTTCCGAAGCACTTCTGGATTTTTGAGCGCATGAGGGTCAAATGTGGCAGTCTCTATTATCAGGTTCGAAACAGGCAGAATTGACCTTGCGAAACGAATTTCCCTCAGATGACTGTCCAACTTGCTTCGCAGAGTTGGTGGCAAACGCCCCGACTTGATGCTGTTCTTGCGGTTGAGGAAACGCGGTTTGCGGTAACGGGTCTTGCGGTTGCGACGATTGCGACGGTACATGGCGCGTGTTTTCATATTATCCGTCACATCGTTCCTGACTTCAACTTCGCTCATATAAACAACATCGCCATTTCCGTTCACAACCGCCGAGCCAAGTTTTGCGCTCCCTGTGTCAATTCCAAGAGTTAACGGTTGGAGATATTCTTCGGATGGTTGAAGGAGCTTGATGGTAAACGGGCAACGCCGTACCACCTTTGCCCGTCCATCGCGCAAAAGGAATCTGGCAACAACGGGTTTGCATGGCATCAGGGGATCGTCATACAAATTCAAGACATAAACGAGCATAAAAACCTTTCACAAAAATCCCCGTGGGGATAAATACTCAGCCTTTCGGCTGGTTATGCGTATTCGTTTGCTGTTACCATAATCGAAATCCGACTTCACCTCGACAATGATGAATGGGCTTTATGCATCTACAACACCGGAGCTTTCCTCACTCCTACTTAATTGCAGATGACAGAGCGACGGTCTGGTGCGTCAACCGAGGGTGTCTTGACCCAATCATCGTAGTTGACATTTCTGCCACTCAGTCTTGTAAACTCAGGCTTCCTCCTTTCATGGAAGCCACTCGGTCTTTTGCCGAGTGGTAGTTCACGAACGACATCGAAAAGCAAGTGCTGAAGATTGACCAGGCGCCGGCGACGGAAGACCAGCTGTATGAGTCGTCCGCAAACGGTCAGTATATTTCGGGGATCATGGAGGTTGAGCCATCGGACTTGATTGACCACGACTACGAGGGGTTCCTCGATCTCGTGTCGGAACGCCTGGTCTGCGGCGATATGTTGATGGACATCACCTATGAGGTGGTTGGGTGGAACCCGGAGACGAAGGCGGTGAAATGCCAGGTAACCGGTGATCCCTCCTCTACCTATGAGGTTAACCTGACCGCTCCCCACGGCTAAAGCCGGGAGGTTCCTGGAGTCTGGCAGGCTTTGTCGGGTTCTCGCCTTTGGCGGTTTTCAGTCCCGCTGGCTACACCACCCCGACCGTCCCCTGCCTTCTTCCAAGCCTTTTCTATCGACCCGCTCTGACTCCGGCTCAGACCGAAGGTGACAGGCATCCGCCCATCGCTCGCAGGTTGTACTTCACTCAACGCCACTTTGAGGCACACGTCCATACCTGACCGCCAATCCGAATTGGCTAAGTCCGCGTTGAGTTGCTTCCCTTCCACGCACGCGGCGAGGAAGGCTGCAAATAAATCCCTTTGGGCTACCACACCGCACTCGCAGATGTGCCAGCGTTCGGAGAGAGGCTTCTTTTTCACTTCTCCGCACAGGCACACCTGACTGAGCTTGGTGGTGCGCGTGGGAAACTCGTTCACCGAAACACCAGCACTCACAGCCTTGCGTTTCAACATCGAGACGATTTTTCCCGGCGCACGCTTCCCAACACTCCGACCGTACATTTTTTGAAAACCCCGGTAGGAGAGCTTTTCTAAGTTTACAACATTCCCTAGCGAAAAAATGTGATTAATTAGCCGACCATGCAGGCTCTCGCGATACTCAGCCAGCTTGCGGTTGATTTCAGCCAGGTCAACTCGCGTCTGCTCGTACCCTTTGGAGTTGTTCCACTCTTTTTTGCCTTTTTTGACCGTTCCGTTGGCCTCATAATTCTGCGGATTGTTGGCTCGCCGTTGGCGGTCTAGTTTGCGTTGCAGAACACGGATTTTCTTCTGGTCTGGCTCCAACTCATTGGCAAACTGCTTGAGTTCGGCAGTTTGAGCGTCTGGGGAGGCAACAGCGATGGTGGACGGCCCGATGTCCAAACCCACCCGACCTTCGCCAACCTTGTTATTTGGCTTTTGGTAGGGCAGCCCCTCGCAGACCAATTGGGCGTAGAAACGGTTCTTGCCGTTCAGTTTGCGGCGCACCACACTAACATACTTCAACGGTGCGTCCAGCCCATACTGGATAACGTCGTTGCCTTTGCGTCCCTCTTTGGGGAGAATGACGGGCATCACCAACCCGCCCCATGTGACTGATTTGGCTTGTTCATCCCACCGGATGACCGTGTTTTGCTTGCCATCCACGCTGTCAAACTGATTTTGCTTTTTGAAACGCGGCCTGCCATTTTTGCCAAAGGCATAGCGGTCAACGGCTTTGAAGGCTCTGGTCGCCACGGTTTGGACGACCGACGAGCCAATCCACCCGATTTTGAGGGTTCCCGCGAATTTGTGCAAGGCGTATTCATTAAAATGGAATGCCTTCCGAACCTCACCGTAGGCTTCTTTTCGTTCCTTGACGTGTGCTTCGTCTTTGTGGATGTAGCCGGCTGATTGGTAGGCTTTGGATTGGCGCATCAAGTCCAGTCGTTTCAGGGCTTCGCCCAAACAGGCGTTGTAGAGTTGGCGTGCAAACCCCAATCGAACCAAAATGGTCGATTCCTGGTTCGGGGTTATCCGCAGGGAAAGCTCGGTGATGAATGAGGGGGTTGAGTTTCGCGCCATAATTAGTAGATGAGTTTACTGCCCCATGAATAAAACATACGTTCTATTATACCGCAAAGAGGGCAGTTTCGCCACCTCGCCGTAAAGCGCTCGAGGCTCAGCTCAGCGATCTGCAAACTGCCTGGATCACCGTTGAATGGATGGTCACGCATCCCGATGATCTCATCTGCGTCTCGAACTGCAATCAGTTCCTGCTGGATTGCGACGTTCTCGCCGGCCCTGGCCGCGACTGCGCTGGCGATAGTCATGGCGATTGCCAGCGCGGTCACTCTCGCTCGAGTGGCATGTTATCGGTGTACCGGATGGCGGCTGCCACGGAGGTGAACCAGGTCTCGTCCGAATTTTGAATTTACCGCCGGCCGGGTGGAGAATGCCCAGCCGGCGGTATCAATCTAAAAAGGAGAATTACATGGGCAATGAGACAAAGCCTCGAGTTTTTGGTACCATCGGCATTCTTGTCTTTGGGCTTCTGGCGTTTGGTGGGCTTTACTCAACACTTCTGCGAGATCGGACGGCGACGCCGGTCGTTCAGGTGGCTGGCGAGACTGTTCGCCCAACCCCTGAGCCGGCGTAGCAGCCGATTAGCATCCGCCAGATGGGGACTGTGCAAGTTGAGATCTATTACAGCGAGTACAGCATTTTTTTGTATATCTGCCGAGAAAATGGAGTGATCGTTCCCTGCTCGGCCGTTCAGTGAAAAGGGAGGCTTGTTATGGTTGTTTACGTTTCGATATCGACGAAGGCGGGGGATCAGGTCGCCAACCGCTTGATGGTCAACGTCTTGCCCGGCGGAACGGTCGTTCAGGCGGCAAAGATGGTCCGCAAGACGATGGCGAATGAACGCAATGTGAAGCCGTCGCTGCTACGGTTCGCTGCTTACGCTACCGCGACTGAGTTGAACGCGCTGGCTGTAAGCGCATAAACTCACGCCTCTTGCTCCATATTGCGGAGCGTTTTGATTCCTAGAACCAGGCTACGCCGTGCTAGATTAGACGGCGCGCCTGGTCTTTTGTTTGACTTTGTCCAGGAGGTTTTATGCAAGGGACAGTCGCTCACGAATCTACGCCGCCTCTCGTTGAGGGTGCTCGGCTTGGAGAGAAGTTCGTACTTACTATTCCGGAAGACGCTCCGGCTTATCCATCCGAAGTTGCGAAATACGCCGCGGCAGCGTACGGGTTTCTTGTGCCGTTAGGCCAATCCATCGCGCTGACCGCTTTCGCGGATTTGATTGGGCAGCGCTACGATCTCGCAACTCCCCAGAATGCCGAAGTCGTTCGGGCTCTGAAGATGTGAGGCCTCCCCACGGGGAGCAGGATTTGAAACGAATTTTGCATGCAAAACTGCAAGGAGGTATCGATGAAAATTTCACGAATTGAAGTTCCTGGCTACGTGATGAGGATCTGCCGCCGGCTGACGGATGCCGGCTATCAGGCAGTTGTCGTCGGCGGGGCTGTGTGCGATTCGCTGAACGGTAGGGTGCCGCATGACTGGGATCTGGCAACCTCGGCTACTCCCAAGGAAGTTCGGCAGGTGTTCGTTGGCGATGTTCGTTCCAATAACGGCGAAGACCGCGGTACGGTGCTGGTCTTGTCCGACGGCGTCCCGGTTGAGGTTACAACGTTCCGTCTGGATGTCGAAACGGATGGCCGCAATGCCGCTGTTCGCTTTACCCAGGACTTGCTGGAAGACCTGGTTCGCCGTGATTTGACGGTTAATGCGATGGCCTATGATCCTATTACTGGCGAGTTGTTTGGCCCTGGGCCAAATGGCGATCCGTCTGGCGCTTTGGAAGACCTGAGAAATAAGTGCGCCCGGTTCGTCGGTGATGGACTGGCTCGGATTATCGAAGACCGCCTGCGCGTAAAGCGCGCCATCCGCCGGGCGATCAGCCTGGAAGGCTACCTGCATCCGACCGCTGTTTATGCAATTGATCAGGCACTGGAAATGGGATTGTTGCCTGGCCCACTGTCAGCGGAACGAGTACGCGACGAGCTGCTGAAGCTACTGTCGCTGCCTGGGGCTGATAAGGGTCTGCGGATGTGGAAGCGCTTCGGGCTGCTGAAGATGTTTTTGCCCGAGCTGGCTGCCCTGGATGGGCTGAAGCAGAATATGCATCACGTCGATGACGCATTAGAGCATACCTTGAAGGCGACCGCTAACGTTCGGCCGGCGCATGCGCCTTACCCTGGGCTGAGCGGCGACTTGATCACCCATTTGGATTTGTCCCCCGAGAAAGCTGCCTGTGCCGCTCTGCGCTTTGCGCTGCTGCTGCACGATACGGGGAAGCTGGCTACGGCTGACCTGCGCGAAGGGTATGGGAACACGTTC
>Ga0335397_10009684_pt1 | contig 12005 bp, 8 predicted proteins | sample MAT04_FD_205740 | JGI IMG/M metagenome (GOLD analysis project Ga0335397, IMG submission 205740) | Freshwater microbial communities from Lake Fryxell liftoff mats and glacier meltwater in Antarctica - MAT-04 (spades assembly) (version 2) ...
TGGTAGATGGTGCGGGGCGTCAGCCAGTAGGCATCGGGTCGGACATCGGTCGACGCCAGACGTGCCTCCGCATCCGGGTGCAGTTCGCTCTGCAGGAAGCCGAGGTGGAGCAGCTTCGGAGGGTGGTCGTCGGCTGGCCAAGGGGTGGTGCTGAGCGCATCGTGCAGCTCGACAGGGGACCGCACCACCACGGAGACGTCGATCCCGCAGTGCTCAACCAGCGTCGCGGCGATGGTGGTCTGCCAGTGCGCCGCTGCTGCACTGGCGGTCAGCGGCTTGGCCGCGGGAGGGGTTCGCGCGACGGCGTTTCCGCTGGCGATATACGTGACCACCTCGGTGCAGCCCAACGTTTCAAGTGCGGCTTTGAAGTCGGCCATCGTGAGCCGGACGCCGCCCACGTTCACGCCGCGGAGGAGCACGACCATGCGTGGGTTGTGGGCCGACGGCATGCGGTTCGGTGGATCGGTGGGTCAGCCGACGACGCTTCGGGCGACTTCACCGAGCAGGGCGACCCGTTCGGGGATGTGGCCGTTCGCCGGCAGCGAGCAGGTGAAACCGTCGACCCCGGAGGTGAGCGCGGTGGTGAGTTGCGCGCCGACCGTGTCGGGGTCGCCCCAGGTGAACAGACCGAGCATGAACGCCCGCCCATCTTCGTCCATGGTGTCGTAGTCGAACCCGAGCGTGCGGCCGAAGGTGGTGAGTTCGGCGAGCGCTTGGTCGGTGGTGGGGGCGATGCAGCACAACCGCTGGAGGGAGACGGTGATTTCGGAACGATCGCGACGGAGACGCTCGCAATGGGCGTCGAGGGCATCGAGCTTGCGGGGCACCTCGGCGAGCTCGGCGGTGAGGTTGGCATCGGTGGCGTACTGGGCCACCATTCGGAGGGTCTTCTTCTCGCCGCTGCCTCCGATCATCACCGGGATGTTGCTGATCGGAGCAGGACGGTTGATCGCTTCGACCGCGCGGTAGTGTGCCCCGGCGAAGGTTGCTCGTTCGTCGTGAAGCATCGGCAAGATGATCTGCAGCGCCTCTTCGAGCTTCTCGAATCGGTCGGTGAAGGTGCCGAACGGGATGCCGAAGGCCTCGTGTTCGAGTTCGAACCAGCCCGCACCGATCCCGAGCTGGGCCCGGCCACCAGACACGATGTCGAGCGCGGTGACGGTCTTGGCAAGCACGGCGGGGTTTCGGTAGGTGTTGCCGGTGACCAGAGCGCCGAGACGGGCGGTGGAGGTGTGCTGCGCCAGCGCCGCCAGCGTGGTGTAACACTCGAGCATGTCGAGGTGGGGCGGGCCGAGCATCGGAAGTTGGTAGAAGTGGTCCATCAACATCACGGTGTCGAACCCGGAGAGGTCGGCTTCTTTGGCCTGCGCCACCACGAGGGGGAAGACGTCGGCCGACGGCACGTCGGGGTAGGTGAAGTTCGGGATCTGGTAGCCGAGGCGGGTCATTGGCCTGCTCCGGCGGGGGCGGCGGTGGTGACCGGCGCCGCCGGGGGTGCAGTGGTGGGCGGTGTGGCTACAGGCGGCGTGACCACGGTGGGTGCCCCGGCAGCGGCCCCGGGTCCCGCCCCGTTGAGACCGACGAAGGTGTTGAGGTCGGTTCCCGCGGGAATCACCAACGTGGTGGTGTTCTTCGAGTTCACCAGTTCTTTCAAGGCTTGGATGTAGGTGAACTGCAAGAACGCCGGCGTGAGTTGCGCCTGCGAACACCGGTCGACCGGGTTGGGTTGGATGACCTTCCGCTTCTCTCCGAACAAGTCGACCTCGACGATGGCGCCGCCACAGGCCAGGATCTGGTTGGCGTCGGCGGTGGCTTGGGCATTCACCCGAACGATGTCGGCACGCTGCGTAGCTACCGCCAGTTCGAACTTCTGGCGTTCGGAATCCTGCTGGGACGCCACTTTGCCGTCGATAGCCGCCTGCACCTCCTTGCTCAACGACACCTCGCGGAGTTGGAAGTCCTGCACGATCAGGCCCGCCGGCTCCACCCGATCTTTCATGCACTTGGTGATTTCGGTCTGGAGGTCGTTCCATTTGCTCGTTGCCGCCGACACGATCCCATATTTGGTGAACTCTTGGCGGATGCAGGTGCGTGCCGAGGGGCGCACGATCTTGCTCTGGTAGTCGAGTCCGATCTGCTCGAGCAGTTCCTTGGCCTGGCTGGGGCGGACCTTGTAGAGCACCGTGGCGTCGATGTTGGCGGCGGCGCCATCGGAGCCGAGCACGGACACGGAGTCGTCGGCGTTGCTTTGTTGGCCTTCACCGGTCATGGCCGACATCGTGTAGGCCTGACTTTGGGTGGAGACGTCGCGGGTGGTGGCGAGGGGCCAGGGCAGTGTGAAATGCAGCCCGGGCTCGAACGCTTCGCCCGCCTTTCCGAGTGTGACGGGAACCGACACCGTTCCGGCGGCGACGATGTGGGCAGCGGAGGCAACGAGGAAGACCAACGCCGCGCCACCGAACAGCAGAACCATCCGTTTGACCGGTCGGGGGGCCAGGGTGCCATCAGGGTTCCGGCGTCGCATGATGCCGAGCGAGGTGAACAGGCTGGCCAACACGTTGCTCGCAGCCCCGAGGGGTCGGCGGCGAGACGAATCGACGGGATCGTTCTCGTCGATGAGGCCTCGCCACGTGAGACTGACCGTGGGCGGCGCGGCGGGGGCCGGAGCAGGTGGTGCGGCCGGGGTGGGTGTGCGATCAGAATCTGACGCGGGGGTGAGAGGACTCGGTTCGGCGTCGTCGGCGTTGTCCATGGGACCTTTCCCGTAGCTGGGTGCCGGGCGGCGGAGTGGCTCCGGCGGCCTTGAACTCTACCCACCGCCTGCACTCCGCAGGGGTAGCGTCACCGGCAATGAGCACGAGTGCTGCAACGCGGCTTCCCTTTGGCACGTGGCCGTCGGCGATCGGCGCCGACCTCGTTGTGCGAGCCTCGGTGTCGTTGGGCGCCCCTGTCGTGTGCGACGGGTGGGTGTGGTGGTCGGAACTGCGGCCCGACGAGCGCGGGCGGGTGCAGGTGGTGGGCCGCCCGCTCGCCGATGGCGGGCATTCCCACGCCGACGATGCCCACCCCGAGTTCCTTGAACTGCTCCCCGAGGGTTTCTCCGCGCGCACGCGGGTGCACGAGTACGGCGGGCAGTCGTTCTGGGTTTTCGGCGAGGTGGCGTTGTTCGTGAACGACGCCGACCAGCGTGTGTATCGAATCGACCGACCACGACACGCGAACCGATCAGCGCCGCGTGCGATCACACCGGGCAGCGATGAAGTCTCGTACCGGTTTGCCGACCTTTCCGTGCGAAACGAAGCCGCTGGCGACACCGCCGGGGGTGGGCAAACGGGGTGGGTCTTGGCGGTGCGCGAGTCCCACCGACCGGGGGAAGTGTGCGCCAATGATCTGGTGGCATTCCCCCTCGACGGTTCTGCGGCGCCAACGGTCGTGGTCTCCGGCGCCGACTTCGTGTCACACCCGAGGTTCTCGCCGGATGGGGGCCGGATCTCGTGGCTGCAGTGGAACCTTCCCGACATGCCATGGGATGCCACCGAGTTGTGGGTTGCGTCGATCGATGTGGCGCCCTCCGATGGTCGACCTTCGGTAACCGAGTCTCGGGCGTGCGCTGGCGGGCCGACCATCTCGCTGTCGCAACCCCAGTGGGGCGCCGACGGTTCCCTCTGGTTCGTGAGCGATCAGCAGTCCGGTTGGTGGAACGTGTGGCGTTGTGCCCCATTCCCTGGTGTCCACCCGGAACCGGCTGACCTCGTATGGAAGGGCGAGTTCGAATGCGCGGGTCCCCAGTGGGTGTTCGGGCAGTCGACCTATGCCGTGGCCGGCAGCCACCTCGTGGCCGTCGTCGAGCGCTACGACGGTGTCGACCACCTCGGCGGTCCGGCTGCCGCCAACCTGGATCTGCCGACGGGTGTCACCTCGATCGACGGCGTGGTTCCCGATGGAGCCGGTGGCATCGTGTGTCTGACTGCCGGGTTCGAGTCTGAGCCAGTGGTAGTGGCCCTTCCTCTCGATGGTCCCGCCCAGGTGCTCAGACCGGCGCGTGCCTTGGCGCTCGCCGCCCCCATGTTCTCGGTGCCGGAGCACCTCGAGTTTCCCACCACGGTGACCTCGGGTTCGGGGCCCAGCCCGGTCGCCCGTGCATTGTTCTACCCACCGTCGGGCCCGCACGCGCCTGGGTCCAGCACGGAGCGTCCGCCGCTTCTGGTTCTGTCCCATGGTGGCCCCACCTCTGCGGCGCGGCCCATGCTCTCCCTCGCCGTGCAGTTCTGGACCACGCGGGGTTTCGCGGTTGTCGACGTGAACTATCGCGGCAGCACCGGCTACGGCCGCGCCTACCGTCACGCGCTCGATGGCCAGTGGGGAATTGCCGATGTCGACGACTGCGTCGCTGCTGCTCGTTTCCTCGCCGACCAGGGTTTGGTCGATCCCGAACGGATGGCGATCAAGGGGGGAAGCGCCGGTGGGTTCACCACGCTTTGCGCGCTCACGTTCCACGACGTGTTCCGTGCCGGATCAAGCCTCTACGGCGTCGCCGATCTTGAAACACTCGCGGCCGACACCCACAAGTTCGAGGCGCGGTATCTGGATCGTCTCGTGGGCCCCTACCCGGAGGAGCGAGACACCTATGTCGAACGGTCACCGGTCCATCACCTGGCGGAGCTCCGGAGCCCGGTGATCGTGTTTCAGGGCCTCGAAGACGCGGTGGTGCCCCCTGCGCAAGCCGAGGCGATCGTTGATGCGCTCGATCGGAATGGGGTCACCCACGCCTACTTGGCGTTCCCCGGCGAGCAGCACGGATTCCGTCAGGCCGCGAACATCAGGCGCGTGCTGGAGGCGGAGCACTACTTTTTCGCGACGGTGTTCGGATTCACGCCCCCGGCGGACGTGGAGCCCGTGCTTATCCGTCATCTACGGAGGTCGACGCATGGCTGATGAACGCAAGGGATACTTCTCCACCGGAAAGGTTGCCGTCCCCGGTCCCGACGATTCGGCGGAAATGGTGGAGGCGGCGCGTCATCCGGCGGAGGGAGAGGCCAAGGTTGCGGCCGTGCACCTGGTCGAGGCCGGTATCGGTGCCGAAGTGCACCCCCTCACTGTCGATCCTGTTGGTGACGCGGTCGATCCTGTTGGTGACGCGGCCGATCCCGGTGGTGACGCGGCCGATCCTGTTGGTGACGCGGACGATCCCGGTGGTGACGCGGCCGATCCCGGTGACGGCGAGGCCACGCCTTCGGCGGGTTCGACCGTGTGGCGGGTGATGGTGCTGCGTTCCGACCTGGAACGGGCAGCCGCCGTTCTCCTCGACGGAACCAACGGAAAGGACGGCGCCGGCGGCGCCGAAGATACGAACTCGAACGGAGGAGCCGTCGGAGACGCCCGCCCAGAGGTCGACGACGACGATTCGACCTCCGGCCTCCTGCTGGAGAAGGAGAAGATTCCGTGGCGTCGGGTACTGCTGATCTTCATCGTCGCCCTGGTCGTCCTGCCCGGGGCGGCGTTCTGGCTCACCATGCGGGCGTTGGGGGGCGACTGCCCGAGCGGCCCGGACGTGCCGGTGAGCGTGATCCTGAACACCACCTGCTGACGTCCGCCTGCCGGCGAGATCCGCGAGGTACCTCCGGGTTGGTGCACGAGTCAGAAGACGAGCGGCACCTGATCGGTGGGGTAGGTGGACGGCGCAAAGAACCACGATTCCACGGCGAAACGAGGGCCGGACATGGCCGGGCTCACGGCGGTGCGGTGCAAACATCGCTGGTCGAACAGCACGGCGTCGCCGGGCCGAAAGATCGGGCGCTCCACCGCCCGATCTTGGCGGACTGCTTCGACCGTGGCGTCGCCCACGCTCCAGGGGAAGTGGGCGCCATTGGTGCCGGTCTCCACGATGCCGTCGAGGCGACGGGGAACGATGTCGAGGCCCGGGGCCACATCACCACAGCGCGACAGCGCGAGCCAGAGGTTCACCGTGCGGATGTCGTCGCCGAGGAAGGCACCGTCTTGATGCCAGTCGGCGCCGGCGAGGACCGGCACCTTGCGCAACGTCCACTTCATTACCGATAGCGCAGGGGGTTCGCCGAAGTAGCGCGCCAACATCGGTCCGAGGTTGATGGCTTCGAGGAGGTGGATGAGGTCGAACATGATCCGCGGCGTGTCGGCCACCCACACCCCCCCGGTGTCGTTGGCGAACTCGCGTCCAAAGCCGATGGGGTCGCCGTCGAAACGTTTGAACGGCGAGTACCAAGGCGGTTGGTGGGGCGCTGATGCGCCGGACCTCGCGTTGTCGCTCGCCTCGAACGCACGGTCGATATCGGTCGCGAGTCGGCGCGCCTGGGATCGAGGCACAAGGTTGCGAACGATGATCGATCCGTGGTGCAGGATGCCTCCAGCGATCGTGTCGGTGCTGAGCTGCGCCACATCGATGTCGGGGATATCCGTGCCGGCGGGAAAGGGATCGGCGACGGTGGGCGGCCATGCGGCGAGTGGTGTTGACGGAGGCAACTGCGCGAACGCCTCATGACGAAGTTGAACCAGACGCTTTTCGAAGGCGAATCGTCGGCGCTGACGATTCGCGGACATGAGGAGGTCGATCGCCGCTCGGGCATCGCCGTTGGCGGCCAGTCGGTTGGCCTGTCGCATCAGCTTGGTGTCGGCGTCGACGATCTCCCCCTGGGCCACGGGCATTCGCGTCAGCCTGGTCGGGGGGTAGAAGATCGGCGGGGAAGCCCGTCGAGCGTGTCGAGGACACGATCGATCTGACAGTCCCATGACCAACGCCGCTGGGCCGAATCGAGGGCGCCGTCGCGGAGCCGGGCGCGGAGGATGGGATCGTCTCGGAGTTGTTTGAGGTGGCCGGCCAACGCATCGGCATCGCCAGGGGTGCTCAACACACCGTCGATGCCGTCGGTGAGACGGTCGCGGATCTGTGCGATGTCGGGCGCGACCACCGGCAAACCAGCGGCGAGGTACTCCGCCAACTTCAAGGGCGAGTAGTGGAACGGTTGGCCTTCGGCGGCGAGCACGAGACCCACATCCATCGCGGCGAGATAGTCGGGAACGCGCTCATGGGGAATCGTGCCGGTGAACCGAACGGGGACCCCCAACTCCTGGGCGTAGCGGCGGATCGCCGCCCGCTCCGGGCCGTCGCCAACGAGCAGCAGGAGTGAGTTTTCCACCCGCGAAGCGGCGAGCACCGCTTGCTCGATCGCGTGGAATCGCCGAAAGCTGCCGATCCAACCGATCACGAAGCGGTCGTCGATCCGCAGATCGCGCCGCATGGAACTGGCGGAGCGATCGGTGGTGAAGAGGTCGGGGTCGACCCCGCTCGGCGTGATCAAGATCCGTTCGGGGGACACCCCCAGACGCTCGACCTGGGCGGCGACGATTTCGCTTCCGCAGGCGATGAGGTCGGCCTGGACGAGCTTGGCGGTTTCGCCGTGGCGTTCCACCCATGGCGCCCACCCGGGGCGCTCGACTGACCATTGCTGGGACTCCCAGACCAGCGTGGCGGGGACGAACAACACCGACGGGGCGGACAGGTGGCGGGCGAGTCGAAGGCCGGCATCGTGGAAGAGGTCGTGTCGTTGCCAGACGAACGAAATGTCGGCCGTGGACCAGGGCCCGGTGGTGGGAACACGAAAGGAACGGGCGCGCTGGTACTGGCGGATGTCTTTGGCGAGGGTCTTGGCCAGGTTCGGCACATGACGTCGCCAAGTGGGAGCGATCGGGGTCGCCAACTTGATGTGCGATCCTGCTCGGCGCGCCACCTCCGGCTGGTGGATGCCGAGCGGCGTGACGATCCACGACGAACCAAGGACACGCCGCGCGCCGCTGGCCCACCCTGCGGTGCTCACCCACGCCGCAACCGGGCCTTGTTGGCCGGCGGTACGGCTCGGCAGCACGAAGACGGCTCCTCGGTCGGTCACCCGCCCATTCTGGCCGATCTGGAGGCCTCATCGGTGAAGGGAGGTGCGACGTGCCCACCCGGGAGCAATGTGGCGACCTCACCTCACTCCCGATCGGGCTGGCATACTTCCGGCCATGGCAGATCCGATCGCCCACCGGATCCGAAGCGCGTTCCATGCGGGTCGTCGAACCGGATCGCTCACTGTGGCGTTCGGTTGGCGTCGACCGGGGCCGGGCGAACGGCGCCAGAGGTGGTGGGGCCGTCATCCCCTGGTCATCGATCGCCGGGGGGTTTCGGGGACGGTGTTACCGGCACGAACAGTCGTGGACGGATCCCCTGTCAACGAGTCGGTGGCGGTGATCCATCTGGGGACGACCGGTGGTCGCTCCGCCCCTCCTCCGGCCGTGTTGCGTGAGCAGATCGCATCGTTGGAATCCGCCGCGGTTTGCCTGCTGGCCCCTTGGGTGGAGCTCCCGCCCTTGGAGGTCCTTGTGGCCTTGGCCGACCTGGTGGTCGCCAGCGATGGCCCAGCGGCAGTGTCGCCGCTGGTGGTTCCCCTTCCCTCCTCCCGATGGTCTGATCGAACGGACGGGAAACGCAAGTCGGTCGAGACCGAAGGTCTTGTCGTTCGCATGTCGCCCACCGTCGATGGGGTGGGCGTGCCCGAGGTGGTCCAACTCGTGCATCCCCAGGGGCACGACGCACGCCCTCCTGCTGTGCACCCGCCCACCATGGTCTCCACCGGCAGCCTGTCACCTGCCTGCATCGTCACCCGTCCTGAGGTCCTTCTCGGGTGGCTGGCCAACCTGCCCCCATCGATGGCGCGAGTGGCAATCGACCCAGAGGTGGCGGCGCTCGACCTTGCCGCCCACCTGCGGGCTATCGACGGGGCGGTGGGTGTCGCCCCCGCCGTCACGATGGCCGAGCCGACGGCACCGGCATGGTCGTCGCGAGCGTTGGCGCCGATCGTCGCCGGTTCGTCCCGACTCGCACCACTGGTGATTGGTCGGGGTCCTTCCCTGTTGGTCGACCGGCCTCGGCGCTCGGCCGAGCAACCCCTCCGGCTGGCGTTCACCACCGCCGTGCCTTCTGAGAAAGCCGCCCATAGATGGGGCGACTGGTATCTGGCGGAAGCGTTGGCGGCGGCCACGACGGCGCGTGGCCACCAGGCCCGCGTGTTCAGCTACGACCATCGTCACGACGTGGCCGCCCGTGTGGCCGATGTGGAAGTGGTGGTCCGGGGGCTGGCCCCCACCGTGCCCACTCGCCACCGTCCCCAAGTGCTCTGGATCGTGAGCCATCCCGATTCCGTCGAAGATCACGAGTTGCACGCCGCCAGTCTGGTGTTGGCCGCATCGGCCCGTTTGGCCCGCAACCTCGCTGGCCGCACCGATACGCCAGTCGAAGTGTTGCTCCAAGCCACCGACCAACGTCGGTTCCGTCCGCGCGTCCGCACCCTCGAGCGGGAGTACCGCGCCGACGGTGCGCCCCTCTCGGTGTGGGCCGTAGCGAAGACGCGAGGTGTGGCCCGACCGGTTGTGCTCGATGCGGTGGAAGCGGGCCTCGAGCCGAGCATCGTCGGCAGCGGCTGGGAACACTTGGTGCCGCCCCATCTCCTGGTGACGGATCACCTCGACAACGTTCGGGTGGCGGAGGTGTACGCCAACGCCGACCTCGTGCTCAACGATCATTGGGACGACATGCGGGTGTGGGGCATCGTGTCGAATCGCGTGTTCGACGTATTGGCATGCGGCACCCCGTTGGCGTCGGACCCCATGCCCGAGCTGGACGAACTCTTCGGCGACGCCGTCGCGCAAGTTCACGGGCCAGCCGACCTCAGAATGCTCGCTCGGAGCCTGCGGGAGGATCCGCAGATGTGGCACAAACGTGTGGCCGATGCACGGGCCGTGATCCTCGGGGGGCACACCTTCGACCATCGCGCCGCCGAGTTGCTCGCCGCCATCGAACGGCACCGGCTGGTGAGCGGGGGCGACTGACATCGGCGGCGCGGCGAAATCCGCTCGGGCTCACCCGTGTTGCCAGAAGCGGTTGGCGAACGAACGGGTGCCGGCCAGCGCCAGCCGATCGAGGGTGGCGACATCTTCGGGGGTGAGGTCCCAGCCGAGAGCGCCAGCGTTGTCGTGGGCTTGGCGGCCGTTCTTGGCGCCCGGGATCGGTATGGCCCCCTTGGCCATCAGCCAGTTCAACGCAACCTGACTCGGGGTGCGGTCGCCGTGGGCTTGGCCGATTCGGCGCAGTTCGGCGACGATCGGATCGACCTGCTCCATCGGATGGGCGGAGAAGTTGCGACGCCCGGGAGGCGGGTTGGACGCGGAGTACTTTCCCGTGAGGCGACCTTGTCCGATGGGCGAATAGGCGAGTGGCGTGACACCGAGCTCCAGACATGCGGCCACGAGTCCCGACGTTTCCGGAACCCGGCGGAGCAGGGAGAACTCGATCTGATTCGTGGCCAAGGCAAGCCCGCGTTTGGCGAGTTCGTCGGCCATCGATCGAGTTTCTTTGGTGGAATAGTTCGATACCCCGACGGCGTCGATGTGGCCGGAAGCGCGGGCCGCGGCGAGACCGTCGGCGAGCGCACCGTGGCCCCGCAAGCTGATCGGTCCGTGGATCTGGTAGAGGTGGATTCGTTCAATGCCCAGACGTTCGGCGCTGGCGCGGGCGGCTTCCACGATCGCCGTCTCCGGCTTCAGCTTCAGCGGATGCGGGAACCATTTGCTGGCGATCACCACGCCCGACCGCTGGTGGGCGGGAGTGGTCGCCAGTAGGCGGCCGATGATGCGTTCGCTCTCGCCCTTGCCGTACACCTCTGCCGTGTCGAAGAACGTCACGCCGTCGGTGAGACACGCTTCCCACGCCTCGGCGATGGTTGCCTCACTGAGATCGGTGTCGTAGCCCCCCATGCCCCACGTGGTTTTGTCGCCCCAGGCCCAGGTGCCAACGCCGAGCGGCGTCGCCTGTACATCGGATCCGGCGAGGGTGATGGTGTCTGCGGCGGTGGGCATCGCCTCACGCTACCGGTGGAGCAGCTTGGGAGGTCGAACGCACGCACGCCCGTCGCCGTCCGTTCCGGCCCCTCGCTGGTCGGGTGAAGTGCGTCAGACCCACGTCTCTACACTCGCGCGGCCATGGGGAACGCGAACGAGCTCACCGACCAGCCGGACTGGTACAAGGACGCGGTCATCTACGAGGTGCACGTGCGGGCCTTCGCCGACTCCAACGGCGATGGCATCGGCGATTTCCGTGGTCTCACCGGCAAACTCGACTACCTCGCACAGCTGGGCATCACCGCGTTGTGGCTGCTCCCGTTCTACCCGAGCCCGTTGCGAGACGACGGTTACGACATCGCCGACTACACCACCGTCAACCCGATCTATGGCGTCCTGAGGGATGTGCAACGGCTCATCGATGCGGCCCACGACCGAGGGTTGCGGGTGATCAACGAGCTCGTGTTGAACCACACCAGCGATCAGCATCCGTGGTTTCAGCGTGCCCGAAACGCCCCGCACGGAAGTCGGTATCGAGACTGGTACGTATGGACCGACGATCCTTCTCGTTACGAAGAGGCCCGAGTCATCTTCGAAGATGCGGAGACCTCGAACTGGACCTGGGATCCGGTCGCGGGGCAGTACTACTGGCACCGGTTCTTCCATCACCAGCCCGACCTCAACTACGACAATGCCGAGGTGCGTAGCACCATGCTCGGTATGGTCGATCAGTGGCTGGCCATGGGGATCGACGGCGTTCGGCTCGATGCCGTGCCGTACCTCTTTGAGCGTGACGACACGAACTGCGAGAACCTGCCCGAAACCCATGCCTACCTCAAGGAACTGCGCGCCCACGTCGACACGCATTTCCCCGGGCGTATGTTGCTCGGCGAAGCGAACCAGTGGCCCGAAGACTCGGTGGCCTACTTCGGTGACCTTGCGGTAGGCGGCGACGAGTGCCACATGAACTTCCACTTTCCTCTCATGCCCCGCATCTACATGTCGGTGCGGATGGAGGATCGCACCCCACTCATCGACATTCTCGAGGACACCCCTCCGATCCCCCAGAACTGTCAGTGGGCGCTGTTCTTGCGCAA
>Ga0335397_10009685_pt1 | contig 12004 bp, 10 predicted proteins | sample MAT04_FD_205740 | JGI IMG/M metagenome (GOLD analysis project Ga0335397, IMG submission 205740) | Freshwater microbial communities from Lake Fryxell liftoff mats and glacier meltwater in Antarctica - MAT-04 (spades assembly) (version 2) ...
GTCGCCGCCGTCGTGCTCATCGGCGGCTGCTCCAGCAGCGGCGGCGGAGCCGATCCGGCTGGCGCCGAGGCGACCCTCTCCGCTCAGCCCGCCGCGGGCGTGCCCGCGGCGACGGCCGCCCTCGAAGCGAAGGCCACCGTGATCGACGTGCGCGCCCCCGACGAGTTCGTGGCCGGACACGTCGAGGGGGCCTCGCTCGTCAACATCCAGGACCCGACCTTCGCGGCCAAGATCGCCGAGCTCGACCCCGAGGTCACGTACGTCGTGTACTGCCGCAGCGGCAACCGCTCGGCCGCCGCCGCCGAGCAGATGCGGGCCATCGGGCTCGACGTGCTCGACGGCGGAGCCTTCGACGACATGGTCGCCGCTGGCTGGCCCCCCGCCACCGGTTGACGGATCCCCATTCGACGCGGCGGGCGCGTGGTGCGAGCGCTCAGCCGGCGGCGGAGCGGCCGGCGCGACGGCCGAAGTAGGTGCCGTCGCCCAGCGAGATGCCGCTTACGTAGCCCTCACCGGCGATGCCGGCCGTGGTGCGCCCGGCGGCGAACAGTCCGGGCACAGCGGTGCCGTCGGGGGTGAGCACGGCGCCGTCGGGCGTGGTGTGCAGGCCGCCCAACGTGAACGTGGCGTACCAGCTCTTCGTGACCCGCAGGTCGACCACGCCGTAGGGCGGCTCGAGGCGGACGATCCACTCGGCGGCCTTGTGGAAGTCGGGGTCGACGCCATGTGCGGCGTGGTCGTTGTACCGATCGAGCGTGGCCTGCAGCGAGCCGTCGGGCAGGCCCATCTCGACCTCGAGTTCGGCGGCCGTCTCGGCCACCCACGTCGGCTTGTAGCCGACCACGTTCACGGCGAACGTCTCGTCCGAGTGCACGAAGTACATCTCGCCGTCCTGGCGTAGCAGCGACTCCTTGCCCAGGCGTCCGGCGTAGGTGTCTTCGTTCATGAAGCGTTGGCCTTGGCCGTTGACGAGGATGCCGCGCACGAGGCCCCGGGGCGGGGTGAGCGGGATGCCGACCTCGATGTGGCCCATGCCCACGACGGCGGCGCCGACCCCCTGGCCCATGCGGATGGCCCGCCCGTCGTCGTGGGGCGTGCCGATGGGGACGTTGGCCCGCAGCGCCTCGGCACAGTGCCGGCGCACCATGGCCTCGTTGAACATGAACCCGCCGGCGGTGAGGACCGCGCCGCGACGCGCCCGCACCAGGGTGGCGGCCCCGTCGACCGTGGCCTCGATCCCGACGACGGCGCCGGTCTCGCCGACCACCAGTCGCTCGGCTCGGGCCTCGGTGATGACGCGGGACCCGCTGGCGGCCACGGCGTCGAGCAGCCGCTGCATCAAGAACCCGCCGGCGGCGTCGGCGAAGGCGGGGTGGTGGCCGCGCGGCGCGGCCGCAGCCACCTCGGTGAACGGCCACGAGTCCTCGCCTCCCGAGTAGACGAGGCCCGACTCGTCGGGGGGCTCGCGGTCGTGCTCGGGGTGGTAGCTGGCCTCGAAGGGCACGCCGTGGTCGACGAGCCAGTCGAAGTGCCCGACGCTGTTGTGGCAATACGCCTCGACCTTGGCCGGGTCGACGCCGGGCCCGCAGGCGGCGGTGAGGAACGCGGCCATGGCCTCGGGTGTGTCGGTGAAGCCGCACGCCTCCTGCACCGGGGTGCCGCCGCCGAGGTAGATGATGCCGCCGGACATGGCCGACGTGCCGCCGCCGGCCGCCGCCGCTTCGAGCACGAGCACGTCGGCACCCGCCTCGGCCGCCTCCACGGCGGCACAGGCGCCGGCGCAGCCGAGGCCGACCACCACGACGTCGGCCTCCACGTCCCAGGCGTCGACCCTGTGGGAGGCGAGGGGGGCGATCGGCGCGGTGTGGTCGGCGTCGGGGGTCGTGGTCGTCACCGGCGCAGCGTACGCAGGGCTCGCCGACCGGACGCGGAGCCGAGCCCATCTGCGAGGATCCGGGCATGCGCTTCACCGTGCCCCTGCCGATGATGCCGGCCCACCACTACGTGCCCATGGCCCGAGCGGCCGAGGCCAACGGCTTCGACTCGGTCGCCGTGCCCGACTCGGTGTTCTTCCCCGAGCACGTGACCGGCGACTACCCGTTCTCGCCCGACGGCCAGCGCTGGTGGCCAGCCGACACGCCGTTCCTCGATCCGTTCGTGGCCATCCCGGCCATGGCCGCGGTGACCGAGCGGATCACCTTCCTGACCAACGTGCTCAAGCTGCCGCTGCGCAATCCGCTGCTGGTGGCCAAGCAGGTGGCGTCGATCGCCGCGCTGTCGGCGGACCGCTTCCGCCTCGGGGTCGGCATCTCGTGGATCCCCGAGGAGTTCACGTGGACCGAGACGGACATGCGCACCCGGGGGGCGCGCACCGACGAGGCCATCGACATCATCACGTCCGTGTGTGCTGGCGGCGGTCCCCAGTGGGTCGAGCACCACGGCACGCACTACGACTTCGATCGCCTGATGATCTCGCCCGCTCCCGCAAAGCCGGTCGGCATCCTGATCGGTGGCCACAGCGACCACGCCATGCGCCGTGCCGCCCGCCGGGCGAACGGCTGGATCTCGGCCAACGTCACCGCCGCCGAGCTCGGTGAGCTGGTCACTCGACTGCACGCCCACCTGGCCGCCGAGGGGCGCAGCACCGAGGGGTTCGAGGTGAACGGCCTCGCCGTCGACGTGCTCGACCCCGACGGCTTCCGTCGGCTCGAGGAGGTGGGCGTGACCGAGTGCCAGGTCGTGCCCTGGTACTTCTACGGCGGCGACCCCAACGACCTGTCCGTGCAGGTCGACTCCCTGGCCCGCTTCGCCGACACCGTGATCGCCCCGCTGACCTCCTGAGGCGCGTGGCGTCAGGCCGGGGAGGTGTCGACGCAGGAGCCGGTCATCTGGTTGGCGTCGGTGCCGGCGAAGGGGCCGCACTCGTTGGGCTCGACCCACACGTGCAGCATCGGGGGCGTGCCGGCAGTGGAACCTTGCGGACACTCGCCGTTGGTGGTCGCCCCGGCGAGGGCCACCGAACCGTCGCGGATGCAGAGGTCGTCGTGGCCGTGCCACACCGTGAGGTTGCCGGCGACGTCGGGGATGTCGTCGGTGGTGGAGCCGACAGGCAGCAGGTACATCACCGTCGTGAACTGCCTTCCACCGTCAGGCAGCACCCGGTAGACGAGCGACTCGGGCTCGCTGGGATCGAGGATCGTGTCGTTGCGGGTGCGCTCGAGGTGCACGAAGTGCTCGTAGCCGCTGCGGCCGTCACCGATCGACACGTAGCCGTCGGCCAGCGCGGCGTCGAGCGACGCGTAGTGGGCGGTGGCCGCCTTCGTCTCCTCGATGAGCACTCCGGCATCGGCCAGTTGCTCGTCGGTCGGGTCGTGGTCGAGCGACGCCGGGATGGCATGGTCGTGTCCGGCGGACGCCTCGCCGATGGTGGCGTCAGAGGTGGCGGCCTCGCCGGTGGCGTGCTCGTGGGCGTCGCCGTGATCGTCGGCGTGGGAGGCGGCCTCGAACGCGGGTGCTCCGGACGCCACCTCGGCGTGGCCGTCGTCGTGGCTCTCGCCGGCCGAGTGGGCGTGGTCCGTGGCCATGGCCGGGACGGCGAGGGCGAGCACGACGACGAGCGCGCTCCATCCCAACTGGGCCGCCGCGGTGATGGCGGCTGCGACGGTCAGTGCCCCGACCGCCGACGGCGGGTCTGTGGCGGCGTCGAAGGTCATGGGTCGAAGGTATGCCCGACCTCGATCCAGGGGTACCAGGAGTCTGGTGTGAAGTCCCCAAGAGGACGGTGAGAGCCGGCCCCCGAGCGCGATCGGACCGGCGCACCGTAAGATCCGGCCACGATCGGCACGGGGAGCGCCCATGGGTGAACGCAGCGGAAGTGCAGGAACCGGCCTCCGTCGTGGAGGACGCGTCGCGGTCGCCGCGTTGGCGATCGTGTTGATGGGCGGGGCGGTCGTGGCGATGCCGACACCGTCCGGCGCAGCCGTGTCGATCACCCTGGAACGGGTCGAGGCCGCGGACGGCTCGCCGGCCGACGGCACGAGCCAGGCGCAGCTCCTGGCCGACGACGGCTCATGGCTGCTGTTCGACACCGGCGCCGCGAACCTCTTCGACCCTCCCGACCCTGACGACGGGGCCGGCGATGTGGCCCGGCGGGACCTCGGCACCGGCACGTCGGCCGTGCTCTCGGTGCTCGACAGCGGCGAACCCACCCTCGACTTCTGTGACGGCGGCGACCTCGACGGCACGGGCACGGTGGTGGCCATGTCGTGCGGGCCGCCCGGGCTGTCCGGCGTGCCCACGATCAGCGACCACGTCTACGTGCGGGGCGCCACGGGCACCGCCGAGCTGGTCTCGGTGAGCGACGAGGGCGTGCCCGGCAACGCCTACGCCCACTCTCCTCAGATCTCGGCCGACGCGCGCTACGTCGCCTTCACCACCGCGAGCGACAACCTCGTCGACGTGCTCGACGAGAACGGCGATTGGGACGTGTTCCTGCGCGACCGGTCGAACGACACCACGACCCTGCTCTCGGACCGTCCGGACGGCGAAGCGGCGAACTCGAGCTCGGAAGCCCTGGACATGGCGTCCGACACCGGTGCCGTGCTGTTCCACACCTCCGCCACAGACCTCGTCGGCGATGGCGTGGGCGGGCTCTTCGTCTCGACTATCGCCGGGGTCGTCGAGCGCGTCAGCCTGTCGACGTCCGGCACGCCGGTGCCCGGGATGACCTCGAACGGCGCCATCTCCGACGACGGGCGCTACGTGGCCTTCCACACATCGGTCTCGCTGTCGCCGACCGACACCGACGCCGGCAACGACGTGTACGTGCGCGATCGCGTGGCGGGCACCACGACGCTGGTTTCGGTGTCGAGCGCGGGCGTCCTCTCGAACGGGACCGACACCGATGCCGACATCAGCGACGACGGCCGGTACGTGGTGTTCGAGAGCAACTCGACGAACCTCGTGGCCGGCGACACGAGCACCAAGGACATCTTCCGCCACGACCGCACGACCGGTGAGACGATCCGCATCTCGCAGGAGCTCGACGGCACCAAGGGCAACGGGTCCAGTCGCGACGCCATCATCAGTGGCGACGGCGGCACGGTCGCCTTCGAGTCGACGGCGACGAACCTCACCGCCGGACCGGTCCAGTCGTCGACCCAGCTGTTCGTCTGGAGCTCGGGCGGCGGAACCTGCGACCTCTCCTTCTCCGACGTCCCCGACGACCATCCCTTCTACGCCGACATCTGCTGGTCGGTCGAGCAGCAGGTCGTCACCGGCTACCCCGACAACACCTTCCGGCCGACGAACCCGGTCACGCGCCAAGCGCTCGTGACGTTCCTGTGGCGACTGGCGGGCGAGCCTGCCGGCCCGTTCTCGGCCCACGACCTCACCGACGTGCCACCCGCCGAGCCCTTTCACACGGCCATCGAGTGGGCCATCGACGAGAACGTGGTGGGCGGCTACGAGGACGACACCTTCCGCCCCACGGTGCCGGTGAGCCGTCAGGCGATGGTCGTATTCCTGTGGCGCCGATCCGGCCAGCCGTCGGGGCCGTTCTCGCCGAGCGGCCTCACCGACCTCCCGGCGCCGGGCACCTTCCGCACCGCCATCGAGTGGGCCGTCGCCAACGGGATCGTCAACGGCTACGCCGATGACACGTTCCGCGGCACCAACAGCGTGTCCCGTCAGGCGGTCGTTGCCTTCCTGCACCGCTGGGCCGACCTCTGATCGGCCCCGGCTCGCGACCGCTCGTCAGCTGCTGACGAGCTCGCCGTCGTCGGGGTCTCGAGGCTCTGGGTCGGTGCCGTTCGGTGGCGGCGGCCCGTTCGTCGGGTGTTCGTCGGCGGTGGTACCGCTGCGATTCGAGGACCTGGCCCGACGGGGCGGTGATGTCGACGTAGCCGTCGACTTTGCGGACGATCTTCCAGCCGGTGCGGTGCACGACACCGTGGTGCATCCACCCAGGGAAGCAACACGGGAGCCCGGAAGTTCGGTCGTGGTCATGGTCGTGGTGGACTGTCGCCATGACCACTCCCGATCTGACCGGGCTCGATCTGCCCGACGTGTTCCCGCCGGCCGGCGTCTACCGCAGCGCCATCCTCCACGGCGGGGTGCTGCACACGGCCGGACACATCCCGTTCGGTGCCGACGGCACGCTCGTGCTGGGTCGGCTCGGCGAGTCGCTCACGCTCGAGCAAGGGCGCCTCGCCGCCCGGTTGGCCGCCCTCAGCCTGCTGGCCACCGTGCAGGCCGAGCTCGGTTCGCTCGACCGGGTCGACCGCTTCCTGCGCGTCGGCGGCGTGGTCAACGCCACGGCCGACTTCGTCGACCACACGGCCGTCCTCGACGCCGCGTCCGACGTGTTCGTCCAGGTGTTCGGCGAGCGCGGCGAACACGCGCGGTTGGCCGTCGGCGTGGCGTCGCTGCCCGCCAACATCGCCGTCGAGGTCGAGGCCACCATCGCCGTGCGCCCGTAGCCGACGAGGGGTCGGGACGTCGGCCGGTGCCCGGGGGAGGCGCCGCGACCGGTACCCACGGCGGCCGTGCAGGACGTTCCGCGGGCGGTGGACGGCGCGATGCTGGCGGCCGTGGTCCGAGGCGCCGGCGACGCCATGGGCATCATCGACGACACCGGGCTGATCCGCTTCGTCGACGTCTTCGGCGCCCGGCACTTCGGCATGACCGCCGAGGAGCTGATCGGCACGAACTTCGTCGACCTCACGCATCCCGACGACCTCGAGCGCAACATCGAGATGATGGTGACCTCGGCCGAAGAAGGCGAAGGTGGGGAGTGGTTCAGCCCGCCCGTGCTCACCCGGGTGCGCCATCGCGACGGGACGTACCGCTACGTGTCGGTCACCGGCAGCGTGTGGCCCGGACCGACGACCGGGTGTTCCTCTCGATCCTGCTGCGCCCGGCCGACGACTTCGTGGCCCGCGCCGACCGGGCGCTCTCTACAGCCAAGAGCCTGGGCGGGCGCAACGCCCAACTGGCGGACTGACCGGAGCGAGCCCTCGCGCCTCAGTTCTTGATGCGGCCGGTCTCGTGGGCCCACATGGCGATCTCGACGCGGTTGCGGGCGCCGAGCTTGCTCATGAGGCTGCCGAGATGGGTCTTCACCGTGCTCAGGCTGATGTGGAGCTCGCCGGCGATCTCGGCGTTCGTACGGCCCCTGGCCACGGTCAGCAGGACCTCCTCCTCGCGCTCGGTGAGCGGGTCGATGGGCTGCACCGGTGGCACCGCCGACCCCGAGTCCGAGAAGGCGGCGAGGAGCCGGACGGTCACGCTCGGAGCGATGAGGGCGTCGCCGTCGGCTGCGGCGTGGATGGCCTGGGTCAGCAACTCGGGGCCCGCGTCCTTCAGCAGGAAGCCGCGGGCGCCGGCCTTGAGGGCACCGTGGACGTACTCGTCGTGGTCGAACGTGGTGATGATCACGACGGCCATCGGCTCGACGACGTCGGGCCCGGCGAGCTGGCGGGTGGCTTCGATGCCATCCATCACTGGCATGCGGATGTCGAACAGGCACACGTCGGGCCGCAGCCGACGGGCGAGCTCGACTGCTTCGCGGCCGTCGGCGGCCGAGCCGATCACCTCGATGTCGGGCTGGGCGTCGAGGATCATGGTGAGTCCGGTGCGCACGATCTGTTGGTCGTCGGCCACGATCACCCGGATGCTCATGCGGGAGCGCCCGTTCGAGGCAGCACGGCGGTGACGGTCCAGCCCCGGTCGCGGTTGGGGCCGGCCTCGAGGGTGCCGCCGAGCAGGGTGGCCCGCTCGGTCATCCCCACGATGCCGTAGCCCGAGGTCGAGCTGGGCCCGAGCGGGCTGGCGTCCCCGTCGTCGGTGACGGTGAGGCGGACGCAGTCGGGCTCACCGTCGATGGCCACGCGCACGCGGGTGGCACGTCGGGCGTGGCGGATGGCGTTGGTGATCGACTCCTGGGCAAGCCGGTAGACGGCAGCGTCGACCGACGGCGTGAGGTCGTCGAGGTTGCCGTGGGGCACGACCTGGATGATCGGCGAGGTGCCCGCTCGACGGGCGAGGTCGGGCAGGTCGGCCACGCCGAGCTGGGGGGCGAGGTCGGGTTCGTCGCCCCGGCGGAGGACGCCGACCATCGTGCGCATCTCGGCCAGCGTGCGTGATGCCTCGGCCTCGATGACCGCCAGCACGTCGACGGCGGCGGCGGGATCGTTGGCGGCGACGGCGCGGCCGGCCTGGGCCTGGATGGCGATGGCAGACACATGGTGGGCGACCGTGTCGTGCAGCTCGCGGGCGAGTTGCTCGCGCTCGCGCAGCTTCACCTGGTCGATCTCGCGGACCCGCCACACGGCGCGGTACCGGACCGACGCGCCGAGGGCGGCCGGCAGCAAGAGGATGGAGATGCCCGCCAGCTCGGCCAGGGTGCCGTCGGGCGACGTGGAGCCGAGCAGGAGCACGCCGTGGCTGCCGAGGATGAACACGATCCCGACCACGGACTCCTTGCCGGACCCCCACCGCAGCAGCGAGTAGGGGAGGATCAGCACGAAGGCGGTGACGTAGAGGCCCGTGTCGTCGTGGTTGTGGCCGAAGACAGACACGAACTCGATGGCGGCGTGCGAGCCGTAGGCGATGACCACCATGAGCAGCGGGTGGGTTCGCCGCCACAGCAGCGTCAGCACCGGTGCCACGCCGACGACCAACGCGGCCGGTCGCATGTCGATGCCCGAGCGAAACAGTGCTTCGAGCACGCCGATGGGCACGAGCACGCCGACGAGGGCCCAGTCCCACCGGGTGCGGGTCGGCGCGTCGGGGGCACGGGGCTCGTCCCACAGCGATCGCACCACGTCGTTCACCACCACATCCACAGTAGAGGTCGGCCGTCGCCGGCGGATCGGCCGAAAGGATGACCTCGCCCTCGGCTCATCGGCCCCTCACATACGGCTCATGGGTCGATGACGCCGGCGACTGCGATCGTCAGGGTGGGGGTCAGCGCACGCCACGTGGCGCCGCCGACCGAGGAGAAGCCATGTCTCACGTCCTGTACCGAATGGGTCGCTTTGCCGCTCGCCGCCCGTGGGTCGTCATCGGGGCGTGGCTCGTGGTGTCGTTGGCCGTGATCGGTGCCGCTGGCGCGTTCGGCCGTGAGCTCGACGACTCGGTTGCCGTGCCTGGCCTCGACTCGCAGGACGCCGTCGACCTCCTGTCGCGCACCGGCTCGGAGACGGCTGGCCTCACGGCCTACGTGGTGGCAACACCGGTCGCCGAAGGCGTGAGCTTCTTCGATTCGGCCGAGGCACGCGCCGAGCTGGCCGACCTGCAGGCGGGGGTGGCGGCGTTGCCCAACGTGCTCGCCACCTCTGATCCGGTGGCGGCGCTCGAGCAGGGGCGCGATGCGGCCATCGACGCCGAGGCGATCTCGGCCGACGGTCGGGTCGCCCTGCTGCGAGTGCAGTACCCGGTGCACGACGACCTCGACGCCAGCGACCTCCAACGACTCAAAGCCTTCGGCGACCAGGTCCGAACCGAGGACGCCGCCCTGCAGATCGAGCTCGGCGGCGATCTGTTCTTCGCCTTCGAGCAACCGGAGACGGGCGTGGGCGAGATGGTCGGCCTGATCGCCGCCGTGGTCATCCTGCTGCTGGCCTTCGGCTCGCTCATCGCCATGGGGCTGCCCATCGGCGTGGCCATCTTCGGGCTCGCCCTCAGCATGAGCGCCATGTCGCTGCTCACCTATCTCGTCGAGCTGCCCGAGTGGGCCACGCAGATCGGGGCCATGGTCGGCCTCGGCGTGGGCATCGACTACGCGCTGTTCCTGGTCACCCGGCATCGCGAGTTCCTGGCGCGGGGCATGACGGTCGAGGAGGCGGCGGGTCGGGCCGTGGCCACCGCCGGGCAGGCCGTCGTGTTCGCCGGCGGCACCGTCGTCATCGCCATCCTCGGCCTCGCCGTGGCCGGCATCCCGTTCGTGACCAACGGCGGCATCGCCATCTCGCTGATCATCCTCACCATGGTGGTGGCCTCGATCACGCTGCTGCCCGGCCTGCTCGGCTTGGCCGGCCACCGCATCAACGGACTGCGTTCGTCGACCCGAGCACGTCGAGAGACGGCCGCGGTCGACCGAGTGGCGGCGGGTGCGACCGGAAGCTCGGGCTGGGAGCGCTGGGGCGCGCACGTCTCGGGCAACGCCGCCATCTACGCCATCGGTGGCACCGTCTTCCTCTTGGCGCTGACCGCTCCCGTGTTGTCGTTGCGGCTGGGCTTCCCCGACGAGGGCACGCTGCCCGACAGTCGCACCGAGCGTCGGGCCTACGACCTCGTGGCCGAGGGGTTCGGGCCGGGCATCAACAGCCCGCTGGTCATCGCCGTCGACCTCGCCGGGGACCCCGACGTGATGGCGCCGCTGGCCGACGCCGTGGCTGCCGATCCGGGTGTGGCCCAAGTGGCCCCGCCGGTGGTCGACACCACGGCCGACGTGGGCACGCTGCTGGCCTTCCCGACCACCTCACCCCAGGACGAGGCCACCATGGCCACCATCGAACGGCTCCGCGCCGAGGTGCTGCCGGTGGCGCTCGCCGGGAGCCCAGCCGAGGCGCACGTGGGCGGAGCCACGGCCACGTGGGGCGACATGGGCAACCGGGTGGCCGAGCGGCTGCCGCTGTTCATCCTGGCCGTGGTGCTGCTGTCGTTCCTGCTGCTCACCGTGGTGTTCCGTTCGGTGCTCGTGCCGTTGAAGGCCGCGCTGATGAACCTCCTCAGCATCGGTGCCGCCTACGGCGTGATGGTGATGGTGTTCCAGTGGGGCTGGGGCATGGGCCTCATCGGCCTCGACTCGACGGTGCCGATCATCCCGTTCATCCCGATGTTCATGTTCGCCATCGTGTTCGGGCTGTCGATGGACTACGAGGTGTTCCTGCTCTCCCGGGTGCGCGAGGAGTATCTGGCGACGGGCGACAACGACAGCTCGGTGATCCACGGCATCGCCAGCACGGCGCGGGTCATCACGTCGGCGGCGCTCATCATGATCTCGGTGTTCCTGGCCTTCGCCCTGGGCGATGACCCGTCCACGAAGATGTTCGGCCTCGGCTTGGCCACGGCCGTGTTCGTCGACGCCACCATCGTCCGCATGGTGCTCGTGCCGGCCACCATGAAGCTGATGGGTGACGCCAACTGGTGGATCCCCGGCTGGCTCGATCGCCTGCTGCCCGCCATCGACATCGATGGCGAGTCCGGGCTCCCGGCGCCGGAGATGGAGTCGGCGGCGCCGACGTCGGAGGGCCGTCCGGAGCAGGTCCTCGTGTGACAGCGCACGCCGACTCCGGACTCGACCACATCACCGACGCCGAACCCAACCGGCGTGCGGGACTACTCGGCGGTGATGGTCCCGACCTCGGCGCCTTCGTAGCCGTTGGCGGCCTCGTCGAACAGCACGTAGGTGCCCGGCTCGGTCGCGTAGAAGCCGGCCGGTTCCGAACCGACGATGGTCTGGGCATCGGCACAGCCGACCTGCAGGGCCCGGATCTCTTCGGTCCCGGTGACGGCGAAGACCTCGCCGACGCTCACCGTGAGCTCGGACGGCGACAGGGAACCGTCGGCCTGGAACGCCATCGTGGTCTCGGCCGTGGCCTCATCGGTGGCGTGCTCGGAGAGGGCATCTGCGGTCCACATCACCGAGGCGGCGCCGGACATCATCTCGGCCTCGTCGCCAGCGGCGGTGTCTGCGGTGCAGTCGTCCTCACCCTCGCTGCTGGCCTCGTCGCTGCTGGCCTCGTCGCTGCTGGCTTCGTCGCTGCTGGCTGCATCGTCGGCCACGTCGCCGCTCGAGGCTTCGCTGGAGGTGTCGTCGGAGCTGCTGCAGGCCACTGTCGTGAAGAGCAGAGCGCCGGCGAAGCCTGCGGCGACGAGACGGAGGTGGAGTCGATCCATGAGAGCTCTCGGCAATCTGCCTCGACGAGGCGGTGAGGGACGGAACGATGCAAGGTGGCCAGACGGTCTGATGTTGAAACGTGTGGCCGGCAGACATTAC
>Ga0335397_10009690_pt1 | contig 12002 bp, 10 predicted proteins | sample MAT04_FD_205740 | JGI IMG/M metagenome (GOLD analysis project Ga0335397, IMG submission 205740) | Freshwater microbial communities from Lake Fryxell liftoff mats and glacier meltwater in Antarctica - MAT-04 (spades assembly) (version 2) ...
ATCGGCATCGGGCCCGACGGCGATGCGCCGATGCTCGAGCTCGCTCTCCGCCGGCACACGCAGCGCAGTGCTCGTCGACGACCCGCGCGCCGCTCCGCTCGCGTGCGCCATCAGCGCGCCGCTCCGCTCGCGTGCGCCATCAGCGCGCCGCTCGCGCGCGCCATCAGCGCGCCGCTCGTGCGCGCCATCAGCGCGCCGCCTCGATCGACTTCACGAACCGATCGAACAGGTAGCGCGCGTCGTGCGGACCCGCGCTCGACTCGGGGTGATACTGCACGCTGAACGCGCCGGTATCGCGGTGCACGAGGCCCTCGACGGTGCCGTCGTTGAGGTGCACGTGGGTCATCTCGCACTTGCCCGCGAGGCTGTCCATGTCGACGCAAAAACCGTGATTCTGCGTCGTCACTTCGATCTTGCCGGTGAGCAGGTCTTTCACCGGCTGGTTGAGCCCGCGGTGCCCGAACTTGAGCTTGTAGGTCCCGCCGCCGAGCGCGAGTCCGAGGATCTGGTGGCCGAGGCAGATGCCGAAGATCGGCTTCTTGCCGAGCAGCGTGCGCGTCGTCTCGATCGCTTGCGTGACGGCGGCGGGATCGCCCGGCCCGTTCGATAGGAACACGCCGTCCGGTGAGAGCGCGAGTACCTGATCGGCGGTGACGGTCGACGGCACGACGGTGACCTTGCACCCCGCGTCGACCAGGCAGCGCAGGATGTTCTGCTTCACGCCGAAGTCGATCGCGACGACGTGATGCGGCGCCTTCGACGGGGCAGGGCGCGAGTCCTCGAGCCACACGCCAGAGCCCTGCGTCCACGCGTAGTTCTGCTTCGTCGTGACCTCGCCGGTGAGGTCGCGGCCGCTCATCGGCGGCGCCGACTTCGCGCGGTCGTGCAGCGTCTTCGGGTCCTCGGTGCCGATGGCCGCCATCTGCGCGCCGACGTCGCGGATGTGGCGCGTCAGCGTGCGCGTATCGACGCCCTGAATGCCGACGATGCCGTTCCGGCGCAGGTAGGCGTCGAGCGACTCGGTGGTGCGCCAGTTGCTCGCGACGCTGCTCAGCTCGTGCACGACGAAGCCCGCGAGCATCGGCTTGCGCGCCTCTTCGTCGTCGAGGTTGACGCCGGTGTTGCCGATCTCCGGGGCCGTCATCGTCACGATCTGTCCGCAATACGACGGGTCGGTGAGGACCTCTTGGTAGCCCGTCATGCCGGTCGTGAACACGACCTCGCCGACGGTCACGCCCGCCGCGCCGATCGCCGTACCAGTGAAGACCGTGCCGTCTGCGAGCACGAGGTGCGCTTGGGTCGTCATGAGATCTCGTGCGCCGTCTTTCCGCCGACCAGCGTGAGCCGAACGCGGCCGACGACTTCCCGGCCGAGGTGTGGCGTGTTGTGCGACTTCGACCGTAGCGCGTCCTTGGTGACGGTCCAGCGTGCCTCGGGGTCGATCACGGTGACGTCCGCGCGCGCACCAACGATGAGAGAGCCGCCCTCGAGCCGGGTGATCTTCACCGGGCCGGTCGACATCGACTCGATGAGCCGGAGCGGCGTGAGGATGCCGCGGCGCACCAGCTCGAGCATCGCGGGCAGAGCCGTCTCGACGCCGATCATGCCGGGCGATGCGGCCGCGAACTCGCAGTCTTTCTCGAGTGGCGAGTGCGGCGCGTGATCGGTCGCGACGACGTCGATCGTGCCGTCGCGCAGCGCCTCGCGCAGCGCCTCGACGTCTTCTTCTTCACGCAGCGGCGGGTTCACTTTGCAGACGGTGTCGTAGGAGAGCACCGACTCGTGCGTCATCGTTAGATGATGCGGCGTGACCTCGGCGCTCACCTGGATGCCGCGCGACTTCGCCTCGCGTAGCAGCCGCACGGCGACCTTCGAGCTGAGATGCGCGATGTGATACCGCGCCCCAGTCAGCTCCGCGAGCAGCAGATCGCGCGCGACGATCACGTCCTCGGCGACGCGTGGCCAGCCACGCAGACCGAGCTTCGTCGAGACGGCGCCCTCGTGCATCAGCGCGCCCGCGGTGAGGTCGTGGTCTTCGCAGTGCTGCGAGACGACGAGGTCGAAGGTGCGCGCGTATTCGAGCGCGCGGCGCATCACCGCGGCGTTCATCACGCACTTGCCGTCGTCGCTCACGCCGATGGCGCCGGCGTCGCGCAGATCCGCCATCTCGGTCAGGTCGCGCCCCTCGAGGCCTTTGGTGATCGCGCCGAACGGGTGCAGCCGCGTCGCGCCGCCCGAGCTCGCGACTTCACGGCCGCGCGCGACCATCGCTTCGGTGATCGCGCGCGTGTCGTTCACCGGCGTGGTGTTCGGCATCGCGCAGACCTGCGTGAAGCCGCCCGCCGCTGCAGCGCGCAGGCCTGTCGCGATGTCCTCTTTGTATTCCTGCCCGGGCTCCCGGAAGTGCACGTGCATGTCGACGAGCCCGGGGACGACCCAGCATCCCGTGACGTCGCGGACCTCGACGCGCTCACCGCGGAGGCCCTCAGCGGCACCGCGCCCGACGCGCGTGATGCGGCCGTCTTCGATGACGACGTCCGCTTCCTCATCGAGACCCCGGCTCGGGTCGATGACCCGGCCACCGCGGAGGATCAGCATGGGCGCCGATTACGTGAGCGAGCGCGGACTGTCAACGGCAGTCGGCCGATCTGCCCGTCGTGGCTCGCGCCCCCCCACGGGCCCTACTGTCCGCTCCCCGAAACGGGTGCGGCCGTGCATGCGCCATACGCTGCCGCCGATGGTGCCCAGCCTCTTCGAACCCCCTCGCGAGGGGGGCTGGGGGGTTCCGACGATCGTCAGCCGACCTTCTGGATCTCTTCGTCCTCGGCATCGAGGCTCGGCGCCTCGATCAGGCCGACCGAGCTCTTCTCGGGCACCGGGCGCGCGCGAAGGTCGTTCACCTTGTTTCGCATGGCCATCACCTTGCGGCACAGGGAGGCGAACTCCTTGTGGCGGGTGGCCATCGTGGGTGAGCCACCGCGCAGAAGGGTCTGCACGATGAACTCCATGACCTGGATTTCGCCTTCTGAGAAGCTGTTGCTGATGCGCATGCGAGCGGATCTATCACGCGATCTCGGCCGCGACAACGCCTGACGTGCGATGTAGGGTCACTGAATATGATGTCACGGATGAGATCGCCGTGTAAGAGACTGAAACTATGAGGCGATCGTCGTGTATCAGGCGCGATCCGAAAGTTCAGCCGCGGCAGCTAGCCGCGGGTCAAAGCCCGCCGGCCAGCGACGATCGATGGGGAGCGCGTCGAGCACTTGGTGCGCCACGGCGAGCAGCGTCGCCTCGCCGAATTCGGCGCCGACGAGCTGCACGCCGATCGGATGGCCGCGATCCGATCGACCGATCGGCAGACTCACCGCGGGCTGACCAGAGACGTTGAAGCCGGCGACGAACGCCGCGACGCGCGTCGCCTCTTCGAGCATCTTCTGCGGCGTGAAGTGACTCCAAGCACCGACGGGCAGCGGGCCCTCTGGCACGACCGGGGTGACCAAGATGTCGAGGCCGCGGAACGTCGCCTCGACTTGCGCGCGGAGCCGAGATCGCGCGTGCTCGAGCTCGCGTGGGCCGATCGGTCCACCGTCGCGCAGCAGGAACGAATTGATCGCCTCGACGCGGTTCCAGTCGGGTGGACGCAGCTTCGCCATGCCGTCGCGCCAGAGCAGCAGAAAGTCTTGCGGATCGATCTCGGGAAAGCTGCGCTCTTCGAGGTGATGGCCGCGCGACTCGAGCACGCGTGCGACGCGCATGACGCTCGCTGCGACGTCGGCGCGGGTCGTCGCGAGCGGCGAGCGCAGGCACACGCCGACGCGCAGCGGTCTTGGCTCGCGCCGCGAGAGCGCGAGGAAGCTCGCCTCGGGTGGCGGCGCCCAGTGCGGCGTGCCGACGGTGACGCCCGCCATCACGTCGAGGAGCGCGCAGGCGTCGTCGAGATCGCGCGCGATAGGGCCATCGGTGTAGAGGATGTTCTCGTCGGCAAAGCCGTGCATGTTGGCGACGCGGCCGCGCGATGGCTTGATGCCGACGAGGCCGCAGAGCGCGCTCGGAATGCGGATCGATCCGCCGCCGTCTGAGCCCTGCGCGATCGGCGCGAGGCGCGCGGCGACCGCGGCCGCTGCGCCGCCCGAGGATCCGCCAGGCGTGACCTCGAGGTCCCAAGGATTGCGCGTCGGTGGATGCAGCGCGGGCTCGGTGACGGGGATCGAGCCGAACTCGGGCACCGTCGTCTTGCCGAGCACGACGAAGCCGGCGGCGCGCAGGCGCGCGACGGTGCGGTCGTCGCGCGGCGCGAACAGATTGGAGAACGAGCGCGAGCCCATGCGCATGAAGAAGCCGGCGGCGAGGTTCAGATCTTTGATCGCGATCGGCACGCCCCAAAACGGCGGCACCGCGCGCGTCGGGAAGCGCCGATCGGCGAGCCGCGCTTCGTGCAGCGTCTGCTCGGGCCGAACGTCGATGTACGCGTGCAGCAGCGAGTCGTGTTCTGCGATGCGCGCGAGATAGAGCTCGGCGAGCTCGACCGAGGAGACGTCGCCGGCGCGGATGAGCGCGGCTTGCTCGAGCGCGCTCGCGTCGAGCAGCTGTCCGAAATTCATCGCAGCAGAGTAGACGAAAGCGGCTGCTACAGTCGTACCGTGCGCCTCTCCCAGGTATTCGGCCGCTGACCTCGCCAGCGCGCCGCAGGCTCGCCATCGCGGCCGCTGTGCTCGCGATGGCCATAGGCGTGAGCGGCGGCACGCTCGCGGTCGCGCGCACGGAGGCCGGCGAGCGCGACGTCGAGGCCGCGCTGTCCGAGACCGTCGACGCGCACACGCGCGTCGCGGCGGGCACGAGCGTCGTAGTCGAGGTGTGCGCGGTGGGCGTCGCGGCCGCGTCGCTTCCAGTGCCGGTCGTCGTCGAGGCGCCGAACGCGCGCGGCGAGTCGAGCATCGTCGCCGTGCTCACCGTCGGCGCAGCGACGCTCGGCGCTGCGCGACGCAATGGCGAGAGCGCGTGCTGGACGCCGTACGAAGCGGTGGCGGCCGGCGCCGGCGTCGTGCGCGCGCACCTCGTCGACGCGGAGGGCGCTGCGGCGCTGCACCTCGTTGCGCGCATTCACGTCCGCGGCGCAAGGCCCGCGAGCGCGCGTCCTTCGCTGCTGATCGCGCTGCTCGGTGCGCTCGGTCTCGCGGCGGCGCTCTTGATGGCGCGCGCCGAGCCGCCGATGGAGCAGCGCGCGCGGCGGCGCCTGCCGGCGTTCGTCGCGCTCTTCGTCGGCGTTGTCGGCGCCGCCTTTGTTGGCCAGGCGGTGCGCTATCTCGGCGATGGCAGCGCGCTCTCCGGCCTCGCGCGCGGCCTCGTGCTCGGCGGCGCCGAGGTGCTGCTCGCGCTGGGTCTCGCAGTTCGGCTCGCGCCTTACGCGGGCGTGACGACGGCATCGCTACTCGGCCTCGAGCGACCGCGCGGCGGCGCGATGGCCCTGCTCCTCACGCCCGCGGTCGGCGCGCTCTGCGCGATCGCCGGCGTCGCTGCGCTGCGTCTCGTGCCGAGCAGCGGAGGCGCGGTGCCGATCGAGACCTTCGTCGCGCGGCCGAGCGGCTTGCTCGCGTTCGCCGTGCTCGCGCTCGTCGTGCCGATCGCCGAGGAGCTGTTCTTCCGCGGGCTCGTCTACGGAGCAGCGGAGCGCGCGCTCGGCGCTCCGGCGGCGTTCGCGCTGTCGGTCGGGACGTTCCTCGCGGCGCACGCACCGCAAGACTGGGGCAGTTGGGGCGGGCTCACGGCCGTCGCGCTGGTTGGCGTTGCGACGACCACGCTGCGCGCGACGACGCGCTCGGTCGCCGTGCCGATGCTCGCGCACCTCGTCTACAACGCGCTTCTCACCGCATCGGCGCTGTAGCGCCGCTCACTTGTCTGCAGCGGTCACGCGCGTGACCTCTTCGAGCGTCGTCACTCCGGCGAGCACTTTGGCGAGACCCGACATGCGCAGCGTGGCGATGCCGTCGCGGATCATGGCGACCTTGATCTCCGCGGTGTTTGCGCCGCCGAGGACCATCTCCTTCAGCCCGGGCGTGAACGGCATGACCTCGTAGAGCGCGATGCGACCGCGATAGCCCGAGTTGCTGCACTCACGGCAGCCGGCGCCCTTCATGATCGTCGCGCCCTCGATCTGCTGCGGCGTCATGCCGATGTCGACCAGCGCTTCACGCTCGACGGTGATGGTCGTCTTGCACGCTTCGCAGATCTTGCGCGCGAGCCGCTGCGCGAGGATCAGGTTCACCGACGCGGTGACGAGGAACGGCTCGACGCCCATGTTCAGCAGGCGCGAGACAGTGCTCGGCGCGTCGTTGGTGTGCAGCGTCGAGAGGACCAAGTGACCGGTGAGCGCCGCCTTGACCGCGATCTCCGCGGTCTCGAAGTCGCGGATCTCGCCGACCATGATGATGTCCGGATCTTGGCGCAGGAACGCGCGCAACGCGGCGGCGAAGTTGAGGCCGATGTCCTCGTGCATCTGGCACTGATTGATGCCGAGCAGGTTGTACTCGACCGGATCTTCCGCGGTGCTGATGTTGGTGTCCGGCTGGTTCAGCTCGGACAGCGCGGAGTACAGCGTCGTCGTCTTGCCGGAGCCGGTCGGGCCGGTGACGAGCACCATGCCGTAGGGCTGGCTGATGGCCCACTTGAAGTCGGCCTGCGCCTTCGGATCGAAGCCGAGCTTCGCCATGTCGAGCTGCAGGTTCGACTTGTCGAGCAGCCGCATGACGATCTTCTCGCCCCACAGCGTCGGCAGCACGGACACGCGAAAGTCCATCTCGCGGCCCTTGCCGAGCTTGAGCTTGATGCGGCCGTCCTGCGGCAGACGACGCTCGGCGATGTCGAGGCTCGCCATGATCTTGAGGCGCGACGCGATGGCGTTCTTCAGCTTCATCGGCGGTGCCATCTCCTCGTGGAGGACACCGTCGATGCGATAGCGGACGCGCAGCGAGCGCTCGTACGGCTCGATGTGAATGTCGGACGCGCGCTTCTTGATCGCGTTGAGCAGGATCGCGTTGCAGAGGCGGACGACGGGGGCGTCTTCGGCGGCGCGCGTGAGGTCGAGCGAGTTGATCTCGTCCTCGGCGTCGGCGACCTCGATGTCCTTCTCGTCAAAGCCCTCCATGATGTCGTCGTAGGAGATGTCGGGCGCCGCGAAGTAGCGCTCGATCGCCTTCTGAATCGCGTTCTCGGACGCGACGACGGGCTCGACGTTGTAGCCGGTGAGGAACTTGACGTCGTCGATCGCGTGCAGGTTCGATGGGTCGGCCATCGCGAGGATCAGAGACGCGCCGGTGCGCGACACCGGGATCACGCGATGCCGCTCGCAGACGTCCTTCGAGACCAGCTTGATGATGTCCGGCTCGATCTCGTACTCGGCGAGATCGATCGCCTGAACGCGATACTGCTGACTCAGAAAGTCGGTGATCGCCGTGTCGGAGATGAAGCCCATCTTCGCCAGCGCGTAGCCGAGCGAGGTGTTTCCGCGCTTCTGCTCGTCCTGCGCCGTGCGCAGCTGCTGGAGGCTGATGAGCTTCTCGCGAACGAGCAGCTCTCCGAGACGGTTGCCGGTCGACATCGTGGCGGGGGTTCCGTTCTGCGTACAAGGACGCGGTCGCGTTACAGTCCTCGGCCGCGGCGTGGCTTGTCAAGAGTGAGAGCGCGAGTACGGCGGGCCGCGCGCGTGTTTGAGGGCGGGCTAGCACGACAGCGCGACGGCTCTGGTAGCCTCCACAGCCGTGCTCGGGCTACGCAGACTGTTCGGCCGCTCTCACCGTCGCGCGCGTGCCGCCGAGGCCGCGGGGAAATATCGCGAGGCAGCGCAGCTCTATGCCGAGGCGGGCGCGCCGGAAGAAGCGGCCGGAGCGCTGATGTTCTTCGCCGCGCGGGCCGCGACGCTGCAGGAGCGCGCCGACGCCTACGAAGACGCTCTGCGCTTCTTGCCCGACGACAGCGATCGGCGCGGCGCCGTGGAGGTGCAGATCGGGCTGGCGCGCGTGGAAGATGCGCGCAATCGGGGCACCGGCAGCGCGGAAGATCGGCGCATCCTCGCCGAGGCCGCGGCGCGGCTCGAAGCGAACGGCCGCGAGTCCGACGCGGCGACGGCGTACGAGCTGCTCGGCCGCACGGAGGATCTGGCGCGCTGCCTCGAGAAGGCGGGCGACATCGAGCGTCTCGAGGCGTTGCTCGACGCCGGCCAGCGCAAAGATTCGCGGGCGCGCGTGTTGCGCAGTGCGGTAGCAGAGTACGAGCTGGCGATGGCGGTCGGCCAGCGCCTCGAGGCGCGCGCGGCGCTGCGCAAGGCGCTCGCGGAAGCGCCAGACGACGCGCCGATCGCCGATCTGCTGCGTCGACTCGAGGCCCGACTTCTGCAGCCGGGGCGCGTCGAGCTCGTCATCGCCGGGCGGAAGATCGTGCTCGTCGGGACGCTGCCGGCGGCGCTCGGGCGCGACGCGGAGCTGACGGTGCGCGGCGCCTCTGTGTCGCGCCGGCACGCAGAAATTGCGCGCGATGCGGCGGGTGCGCTGGTGCTGCGCGATCTCGGCAGCCGCAACGGCACGTTGGTCGCTGGGCTGGCGATCGGCGCGGCGCTCACGCTCGCCGACGAGGTGAGCTTTGGGCTCGGCGAGGACGTGACGGTGCGCTTCACGCCGAACGCAGGGTTCGTGCTCGTCGACGTCGAGCGCGGTCCGGATCGCGGCGCGCGCTTTGTTGTCGGCGAGGGCGCGCTGCGCCTGCCGGGGATGCGCGCCTCGGTGTCGTTCGTCGACGGACACGCGTGGCTCGCGCCGGACGAGGGCGTCTCCATCGGCCTCGGCGCGCGCGCATGCGTGATGCCGATCGTGCTGCTGCGCGGGGACCGCGTGGATGTCGCTGGCGTGACCGTAGAGGTGCCGGCGTGAGCGTCTGGGAGCGGATGGCGCGCTGGCTGGGACGGCGCAGCGGCACGCTCAGGGAGACGGAGCGCGCTGTCATCGAGGACGATGAGATCGAGGCGGATGCCGAGATTGGCGGCGCTCTAGACGCAGACGCGCCCGATGGCGTCGCGGCGCGCGCGGTGCGTCGTGGCGCTCGCGCCGACGTGCGGGAAGCCGCGGACGCATCGCGAGATCGCTCGTCCGAGAGCGTGCTCGAGGAGGCCGCCTCGCCGCTCGTGCCGCTCGATCGGACGCGCGCACTCTCCGCGATCAACGCGCTGGTCAACGATGCGCGCGAGCTCGACGCGCTGCGACTCGGGCGGCGCGTGCTCGCCGCGCGGCCTGGCGAAGTCGAGCTCGCCGTCCACCTGGCGGAGCTCGCGGCCTCGCGCGGTGACGACACGCTCGCCGCGCAGCTGCTCGATGTGCTCGTCGCAGCGCCGGTCCCTGCGTCGCGCGACTCTCGCGCCGACGCCGCGATGCGCGGGCTGGTGCTGGCGGGCGAGCTCGCCGAGCGCCGCGGTGACGTCAACGCAGCGCTGGCCGCGTACGAGCGTGCGCTGGCGCGCGACGTCGACTATCCGCGCGCCAAAGAGCGCGCTGCACGGCTGCGTGAGGCCCGCGGAGGCCGCAGCTCGCTCGCGGGCGCGACGCTGCTCGCCGACGGCGCGCTCGCGCAGGGGCGCTATCGCGTGCTGCGTGAGCTCGGTCGCGGCGGCGCGGGCACGGTGTTCGCGGTGCGCGATTTGCACACCGAGCGCGTGGTCGCGCTGAAGCTCTATCACGGCCGCAGCGCGCTCGATCGCGAGCGGCTGCGCGGTGAGGCGCGCGTCGCCGCTACGCTCGAGCATCCCGGTGTCGTGCGCATCTTCGATCTCGACGAGAGCCTGCTGGCGATCGCGATGGAGCACGTCCCGGGCGGCAGCGTTCGTGACGCGCTGCGGCGGGGCGCGGTTCCGTTCGTGCGCGCGCGGCGCTGGCTGCTGACCGCGGCGGACACGCTCGCGCACGTGCACGCGCGGGGCTTCGTCCATCGCGACCTGAAGCCGTCGAACTGGCTGGTGCGCGCCGACGACAGCGTGGTCCTCACCGACTTCGGCCTCTCGCGCAGGGCGGGCGCGCTGCCCGGCGCGGCGGGCAGCGCGGAAGCGGGCGGGGAGGGCACGCTCGCGTACATGCCGCCGGAGCAGCGCGCGGGCGGCGCGGCTGACCCAGCGGCCGACGTGCACGCGCTCGGCGCGACGATGCGCGAGCTGCTCTCGCAGGCGAGCGGTGCGGTGCCTCCCGAGCTGCTCACGCTCGCGCTGTCGTGCACCGCGCGTGATCCGAGCGCACGACCGACGCTCGATGCGGTACGCGACGCCTTGCGAGCGTCCCCCGCGTGAGCGAGCCCGAAGCGCGCACCGATGACGCAGACGCATCTGCGAGCGAGCTCGCGCCCAGCGTTGACACTGCGCGCGCCCCGAAGCCGGCGAGTGGCCGCGTCGTCGCCGTCGACCTCCTGCGACTCATCGCGTCGTTTCAGATGATCCAGGGACACGCGATCGGCGGACTCACGGCGCCGCTCGCGCTCGCGGGAACGCTGTTCTTGCCGTGGTCGTTCGCGCGCGGGCTCACGTCGGTCGCGTTCTTGTTCACCGCCGGCCTCGCGTTTCAGCTGGCGACACTTGGCGATCTGCCCGCACATCTCGCGCGGCCCGACGCGGTGCGGAAGCGCTTTCGTCGCGCCCTCATGCTGCTCGCGATTGGCTACGTGCTGCACGTGCCGATCGGCACGCCGCTCGCGCAGTTTCTAATCGTCGACGTGCTGCAGTGCATCGGCGCAACGCTCGCGCTCGCCGAGCTGCTCTGCGTCCTGCTGCGCCGCGCCTCGCTCGTCGTGGCGTCGTCCGGCGCGCTCGCGCTGACGTGCGTCGTCGCTGCGCCGCTGTGTGCGGGCATCGACGCGACTGGACCGCTCGGCTTCTTGCTCAACTACGTCACCCGCACCGGTGGCTCGCTCTTTCCGCTCGCGCCGTACGCGGCCGATCTGTTCTTCGGCATCGTCGCCGGCGCCATCGCGCTGCCGCACGGAGCGCGCACGCCGCGTCGCACGACGTTCAGTCGCCTCGCGCTGCTCGCGGTGCTGCTCTACGCCGCACACACGCTCGCGTTGCGCCTCGAGACGCCGCGGGATCCGCAGCTCGACGCGAGCTACGCGCTGCTGAAGCTCGCCGTCGTCGTAGGCGTCTGTGCGCTGTTGGTGCTGCTCACTGCGGGTGTGCGCCGACTGCCGCGCGTGCTCGAGACGCTGTCTGGGGAGACGCTCGGCCTCTACGTCTCGCACCTGTTGATGCTGTATCCGTCGGGCATCGGGCTCGTGCACCTGATTGGGCCGGTGCTCTCTCTCCCCGCAGCCATGGCCGTCGCTGCGGTATTGATGATGACGTCATCGGCGCTCGTGCTCGGCTGGCGCGCACGCAAGCAACGACGCGCTGGCCATTGACGGGTGGCACCTCGGCGCACACCTTGAATGAGTTCGCTCCTGGAGGTCGCCATGCGTCTTCAACCGTTCGTCGTTCTCGCGATCGCGGTTCTATTCGCCGTCCTGTTCGGGCACGGCGCAGAGCATTCGCCGTCCGACGTCGCTGCTGCTCGGATTGTGGCTGCTCCAATGGTCGCTGCCCCCCTCGCAGCGCAGATGTCGCTGGCCTCCGCCGAGGAGCCGTTCTTCGGCTGCGGCGAGACGCGCTGCACGCGGGACTCTGACTGCCCGAGCACCTGCGGCGGCTGCATTACCTGGTCGGGCACCTGCGCGCTGTTCCAGCCGCGCTGATCGATCGACGCCACCGCGCCACACTCCACCGATCTGACCGCGCGGTTGATCGCCGTGCACTTCGGGACTACACACCGGGCCGCACGAGGAGCACGCGTGGCCAAGCCGAAGAAGATTCCTACGCCGAACCAGGCGGCCGCGCAGCCGGTCCAGGTCGAGAAGCCGGGCCTGAAGTGGAAGGTCATCGCGCAGATCGGCGGCGGCTTTCTGATCCTCTGGGTCACCGCGTTCATGACGACGCCGTACATCTC
>Ga0335397_10009691_pt1 | contig 12002 bp, 9 predicted proteins | sample MAT04_FD_205740 | JGI IMG/M metagenome (GOLD analysis project Ga0335397, IMG submission 205740) | Freshwater microbial communities from Lake Fryxell liftoff mats and glacier meltwater in Antarctica - MAT-04 (spades assembly) (version 2) ...
GCATTAAAAAAAGACCCAGGTTTCAAATCCCAAATCTCAAGATCCAAAACCTGCTCTAAATTTGATATTATTTGATTTGCCTTAACACAATGTTTCCTATATTGTAATCAAATTTTTGATTAAATTTTAATCATGTGCAGTAAATACATCATTGGCAGCAGCCTCGAAACTTTAAAGAAGCATTACAATATGGACGCACCATCCATTAATAGTTTGAAACCATTGCAAATTGCTTCGCCTGGTAATGAAGCCTTGATTATAACTCAGGATAATCCAAAAGAAATCATCCTTTCAACTTACGGCATGACGCCTGAATGGAGTAAAACCCCTATGCAAATAATCACTGCCCGTGCAGAAGGAGATAAAAATCCCGATAATAACCCTGCATTCACCGGTTCCAAAGCCATCTTTTTGAAACCGGAGTTCCAAAAACCTTTGTTTTTTCGTCGTTGCCTCGTCGTTGCCGATGCTTTTATTGAATGGTCAATAGCTGCATCACATCAGCCATATCTTATTTATTTACGCAATCATGAGCGTCCTTTTACTATGGCTGGTTTATACGAAATCTGGGTAAATCCTGTAACTTTAGAAAGGCACCATTCTTTTACTATCATTACTGTGCCAGGCAATTCACTCATGCATAAATTACCCTATACCCGCATGCCGGTAATCCTTGAAAAAGGAAGGGAATTTCGCTGGCTCAAACCAGACTTATCTCTGCGTGGTATTCTGGGTCAATTGCAAATATTTCCTTCTGAGCTTATGAACGCCTACCCTATAGATACCAATATAAAAAAACATGATGCAAATGATAAACAATTCATAGAACCTATTGGAGACAATCTTATGGTTGAAGATAAACTGTGGATTCCTCCCAAAACGTCACGAAATAGTTACCATAATTCATTAAACCGACATTCACCCGATAATACAAAACCATCATGGGGCGAAATAAGCGTACAAAACAGAGTGTTAGATTCGTGATCAAAATCACATATTGATCATTTTGTATTTTGATAGTTGATAGTATTAATCATCAAACTAAAATTCACCAGTATAAAGTACCTGAAGCTTTATAATGGTTTGAGAAAAAATTCAGATAGATACAATTAGCGAACAATATTAATTGCTTTATGTTATAATCTGAAAAACAGATTATGTGTTACAGTGTTAAAACCTTAATAGAATCTCAGTTAAAAAGAGCACTTCGTAACGGTGCATTTCAGGATGCAGAGCAATTAAGACTTCACTTAACTGAGATTGGAGCCACTAACCTTTACCATGCTTCCGGATTCTCACATCCAGGAATGTTTATTTATCCTGATTGTAAATCAGAGCCTATTTACGCAACATGGGGATTAGTTCCATTTTGGGTAAAGGATAATGCTGCAAAACTTAAAATTTGGAACAATACGTTAAATGCAAGGGCTGAATCTATTTTTGAAAAACCAGCATACAGAGAATCTGCTAAATCAAAACGCTGTTTAATCTATCTTGATGGTTTTTACGAATACCATCATTCAGGAGGTAAAGCCTATCCGTTTTTTATTCGCAGAATTGATTCAGAACTTTTGTGTGTAGCAGGATTATGGTCCGAATGGCATGATAAAGAAAATCATCGCACACTCCAAAGTTTTTCAATTGTAACTACCGTCGGCAACCATTTGTTGGCAAAAATTCATAATAATCCAAAGCTCGATGGTTCGCGGATGCCTATGATATTGCCTGATGAATTAGCAGAAGATTGGATAAATCCGGATAAAAGTCAGGCGGAATTAAAATCGTTGTTATTACCCTATCCTGATGAATTACTTCATGCACATTCTGTTTTACCTATTTCCGGCAAATTATCCAAAGGAAAAGTTCCGGAAGCAGATGATGAATTTTCATATCCCGAATTAGTAGATTTTAAGTTTTGAATCATTAATACTTTGATTGTTTTATGTTGTTATCATATATGTGTCAATATCTCAATGGAACATATTTTACGTTAAGGTGTATGCCACGCATATATTAGGCACGAATGCAGCTAAGACCCTGATTTATATATAACGTATATCCGCAATGGAGTTCGTTAATAATATGTTATTTATTATATGTATATAATATAAGGTTGTAGATTAGCTAAGTATTTCAGCTACACGGGGGCAGGAATACAACCGCACTTAAGCTTGAGATATACGCACTATTGCGTATTCAAACACTTTAGCGGTCATTATATAAAGACAGCATATAGTTACGTAAATGGATAGAAAATAAAATTTAGTAAACTTCCTTTTTTAGAGAAAGCAATTATGGAAAAAATATTTGAAACGTACAGACCATATGGATTCAAAACTGTAAATCCCTACTTGTTTGTTAACAATCCACACGAGTTAATTGATTTTTTAAAAAAGAATTTTTTTGCAGAAGAAATCAATCGTTCTATTAACCCGACAAATGGCGATATTGCAAATTGCATTCTACAAATTGGCGACAGTAGTTTTATGATTAGCCAAGAAAGAGAAACATTTTTGAATATGAGAACTTCGCTATATTTATTTGTAGATAATGTTGAAGAAATTCATGAGTCGGCAATTAAAAATGGAGCAACCTCAGTATTTGAACCGGACACTATGCCTTATGGCGACAGACAATCTGGAATAATTGACCCAAGTGGAAATTATTGGTGGATTTCAAAGCGGCTTAATAAAAAAAATTATCAAACCGCCAACAAAGGCTATTAATAAAGTCGGGTGAAGTACATAATTGGGAGTTTTATCGCGCGTACCAGCATTGTTGTTGGTTGACAGTGGATAACCACGCATTCCGTCACTATTTAAAGCCTAACCGTTAACTGTAATTTTCACAATCTAAATTTACCCCCTCTGACTCCCCCTGAAATCAGGGGGAGAAAGTGCTAAGAAAGATTTTCTTTAAAAGATAAAGTATGAATCTAGCACAATTTGCCCCATCCCTGAAATCAAGGAGGGCTGGGGTGGGTGCTTTTTGATAAATTTAAACAGTCTCTTAAACCTTTCTCAAAAATAAATGTCAAATGACAAACAAACTTTAAAATAAAATAATTATGAAAAATTTAGCTTATTTACTAATTCTTCTTCTATCTGTTGCGAGTTGTAGTAAAAACAATGATGAAGACCAACCTGCACCTTCAGAAACTATGTATTTTCCTTCAAACACTAGTAATGTTTGGGAAACAAAATCCGCTTCTGATTTAGGATGGAATCAAAATGCTGTTCAACCACTGAAAGATTTTCTTGCTCAAAAAAACACAAAATCTTTTATGATACTTGTGAATGGAAGAATTGTAATGGAAGAGTATTTTAACGGACATAATTCTTCTGCCGAATGGGAGTGGAATAGTGCTGGTAAAACTTTAGTGGCTGCTACAACCGGAATAGCACAACAAGAAGAACTAATAAATATTAGTGATAAAGCATCCGATTATTTAGGAACAGCATGGACAAATATGCCTTTGCCAAAAGAAAACTTAATTACAGTAAGAAATTTATTGACAATGACCTCGGGAATTGATGACACTAAACAATTAGTTGTAAAGCCAAATTTGACTTATATTGCCGATGCAGGAACAAGGTGGGCTTATGGAAATGTTTTTCAAAAATTAATAGACGTAGTTTCCCAGGCAAGTAACCAAAATTTTGAAACATATTTTAATGCCAAACTGAAAAGCAAAATCGGAATGGATGGTTTTTGGAATTTTGGTACAATTTTTTCCATATACCACAGTACTACAAGAAGTATGGCAAGGTTTGGTTTATTAGCATTAAACAAAGGAAAATGGAATTCAGAGCAAATAATAAATGAATCTTTTTTTAATGAGAGTGTAACGTATTCGCAAAGTATCAATCCATCGTATGGATATTTATGGTGGTTAAATGGAAAAACAACCTATATGATTCCCACAAAGCAAACAGTTTATCAAGGCTTATTAGTGCCAAATGCACCTGCCGATATGTATGCCGCAATGGGAGCAAGTGACCAGCGTATATATGTAATTCCTGGCAAAAAAATGATTGTAATAAGAATGGGGGAAGCCTCTGATCCAGCAAATCCACAATTTGCAGTTTCGGGATTTGACATTGCACTATGGGAAAAAATAAATGCTGTTATAAACTGACCTGTGGCTAACAAAAGCTATAAATAATGGTGGGTGAAGTGGATAATTGAGATTCCGATGGCTATCGGGATTGTCGCCCGTTACGCTGCGGCGTGATTGGTTGACAGCGCACAACCAAGCAAACCGCCACTAATAATAGACTAACCGTTATGGCGTAATGCTAAACGACACATTTACATCATTAAACAGAAAAAGATATGAAACAAAATTTTGACAGAACCAAGCCAGACGAAGCAGATGAATATTTTATGAATTGTATTCGGGAGGGTAATTTAAAAAATGCTCTGACTTGCTTTGACCCAGAAGGAGTTTATATGGACAAGGACGGAAATGCAATTAGTGGACTTGCCAACATAGAAAAGGTGGTTGCTAATCTATGCAATATGAAACCTGATATTAAAATTTACAAGCATAAAAATTCACCAATTGGTAAAGATCTGATATATCGTTTAGATAAGTGGACTATGACAGCTACCGACCCGCAAGGAAATCCGATCAAAATGCAAGGAGCTTCCGCACATATAATGCGTAAAAATGCAGACGGAGTTTGGCTTTGGCTTGTTGACAATCCTTTTGCTGCATTATTCTTTGCTGATTAATATCTTATATAATTGGCGGTTCAATGTTTAAAATGAAGCTTTGAACTTCGTATCAAGTTTTGTGGGACAGGCAGTTTTGTGCCTCAAAATCGCCAAATTCTTATATCTGTAAAACGTTAGGTGGCAATTTTAAGACCGACTCAAATTTAAGACCGAAATTAAAGTATTAGAATGTTGACAACAATTGATAGATAAAACTAAAAACCTGAAAGATTTAGGGTTTCAGGTTTCTGTTAGTAAGACATTTAACATAAATACGGAAGTCCCTTGGGAATATTTATTGTTTGACAATGGAATATCCATTTGGTTAGGAAAATTTGATTTGGAAAACTTTGAAATTCAAAAGCCTTTTATTACAAATGAGGGAGTTGAAGGAAAACTAACTGTATATGTTCCTGATTGTCATTTACGTTTCAAATGGATACCGGGTAATTTGGAAAAGCAATTAACAGTAAAACTTCGTGTGACAAATTCAAAAGGAAAAGCGAGAATAATGTTTCATCATACAAGTTTTTCCCAAATTGAGCAACAAGAAGAATTATAGAAATTCAACAAGCATTAGAGGAGTATTCAATTATCAGTATTGGGCTACACTAATAAAGAAGTATAATCAACTAAAAGGAACTTAGAGATGGTTCTACGACAATAACCATGCACTTGTCAGGTTATCATCTCTAAGGCTACTGTGTGAATCATGTAATTTTTATCCTTTTTTATGTAACATTTATATATTGTTAGTATTGCATCTTTGCAGGACACTTATTTAGTGTGGAAAGTGTTTAATTCCATTGTAAATAAAGGGAATAAACATATTACCGGATTGATATTAATTCAGAAACTTGCTTTTCAAAGGTATCTCCGGCATGATATAAACTATTAATAACAAAAACCATGAAAAACACAGTCGTTTCCCAATTGTCGAATGCTGGCTTAACTACCATAAGCACACATCGCGGACAGGAGAATATGTTTTATCCTGAAATGAGGTATGTTGAAAATAAATCAGTTGCCATCCTCCCGGATAGTAATAGATCGGAAATTCTTTTTGTATCTTCCTATCCTCCGCGTGAATGTGGCATTGCAACGTATTCGCAGGATTTAATAAAAGTACTCAAACAAAACTTTAGTAAATCCCTTGTAATCAAAGTATGTGCCCTTGAAGCAGGAAAAGCAGACTACACTTATCCTGATGAGGTTAAATATACTCTCGACACATCGAAGGAGATTGGATTTCGCAACGCAGTGGACTCAATTAACAGGGATGAAAAAATAAGATTAGTAGTAATTCAACATGAATTTGGCTTTTTTCATACACAGGAATCTGCTTTTGTCCGGTTTATACATGAAATTTCCAAACCGGTTGTTGTCGTTTTTCACACGGTATTGCCGAACCCCGGAGAGCACCTAAAAACTTTGACCCGTAATATTGCCGCAGCATGTTCATCATTAATTGTAATGACCAATAATTCAGCGAAATTATTAGTAAATGAGTATGATGTGCCGGAGGAAAAAATTTCAATAATTGCTCACGGAACCCATATGGTGCCGCATGTAAGCAAAACATTTCTTAAGAATAAATACGGATTAAAAGGAAGAAAAGTTCTTTCTACTTTTGGATTACTGGGTCCGGGGAAAAGCTTAGAAACTTCTATAAAGGCAATGTCAGCAATCGTTAAAGATTTTCCTGAAGTTACGTTTCTTGTACTCGGTAAAACTCATCCTGAGTTGGTGAAACTGGAAGGTGAAAACTATCGGCAGATGCTGGAATCAATGGTAATTGAACATAGTTTATCAGATCATGTAAAATTTGTAAACAGCTATTTGTCATTACCTGATTTGCTTGAATATCTGCAGCTTACCGACATTTATCTGTTTTCCAGTAATGATCCGAATCAGGCGGTTAGTGGAACATTTGCTTATGCCATGAGTTGTGGTTGCCCCATAATTTCCACTCCTATTCCTCATGCCGTGGAAATGCTTACTTCTGACACCGGAATGATTTTTGATTTCGGAAATTCAGAGCAATTGGCTGATAATGTAATTAAATTATTGAACAACGAACCGCTGCGAAGAAGTATGAGTAAAAAGGCTTTGCAGAAAATTGCTTCCACATCCTGGGATAATTCAGCGATTGCTCATGCAGGGCTTTTTAAAAAAATAACGAGTAAGAAAGTCCATAATTTACCAAATCAAGTAAGTCTAAGAATTTCAGGCTAAAATACCGGCAGAATCCAGTCAGCTAATCCAATTAGGCAATAAAAAATCTGTTATTTAAAAAAAAGCGGTTGCATGAGAATCCTGCAGCCGTTTTTGTTTTGATTTAGAATCCTGCAAATTTACATTCAACACTGTTCGCTTAAAGGATCACTATTTGTTTTCATTATTCTTTAACGATGCAAGCACATCGATGCAATCTTCCGGTACTTCTCATTTAAACCAAGTTTCTCAAATGCCTCAACCTGTTCGGGGGTAATATTTCGTAAATATACTTGTGATGCCAATGGATCTGAACCGGTTAAACAATATTAAACTTACTAAACTAATGCTGCATTTACTCTCCCGTAGCGGTGAGTTTTAATACAAACCGAATACGATTTGTTCGCGAAGCTTTAGATTATCGATAGAGATCGATTATAGTTTATATGGGAAGTAAATGACTTTTGAAAGTTGATGTCTTAGGATGTATAAAGGTATTAAAATTGTAATAATATAGGAAGACGGTATTATTCGATATTGCGAATGAGATCGCTGTGCAAAGATTCATATCCTGTAGGAGAAAGTTTACCAATAGTCAGTTTTGATTAAGTCTCACGACTTCAGAAAGATAGCCTAACAGTGGGAATATTTCAATTATTTTATTTTATAATAATAGTAATCAGGGGGACTAATACCAGTAACCTTATCAGGTGAATATTGAATAAATAATATAGTTGAACTATTCATTTTCAATGTAGAACTGGTATGACCGATATTTGCACTACCAACTCCATAACTATATGTTCCGGTAGCAGTGTATGCAGAGTTTCCTGAAGATTTGATACCTGTAAAAAGAATATCATTTACCGCAAATTTAGTATCAGCCACCGCTTTTTTATTAATATAAGTTATTACACCGTTAGCTGTAGTAGTGTTTATTGATAGAATTAAAGTATCATTAACACCACCGAATACGGTCGTGCGCCATAATCCATCCAGTCCTGTTAAATTGTTGTCAACGGTATCATCGCTCTTCTTGCACGAAACTGACACCATAAATAAAATGACAGAGAGTAAGGAAATTAAAAAAAAATTCTTTTTCATCGCAGGTAAATTTATTGGTTATTGAATTCTATTTCTGCCTCAGAATAATAAAAAAATGCTTTAATGCAAATGATTGAAAATTTGCTAAAGATTAATTGAAACATAAGTTTATTAAAAATGTTCAACAACAGATAAAATATAACCACTTATCGGTCAGTCTGGATATGTCCGTCTTTGTCCGTCGATATGAAGATTACTGATGCAGTTCGACCATATATAATACCGGAAGACAAAGCTTTTAAGCGTTAAATTGGTATGAGAAGTTAACGGAATAAAAATCCTGATAATATATAAAGACAGGATTGTTTTACCTGTGGCGAATGAAGTTGAAATGCTAATTTTGAGTCCGCTCCGAAAAGTCATTTTACCCCTAAATCCCCTAAAGGGGACTTCGGCAAAATGCTGATTTTTAACACTTCCCCTTCAGGGGTCGGGGTAAAGAAGGGTTGAAAATCAGCATTTTCCGACTTTTCGGAGTGGACTCAATTTTTAAATCCCGCCGAAAAAGATCACTTACTATGTGTTAACGTGTAGCATTTCCCCGGACACTGTAAGTAAAATATGCAGATTGGGTAACTAAAAACGATGTTAAAGATGCTGATGAACAGCAATCGGGGCAAGGCGGAATTATTTCATCGGGCTTAAAAAAAATTGCAGCTTACCGCGATGAGCTAAATAACCTGCATACCTGTAGTGCAGTTTGTTCGCACCTTGGAGCAATTGACAATGAAATGCAGAACAAAAGTCTTTCGATTGCCCCGCACACGGTTCTCGTTTTACTACACAAGGAAAAATAATTAATGGTCCGGCTAATTGCGGATTTTAAAAAAAATAGAAGCCAAAGATGAAAATAAAGTGTAAATCAGAGTAGAAGTTTGAAAAATTAATCTTATGATACCGAAATTTGAAAGAGATTGATTAACATAGAATTGAATAAGTTACACTTCGAGGTTTGTAATGACGGATAAAATTATGGGAGATGATTTCCAGGGTAGAAGGAAATGATTTTACACATCAGATGTTAAACATATGTTAATGTTGCTATAGTATTTGTTTTCACTTACCCTGTGTACTTATCTTTGATGAAAATTTAACAAAAGAAACCATCTTGCAAGCGGACTTTATTTTATTCACTTGACAGAAGACAGTAAATTAATCGTTTCAAAAAAATTAATAATTACTGATAGATACAAGCGTCCAAAAAGTGCCTGGCTGTAAAACACTATTGCCAATAAAAAAGCCAACAAAATTATCAATTCGCAAAAAAATAAAAGTGCTCAGTCAGCACCATAATCACTGACATCAACAAAATGAAAAATAATCTACTCTTCGTACTTTTATTCGGCCTATTAACTTTGAGCCAAACTGTTAACGCACAATCTCCCGAATGGCTTTGGGCAAAATTGTCAGAGGAAATGCTTTTGTTGTAGGATATTTTATTGCTACTGATACCGACGGAAATGTTTTGTAACTGGCGATTTTATAAGTCCATCACTTACTTTCATAACAACCACTATTACAAATGCAGAAAGCAGTAAATTTTTAGTAAAATACGACGAATTAGAGGTCATTTAAAATCTGTAAAATATGGAAAAAATGTTTTTTACGCTAATAGGCCGAATTGTTTTAGTTGTATCTTTAATAGTTTCGGCAGAACAAAGTTTTGGTCAGGAAATACCCGTATATAAATGGGCCAATGGAACTCAACATCGTGTTTGCTATGCAGGAACCGATTTTATTGTTACTGCATCGGACGCGGTTGGGAATGCCTATGTTATGAGCCGTTTTTGCAACACCTTTGATGCCGATCCGGGTACTGGGGTTTTTGAACTCTCCGCAGATAACAGTAATTATGATGATATTTTTCTGATAAAGTTTGATAACAACGGAAAATTTGTGTGGGCAAAAAGCTTTGGAGATGCACCCTATTTTAATTTCCCCACTGCCATTCAAATAGATGCTTCGGGAAATGTATTTGCTGCAACTTATTATCAAATCGGGTTTGCTGATTTTCGAACCAATATCTTCAAATTTGACATAGCTGGCAACCCGCTCTGGAAAAAAACTATTTACACTGCAAAGGGCTATGGAAATTCCATGGTACTGGATGCATCACAAAATGTATTGATTACAGGAGATTTTAGTGGAACCATTGATTTTGACCCAGGCGCAGGGGTGCAAGAACTCATTTCCAATGGTGCAGAAGTCGATCTTTTTGTTTTGAAACTGGATAACAATGGAAATTTTGTTTGGGCAAAAGGAACTGGAGGAACAGGAACGGAAAGAGGAACGTCCATAACCACGGACAAATCGGGAAATATTATTGTAGGAGGTTTTTACTCGGGAACGGCTGATTTCAATCCAAACGCAACTGCTTTTAATTTAACTTCAGCCGGGCAGATAGATGTATTCATTTTAAAGCTTACTGCGAGCGGTAATTTTATCTGGGCCAAATCGATGGGGGGGACAGAAGCGGATAGACTCACATCTATTGCTGTAAATGCAGCGGCCAACATATTTGCTACCGGTTTCTTTAAGGGAAGCGGCGATTTCGACCCAAATGCTGGTACTACAATGCTTACTGCTTTTTCGTCAAATGCAACACTACAGACTGATATTTTTTTAATGCGATTAAATGCCGATGGTAGTTTTGGATGGGCATCTGGTTTTGGGGGTGCCGATAATGATGAAGGCAGGGCAATAGCAACGGATGCAGAAGGGAATCTTATTTTCACGGGTATTTTTAACGGTACCGTTGATTTTGATCCGGGGGCATCTGTACATAATCTCGTTTCAATTGGTCAAAATTCTTATCAAAGTATGTTCATTGTTAAGTTCAATGAAAATCAAGAACTCATCTGGGCGCAAGAAATTGCACACCCAACCAACACTTCAGTATCTGTAAAAAGCAATTCTATTTCTATTGATAATTCTGGTGAGATTACAATTGGAGGTCTTTTCACTGGGGCAGATTTAGATTTCAGTGCCTGTAGCAGATCTGATGCTTTTGGCAATGGGTTCATCATGAAAATTACAACCGATACAGCTCCCACCATCACATCTTTCACGCCATCATCAGGTGCGGCGGGCACTCAAGTGGTAATTACTGGTAGTGGTTTTAGCCCCATACCTTCCAATAACAAAGTTTTGTTCGATACAAAATATGCAGTGGTCACAGCAAGTACAAATACGAGTATCACCACAACCGTTCCCTCTGATGGCATCACAGGTAAAATTTCAGTAATTACAAATTGTATAACAGTTAAATCGGATGCTTTATTTGGAAGTTTATTATCAGTCGAAGAAGATATCATTTCAAAATTCAAAATATATCCAAATCCGGTTCAAAACGAACTGATTATTGAGCGAAACGGAAACCAAGTGGAAAGTTCCACCATCAGGATATATGCTATAACAGGTGTTTTGGTTGCACAGTATTTAGATGTAAAACCTGGTTTTAAAAGACAAACAATTGATCTTTCACATCTGCCATCTGGTATTTATTTGCTTAATGTTAGTGATAATGATATGAATGGTTTCATGAGATTAATAAAAGAATGATATTCCTTATCTCGTCATTCTCAATTTGTGATTATAAGATAAGTACGTCTGGCAACTAATAAGTTACAATTTCAAACCTTGATTCGTATCAATAGAATTAACTTGCTTTTCCTGAATAAAGCATCCTTTAAATCTGAAATCAACAGACTAAAAGGATGCAATGAATTGTAAAAGGAAGTAATTAAAATCCGATAACTGTATATTCGACCCTAAGATTTTGGGCGCGACTTTCGGTTGTACTATTATCTGCAATTGGCTTTATTGAACCGTAGCCTTTCGCTTTGTACTGTGCTATATTTGCGCCTTTGCCAACAAGATATTTTACAACAGTATTTGCCCGTTTTAGCCTTAAGTCCTCATTTGCGGCAACAGCACCAACATTATCGGTATGTCCGGCAACTTCA